>Ga0126384_10002351_pt1 | contig 11436 bp, 7 predicted proteins | sample PanSoiMetPlot_36_FD_92543 | JGI IMG/M metagenome (GOLD analysis project Ga0126384, IMG submission 92543) | Tropical forest soil microbial communities from Panama - MetaG Plot_36 | ecosystem: Environmental > Terrestrial > Soil > Tropical forest > Bulk soil | place: Panama | collected 2016-02-17 | reverse complement strand
GAATGCCAGCGTCGCGCTGCCAGAGCGGGAAGCCTTCCACATCTTTCGGCACACTTACGCCACATGGATGCGCCGTCACGCCGCGGCGGACGTCGATGCGCTGGTCGGCACCGGCGCCTGGAAGTCGCGCCAGTCGGCACAGCGTTACATGCACATGGTCACGAGCAAGGAGGCGCAGCGAGCTTCTTTGCTGCCGGCACCGAAATCCTCGCCGAAGTCGGCGTGAGAAATCCGTGCAATCGGGGGGTTAAGGGATGCATCTAATTGAAATATCTAGTGGTAGCGTTCCCTTGGTAAGGGGGAGGTCGAGTGTTCAATCCACTCCGGCAGCACCACTAAAATCAATTATAGCTAACTCTGCTAGTCGGCGTCATGCCCGAACGCTCGACCGTTTTGATGCGGCGATGTGCTATTTTTGCTGCTCACCATGATAGACCGGCACTTGCGTTGAGCGAGCTGTCAGTCACGCTTCCCGCAAGACTTTTCCTCGGGCGGCTTCACGTGCCGGAACGAAAATAGCAGCGCCAGGTCATAGGCAATCTTTAGCACTCCGCACACCACCAGCGGAAGTCCTGAAAACGGCGTTGCCAGCAGGATGCCGGCCAGAGCCGGGCTGATCGACGATGCAAGACTACGAGGAACGGCCGTAATGCTGGCTGCGGCCGTGCGCTCGCCGGGCGTCACGACGGCCATGACGTAAGACGTGCGCGTAGGGACATCCATTTGCGACAGCCCAGCCCTCACTAGCAGCAACGTGAGAGCCAGGATCAAGTTCGGCGAGAGCGCTGCGGCGATCAGAAAAATACTGGATGGGATGTGGGTTAGAACCATCGTATTGACGAGGCCAAAGCGCTTAGAGAGCCACGCGGCGACTGGATAGGAAAATGCGCTCAGCGTGCTCGTCCAGAAGAAAAATACACTTGCAGCTGAGAGCGACATGTCGAAGCGAATGAAGAGCCACAGCGCCAACAGCGATTGGACTACGAAGCCGCCGGCGAACGCATCGAGGCTGAACAGCGCGGCCAGCTTGTACACAACTCTTCGCGAAGGTCCCAGAGGAGCACTGGAGCGCGTCTCACCCATGCGCGCATGCGGCAAGCGCCAATAGAGCGCAGCACATAGCAGGCCGAGCACGCCATAGACGTAGAACATGATCTTGAAGGCGTTTACTTTGCCGATACCGGCTGCGCTCATGAAATCAGGCAGCGCCGCGGCCAACGACCCGGTAGCCATAGCGAGCGCGCCGATCAGGCTATATCGCGCGAAGGTGCGTGTTCGCTCGTGATCGGGCACGGCCTGCGCCAGCATGGCGTGCTCCAGCGGCACCAGCACACCCAAGTCACCCGTTGACGGGTTTATGGTCCCAACAAATGCGACGATTGCGATGATGGCGAATAGATCAACACTGGGGAATGCAATGCCAGTGCACGCCATCAAAGCCGCGCCACCAAGCAGGAAATTGCGGAGGTCGTGCCTTGGCGCAATGAACCCGACGCTCAAAGTAAGCAACGCCGTACCAAGCAATGATGCGCTGACAATGACCCCGATTTGACCCGAACTGAAGCCGATCGCGGACAGGTATGCAGGCAAAATAATGCTGGCAAAGCCATCGCCCAGTCCTCGCACGCCGCGAGCAATGTTGAGCAACGCGATGTTGATGCGCGTCGCGCGGGTCGTGTCAATCGACATTCGCTTCCTTCGCCGTCAGCCGGTCGACAAATCTACGGGGACCTTCGGATTACCGCACCGCGAGTTATTCGAAGTTTCTCCATCTGGCTTTCCCGCCTGCACCATCTTTTTGCAATAAGCATAGAGCACATCGTAGACGATCCACTCGGCCGCGTTTACTTCGTGATCGTTTTTGTAGCCGAGGTGCCGGAAGCCTTCGGCAATTGCCTTAAGTCCGGGCCCTTCCGGTTGATAATAGAGCGTGTTGTCGGTATCCGCAGCATTGAGATTTTTCCGAGAAGGACTAGCGCGGGATCATTCATAAGCTTGTACTTCTTCAAGATGGCCTCAAACGAGCACTCTTTGCCGTGATGGCCTAGTTCGACATTCTTGACATCGTAGGGGATTGCATCGAGGCGTTTTGCTTCTTCCATCACCTTCACCAAGATCGATGAGGTGCGTGCTGGACTAACCGTAGGCTTTTCTCTTCGACTATTGGGCGGACCAATCCGGAAATGTTTTGTCTCAAATAGATGCGACCCATGTTTGCTTTAGCCTTGCCAGTTGCGATATTCGCCGAAATGGCTCAAGGCTCGACGCATGACTTTCGGACACGTTGGCCCATAATGACGTTTGCCAATTTTGTAGATCAGTTCTGTGGTCGCGTTAAATTCCGAAACCGCTTACGGTTAATCGGCATTAGTGCTAAGGCCCGCGCGAGCATGCGCTCGAAGCGGTTTAAGGAACGCAAAATCGCAGCCTTGATCGGCACCGAGTATTTCCTGGGCATAGAGGCGCGCGTAGCCGCGCGTTGACGACCGAACCGCAGGTTTGGATGCCGCTTTGCGGCGTTTAAGCTCGGCATCATCCAACATGAGATCAATACGGCGTTGCTTCACCGAGAGCCGGATGCGGTCGCCGGTTCGCGCGAGGCCAAGGGGGCCCCCCGAGGCACTGTCCGGCGTCACATGCAACACGATTGTCCCAAATGCGGTGCCGCTCATACGAGCATCCGAAATACGCACCATGTCTTTGACGCCTTTGATCGCGAGTTTCTTCGGAATCGGCAGGTAACCGGCCTCGGGCATGGCCGAGGTCGAATGTGGACCGGCATTTTGCAGAACCAGAATATCCTTAGCGTCGACTTCGAGATTCTGATCGTCGATACGAGCGGCGAGATCTTCCAAAGATGAAAATACCACAGCCCGACCGTCATGCTCGAACAGATTGGCGTCGGCGGCCGAGCGCTTGAGGATCGCGCCTTGCGGCGCCAGATTTCCAAATAAAGCGACTAAGCCGCCTTCCGCTTCCAGCGGCTTGCTGCGCCCGGCGATAATGGTGCGGTCAACCCATCCGTCATCCTCGTGTGCAAGGCGCTCGCCGAGCGTCTCACCCGTCACTGTGATGCAATCGAGGTGTAAAAGGGGCCTAAGTTCGCGCAGAAGCGCACCCATGCCTCCGGCGGCATAGAAATCCTCCATGTAGCCATTTCCGACTGGCTTCAGGTTCACCAGCACTGGCGTCGCATCGGACAATTCGTTGAGGCGCTCTAGCGACATCGGGATTCCAGCGCGGCCGGCAATTGCGGTCAAATGTATGATGGCATTGGTGGAGCCCCCGATCGCAAGCAAAACTCTCAATGCGTTCTCGACCGATTTTCGGCTAATGATGCGCTCGGGCGTCAACTGCGACCAAATCAATTTGACCGCAGCAGCCCCAGTGGCCTCCGCTGCGCGCAGGCGATCGGCGTGTATAGCCGGAATGGCAGCCGTGCCGGGAAGAATCATCCCGAGTGCTTCCGCAATACAGGCCATGGTTGAAGCGGTGCCCATCACAGCACAAGTGCCCGCGGTGGTAGCAAGCTTGCCTTCGACGTCGGAAATTTGCTGGTCGTCGATCTTGCCGGCCCGGTATTCTGCCCAGAAGCGGCGGCAATCGGTGCACGCGCCCAGCCGTTCGCCGCGGTGGCGCCCCGTCATCATGGGGCCGGCTACCAGCATGATGGAGGGTTTTCCGGCAGACACCGCGCCCATCAGCTGGGCAGGCACTGTCTTGTCGCAACCGCCCATCAGCACAACCGCATCCATGGGCTGCGCTCGCACCATCTCTTCAGTATCGATCGACATCAGATTCCGAAATTTGAGACTGGTCGGGTTAAGGAAGACCTCGCCCAGTGAGATGGTTGGAAACTCGATCGGTAACGCGCCGGCCGTCAGCACGCCGCGCTTCACGGCTTCCAGCATTTGTGGAAAATGTCGATGGCAATTGTTAAAGCCAGATGGCGTGTATGCGATGCCGACCACTGGCTTCGCGAGCATCGCGCGGGAATAACCCATCGATTGAGCGAAAGAACGCCGCAGGTAGAGAGAGAAGTCGCGGTCGCCATAGTTCGTGAGACCATTGGCGATGCCGGTCGATTTGTCGTTCATGGTGCTACTTTTTGCAGCCGGTTGAGCCAGGATGCAAGCCGCGACCAGAGATGCCCGGCAGCTCGAGGATTTCGGTGGTGTATAACAGCGCCATGACATGTTGCGTCAACGCCGAAGGCCGCAGCGATGGGTCAAACGTAAGTCCCCGTATGTTAGCGCCCCGCCGCTTGCCGCTATGCGCAGATATCTCGACCCTTCGATAGGATTCGCGGCATCAACCTCGCTCAACGCGCGATTTGCAGCGCGACGAATCTCGCCTCGACAAGTACCCTGGAACCCTTCTAAAAGGTGAGCCGAGGGGCGGGAACGAAAGACCATGGATTACAAGAGTTATTTTGCGTCTGCCCTTGACCAGTTGCGGAATGAACGGCGGTACCGGGTATTTGCCGACCTCGAACGCATTGCTGGGCGCTTCCCACACGCCGTCTGGCACTCGCCGCAAGGTCCGCGCGACGTCGTGATCTGGTGCTCAAACGACTATCTCGGGATGGCGCAGCACCCAAAGGTAATAGGTGCCATGGTCGATGTTGCGGCCCGCATGGGCACAGGTGCCGGCGGCACGCGAAATATTGCCGGCACAAACCATCCGTTGGTCGAGTTGGAGCGCGAAATTGCCGACCTGCACGACAAATCGGCGGCGCTGGTCTTCACCTCGGGATACGTGTCGAATGAGACTGGAATCTCGACGATCGCCAAGTTGTTGCCGAATTGTCTGCTCTTGTCCGATGCACTCAATCACAATTCAATGATCGAAGGCGTGCGGCAGTCCGGCTGCGAAAAGCAGATCTGGCGTCACAATGATCTCGGTCATCTCGAAGAATTGCTCAAAGCTGCAGAGCCGGCACGCCCAAAACTGATCGTGTTCGAAACCCTCTATTCCATGGACGGTGATATTGCGCCGGTACACGCAATCTGCGACCTCGCCGAGCGTTACGGCGCCATGACCTACTGCGATGAAGTGCACGCGGTCGGCATGTACGGACCGCGGGGCGGCGGCATTTGCGATCGCGACAAGGCCACCACCCGCGTTGACGTGATCGAGGGCACGCTGGCTAAAGCGTTCGGCTGTCTCGGGGGTTATATCGCAGCAAACGAGGAGCTGGTGGATGCCGTGCGCTCCTATGCTCCGGGTTTCATTTTCACTACTGCGCTGCCCCCGGCAATCTGTGCTGCAGCCACGGCCGCCATCCGCCACCTGAAAACGTCGAGTTGGGAGCGCGAGCGGCACCAGGAACGGGCAGCGCGCGTCAAAGCCATTCTCGATTCGGCGGGTTTGCCGGTGATGCCGAGCGCGACTCATATCGTGCCAGTGCTCGTTGGCGATCCAGAGAACTGCAAGGCAGCGAGCGATTTGTTGCTCTCCGAGCATGGCATCTACATTCAGCCCATCAATTATCCGACCGTGCCGCGCGGCATGGAAAGATTGCGCGTCACGCCGTCGCCTTATCATGACGATGCGTTAGTGGATGCGCTGGCTGAAGCTCTCCTGGACGTCTGGGAGCGCCTCCGCCTCCCGCTGCGATCGCGGGCCGCTGCGGCTGAATAGCTGCACGTTCAATTCGGTCAATCCTGAAACGGCGGCTGCTTGAGTGGCGGCTTGGCCGGCTCGCTTCTGATTTTGAGAGAACGCGCAGTTCGTCGCGCTACAAGCGGCATTGTCAATGACACAAAGAAGATGCGCGTGAGATGATGCGCTCCGACATAGACCGGGTCGAGGTTGAGCGCCAGTGCCAGCAACATCATCGCATCAACCGAGCCAGGGGCAAAAGCGATCATCACTTCGGCTGCGCGCAATGATAATACGCTGATCAGCAGAGCCGCAAAGAGGGCGCTTATCGCTACTGCAACCGCGAACGAGCCGAATGCGGCGCCAATAAAATTCAACAACAACCTTGTGGCGTATTGGCGAAGCGCGAGCCGGTAATCGCGCCCATTGCAATCATTGCGGCGTTCGCAACCCACCATGGCATAACAGTATGGATCAGCCCACTTCCATGCAGCACCGCAGAGGTCAGCATGGCGCCGAAGAGCAACCCGCCGGGAAAGCGGAAACGGTAGGCAATGATCGCGACGACACTCGAAACCATTATTAGAATCGCAAGCTCATCGAGTACTGCAACACTCAACACGGCGGTGACTCTCGGCGGAGCATGACCAACAAGGCCAAGCACTGCCAATCCGGCCGGCAGACCGACAGCTATGACGACCACGCGTATGCTTTGCACAATCGCTATAGCGCGCAGGTCAGCTCCAAGTTCGGCACCTAGTACCAGCACCTGTGACATGCCGCCGGGCGCCGCTGCTAGATACGCGTCCACCCTCCCCCAGTAATGCACAAGGCGCAGATAGCCGGCGCCGCCAACGGAAATGACAATCATCGCCAGCAGCAGCACGGCTATGCTAAGAGGATAGTTAGCCATGCCGGGCAATGTCTCGGGCGTGACCACGGCGCCGAGCGATATACCTATTAGTATATAGATTGCGCGCATCAATAGCGTGGGAACAAACATTGGCCGGCCGGCGATCGATGTGCCCGCAACCGCCAGGATAGAGCCCGATAGCCAACCGGCGGGCGCTCCGGCGAGGCCCAAGGCGGCACCACCAGCTGCCGCGATCCCCAGCGTCTCAGTGAGATGGCGCAGGACGACGAGTCGGTCTTTGGTGGGAGGTGCGGCCAATGCTTGGGGCTTCCAGACAGCCGAGCAACCTGAGCCGCGGCTTACCGGGCGTGATCAATGCCGCGAGTGCGCGCCCTCGTCAAACGCAGACTGTTGTACTGACAGATTTCAAGTCGCCCTTCGGGCGTTGACGATTCGCGTCCCTTGCGCCGCTAAGTACGATACGCACAAGCTCAGCAGCGTCTCGGGCGTGCGAATATTCTCCATGATGTGGATGCGATGAACTTCCACAGTACGCGGGAGGAAAACACGAAGGCGCCTCGCGCATCATCGTATCGTCATCGACGACGAAGAGATCGCGGCTTAGCAAGATTTCTGAAGCCATGATCGCTTCCCTTGGAAGGCGGCGTCAGTTCGTACACGTATTTTGCAATAAATTGCGCAGGATGAAGTCAAAAGCGCTAGTGTTACAATAGCTTAATATGATTGGATGGGGGACCGGCACGTCTTGCGGTTGGCTTGGCCGATAGACCCCGCTGGTGTTCTGTGGTGATTTAGTTCGGAAAAATCCTGGCCAAGTCCGGGCCCGGTCCCGATCTGGAGAGTTCATGCTACAGGGTTGGGTCGTTATCGCTGTTGCGCTGGCGTACATCGGGTTGCTGTTCCTGATTGCGAGCTACGGCGATCGCTCTCGTAGTCTCGGTCGCGAGGGTCGCGCCCGCCTGCTAATCTATCCATTGTCGCTCGCGATTTATTGCACATCGTGGACTTTCTTCGGGTCGGTTGGTCTTGCTTCACGCACAGGATTCGATTTTCTAACCATTTATATTGGGCCGGCTCTTATGATCGGCCTATGCGGCCCGCTGCTGATTCGAGTCGTACGGCTCGCCAAGACGCAAAACATTACCTCGATCGCCGACTTCATCGCCGCACGGTACGGCAAGGGCCAAGCGGTTGCCGCTACCGTCGCCCTGATCGCCATTATTGGCACCATCCCCTACATCGCATTGCAGCTCAAAGCGGTGTCATCGTCGCTCGAAACTATTCTTGCCCACATCACCTCAAGCACCGAGGTTACCCGCCCGCTGCTCGGAGACATTGCCCTTTTCGTGGCGCTCTCAATGGCAACTTTCGCGGTGCTGTTCGGCACTCGTCATATTGACGCCACCGAGCACCAGCACGGGTTGATGTTGGCAATCGCGACCGAATCGATCGTCAAGCTCCTTGCGTTCCTCGCCGTCGGGATTTTCGTCACCTTTTGGATGTTCGATGGTCCGTTAGGGCTGTTCAACGAAGCTATGCAGCGGCCCTCGACCGCGGCAATCTTCAGTCGACAACCACGCATCGACACCCTGCTCGCTATGACGCTGCTCTCGTTTGTGGCGTTTATCCTGTTGCCGAGGCAATTCCATGTGGCCGTGGTCGAAAACAACAATGAAAGCGAGATCAAGCGTGCTGTCTGGCTATACCCTCTCTATCTTGCACTGATTAATCTGTTTGTAGTGCCGATCGCACTTGCGGGCCTTTTGACCTTTCCAACCGGAAAGGTTGACAGCGACATGTTCGTGCTGGCGTTGCCGCTCGAAAGCGGCTCCATCCTCTTTGCCATCGTGGCCTTTGTCGGCGGCCTATCGGCAGCTACCGCTATGGTGATTGTTGAATCGGTCGCGATCTCGATCATGGTGTCGAATGATCTGATCATGCCGTTCGTGCTGCAACGACGCGAGGCACTGATCCGGGGCCGCGAAAACATTGGCTCATTGCTGCTTGCCGTGCGGCGACTGGCGATCTTTGCGATTCTGCTCCTCGCCTACATGTACTACCGCTCGGCGGGCGAGGCACACCTCGCTTCGATCGGTCTGCTCTCGTTCGCAGCCATCTCGCAGCTGGCGCCCGCCTTCTTTGGTGGGCTGCTGTGGCGACGCGGGACAGCGGCCGGGGCGATTGCCGGCATGACCGCCGGTTTTCTGGTGTGGGCTTATACGCTGCTGCTTCCAACACTATCCGATATCGGGGTGATCGGCGAGCGCATCCTCACTGACGGGCCTGCAGGTCTGAGTATATTGCGTCCTCAGCATCTGTTTGGACTTGAATTGCCTCCGTTGGTGCACGGCGTAGCCTGGAGTCTACTGCTCAATGTTCTTTGCTATATCGGCTTCTCGCTTCACCGAGAACCTTCTTCGATCGAACGGCTGCAGGCCAATACCTTCGTCCCGTCGGATTTAACCCCTATTGCGCCGAGTTTCCGGCTGTGGCGTTCCTCGGTGACGGTGGAAGAGCTCACAACCACCGTGGCGCGCTACCTTGGCGAGGAACGCACTCGTTCGGTCTTTGAGAGCTTCGCTGGCACACAGCGCATCAGCCTTGAGCCAAAAGATGACGCCGACTTCCGATTGATACGCTATGCCGAGCACATTCTCGCGTCGGCGATCGGCGGCGCTTCCTCGAGGTTGGTATTGTCGCTGCTTTTGCGCAAGCGTACGGTTTCGACCAAGGCCGCATTAAAGCTGCTTGACGATGCCAATGCTGCAATCCAGTACAACCGCGAAATCCTGCAAACCGCGCTTGACCACGTGCGTCAAGGCATCGCGGTGTTCGATAAGGAATTACAGCTGATCTGCTGGAACCGGCAGTTCGGTGAAATTCTCGACCTGCCGCCAAGCCTGACACGCGTCGGCATCGGCCTCGCCGATATCCTGCGTTTTAACGGCAAGCGCGGCGACCTTGCCCCCGAAGGTGTCGAAAAATTCGTTGGCGAGCAAATCGAGCGCTATGTCTCGGGCAGCGAACCGTTTCTGGAACGCTTTGCGCAGGGCATGGTGATCGAGGTGCGCTCCAACCGCATGCCGGATGGAGGCATCGTTACCACCTTCACCGATATCACAGCCAGCGTGGAAGCGGCGGAGGCTCTAGAGCGGGCCAACGAAACGTTGGAGCGACGCGTGGATGAACGCACTGAGGAACTGACCCGGCTCAATGCTGCGCTCGAGCAAGCCAAAGGCGAGGCCGACGCCGCCAACATTTCAAAAACCAAATTTTTGGCGGCCGCGAGCCACGACATTTTGCAGCCACTCAACGCGGCTCGGCTGTACGTTACCAGTCTGATCGAACGCGGCGGACGCGAAGACCGACGGCTGGTCGACAATATCGACGCCTCACTCGAGGCGGTCGAGGAAATTTTTGGCGCCCTACTCGATATGTCGCGTCTTGATACTGGTGCCTTGCGTCCTGAATTTGCCAGCTTCCGCATCGACGAACTGATGCGTCAGATCGAGCTCGAGTTCGCCCCGCTTGCCGCCGCTAAGGGGCTGGACCTTACCTTTGTGCCATGCGGGCTGGCGGTGCGCTCTGATCGCCGCCTGCTGCGACGTCTGGTCCAGAACCTCGTCTCCAATGCCATCAAATATACGGCAAGAGGGCGTGTGCTTGTCGGCTGCCGGCGGCGCGGCGACTTTCTGCGTATCGACGTTTACGACACCGGCGTCGGCATTCCGCAATCTAGATGGCGAGACATATTTGTTGAATTCCATCGCCTTGATCAGGGCGCCAAGATTGCGCGCGGATTGGGACTTGGCCTGTCAATAGTCGAGCGCCTAGCGCGCGTGCTAGATTGCACGATCGAGCTCGAGTCGGAAGTAGGCCGCGGGTCGCATTTCACGGTCACCGTGGCGCGCACGAAGGCAGCGCAAGTCGAGCTGCCCGCCCACGAGGAAACTCGCATCGACCCGGGACAACTTGCGGGCATTACCGCGCTTTGCATTGACAACGAGCTGTCAGTGCTCGACGGCATGGAAACGCTGCTTCGCAGCTGGGGGTGCGAAGTAATCAAGGCGCCAGATCTAGGGACGGCGTTGGGGTCAATCTCCCAGAGCCCGCTGATGCCGAACGGTCTCCTGGTCGACTACCATCTCGACAAGGGCAATGGCATCGAGGTGATTTTTGAACTTCGCCGCCGCTATGGCGATCTGCCGGCAATTCTAATCACAGCCGATCGCTCGCCCTCGGTGCGCGAACAGGCGCGCGTGGAAGGCATTCAGGTCTTGCATAAGCCGATAAAGCCAGCGGCGCTGCGTGCGCTGTTGGCGCAATGGCGCCTTATAATGGCGACCGCAGCGGCAGAGTAACGTCATCAACCTTTGGCAGTGATGCCTTGCGGCCACTGACCGGCTTCTATCTTGGCGGCGGCGATGACGGCCTGGGTCCGGCTCTCGACGCCGAGTTTCTGTAGAATTGCAGAAACGTGCGCTTTGACCGTCGCTTCCGATACACCAAGCTGATAGGCGATCTGCTTATTGAGGAGTCCCTCCGACAGCATCATCAGCACGCGAACCTGTTGCGGCGTCAGCGTCACCATTCGCGCCATCAACTCGGCTGCCGCGGCATCCGAGCCGCCAGCAAGGTCGACGTCCGGTGGCGTCCACACGTCACCGCCAAGAATGCACGAGATCGCGGTGCGCATCGCATCAACGCCCAGCGTTTTGGGAATGAATCCGGAAGCGCCGAATTCCATGCTGCGGCGGATCGCCGCGGGATCGTCGTTGGCGGACACCACGATCACCGGCACACCCGGATATTGGGCGCGCATGTACATCAGGCCGGAAAACCCGCGAACGCCGGGCATGGCGAGATCGAGCATTACAAGATCGACATCGCTGTTGCGTTCGAGCAACTCGACAAGTTCGTCATAAGTGCCGGCTTCGGCTATATCCACCTGCTCCAGT
>Ga0126384_10002350_pt1 | contig 11438 bp, 9 predicted proteins | sample PanSoiMetPlot_36_FD_92543 | JGI IMG/M metagenome (GOLD analysis project Ga0126384, IMG submission 92543) | Tropical forest soil microbial communities from Panama - MetaG Plot_36 | ecosystem: Environmental > Terrestrial > Soil > Tropical forest > Bulk soil | place: Panama | collected 2016-02-17 | reverse complement strand
GAAGGCGTCGCGCGGGCCGGCATGCAGATCGGCGGCCGCGGCCAGCACGACGCCGTCATGGCGCGCCGCCGCGCGCACCATCATGGCGCCCGCCATCCCGAGACCGATGACGCCGAGGCCGAGCGCACGCTGGGTCATGACGCGCTCTTCGCGGACGTCTGCGCCGCGCGGATCGCGGCCCACACGGCTGCGGGCGTCGCCGGCATGTCGATGTGCTCGATGCCGTAGACCGACAGCGCATCGACGATCGCGTTGGTGACGACGGCGAGCGCCGGCGTGATGCCGGCCTCGCCGCCGCCTTTCACCTTGAGCGGATTGCCCGCGGTCGGGTCCTCGGCCAGCTCGACCAGGAAGCTCGGCATCATGTCGGCGCGCGGGATCGCATAGTCCATGAAGCTGCCGGCGAGCACGTTGCCGGCGCCGTCGTGCGCGGTCGTTTCGATCAGCACCTGGCCGGCGCCTTGCGCGATGCCGCCATGCACCTGGCCGTGCAGAATGAGCGGATTGATCGCGCGGCCGGCGTCGTCGACCGACGCATAGCGCGTGAGCGCCACGGCGCCGGTCGCCGGGTCGACCTCGACCTCGGCAATCGCACAGCCGGTCGGATAGGCCGGGATGCGGCCGACGAAGGTCTCCTCGCTGGTCAGCGGCTGCCTGAGGTCGGGAGCGAGCGCCTCGCTTTCGATCGCGCGCGCGACGTCGAAGATGTCGAGCCGGCGATTCGACTGCGGCGCGTGGAAGAAGCCGTCGTCGAAGGCGACGTCGTCGGGCTTCACGCCGACCAGCGCCGCGACCACGGCGCGCGCCTGCGCAACGATACGGTCCGAGGTGCGCACCAGCAGGGTGCCGGCGAGCCGCATGGAGCGGTCCGAATGGGTGCCGCCGCCGTTCGGCACCACCTGGGTGTCGCCGGTGACGAGCCGCACCTGCTCGGGGGTGACGCCGAGCTGGTCGGCGAGCACCTGCGCGAAGGTGGTCTCGTGGCCCTGCCCGGTCGACTGGGTTCCGGCGACCGCCTCCACCACGCCTTCGGCCTGCACGGTGACGCGCACATACTCGACCGGGATGCCGACCGGCGATTCAACATAGTTGGAGAGCCCGATGCCGGCGAGCAGGCCGCGCTTCTTCGCTGCCCGCCGCCGCGCCGGGAAATCCCTCCAGCCCGCGAGCTCGAGCGCGCGCGCCATGTTGCCGCGAAAATCGCCGCTGTCGTAGGTGAGACCGGTGGGCGAGCGATAGGGCAGCTGCTTGCGGCGGATGAGATTGCGCCGGCGCAGCTCGGCGCGCTCGACGCCGAGCCGGCGCGCCGCGATGTCGAGGAGCCGCTCGATCACGTGATGCGCCTCCGGCCGGCCGGCGCCGCGGAACGGCGCGGTCGGCACCGTGTTGGTGAGCACGCCGCGCAGGCGGAGATAGGCGACCGGCACGTCGTAGACGGTCGGCATCACGCGATAGGCGTTGCTGAGCCACACGTACGACACCGGATAAGCGCCGAGCCCGCCGACGTGATCGACGCTCATGGCGAGAATCCGGCCGTCGCGATCGAGCGCGAGCCGTGCTTCGGTGACGAGATCGCGGCCCTGGAAATCGCTCAGGAAACACTCGGACCGGTCGCCCAGCCATTTCACCGGCCGCCGCAAGGCCCGCGCCGCGAACGCGACCAGGATCTGCTCGGACTGCGGATTGTTGCGCAGGCCGAAGCCGCCGCCGACGTCCGGCGTCACTGCGCGGACCCTGTCGGGCGGAATGCCGAGCGAATCGGCCACATTGGTGCGCAGCCGCACCGCGCCCTGGCTGCAGGCGATCGCGGTCAGCACGCCATTTGCTTCGTCATAGGCGCCGATCGCGGCGCGCGGCTCCATCTGCGCGTTGACGATGCGCTGGGCGCGGAACGAATGCGAGATCACGAGATGCGCCCGGGCCAACGCCGCCTCGAGCTCCGCCGGATCGCCCAACGTCTTGTCCATCGCGACATTGCCCGGCGCCGCGTCGTGCAGCGACGGCGCGCCGGGCGCAATCGCATCGCGCACGTCGACGATCGCGGGCAGCGTCTCGTAGCGGACCTCGACGCGCTCGGCCGCCTCGCGGGCGAGCGCCGCGGTCTCGGCCACCGCCATGGCGACAGGCTCGCCCACATAGCGCGCGCGGTCGGCGGCGAGCATCGGCTGCGCCATCTCGATGGGCGGCGGCCCGCTCCAGTCGTGGAACGACGGCTTTTTGACGTCGTGCGCGTCGGCCGGCACGGCAAAATGCCGGATGCCGCGGCCGCCGGCAGCGGCATAATCGGCGGCCGTGATCACGGCGAGGACGCTCGCCATGGCGCGCGCCGCACCGGCGTCGATCGCCACGATGCGCGCATGCGGATGCGGTGAGCGCACGAAGGCCGCATAGGCCTGGCCCGGATAGTCGACGTCGTCGGTGTAGCGCCCGCGGCCGGTGACGAGCCGCGCGTCCTCCAGGCGCGGCATCGGCCGGCCGATGAAGGGTTCGCGGCGCGTGCTGTGTCTCTCGGCCATCGGCGTGGCGGCTTTCCCCTGGGCGTGTCGTTTTAGTGGAAACGCCAGGTCATTGGAACGTCACACGCCAGCGTCGCAACGTGTCTGCGCTGCAACAGCGGACGGAAACCGCTTCGGCACGGGACCGCGCGCCTTGACAGTGCAATCCCTACCTGAAAACTTCCCGGCGCACGGGACGCAGCAGTTCACGATCACGATTCATTGCCGGGCCGATTCGATACGGGCAGCGCCGGTTCACATAGCCGCAGCCGTCCGCTCGATCGCGTCGTCGGACTACGCATGCCCGCTTGTGCCGGAGAGGGAAGCGGAATTGTCATGATGTCATTCGTACGTGCGACGGCCTATTTCGGCCGGATAGCCGGCATCGTGCTGCTTGCGGGCGGCATCGCGGCGCAGGCCGCGCCGGCGAAATCGACTGCACATGTCTACGTGCTGAGCGGGCTGCTCAGCCTGTCGCCCGGCCTCGACGACCTGGCGGAGAAGATTCGCCACGCCGGCGTTCCGGCGACGGTCCACAACCACACGCTATGGTCCGCGCTCGCCACCGAGGTGACCGCGCAGTACAAGCGCGGCGAGCTCCGCTCGATCGCGATCATCGGCCACTCGTTGGGCGGCGGCGCCGCCTTGGACATGGCGGCGGAGCTCGGGCAGGCGGGCGTGCCGGTCGACCTCCTGGTCGCGGTCGATTCGGTCGGGACCTCGGAAGTCCCGCCAAATGTCCGCCGCACGGTGAACTTCTATGTTGAGGGCGGCCTGGGCTCGCCGATGCAAGGCGCCCCCGGGGCGCACGGCACGATCCAGAACGTGGTCGACAGCAGCGAGGCGACCACGCATTGGACGATCATGGCGGCGCACGAGCGCGAATTGCTTCGCTACGTGCTGACGGCAACGCGATCCGGCGCGCGCGCCGCGCAGAACACGCCTACGGCGGCGCGCTGACGCCCCCCGAACGGGCGTCGACCCGTTTCAGATGTTTTCCGGCAGCGGCCTTCCGCGCGTTTCCGGCAGGAAGAGCGCCGCGATGAAGCCCACCACGTAGATCAGGCTGATCGACACCGCCGTATTGCCGACGCCGCCGAAATTGGCGATCAGCGTGCCGGCGACGAGCGGCCCGAGAAACGCGATGAAGCGCGGCGTATTGAACGCGAACGCGACCCCGGTCGCACGCACCCGGGTCGGAAACAGCTCCGGCAGCCACACCGGCATCCACGAATATTGCCCGAGCGTGAAAAAGCCGTTCACGGCGGCGACGACGAGCAGCAGCGTGAGGTCGTGCGTCCACAGAAAGAGCACCGGCGTCATCAGCAGCGAGCACGCGTAGAAAACGAGCACGACCGGCCGGCGGCCGTAGGCGTCGGCGAAGAAGCCGAGGCCGGCATAGCCGAGGATCGCACCCGCATTGTAGGCCATGCCCGTATAGCCGGCCCATGTCGGGCCCGGCAGACCGGCCTTGGCGGCGACCGCGGCGACGTATTGCGGCACGAAGGTCGAGATGCCCCACCAGGCGAGCGTGGTCGACAGCGACATCAGGAAGACGATCAGCAGCCGCACCCGCACCTTCGGCTCGGCGATCAGCTCGACCAGCGTGAAACGCGTCAGCGCGTGATCCTCGGCGTCGAGCGGTTTGCCGCTTCGCTTGCGCTCGGTCGCGGCCTGACGACGCTCGTGGGTGCGCTCCCACACCGGCGACTCCGGGATGTTGCGCCGGATCCAGAGCGTGACCAGTCCAGGCAGGACGCCGAGCAGGAACATGTAGCGCCAGGCGTCGGGTCCGAGCGTGCCGACAAAGACCCAGACCGCCGACGCTATGAAGAAGCCGATGCCGAACCCGCATTGCATGAGGCCGGCGCCGCGACCGCGTGCGCGGTCGGGCCACATCTCGGCCGTGATCGACGTGCCGGTCGCCCATTCGGAGCCGATCGCGACGCCGACCAGGACGCGCAGCACCACGAAGGACGGCCAGCTCCAGGCCAGCGCGCTCAATCCGGTCATCAGCGAATAGGCGAGAATCGCCAGCATCATGGTGCGCTTGCGGCCGATATAGTCGGCCAGAATGCCGCCGATCAGGCCGCCGACGCCCCAGCCGAGCAGTGTCGTCGCGATGGTGATTCCGAAATAGACCGGGATCTGCCCGTACTGGCTCGGGTCGAGCAGCTGGTGCAGTGCCACGCCGAGCGTGACGATCAAGGCATAGAGCTCATAGCCGTCGAACAGCCAGCCCAGATTGGTGGCAAGCAGCGTGTTCCACTGGCTGCGATCGAGCCCTCGGTACCACGGCGTCGATGGAGTCGAAGTCCCGGCCTCCGCACTCATGACGGTTCCTCCCCTGTGGCGCGTCTTGCTTGGGCGGCGCGCGTCCATCGGCGTCTGCGCGGATCACATCGGCCCGCGAGCAACGCCTCTGTCATTGACACTAGCAGAAAGGCGGCGCGGTCAGAACCAACGCGCGCCACGCGCCGGCGTCGCACCCTCGTTGGCGGCCCACCGGTCCCGTGCGAGTGTGCCGTCCGGCCGGAAAGGAGCCTGCAGTGCGACCTCGACATGACCGCGTGATCGTGGCGGGCGGCGGACCGGTTGGCGCGGTCGCGACGTTGCTGCTCGCCCGCGCCGGGATCCCGGTCACCATGATCGAGCGCGCCGACGACGTCGTGCTCGACTATCGGGCCTCGACGTTCCATCCGCCCACGCTCGACCTCCTGGAAGCCTCCGGCATCACCGCCGCGCTGGTCGCCATGGGGCTCGTCTGCCCGACCGTGCAGATCCGCGACCGCGAGATCGGCAAGGTCGCCGAGTTCGACCTGACGCGGCTCAGGGACGAGACCCGCCATCCCTACCGGCTGCAATGCGAGCAGTTCAAGCTGGTGGGCTGGGTCTATCGGGAACTCGCGAAGATTCCGGGGGTCGATCTGCGCTTCGGCCACGAGGTCGCTGCGATCCACCCGAGCGACGACGCCGTCGTGGTCGAGGCCGCGCCGGCCGCCGATGCATCGGGCGAGCGCGTAACGGTCACGGGCGACCTCGTCATCGGCTGCGACGGCGGCCGCAGCACGGTGCGCAAGCTGATGGCGATCGATTTTCCCGGGCTCACCTATCCGGAGCACTTTCTCGTCGCCGGCACACGCTTCGATTTCCGCGCCCACATGCCCGACATCGCGTCCGTGAACTACACGGCCGATCCGGTGCGCTGGTTCATGCTGCTGCAAATTCCCGACATGTGGCGCATCCTCGTCCCGGTCGCGCCGGAGGTCTCGCCCGACGACGCGGTGTCCGAGCAGAGCCTGCAGTCGAGCCTGCAGACCATCTTCGCACGGCCGGACGACTACGAGATCGTGGTGCGCGCCATCTACCGGGTGCATCAGCGCGTCGCCGACGCCTATCGGCGCGGGCGCGTGTTTCTCGCCGGCGATGCCGCCCATCTCAACAACCCGCTCGGCGGCATGGGGCTCAACGGCGGCCTGCACGACGTCATCAGCCTGACCGACCGCCTGGTCGCCTGGTGGCGCGGCCACGCGGACGTGTCGGCGCTCGACGGCTATGAACCGCAGCGCCGGCCGGAGGCGATCAACGCCATCCACGCGATCACGGCGCGCAACAAGAAGCTGCTCGAGGAGCGCGACCCGCAGGTGCGGGCGCGCAACCTCTACGAGATGCGGCGGACCGCTGCCGACCCGGAGCTGAGCTACCGCTATTTGCTGGATTCTTCGATGATTTCCTCGTTGCGGCGGTCCGGGATGATCCGTTAAATCCGTGCCGACCAACACCTCGGCGCCCGCGCTCCCTCTCCGCGGAGGGAGCGGGTTGGGGGTGAGGGGCTCGATGATTCTCGATCGTCCGAGCTCCCCTTACCCGGCTCGCTTCGCGCGCCGACCCTCTCCCCTGCGGGAAGAGGTGAACGAAGGATCCTGCATGGACACCCGCACGCCCGACCACCATCACGGTCCGACCATCCGCGTCGAGGACGACGCGCTGGTACGCGGCCGCGGCCGCTTCCTCGACGACACCGACGCGCAGAACCGCGCCTACGCCTTCTTCGTCCGCTCGCCGCACGCCTTCGCGCGCATCGTCAAGATCGAGGCGGCGGCAGCGCGCGAGGCGCCGGGAGTGATCGCGGTGCTGGCCGCGGCCGACATGATGGCGGCCGGCACCGGCAACGTATCGGCGCATCCGCCGATGGCCGGGCGCGGCGGCGCCAAGCTGGTGGTGCCGATGCGCCCGGCGCTCGCCGCCGACCGCGTCATGCATATCGGGCAGGCGGTCGCCCTGGTGGTCGCGACCACGCAGGCCGCCGCGCAGGACGCGGCCGAGAAGGTCGAGATCGACTACGAGGAGCTCGAGCCGATCGTCGACGCGGCCGGCGCCATCAAGGCGGACGCGACCCAGCTCTGGCCCGAGGCCGCCGGCAACATCGCGCTCGACTGGCCCGGCCTCGCCAAGGAGCCGGACGCCAATTCGCGCGAAGTCGACGCCGCCATCAAATCGGCCGCGCATGTCGCGCGGCTCACGCACCGCAACCAGCGCATCTTCCCGGCGACGATGGAGACGCGCGGCGGCACCGCGAGCTACGACGCCGCGACCGACACCTATACGCTGCGCGTCTGTTCGCAGAGCGCCGGCGTGATGCGCGACGCGGTCGCGCCAGCGACCGGCCTCAAGCGCGAGCAGCTTCGCGTCATCACCGAGGACGTGGGCGGGGCGTTCGGATTGAAGACCGGGACTTATCCGGAATACCCGGCGCTGCTGGTGGCCGCCAAGATGACGGGACGCCCGGTCCACTGGATGGCGACGCGCGCCGAGGCGTGCCTCTCGGACAACCAGGCGCGCGACATGCTGACCGAGGGCGAACTCGCGCTCGACGACAAGGGCAAGTTCCTGGCGCTGCGCGTGCGCAACCTGGTCAACCTCGGCGCCTTCGTGGGCCCGGTCGGCGCCCATCTCGCGACCAACAATTTCACGCGCTGCTTCCCGGCGATGTATCGCGTCCCGCTGCTCGACATCCAGGTGCGCTGCGCCTTCACCAACACGATCCCGACGGCGCCGTTCCGCGGCGCCGGCCGGCCGGAGGCGAACTACATTCTCGAGCGCCTGGTCGACGAGGCGGCGCGCCTTACCGGCATCGACCGCGACAAGATCCGGCGCCGCAACCTCATTCCGCCAAGCGCGATTCCGTTCAAGACCGCGGTCGGCACGACCTACGACAGCGGCGACTTTCCCGCCGTGTTCGACAAGGCGCTGGCGCTCGCCGACTATGCGGGCTTCACGAAGCGCCGGCGGGAGGCACAGAAGCGCGGCAAGCGGCTTGGACTTGGCATCTCGTGCCTGCTCGAGCATGCGGGCGGCACGCCCACCGAGAGCGCGGCGCTCAACTTCACGCCCGACGATTCGCTCATGGTCGTGCTGGGCGTGCATTCGACCGGCCAGGGCCACGCCACCGTCTACCGGCGGCTCGCCGCGGAGCGGCTCGGCATCCCGGCCGAGCGCCTGTTCGTGCGCGCGGGCGACACCGCGTTCGGCGTCGGCAACGGCGCCTCGGTCGGCTCGCGCTCCACCATGACGGCCGGCACTGCGCTCATGCGCACGGCCGACGCGCTGATCGAGAAAGGCAAGACGATCGCGGCCAGCGTGCTGGAGGCGGGCGAGCAGGACATCGTCTATGGCGACGGCATGTTCTCGGTGACCGGCACCGACCGCCGGGTCGGACTGTTCGAGCTCGCGCGCGAGGCGGCGGCGCGCCACAAGCGCGGCGAGATTGCCGAGGGCCTCGACACCAAGCAGACGGTCGATACGCCGCAGACCTTCCCGAACGGCTGTCACCTCGCCGAGGTCGAGGTCGATCCGGCGACCGGCGGGATCGAGGTCGTGACCTATACGGCGGTCGACGACGCCGGCAACATCATCGACCACACGCTGATCGAAGGGCAGATGCACGGCGCGGTCGCGCAGGGCCTCGGACAGGCGCTGTTCGAGGCGGTGGTCTACGACCCGGACAACGGCCAGCTCGTCAGCGGCTCGTTCATGGACTACTGCATGCCGCGCGCGACCGACATGCCGGCGTTCCGCATCGCCGACGTGATCGTGCCGGCGACCACTAACCCGCTCGGCGTCAAGGGCGCCGGCGAGGCCGGCACCACCGCGTCGCTCGCCGCGGTCATGAACGCCATCGCGGACGCGATCCCGGGCGAGGCTGCGGCGCACATGGACATGCCGGCGACGCCCGAGAAGGTATGGAAGGCGTGCCAGGCGGCGCCGTGAACCTTGGCGCCATGAACGTTTCTGCGGCACCGCCCGACAAATGCGACACGGAACCCGATCGCGCAACGCGGGTTCACGTTTGGTAAACGCGCGCATCGTAACTTGCGAGCGCGCCCGGAAACCCGCGGCCATCGGAGGCTCACATGGCCCGCTCCGCGGCCAAGCATGCAAGCAAGGAACGCGCCGCGTCGGCGGACCGCACCCAGGAGGAGCTGTGGGCGGAATGCATCGCGGCGCAGCCCGCGCTCATCGCGGACATCGTGACGTACATCGAGGCTGAGCGTACGCGCCTCATCGAATCACCACCGTTGTCCCCCGACGACGCGGCGCCGGCCGACGGCGAGCCCCCCGTCGCGAAGCCCGGCAAGTCGCGCAAGTAAAGCAGCCGATCGACGGTCATCGATCTCCCTGAGATTGCGCGGGCAGCGGCGACGAGCGGAGGTCGCACGCAGCCCCGCGATGCCGGCGCCGCGCTCGCGCGGCGTTTCCACGCGATCCGCGATTGTTGTGGGCGCATCCATTTCCCGGCAATATCGACGCGCTCGGGATTTTGAGGACGCCGATGTCGGCAGGGGCCATCAATCTTCGCCCGGTGGAAGGCACCGGCCCGGCGGTGCGGCCGGCGATCCGGATTCGCGACCTCAGCAAGACCTTCGGCGCGCTGACCGCGGTCGATCGCGTCTCGCTCGACATCGCTCCGGGCGAGTTCTTCATGATCGTCGGCCCCTCCGGGTGCGGCAAGACGACGCTGCTGCGCATCCTGGCGGGGCTCGAGACCGCAACTTCCGGCACGATCGAGATCGACGTGCCGGCCGGCTCGGCGCGGCCCGACAACTCGATGGTCTTCCAGGGCGACTCGATCTTTCCCTGGATGACGGTATGGCAGAACGCGGCCTACGGGCTGCGCATGCGCAAGCTGCCGACCAAGACGATCAAGGAGGTGGTCGGCCACTATCTCGACCGCACCGGGCTCACGCGGTTTTCCGGCTACTATCCGCACCAGCTTTCCGGCGGCATGCGCCAGCGCGTCGCGATCGCGCGCGCCTTCGCGAACGATCCGCAGATCCTGCTGATGGACGAGCCGTTCAGCGCGCTCGACGCGCAGAACAAGCTGCTGCTGCAGGAGGAGCTCCTCCACATCTGGGAGGAGCACAAGAAGACCGTGGTGTTCATCACCCACAGCGTCGACGAGGCGGTGCTGCTCGGCGACCGCGTCATGGTGATGACGGCGCAGCCGGGCCGGCTCAAGCAGTTCGTGCCGATCGCGCTGGCGCGACCGCGCAACATCATGGAGCTGCAGGGCGCGCCCGAATACGGCGAGCTGGTGCACCGCATCTGGTCGAGCCTGCGCGACGAGGTGCAGCGCGCGCGCGAGATCGAGGACAAGATCGGAGTCGACCCATGACGGTGCAGACGACCGCGACGGCGCCGGCGCGCGAGGACCGCATGCTGTCGCTGCGCGACCGCGACCGCATTCTGAGCATCGTATCGCCGATCGGGCTGCTGCTGGTCTGGGAGATCGCGGCGCGCACGCACCTCATCGACACGCGCTTCTTTCCGGCGCCGTCGAGCGTCCTGAAGCTGCTGATCGAGATGCTCGGGTCGGGCGAGCTCCTGACCCATACGGCCACCAGCCTGCGGCGCCTGTTCTGGGGCACCGTGATCGGCGGCGTGCCGGCGCTGGTGCTCGGCATCGTCATGGGCCTCAACCGAACCATCCGCGCGCTGGTCGACCCGATCATCGCCGCCACCTATCCGATCCCGAAAAGCTCGATCCTGCCGCTCGCGCTGCTCATCTTCGGGCTCGGCGAATCGTCGAAGATCTTCATGGTGGCGATCGGCGTGTTCTTCCCGGTCGCGATCAACGCGACAACGGGCGTTCTGGAGATCAACAAGATCTATCTCGACGTCGGCCGCAACTACAAAGCCGACCGCTGGAACATGTTCTGGACCATCGCGCTGCCGGGCGCCCTGCCGGTGATCATGACGGGCTTCAAGCTCGGCATCGGCATCGGGCTCATCCTGATCGCGATCGCCGAGATGATCGGCGCAAAGAGCGGGCTAGGATTCCTGATCTGGAGCGCCTGGGAGACCTTCGCGGTCGAGCAGATGTATGTCGGCCTGTTCATGATCGCGCTGATCGGCTTCACGCTCACGCTCGCGCTCAACGAGCTGGAGCGGTTCATCATTCCGTGGAAGGTGAGTTGATGAGGTTGCCCCGGATGCCGCGCAACCTCTCCCCGCGTGCGCGGAGAGGGCCCGGTTTGCGGCGAGGCACCGCATGATCCACGCGCGCCTCGACGACGCCCTCGCGCCGATCACCGACGGCATCATGCTGGCGGTGCCGCGCGAGGTCGCGGGCGTGCCGATGGAGGCGACCCGTGCGCTGATCCGGCGCGGCGTCCAGCGGCTGCATCTGGTGGCGCTGCCGACCTCGAGCCTGCAGGCCGATCTGCTGATCGGCGCCGGCGCGGTCGCGACCCTCGAGACCTCCGCCGTGAGCCTCGGCGAACTCGGCGCCGCGCCGCGCTTCACGGCCGCGATGCTGGCGGGCGCAATCCGCATGCTCGACGCCACCTGCCCGGCGCTGCATGCCGCGTTCCAGGCGGCGGAGAAAGGCGTGCCCTTCATGCCGCTGCGTTGATCGGCTCCGACGTGCTCGCGCATCGCAAG
>Ga0126384_10002349_pt1 | contig 11439 bp, 13 predicted proteins | sample PanSoiMetPlot_36_FD_92543 | JGI IMG/M metagenome (GOLD analysis project Ga0126384, IMG submission 92543) | Tropical forest soil microbial communities from Panama - MetaG Plot_36 | ecosystem: Environmental > Terrestrial > Soil > Tropical forest > Bulk soil | place: Panama | collected 2016-02-17 | reverse complement strand
GAGCGCTTGCGCGCGCCTCAACCACCATCAACTCCCCTGCGTCGTCGTCCGCCCCAACGGCGCCTGACCCGCGCAGGGTCTTAGCCGTACGCCGGGCCACCCCGGGCCGGCTTATGCTTCGCTTCCGTCACACTGCGGATCGGGGGTAGGGTGCGCACGACGCCCGCGTGAACGAACTTCACCAGCTCTTCGCGTGGCGGCACAAGGGAGGAAATTAGCCATGTTGGAAATCGGATTGTTTCACAACGGGGCGTCCAGCCTGCCGATCATCACCAATCGAGACGGCGTCACGTTCAACAAGGGCACCTTACCGGAGGTCCACCGTGCGGCACAAGAGACCCTGGTCAACCAGGTTCGCCAGGGGATTCTCGCTGAAAAGCTCGGGTTCCAGTCGTTCTGGCTTACCGAGCACCATTTCCAGCCCGAAGGCGCGGAGATGAGCCCGAACCCGCTGATGGTGCAGATGAGCGTGGCGGCGCACACCAAGCGCATTCGGCTGGGGCAAGCCGCCAATATCATCGTCTGGCACCACCCGGTCCGGCTCGCCGAGCAGATCGCGCTGCTCGACGTGATCAGCGGCGGCCGGGTCGAATGCGGCATCGGTCGCGGTTATCAACCCCGAGAGAACGAAACACTCGGCCGTCCATACGGCTCGACGATCCAGGACCAGGAGCGCAACCGCAAAGCGTTCGAGGAATCGATCGCCATCATGAAGAAATGCTGGACAGAGCCCTCGTTCTCGCATCACGGCGAGTTCTTCTCGGTGCCGCCCACCTACACGAAGTGGAATCACAAGCAGACGATCGCCTATTTCCAGCGCGACGAGGCGGGGCGGCGTCTCGAGGACGTGCTCGCGCTCGGTGATCCGGACATGTATTCGGCCGGCAATCCGGTGCAAGCGACCACCACCACGTTGAAGGAATTGCAGGTCTTCCCGCAGCCGGTGCAGAAGCCTCACCCGCAATTATGGGAGCCGCTGACCAGCGCCCGCTCGCTCAAATTCGCGGCCGAGCACGGGATCAACGGCGTGATGATCGCCGAGCCTAACGACCGTCTGCGCCGCAATCTCGAAATCTATTATGAAGCGGCTGAAAAGGCGGGTTTCCCCGACATGCTGGGCCGTGGCCGGTTCAAGTTCGGTTGGGATGCGGAAAAGCGGCGCGGGATCATGACGAGCCGCTACCTCCACATCACCCGGCCCGGCAAAGAAAAGGAAGCGCTCGAGCGCGCGGCGCGAGCAATCGAGCTGCAGTTCGACTATTACGGGCCGTTCGGCTTCGGGGCCGTGGTGGCGCGGCTCGACGAGCCGATGTTCGACCTGAACCAAAAAGTGACGGCGCAGATGCTGCGTGAACGCCAAATCGCCATTCACGGCTCCAAGCAATACGTCATCGACACGATCATGAAGATGCGCAACCAGTGCGGCTACGACGATTTCTGCTTCCTCGGCTGGTTCGAACTCGGCGGCTTCGCAGCCAAGGAAATCGAGGAGCAGATGCAGATCTTCGCCGAGGAGGTGATGCCGGTGCTCGCGCGCGAATGCGGCGGCAAAGTCGAGCTGCCGGCCCGTGGGCTCGAACTGGCCGCCTGAGTAGAGCCTAGTGTCCTGATCGAGAAGTTGGAGAGATCAAGTCTTGTTGTCATTGCGAGCAGCAAAGCGACGAAGCAATCTCGACGGGGCAAGCCAACGCCCACCAGATTGCGTCGCTGCGCTCGCAATGACGATTCCTTACCAGACGAGCGGGCGGGAGGCGAAAGATGGCGAGCAAGCAAACCGAGGCGCTGAACAAGCTTTACCTGGAGTGGGTGGCGGCGTTGCGGGCGAACCCGGAGATGCCGCTCGACGAGGTGCGCCACATGTTCGAGCAGTGGGAGAGGATCACCGGCGAGCCGGGCGACGTCGATTACATCGAAACCGATGCCGCAGGGGTTCCGGCGATGTGGGCGGCGCCGAAGAGCTGCGCGCAAGATCGCGTTCTGCTCTGCGCGCATGGCGGCGGGTACGTGGCCGGCTCGATGTACACGCACCGCAAGGTCTACGCCCATGCAGCGAAGGCGATAGGATGCCGCGCGCTGATTGTCCATTACGGCCGGGCTCCCGAGAACGTGCATCCCGGCCCGGTAAACGACATGGCGAGGAGCTACAAATGGCTGCTCGACCAGAGTATCCGGCCGGGCCATGTCGCGCTGATCGGAGATTCGGCCGGTGGCGGCCTCGCTGTGACCACGATCCTGCGCGCCCGCGAGCAAGGCCTGCCGCTGCCGGCCGCGACGATGCCATTGTCGCCGTGGCTCGACATGGATGCGACGGGGAAGACGTTCGAGACCAACGCCGCAAAAGACCTTATCGTCACCCGCGATCTGATCCAGGGTATGGCCGGGACTTTTCTCGGAGAAGGCGGCAACCGCCGGGACCCGCTCGCCAATCCGCTGCATGCGGACCTGAAGGGCTTTCCGCCGATCTATATTCAGACGGGAGCCGACGAGACGCTGCTGGACGACAGCCGCAAGCTTGCCGATCTCGCGCGCCAGTCCGGGGTGGAAGTGAGGCTGGAGGTCGTGCCGGAGATGCAGCACGTCTTCCAGTTCCTCGCCGGGACCGCCCCTGAAGCGGATGCCGCGATCCGCCGCCTCGCCGACTGGGTCCGCCCGAAACTAGGGCTCGGTTGAGGGCACACTAGCGCGGAGCGCGCGCCAGCCGATCGGGTTAAGTCGCGGCGACTGCAGAGCACTAAAGCTCGCGCCTCGGCATGCTACATAGTCTGGTCAGAAAACATCTGCCAAGTGCCATCCGGCGGCTGCTGACCGACCCCCGGCTTGGTGTAATCGCAGACGCCTTGGGGGAAGATTGCCCTTAGTTGGGCAGCCTCCGCCGCAGTGAATCGTACCTTGTATAGGCTGAGGTCGATCGGCCTCAGCTGACACTTTAGGACGTCGTTCGCCAGCGGCTCGCCAGCGACCATCCGAGGAGTCGAAAACGCGGGATAGAGCTGGTTGCAGGTGGTGTCCAGCTGATAGACCTGGAGCTCGGCAATCTTTACTGTCCCTTTGTTTGTAAAACATGCATCAATCAGATCGCTCGGCTTCGAACGATTGATCTTGACCGGAATCGGAGCGGGCGTCGCGTCGGCCAGAAACTTGGTGAGCCATTCGTCCATTTGTGTGAGCGCATGGCTCAAAACGGGACTGGTGTCGCTGAACAGCCCGTTCCCGGTTGTGGTGCTCCCGTCCTCGACCAGCATCACCTGGTTATTGAAATTGCCATTCGCCTCCAGCAGCCGCTGGCGCATCGAGAATGAATGGAAGCGCGAATGAACCTCGCCCGAGTTTTCCGGCTGGTCGACATAACCCCGGTAATCGATAATCGGCGTACGCCTCATGCCCAATCCGCCGTAGGTGATACGCCCGCTAAGGTACGCAGCCTCAACGGCGGCGACATCGCCTAGCGTACGCGTCGGGACGTAATTGCCGTCATTGTCGTAGCCGCCGATGTTTCGGTTCAGATCCAGGAATTGCTGTTTGGTGATTGCGCCTAGACTGAGAGCCTCTAGCCCGTACTGGACGCCGATGTTGTCGATCGGGCGACGGGCGAACCCGGTAGCCGGATCACGCCCAAAAACATTTGCCAGATGATCATAGAGGTCGCAGCGTACACCAGTTGGATTGGTTTTCGCGTCGTATTGAATGCTCTTCGGAATAATGGCGTTGCACGTGCCGCCTTGCGCCTTGGTGCGGACCGCATTTCCTGGCCCGATCGTCGCCAGCGTAGTTACCGTCGGATAGCCGGTGGCGGCTTCTATCTGCGCGTCGCTCCAGCTCACGGTCGCGTTCGTATTGAGGTAATGCAGGAACAGGCCGGCGTCGGTGATGTTGTTCACCATAGCCGCAACGACCTCCGGGAACGAGCATCCGATGAGAATACCATTCAAGAGGCGGGGATATTCGTCGCTGATCGGTTGGGCCGCTTCGGAACCGCCTGAGCAGCCATAGCCAATTGTGAGCGCAACGGGTCCGAAATTCTCGATGAACCGCTCCCTCACCATCATCAATGTCTCGGCCGCCAGCAGATCCTGGCAATTGTTGCCATAGACGTTCAGGGTCGATGCCGCCACACCGTAACCCTGGCGGAGCATTAGGTCTTCGAGGATCCCGCCATTCCCGATGCTTGCGCCTTGGATGTACCACCCGCCGACGCAGCCACCGCCCAGCGTATAGACGAGGCGGTGGTTCCATGCCGCCGGCGGTTTGAAGGGCGTCGGTGCCGCCTCGATAGTCGGGTCGTGCAAGACCGCCGTTTCGTAAATGGCACGGTTGATTGTCCCCGTCTCGACGCGCACGATGTAGGGTACAGACTTGCCTTCGCTCGTGGTGGTCTCGGCCAAGTCCGCCGGATAGCTCGTCGGGTCTGCCAGAGGCTGGAAGGTCCCTGCCGTGCGGTAGACATAATCAACTCGGGTCGCAATGGAACAGTCCGCGTCGAGAGCCGGCCCCAACGTATTGGTGGATGCCGGCAGGGTAAAAAGGTGCGTCATGCAGTAAAACGGTTCCTCGTGCGGGCCCGACAGAATTGGCCCCGTGATCGGGTAATTCGTAAGCGCCAATTCGACAGATCGGTAGGTCTCGTTGTTCCGACCGATCGCCTTCGCCACCAGGCTATTCTCCCCGACTGTTAGGCCTTCGACGAGACCAAGGAGCGAATGTCCACCTGTTTCAGGACGAAAGACGCCGGTGATATTTTGACCATTTAGTAGGACGACCAGATCGTTAATGGCTACTCCGCGCCGCGCATTGATGCGCACCAGGACATTACCCCCACTCACGGTATCCGGCCTGGTAGAAACAGTGACAATGTCGAGATCGTCAGTCGGCTTGGCTACCGCCACGACAGTTCCTCCGGCAAGGAGTCCGGCGACCCAGACAACGGCGAGGCACCGCAAAAACCCTGATGAGACTGAGATTACATTTTGCATGGTTTCCTCCCCCTTGAGCGCCGATTAAGCGCCATTCGCGCTCTATGCTGGTTCTGCTCGAACGCTATTAACCCTAGTAACATGCTCATGTTCGCCTACGTCAATGTCTTAAGATCGACCTTTAAGCATACCTCCATTGTGATCCAAGCATGCTCCCGAGCTGGCCGTTTCTCAGAGCTTTGGGTGAGGCCACTGATGCGCTCACCGCGCCGCCGGGCCGCGGGCCAGCAAGTTTGATTTACCGGGGAGTACGCGAGAACATTATTCTGGTAAGACAACTGTTTCTCAATATAAATCAACGTAAAATATTCACTTCGGGCATCACCTTTGCGGCAAAATTTTGTAGAAAGAAGGGTAACCTGTGTCATCTTTGATGCACGAGCGAACCAGCTGCATTTTTCGACAACTTAAGGTCCTGATTGCAATCCGTACATTTACAACACGCGGGCGTTATTGACCGACCTAACGGCGTCGGTCGTCGACGGCACACCGCCACCACCCAGCCGCTATCCAACACTGGCTGATGGCACCTTGGTCCCGGCGAGCCGCATCGGGTTCCCCAAAATTCCCGGCGTCGATTTCACTGCGCTATACAACTCACGGCTGTTCCTTTATCGGGGTCAGCAATTCGATTTCGTCGACATGACGGGCGTCCTGACGGAACCTCCCATCGGGGTCGCCGAATACAACGTCCTCGTGCCGCGCGTTGATAGAGATGGGCTCGACGTTGCGGGCGTTCGGTCAGTCGCAGTAAGCGCCCCGATCGGCACGAACGTCCCTTGGAACTATCGGGCGGCAGGATTTGGCGAGGGCGATCTCTGCGATTTGTCCGGCAGCTTTTTCGCCTTCGCCACTACCAGGGCCGAGCGCGCCGCGAGCGGCGACCCGCGGCTGTCGCTGCAGGAGCGGTACGGCGATCACCAGGGATATGTCGATGCGGTCACGGAGGCGGCCGAAGACCTCGCCGCTGACCGCCTGCTGCTCCCTGCCGATGCGGATAACATTATTGCAGCGGCCCAAGCGAGCAATGTACTTCAGTAATCTTTAGGAGATCGCCGTCAAAAATTGGCCCGCGGATCTCATCTCCATTTTTCCATTTTATATATCTGATGAAGCGATCACCTTCATAAGGATCGGTGCGCGTGCCGAAGTTTAGCGCGTTGACGAGCTACGCTCCTGTGGCTCGGTGCTCTTAGGCACGGGACCGCGTGTGCGTCGTCAGGAACTCTTTGACGCGAACCTTCGCCGAAGTCAGCGTCGCATCGGCCTTCCACTCGGAAATGAGTTGCAGTTCGGGGACGAGCTTCGAGAGTTCCTCGGAGATCGAATGGGGTGTCTCGCCATTGCCGGCCGGCACCCCGCGCGGCGTTTGCACTTTCGAGACGAAGGCGCCGTCGACGCAGCCGGGGAGTAGAGGTTCTGGCAGAATGCGTCCAATACTCGCTCGGTGACCTCCGAGTGGTCCTCTAATGTCTCGGCCCACCCGTTGAACCGAGCTTGTCGGCGAACGCGGCCTTCGGTTGATCGTCGCCGAGCGCTGGTTCCCGACACCCATCACAATGCAGGCGCGCCGGAGCAGGCCGGCCCGAGCTACGTCGATACGCGGGAGCGTGGCGTATCCGGCCGGTACAGCATCGACCACATCGCCACGATGGCGATTGCGATGCCAACAAGCAGGAGAACCCAGAAGGATAGGAGCGGCGGCGCGTAAACCGCCCAGCGCGCCGCGGCGACTACCAGCAGCACCGTCCCCAGCACGAGATTTGTTCCGCTTGGCCAACCCATCGGGTCGGTTCGGCGCGCCCATGCCGCGAAAGCGATGACGGCTACGGCGCCGGCCGCCAGCGCGGCAATATTCATATCGCCCGCCGGGTGCGCGAAGATCGCGCTATAGGCGAGCCACAAACCGAGCAGAATATTGAGGAGGTTTCCTATCATGTGCCGGGTTCCCATGCCGATGAGTATGCTGGAGGAAGCGCCAAGTCATCGGCGGTATCGCGAGAATAACGACACTGCTGGCGACGATCAGGCATTTCCAACCGGCGCCGAGCGGCGTCTCCACGGTGATAATAACCGCAGTAACGGCGTGCAGCGCATAAGCAGCGGCGGCCAAGCGCCCTAAATCGGCGTGCTGCGGAACTGAGCATACGTGTACAGAACTCCCCAAGCGCCGGCCAGCAGAACGTACAGCCCGAGCATCAAACCGGTTTCGAGGAGCGCGAGCGCGCTCATTCCGCGACCGATGTTGCGACAAAGACGGGAGCTCGCCGTCCCAGGGTAAGGAAATCCCAGACCAGCACGACGTAACCAGCCGCGAAGATGATCCCCAAAAGAAAGCGCGTGACCATGGCCTCGACAAACCACGGATTCTCCTGGGCGGTAATAAATGCGTTCAATGTGGAACCGCCGATCGCGCGCTCAACGAACGCCTGGACAAAGCCGGCTACCAGCAAGGCGCCTGTCATCAGGACGAGGCCCAGGTTGAGCGCCGCGAACGACCACTTCCAAAGCTGACTGTCGACGACCGCGAGATTTCGGGTTCTCTGGAGAACCAGGTAAAGGACCGAGATGATGCCGCAGGCATAGGCTCCCCAGAACGCAAAGTGTCCGTGCGATACCGTCCACTGCGTGCCGTGCGCATAGAGGTTGATTTGCGGCAAGGTAATCATGAACCCCCAGACGCCGGCGCCGATGAAATTGCCGAACGCCTCGGCCATCATCCAATAGAGGGCAGGGCGGTTGGTCGTCTTCATGTGATGCGCGCCGGCGTCGTACACGGCATGAACCACCATGCCCAACAGCGGCAACGGTTCGAGCGCCGAGAAAAAGCCGCCGATCGTCAGCCAGTAATTCGGCGTGCCGATCCAGAAATAGTGATGCCCGAGGCCGAGAATCCCGGTGCCGAGGACGAGCGCGACTTCGATGTAGAGCCACGCCTCGACGATCCTGCGCGAGGTGCCGAGCAGCTGCATCAACGCCAAGGCCATGATGCAGCCGATCAGAACCTCCCAGGTGGCCTCGACCCAGAGGTGGACGAGCCACCACCACCAGAACAGATCTGCCGACATGTTGCTGATCGCAGGAAATGCGATCAGATAGAGCAGGATGAGCGGGATCAGGTCGATCATCAGCACAGTGATGATCCCGGTGGTCTTGCGCGCCGCAATCGCGGTCCCGATCACGTTGTAGGCGAATACGACCATGATCACGACGATGCCGAGGGCGGCCCAGCGCGGCGGCTCGACGTATTTCCGGCCCTGATTGATGAACCATAGAGCAGCCTCGTTGCTGCCGCCGTATTGGACGAAAATGAACACCAGCGCGACCACCGCCACCGCCGCGCAGAACACGTAGAACAATATCTCGGCGACCCTGATTCCGGCGGTTTCACGACCCAGTTCTCCCGGCAGGAACCAGTAGATCGATCCCATGAACCCCATCAGCAGCCAGAGCACCAGTGTATTGATGTGCAGGATTTTGGCGATGTTGAAGGGCAAGATTCCAAACAGGAAATCGGGATTTATGTAGTAATAAGACGAAACCAGCCCGGCAAGCGTCATGATACCGAACAGTGTTATTGCAGCGGTAAAATATTTGAGGGCGAGCGTTTGCGAACGGTACATGGCCGTCTCCCGCTACTTTTTTTCGGTGCGATTAAAGTTCGGAGGAAAGCCGTTCGTGTCCACTGCGGCCATCCACTTCAGATAGGCGACGACCGCCTGAGCTTCGGGCTCGGTGATCCCGAGGTTCGGCATCGTCCGGGTCCAGGTTCGGTACTGCTCGGGATCCATTAGAAATTTGACCATTGCACCTTCTCGTGTGTCGGCGCCGGTGACGGCCTGCCAGCCTTCCCAATCGGGATCAAGCCATGCCTTGGTGAGGTCCGGGGCGTAATAAGCGCCGTTGCCGAAAAAGGTGTGGCAATCGATGCAGGCGCGGCTCTGGATTACCATTTTGCCCTGATTGATCAGCGCCGTTGCGGCGGCGTCATCTAAAGGCTTGCCGAACAGCGGTTCGGGCCCGCCGATGACCGGGACATCGATGCCGCGCTCGGCAACGAATTTGTAATAGACGTGCCGATTGACGACCGTGTAGGGCGGCACGTTAGAGCCGCCGGGAGTGATAGCGGCCAAGCTGTCGATCGTCAGCATTATCAGCACGATCGACATCACCGCGATCGTACTGATCGCACCGGCGCGCCAGAATCCGGGATCGTCAAAGTACATCTCTCCCCCCTTTTCAGCTGATGCATGAGCCCGCAATATTCCAGGCGCAGGATGTGGTACGTGCCAGGCGTCGCGAATGTGTATTGCAGGCGGTTGATATAGCCCGGCATCGCCTGCGTCTGCGCGAGCAACTCCAGTGACGTGTTGTAAATTCCAAACCCGTGGTTCATGTCCGCGCTTGTGATATGGACTCGACCGGCTGGCCCGCGGCGATATCGGGCCTCTCGACCGTCCAGCTCCACTGCGCCCCTATCGCCCGCAAGACGACGCGCGAAGCCGCCGGAGAGGCGCGGTCGGGATAAGGCAAGGCCGTCAGCGTGGTCGCACTCGCGATCACGATAATCGCCACGAGCACCCAGAACCAGCCTGTACGGAGCCGGTAGGCCCGCCGCTGCACCGTCTCGGCGTCGGACTGCTGTGTCGCGCCAGCGGCAACCCAGAGGAACACCACGGCCATCGCAGCGATCAGCACCACGCTGATCAGCCACACCTTGTTCGAGAGAAGCATCGACGTCCTCCCTTCGGTGCACGTGCGTGAGCGTGACCTATTCCGCCGATCAAGTTTCTAACCAAACGCACAAAGGCCGTAAATGAGGCACCCTATACTCGACCCTAGTGCCCTCCCGAAGCATTCTATGGCAGATCTCCGCGCAGGAATTGATCTAGGTCAATCTTCCGCGGAAGCCGCCTTCTGGGGCAACCGTGTCACCCGATGAGGAGCACGCCGTGACTGCCGAGAACGGCACCGAGGAGCGTGATTACGCTGAGAAGCAGCAGGATCCGATGCAGGCGCTCGACCAGACTGAAGGTCGGCTCCGGTTCTGCCTCGGCGCGCGCCCGAAGCCAGCGATGCAAGAACAGCGGCTCGGCGACGAACAGCATCAGCGTGAAAAGCAGCCACACTGCGACCATTGCGTGCATCCACCAATAAGCCACCGAGACGAACCGGTCCCACAAATCGAGCCGGACCAGCATATAGAAGCCGGTAAGCCCGGCCAGCGCGGTCGAGAAGCGCGCCTGCCAGGCAAACCGCCGCTCGATGTTGTCGAAAAAGGCGAAACGCTCCGTCGGAGCCGAGAGCGCTCGCGTTGCAGGCAACAACACCGTCGTGACGAACGCTACGCCGCCGATCCAAAAGACGACGGCGAGAACATGGAGAGATCGGGCGACCGTTACGTCGTCCACGGAACTGGATGCACGACTCCGAGCCCGCCGACGGCGATCCGCTTAGTGCGATGGCGCGCCAGCCGATCCCTTGAGACGCTCCGACCGCGCCCGGCTACCCCCGGGCCGGCGTGTGCTTCACGAGGAACTCCTTGACGCGCGCTTTGGCCGAAATGAGTGCCGCGCCGGTCTTCCATTCCGGGATGAACTCGCAGTTCGGGAGAAGCTTCGAGAGTTCCTCGGAGATCGGGTAGGGGTGCGCCTCGTCGTTGCCGGCCAGCACGAGACACGGGGTTTGGACCCTCGCGGCGAAGGAGCGATCGACGCAATATACGAAGCCGGGAGCGTAGAGATTCTGGCAGAACGCATCGAGCACCTGCTCGTTGGCCTCCGGATGGTCCTTCAATGTTTCCGCCCACCCGTTGAACCGGGCCGGGCGGCCGGGCGCCATTGGGCCGACGCGGCCGATCGGCTGGGCGAGCACGGCGCTCTGGACGCGCTCGGGCTGCTGCTTGATCAGGTTCAGGATAAACGACCCGCCGATGCACTGACCGTAGAGGTGGCAGCGGTCGATGCGCAGGTGGTCAAGTACCGCGATGTGGTCGGCGGTATAGCTGTCCCAGCCGTCCTGCGCGGTGATCGGGGTGCGGGACTGGCCGCCGGCGTTGCGCTGGTCCATCGCAATGACGCGGAATTTGTCGGCGAATTCGGTCGTGGGGTTGATCGGCGCCGAGGGCTGGCGCCACACATCGATTACCGACTGCAGCCCCGCCGGCGCAAAGGTCAGGATCGGGAAGCCCTGGCCGAACTCCTCGTAATAGATGCGGGCGCCCTGGTGCTCGAAGCTCGGCATGTCGGTGTCCTCTCGTGATGGGAAGCAAGCCGTCAGGTGACGGATGTTAATCGATCTTGTCCGGCATCAAAAGAGCTCGGGCCCGGCGCCTTCTGACCGGCGCCGGCATGAGGACACCAATGCCGCCACAATCGGGGCTTATTCTGTCTCTCCTTGCGATGACCTCGAGCGTGGCTTGGAAACGCTGGAGAATGCAACTACTGGACGAATTTTTGCTGCTGATTTG
>Ga0126384_10002347_pt1 | contig 11440 bp, 6 predicted proteins | sample PanSoiMetPlot_36_FD_92543 | JGI IMG/M metagenome (GOLD analysis project Ga0126384, IMG submission 92543) | Tropical forest soil microbial communities from Panama - MetaG Plot_36 | ecosystem: Environmental > Terrestrial > Soil > Tropical forest > Bulk soil | place: Panama | collected 2016-02-17 | reverse complement strand
TCCCGATGGCGGCGGATAAACAGGACGACGGAGCGAATCGCGCTGATTCCCGAGCCGGTCGCGAAAAGCAACAGGTTTTTTCCCTTCGCTTTCTCCACCGGGAATCCCTTGCCGGTCGGCATGGTTACCCGGACGGTCTGGCCGGGCTTTAGCTGGCCCAGCGCCTCAGATAGCGGTGGACCCTCCTTGATTAGCAGCTCGAACGTCGCCGCGGGGCCGGGTTCCGAGGCGATCGCAAATAGGCCTTGTCCAAGCGCATCCAGTGACACTCCGACATATTGTCCCGGCTCGCGATGAGCACCGGTGAGCGGAGTGCCGCGAACGTCAAGTTCCAACGAGGTAAGTCCATCTGCCGCGGGGTGAACCGCGAAGACCTTGGCTTGGTACCATTCCGACATAGGGGCTTTCTGCCCAGTTTGTCGGGCCGCCGCAATCTTGAGATTCGATTCCGGGACAGTTACACCGTTCAGTGCGGCCTCGTGAAAGCCCATGCCAGACGACACGCCCGACAAACCTTCCTCGCCCCCTGATTTTCAAGGGGGCGGCGCCCTGCAGCCGATCACCATCGAAGACGAGATGCGCCGCTCGTATCTCGACTACTCGATGTCGGTGATCATCGGGCGCGCCCTGCCCGACGTTCGCGACGGACTCAAGCCGGTGCACCGGCGGGTGCTGTATGCGATGCACGAGCTTGGCAACCTCCACAACCGCCCCTACAAAAAATCGGCCCGCATCGCGGGCGACGTCATTGGCAAGTACCATCCGCATGGCGAGGGAGCGGTCTACGAGGCGATGGTGCGCCTGGCTCAACCCTGGTCGATGCGATACGTGCTCATCGACGGTCAAGGCAACTTTGGATCCGTCGATGGCGACGCCCCCGCCGCCATGCGATACACCGAGGTGCGGATGTCGCGGCTGGCGGAGGAGCTGCTCGCGGACATCGACAAGGAAACCGTCGACTTCGGCCCCAACTACAACGACGAGTTGCAAGAGCCGCTGGTTCTTCCTTCCAAGTTTCCAAACCTCTTGGTCAACGGCGCCACCGGCATCGCCGTGGGCATGGCGACCAACATCCCGCCGCACAATCTCGCCGAGGTGGTGGACGCGACCGTTCATCTGATCGACAACCCGAAGGCCACAGTCTCGGACCTGATGAAGTTCATCCCTGGGCCCGACTTCCCGACCGCGGGATTCGTGATGGGCCGCGGCGAGATCGAAAAGGCCTACGAGACCGGCCGCGGTCAACTGGCGATGCGCGCCAGGACGGAAATCGAGGTACAGAAGAAGACCGAGCGGGAATCGATCGTGGTCACCGAAATCCCCTACCAGGTGAACAAGGCTCGGTTGATCGAGCGGATCGCCGAGCTGGTGCGGGACAAGAAGTTGGATGGCATCAGCGACATCCGCGACGAATCGGATCGCCACGGGATGCGGATCGTGATCGAGGTCAAGCGCGACGCGCTCTCTTCGGTGGTGCTCAACAACCTGTTTGCGTTGACTCCGATGCAGTCCACGTTCGGAGCGGTGCTGCTGGCGATCGACGGCGGTCAGCCGCGGATTTTGAATTTGAGGGAGATGCTCGAGCGGTTCATCTCGCATCGCCGGGAAGTGGTGACCCGCCGCACTCGGTTCGAGCTGCGAAAGGCGGAGGCGCGGCTGCACATCGTCGAGGGATTGCTGGTGGCGCAGGACATGATCGACCTAGTGATCACCATCATCCGCAAGTCGAAGGACGTGGAGGAGGCGCGCTGGGGTTTGACGCACATCTTGTCGCCGGCGTTCGCGGAGCACCCTACCTTCCGCGCCCTGCCGCGCGTCGACGCTGCGAAGGCCACGGCACAGATGGACGCTCTGGTGGCCCGAATCAAGAGCGAGGAATCCGGCTACCCGGGTCTGTCTCACGATTACAAGAAGGGTGGTTTCTCCGAAGAGCAGGCGAAGAACATTCTCGAAATGCGGCTGCAGCGCCTCACCGGGATCCAGCGCGAGGAGCTGTTCAAGGAACTGGTTTCGCTGGTGCGCGACATCGCTCGGTTCAGAGACATTCTTTCCGATGCCTCCGTGCTGATGGGGGTGATCAAGAACGAGCTGAAGGAGATTCGCGAGCGGTATGGCGATGAGCGTCGTACTGAGATTCTCGGCGAGGTCACCGAGCTCACCAGCGAGGACCTGATCGCCGAAGAGGACATGGTGGTGACGCGCTCCCACGCTGGATACGTGAAGCGCAGCCCGCTGAATGAGTACCGCGCGCAGCGGCGCGGCGGTCGCGGAAAGACCGGCGCGGCGACCAAAGAGGACGATTTCGTCACCGATCTCTTCGTCGCCTCGACCCACGCATACCTGATGCCGATCACCACGCGAGGAAGGCTTTTCTGGCTCAAGGTGCACGAGATTCCGCTGGCGAGTCGGACCGCGCGCGGCAAGGCGATCGTCAACCTGGTTCCTCAGCTGCAGGATCAGAAGCTGGCGTCGGTGCTGGTGTCGCGCGAGTTCGTGGAGAACAACTTCGTCTTTTTCGTCACCAAGAAGGGCGTGGTGAAGCGGACCGACCTGACCGCGTTTTCGAACGTCCGCCAATCTGGGATCATTGCGCTCTCGGTGGAGGATGGGGACAGCCTGGTGGCCGTGAGAATCACCGACGGCTCCAAGGACATTCTGCTTTCGACTGCGCAAGGAATGAGCATCCGGTTCGCCGAAAGCGAAGTGCGCTCGATGGGCCGCGCCGCCTACGGCGTCAAAGGCATCACGCTCGAGCCGGGGGACGAGGTGGTCGGAGCCGACGTGGTTGAAAAAGGCACCACCATTCTCACCGTCACTGAGAACGGTTACGGCAAACGGACCGAGGAAGCCGAATACCGCGTGCAGGGGCGAGGGGGCAAAGGCGTCATCGACATCAAGACCACCGACCGGAACGGCAAGGTGATCGGACTGGTTCAGGTCCGCGACGAGGACCAGGTGATGCTGGTGACCAACCAGGGGATGCTGATCCGCATGCGGGTGAAAGAGGTCTCGGTGATCGGGCGGAATACCCAGGGGGTGCGGCTGATTTCGCTGGAAAGTGCGCAGGAGAAGGTCACCGGGGTCTCCAAGCTGCCCGAGGACCAAAACGGCGATGAAGAAGCCGCCCTACCCGACAAGCCCGAGCCCCAAGCACCCGAAGGCGGCGGAGAGACGCCTCCGAGCGAGTAAAGTCGGCTCGGTACTTCGGGCTTCCCTTCCGACACTGCTTCGCTACGCTGCGCGAATGAGCCGCGCACGGTCGAGCACCTATTGGGTCTTCACTGCCTTACCAATTTGTCTCGGAGGCTGCATGAAGCACGTCTCTTCATCTCAACCGAGCGGCAGCAAAACGACGGTGTTTGTGGCTAGCCGGATTCGAACCCTCGACGCCGCCAAGCCCACCGCCGAAGCGTTGGGAGTACGGGGGGGCAAGATCGTCGCCGTCGGCGCTCGGCAGGAGGTGCTTGGTCAGTTCCCGGAAGCGGAGGTGGTTGAGCTTCCCTCGGCGGTCATCGTCCCCGGAATTGAAGACGCTCACGCGCACCTGGCGAATCTTGGCAAGAGCCTGAGCACGCTCAGCCTGGTAGGCACAAAATCGAAGGAGGAAATTCTGGCGCTCGCTAAAAAGGCACCTCCGGCGAGCTATCAGGGGGACTGGCTGATTGGGCGCGGGTGGGATCAGACTAGTTGGGTGGGCGGAGGCGGAAAATTTCCCACCCGAGAGGAACTGGACCGGCTGTTTCCCAGCACTCCCGTTTTCCTCACCCGAGTGGATGGCCACGCCGCATGGGTGAGTGGGGAAGCGCTTCGGCGCGCGGAAATCACCGCGACGACGCCGGATCCCAAGGGCGGTCGAATCATTCGAGATGCCAACGGCGAGCCCACCGGCGTTCTCATCGACAATGCCGTTCGATTGGTCGACGCCAAATTGCCGCCAGTGCAGCCCGAGCAGCTTCGGGCGCGATTGCGCGCAGCGCTCAGCAAATGCGCCGAGGTCGGACTCACCGGCATTCATGACGCGGGAACTGACCAGGCGACTCTCGCCATCCTGCAAGAGTGGGACGAGGCCGGCACCTTGCCTCTGCGGATCTACGCAATGGCCTACGGGCAAGGGGACGAGTACTCCGCGTACCTCGAGCGAAAACCCTTTGAGGGCAAAAACCTCACGATGAGGGCGGTCAAATTCTGGCTGGATGGCGCCCTCGGGTCGCGAGGAGCAGCGCTCGAAGCGCCATACAGCGACGAGCCATCCCAACGAGGTTTGCTGTTGCTGGAGCCAGAGGAGCTCCAGCAGCGCGCTCAGAAGTTCATGGAGAGAGGGTATCAGGTCGCAGTTCACGCCATCGGAGACCGTGCCAATCGCCTTGCTCTTGCCGTGCTTGGAAACGCAGCCACCGCTACTCACAGCACCGCCCGCCGGCATCGCATCGAGCATGCCCAGGTGGTGCGGCCGGAGGACATCCCAAAATTTGCTCAGCTGGGGATCATCGCCAGCATGCAGCCGACGCATGCCACGAGCGACATGCGCTGGGCCGAGGTGCGGCTCGGACCGGCGAGGGTGAGAGGTGCATACGCCTGGAAATCACTACTCGACGCCAAAGCCAGGCTCGCGTTCGGCAGTGACTTTCCGGTGGAAGATCCGAACCCGTTGCTGGGACTCTATGCTGCCCGGACTCGGCAGGACCTCGAGGGGCATCCGAGCGGCGGCTGGATGCCGCAGGAGCGGCTCGATGGAGAACAGGCGCTGCGCGCATTTACCGTTGGCGCCGCGTACGCGTCGTTTTCGGAAGGCCGACGCGGCACCCTTGGAGTTGGGCGCGACGCCGACTTCACGGCGTTCTCGGTCGACCCAGTGGACGCTCCCCCCGAGGAGTTGCCTAATGCGAAGGCGGTGCTCACCGTCGTCGGTGGCGCGATTCGGTATCCTTCCCTAAATGAGCGTCTTGGGGACACCGCGGAACGTAGGTAACGGATAGACCGAGCGCGTGTACCCAATGCGCCGGGTTCCGAGCAGAACGTCGAAAGATGTCACAGCTCGCTTGCTTGCCAGATGCATCGAGCGAGAAATCCGGTTGAGACCTACCTCCCGTCAGTCGTCACGTGGAACGACGCAAACAGCGTTGCGTCTTCAAATTAGTATTCGGCCCAAACGTCACGGTTTGGATCCTCGGTAGCCATGCTGATCAACGTCGAGTTCGAGCACCATGGACCTATCAAGATGTCGCAAATTTCCCTCGTAGAAGTCCATTTAAATGTCACAGGTGGCACGATAGGCCGTGCTCAAAGAAGATGGGCCTGAAGACATGCCCAGATGTCACGGTCGACAGCACTTCTCGTGGGCAATTCAAACCAGCTCATCTAGCGCCGAACGTCACGGCAAAGTTCCGAATCATGAATGCGCATTCCCCTAGTCATCGCTTGCCTGACAGCTCGAACGCGCCACAAAATACTTAGCCCCTAGGCGTTCGCGCGCACGAAGGTCTCGATATGGCGCGCCACATCGACCGGTGAGTCCAACTGAACGTGATGTCCACCGGGGATGACGATTGGCGCCGGCGAGCCGACCTTAGCCAAGCGCGTCTTCATCAGGTCGTCCTCGAAGGTGAAACCGCTGCTGCCGTGGAGAACCTGCACTTTGCAGCGAATCGCTTCGAGAATCGCGAGCACCTGGTCTTCGTCGAACGAAGATCCGAAGCGCTTTCTCTGTGCGGGGTCAAAGGTGAAGTGAACGCCGCCGGGTACCGGCCGAGTGCCGAAGCGAGCCATGTGGAGCGCGGCTGCGCTGCTGTAGCTGGAGTTATTCTCGCGAATGCGATCCGCCGCGGCTTCGATGCTTGCGTAGGTTCGTTTGAGAGATGGTTTGGGCAGATCCTGCAGAAAGCGTCGCAGGCGGTCCACGGCGTTGCTCGGCGGACCGCCGGCGGTTCCTAGGCTCTCAATCGTGGTGAGTGACTTCACCCGAGCCGGTCGTGCAGCCGCATAGCTCACCGCCACCGCGCCTCCCATCGAGTGTCCGATCAAATGAACGGGGCTTAGGTGCAACTGATCAATCGTGGCCTCAACGTCAGCCAGGTAGTCGGTGAAATTGTAGAGCGACCCGGGAGGAATATGACCGCTGAAGCCGTGGCCGCGAAAGTCTAAGCAGACCAGGTGCCACTCTGGCGGCAAGGCGTCGCAAACCCAATCGAAGACATGCGCATGGTCCAGCCACCCGTGAAGCATGAGCAGGTGCGGCGCGCCGGAAGGACCTCGCTCGAGCGCGTGAAGCGGCAAGCCTCCGGCGGAGATTTGTCTTGAGAGATAAGGCGTTTCGGTGATGGGGGTGATGTCTGGTCCTCGGGACATTCGTAAGAGAGGGAATCGACCGCGTCAAGCGACGACTGCCACACCCGCAGAGTCAGCTGAGATGGCTGTCCGCGCGTGACGGCGAGTCGCCAGATGCTTACAGTTGAGTTCAGGAGCAATGCCTATGACCAGCGCTCAAGGACAGAAGTATCGACATATCTTGGTGGACCGAGAAGGGCGGATTGCGCTCGTGACGATGAATCGGCCCGAGCGACGAAATGCGCTCTCGTTGGAGCACATGCAGGAACTGACGCAGGCGTTTCGCGAGATCGGGCGCAGTCAGGAAAGTGCGGTGGCGATTCTGCGGGGGAACGGACCAGCCTTTTGCGCCGGACACGATCTCAGCGAGATGGTGGACAGAGATCTGGCCTTTTACCGAGAGCTGTTCGACGTCTGCATCGAGCTGATATCGACGATCCAGTCCATTCCGCAGCCGGTGATTGCACAGGTCCACGCGATGGCGACGGCCGCGGGCTGTCAGTTGGCCGCGACCTGCGACCTGGCGGTCGCCAGCACCGAGGCGCGCTTCGCGACCCCGGGAGTGAAGATCGGCCTGTTCTGCTCGACGCCGATGGTCGCTCTCACTCGCGCGGTGGGCCGAAAGAAGGCGTTGGAGATGCTGCTGACCGGCGAAGCGATTTCGGCCAACGAAGCGCTCGCGGCAGGTCTGGTCAACCGAGTGGTTGCACCCGACGAGCTCGCCGCCCAAACGCGCGCTCTGGCGGAGCGAATTCTCTTGTCCAGCACGTACGTAGTGGGCATCGGGAAGCGGACTTTCTATCAACAGATCGAGCTACCGCAGCCGATGGCCTACACGTACACCAGGGACGTGATGTCGATGAACGCGTCGGCGGCGGACGCGCAGGAAGGAATGAGTGCCTTCCTGGAGAAGCGGGCTGCGAAGTGGTGCGGCCGTTAAGTAGCCGCGCGTCGTCAGAGCGGATGTTCCGCGGTGGAGCTGCTTTGGGCCTTGACGCAGCCAGCAGCGACGCGGCATACGTTCGCGAGCCGTTTGCCCGGAATACGCCCAGGTAGCTCAGTCGGTAGAGCAGAGGACTGAAAATCCTCGTGTCGGTGGTTCGATTCCGCCCCTGGGCAATACTTTCCGCTGGTTAGCGTTTCCAGCGAGTCCATTAAGTCCATCAAATCCGGCCGAATCCACGGGCGCCGTGACAAATGTACTACAGTGCTCGGGGCCGATCGCCGCGGCAATTCTGCTCGCAAGTGTTTGAACTGGAAGCCTTCCGTAGACGCGTTCAACCATCCTCGTGTCTGCGTGGCCCATTACGGGAGCGATTAAATCCGGCGGGACGCCGGCAGCTCGGAGCCACGTGGCGCAAGTTCGGCGCAGATCGTTCGGTGAGCATCGGGGAATGCCGGCTCGCTTGCAGGCTGCGAGCAGATCGCGGCGAGCACTAGCCCAAGGCAGGAACAGGACTCCGTCTTTTCCGGCCGCGTATTGGAGGGCGCACTCGAGAAGCGAGCGGGCTGCGTCGCTTACGATGGGAACCGTACGATAGCGAGTGCTGCGCTTCGTCCCGCGAATAAAATAAGGACCGTTGAAAGATCGTGGGAGACGTCATCGTCGAGGGCCAGCTCGGTCTCGCGCGAAGACGCCGAGGTCGCGACGATGAAGGCTACGCGAGCAGCGCGATCGGGCAAAAGCTCAGCCAAAAGGGCCCGAAGCTCCCCTGAGGTTAGTGCTCGCGTCCGCGGCTTGTACTCGGGCGCGAATGCGATTGGACAGATCGCTGCGGGCTCGCCGAACCAGATACCCGCCCTTCGGGCTAAGCGGAGCGCGCGTCCACCGGCGCGCGCCCTCCGCGAGCTCTTCTAGCCTGGTGAAACTCGCCCGTCCGAGACGGGGCTGCAGTTGGCTCTTGAATTCTTCCACAATCGTCGCCTCCGTATCCGAGCTACCGCTTACGGTTGCTCGAGGGGGAGGTCGATCGGGAGCCGGTGGGGCGGTCCGCCGTATCGCGGGCTGAATTAGGTATAAGACACCGTCGAGGCTAGAAATATTGGGAGATGGTTGGCCTGCGATCATCGGAGTTCTCCTTATCAAGAAAACCGACTCGCTGGCTCCTGACGATCCAGCTTCTTCCTATTGGATAGGGCTGCTGAACGGTCGATATTGCATTTTTTTTGAGGAGAAATCTCTTTTACCGTACAGCCGGGCGCGGCATTAGGACTTAGCAATACCGGGAACGGGCCGGGATCGTGTGTGAGGGCCCGGCACTGTCACCGGCGCGGTCTTGAGGGCCTATTGTCGCCGGGATCAACGGGGAGTCGTGCCGGCGCGCAGATCCCTGAAGCTGCTCAGCAGGGCCCAATGATGGTGGACTATGGATCGAAGCGCAACCTAAGCCCCCAGAAAACCGAGGACGTTCAAGCGTCTCGATCATTCATTGGGTGAGGAGATGCTGTATAAACGTTCATGCTCCTGACATTGACGAGCACCTTCGCACCCGCCACCGATCTGGGTTACTTGCTCCACAAGAATCCGTTTCGTCTGCACTCTTTCGATCTCACGTTTGGCAAGGCGCATGTGTTCTACTCGGAGGCTCACACGGAGCGCTGCACTGCCGCCTTGCTCTTGGAAATCGACCCGATCGGCCTAGTGAGAGATCGAAGAGGGCCGAGCGGTGAAGGTCGAGCTCTGGAGCAATACGTCAATGACCGGCCCTACGTAGCCTCCTCATTCCTCAGCGTGGCAATCGCGGATGTCTTTGGAACCGCGTTGTCTGGGCGGAGTAAAGAGCGGCCCGAGCTCGCCGCACGTGAGCTTCCACTCGAGGCACGCATCGCTGTCCTCCCCTGTCGAGGGGGCGAACCATTCTTGCGGCGGCTGTTCGAACCCCTTGGCTACTCGGTAGCTGTGACTCGACACGCTCTGGATGAGAAGAACGGCGACTGGGGACCAAGCCGCTATTTCACAGTCGAATTAAAGGGAAACAAACGTCTGAGCGATTTGCTGACACATCTCTACGTTCTTATTCCCGTTCTAGATGATGACAAGCACTACTGGGTAGGAGACGACGAGGTCGCGAAGCTCGTACGCCATGGCGAGGGTTGGCTAGCCACGCATCCCGAGCGGGAGCTCATCGCGACCCGATACCTTAGGCACCAGCGCAGCTTGGCCCAACAAGCGCTTGAGCAATTGATGGGTGAGGAGACGCCGGAACCCGAGATCGAGCTTGCTCATGCCGAGGAAGAGGGAGAGATTGAGAGGTCGATCACCCTCAATGAGCACCGAACAGGCGCGGTGATTGCAGCGCTCAAGCAAAGCGGCGCAAAACGTATCGTCGACCTCGGCTGTGGCGAAGGTCGGTTAATTCGGGCGCTCTTGAAAGAAACGTCGTTCGAGGAGATCGTCGGTGTCGACGTTTCTCACCGAGCGCTCGAAGTCGCCAGCGAGAAGCTGAGGCTTGACCGCCTCCCGGACAAGCAGCGACAGCGAATCAAGCTAATCCAAGGTTCGCTGGCCTACCGTGACAACCGTCTCGCGGGCTACGACGCGGCTGCGGTGGTAGAGGTCATTGAGCATCTCGATCCTCCTCGGCTCGTAGCATTCGAGAGAGTGCTGTTCGAGTTCGCTCGACCGGGAACGGTGATCGTCACGACGCCGAATGCCGAGTATAACGTGAAGTTTGAGAACCTGCCTGCCGGACGGTTCAGACACAAAGATCATCGCTTCGAGTGGTCACGCCCCGAATTTGAGGCGTGGGCGAAGCCCGTCGCGGCCCGCTTCGGTTATGCGGTGCGCTTCCTTCCGGTGGGTTCTGAAGATTCGCGACTGGGTGCTCCGACGCAAATGGCGGTCTTCGCGCGATGAAAATCAACCTCCCCGAGCTTTCGCTCGTCGTGCTGATTGGACCGTCAGGTTCAGGGAAGTCCACATTTGCCCGGAAGCACTTCAAAACCACCGAAGTGCTGTCGTCCGACTATTGCCGAGGGCTTGTAAGCGATGACGAAAATAGCCAAACGGCAACGGACGACGCCTTCGAGGTGCTCCACTTCATCGCCGCTAAACGACTGGCCGCCGGCAAACTCACAGTTGTCGATGCTACAAATGTGCAGTCGGAGGCGCGCAATCCGCTCGTTGCCTTGGCCCGCCAGTACCACTGCCTCCCAGTGGCGATCGTACTCAATCTCTCGGAGAAGCTGTGTCGGGAGCGCAACAAGTCCCGCCCCGACCGTGATTTTGGTTATCACGTCATTCGACAACAGGTGCAGCAGATGCGGCGCTCGGTGCGAGGGCTCGAGCGCGAGGGGTTTCGGCATGTCTCCGTGCTCTCCTCACCGGATGAGATCGAGGCCGCGGTCGTTGAGCGTCAGCCTCTTTGGAGCAACCGCAAGGCTGATCACGGCCCCTTTGACATCATTGGTGACATTCACGGCTGCCGTGCCGAGCTCGAAACTCTGCTCGACCGCCTTGGTTACCAACCGTGTACTCGCCGGCACCCGCTCGGCCGGAAGGTAGTGTTCCTTGGCGATCTGGTCGATCGCGGGCCTGACATACCGGGTGTGCTTCGCCTGGTGATGGAGATGGTTGAGACGGGCACGGCGCTCTGCGTCCCCGGCAACCACGAAATGAAGCTCTTGCGCAAGCTTCGGGGGAAGGATGTCCAGATCACACACGGACTCGCCCAGTCGCTCGAGCAACTCGATCGCGAACCACCAGAGTTCAAAAAGAAAGTAATGGATTTCATCAACGGCCTCGTTTCGCACTACGTACTGGACGATGGCAAGCTGGCGGTCGCTCACGCTGGCATGAAAAGCTCGATGCAGGGGCGAGGCTCCGCCAAAGTTCGAGAGTTCGCGGTCTACGGCGAGACGACAGGCGAGACGGATGAGTTTGGATTGCCCATTCGCTACAACTGGGCCTCGGAGTACCGCGGCCGAGCAATGGTCGTTTATGGCCACACGCCGGTGCCTGAACCAGAGTGGTTAAACGGAACGATCAACATCGACACCGGTTGCGTATTTGGTGGCCGTCTCACAGCCCTCCGATACCCGGAAAAGGAGCTCCTGTCAGTTCCCGCGCAGAAGACATGGTGCGAGCCGGCGAAGCCGTTTCTGCCGGAGAGCATGC
>Ga0126384_10002346_pt1 | contig 11443 bp, 8 predicted proteins | sample PanSoiMetPlot_36_FD_92543 | JGI IMG/M metagenome (GOLD analysis project Ga0126384, IMG submission 92543) | Tropical forest soil microbial communities from Panama - MetaG Plot_36 | ecosystem: Environmental > Terrestrial > Soil > Tropical forest > Bulk soil | place: Panama | collected 2016-02-17 | reverse complement strand
TGAGTGCATGCTCGAGAATCTGGATGGAATCGCGATAAGCAAACCGTCCAGCCGCATTTTCGGCTGCAAGCATGAGAAATCGAGTGGCTTGCTCATATTCGCCCCCACTCTCGAAGTGAAACGCGATCTCGGATGCCAATTGTCGTTGGCTCGGGCCGCTAAGTGCCTTCAGCCGCTCAGCGACTGAATACACTCAGCGGCGCGGGTCGACAACAGTTGGCATCCGAAATCGCGTTTCATTTCGAGAGCGGAGGCGAATATGAGCAAGCCACTCGATTTCTCATGCTTGCAGCCGAAAATGCGGCTGGACGGTTTGCTTATCGCGATTCCATCCAGATTCTCGAGCATGCACTCAAGCTGGCAAACAGGACTGCATCCCGTAGTATGCACTTGGAGATCCAGATCCTTGGGCGTATCGGTGACGCTTGCTACGCTCTCGGAAACATGCTGGATTCGGCCCGGGCCTATGAAAAGCAGGCGAATCGTGCGGAGCAGGCGGGTCTCAAATCAGCTCAGGTGAATGCTCTGAGCTGTTTGGCGCGCACTACTGTGTTGATTGATGGAGATAAGGGTCTCGCTATTTCTGAGCGAGCGGTACAAGCATGCGACGGACTCGATGATCCGCTGCTGGTTGCGCGCACACAAATGCTTGCAGCCACACTCCGCCTCGGTTACGACGAATGGCGCAAAGAAGATGCGGAGGTCTGTGCATCAGCCAGGCAGACGATCCGCAGCCTTACTGATCCAGACCGGCCGTCTTACCAGGAGATTTGGGACGCGCACCTGCTCTCGCTCCAGGGTCAAAGCCGGGAGGCACTCCGGGCATGCGAAGCAGGAATTTCTAAGTACTACGAAGCCTGGGACGCAGATCGCCGGACACTTCAGGGCGAACCTGGCGAAGCCCTCAGGACCGTAGATAGAGAAACTTCCAGTACGGACCAGAGTACCACTCTCGCTGGCTACATCCTTGCATTAAGCGCAAAGAGCATCGCGCTTCTCTATCTCGGCCGATTCGGGCCGGCACTGGACGTCCTGCGAGCGGCAAGAGCACGTGCAGAGAAGAATGGCAGTAATCCCTGGATTTTCATTCTGCGCGAAGCAGCACTGCATATGACAATCTTCGACTTCGCTGAAGCGCGGCAACTTTGCGCAAAGCTCGTCGACATGAACCCTGGATATCTTGGCAAACACCCGAAGGCCATGGCATTGATTACGGAAGGTTATGCTGCGCTCTACGCCAGGAATTACGCCGAGGCCTCGAAGTACTTCAGGGAAGTACGCGATCGGGTACCGACACAAAAATTCTTCCTGCATTGGTTCTGGCGCATGCAGGCGGAACTTGGATTGAGCAACGTGCTGCTTGAGGCAGGAGACATCCTTAATGCTCAGCACGAAGCAGATCGGTTCTTGAAGTCTGCCCTGTCGACTTCTAATCCATACCTGCAGGTGCTCGCGTGGGCCATGAAAGCAATGGTCGCAATGGCCCAGCGGGAATGGGGCGCGACCGAAGATCATCTCCTCAAGGCTCTGGATATCGCGAACACATTTGAGGTGCCATTGGCCGCATGGAGAGTCCACGGTGTCGCATCGGAGTTTTATCGACAGGCCAAAGAACCCGGCAGAGCAGAACAGCACCGCGACAAAGCGGCGTCGATAGTCCTGGCAATGGCTCGGTCCCTCGATGCCCACCAATCGTTGCGGGCCACGTTCCTCGCTGCAGAGCCCGTGCGCAAGGTACTGGATGCCAAAACACTGAGCGCGACGACTACCCATGTCGCTGCTAACCACTAGGCGCCGATTGATACTAGCAGCCGTAATCACAGGAATGGTTCCGGCTTAAAACAAATCTCAACCATTCTCGCCTCCGCCATCACGTCCAAGTCTCTGCTGATCACTTGAGCGTAGCGCGGCGAACCGTGCAGAGTTTTCGAGCTGTGGGTGAGGCGTTTCATGCAGGGGTAGTGAGCAACAGCGGTGGAGAACGGAGTTGGAGTGGGTGGCGGTAAGTCGTTCGATGACCAGCATTGGCCCACCACACTTGGGCCACCGCCAAAGAGGATGCGATTCCTGCGCGGTGGAGGTTTTTGGCTCGCTCTGCGATGGGACTTTGCTGAGTGCTGCCAAGCACAGCGGCAGTAGCGCGGAGCGCGGCCACAGTCGTTGGTTTCGAGCCAGTGGTAGAGATGAGCTTGGGTGGACGTAGCGGCTAGCGTGCTCGCAATCTCGGAAGGCCGATAGCGGGGAATCACGCGGTCGAGTGATCTGACTTGGTGCAAACGTTTCGATTGGATTCTTGCGGACGACCTCTCGTGAGCTTGTCCTTATCGCCCGACGCTTCAAAGTACTGGTGACACAGCCGTTGTCGGCGCGCATCCCAGACCATGTACGTTCCCAGGATGAGTTGAATGACACTGCGCCAGACATCTTCCCACCGATCGCGCAGGCGCATGTAAACGAGAACGGATCGACGCTTCCGCTCCGAACGTTTGTACGGCTTTGATACCAGCAAGCATGGTCCACGACTAGGAATCGAACGCGTGTGGGACGCTGAGGAGTAAAACGTGAAGCGCTTCAACATCTCGCGCACCACCGCTTTCATGGTTACCGGTGCCAATCCTTGGGCCGGACACGGCCGGTTTGCCATGACTCCGAACGGAATGTAGTGCGATTCCACCACTGACAGCTTTTCCCAACGTTCGGGAGCGAAACACTCCGGATTGTTGAAACCTGTGTGGTGGTAGTCGGAATGATTGAAGCACAGCACGGAACCCGCAGGAATTGTGACGTCCTTACCGACTTCAATCGGTGCCGATGTAATGCGATGAGAAATGCCGAAGAGAGGATAGAGTCGTAATGTCTCGGCCATGACCCGGTCGAGATAGCGCTCATCATCGTCTGAGGCTAGCCGCAATTGGACTTCTTCGTGTTGCGCCAGCACCATCAGCAGATGGACCATCGCCTCCGACATCTGCACCACGGCAGTGTTGAAAAATGTGCCTTGTAAATAGAGAGCTTGCTCTTCACTCGAAAGTCGCCGCGGGAGTTCGTGCGGGAAATTGCCCTCCTGGAGCTTGCCGATCAGGAATCGTGTGAGACGGTGCCGCTTCTCCATGTGGCGCAAGCCGCAACACTTGAGGGCCGTGACCACATCATTGGCGTTGTCCACGATAAGTTCGCGCGCAGTCGGTGGGCAGCGTTCGCCAAAAACCAGTTCATAATAGAATTCTGCCCACACTGGCATCATGAGATCACGCAGCCTGACTAGTTTCGCTTCTCGGATCTTTTGGCTGGCGATCACTCGAGACACGCACTCTGTGGCCAGTTTTTCTGCCGCATCTCTTGGCACAACTAGAATCCGCCGCGTCGTGCGGGCAACTTCCTCGTATTGCCTGCCCGGTTCGAGATGCTCCTGATGCATTTCGGGTCCCGGCGAGAGCCAGTACCAAAACAGATCTGACAGTGCGGCGCCGCGGCTTCGACCCTTGGCGGCGGGATGAGAATACACTTGCTTGAATCGCGACGCGTCAACCAGCTCTCCCGGGATGGCGATCCCTTCTTCTCCATTGATACCGGTGAAAATATGCACGCGCAACGCCACCAGGGCCGAAGGCAGCCAGTAGGGAAGGCTGGCTAGGGCGACCAAACCAAAGAGGATGCTCGAGAGTGTCAGCATGCGCTTTCCGCTTCGCTGAGTGGCCGACAGCGCACGAGATCGCGCGTTACGTCGTTGAGAGAACCGCATCCACACAGGATCAGCGTGCGTTCCAGCTCGGTACGCAATATTTCGAGCACATGGGCAACGCCCTCTTCACCGCCAACTGCCAGCCCCCAGAACACCGGTCGTCCGACGGCAACCGCCCGCGCCCCGAGAGCAATCGCTTTCACCACGTCAGTGCCGCGCCGAATGCCTCCGTCGAGCATTAGCGGAAGACTTCCATTCACCGCATCGGCAATCGCCGGCAACAGCCCGACAGCAGCGGGAACTGTGTCAAGTTGGCGACCGCCGTGGTTCGACACCATCAGCGCGTGAACGCCCGCATCGACCGCTAACCGCGCATCTTCAGGGTGTGTCACCCCTTTTAGAACAATCTTCAACGCCGTGGTCTTCCGCAACCACGCAATGTCGTCCCATGAGAGCTCAGGCCGAAAGACGATTGGCCGTGCACGGCCGGGTTCCCCGGAAGTGGTCGGCTCTCGCAGGTTCTCGCAGCGCATTCCCGGAGGCAAGTCGGAAAATCCGTTTCGTACGTCGCGCTCGCGACGGCCAAAAGCCGGTGAATCCACGCTCACCACCAGTGCCGCACAGCCAGCGGCCTCGGCGCGTTGGATGATCGCCTCCGTGAACCCGCGATCGGGTTGGAGGTAGATCTGGAACCAGAGGTTTGGACTAGCGCCGCCCGTGGTTTCACGCACAGCGGCGGCGACTTCCCCGATCGCAACGGTCGAGGCCATGCTCGCGATCATGATCGTCCCCGCCGCCGCAGCAGCGCGCGCTGTAGCGAGCTCGCCTTCCGGGTGAGCGAGGCGATGGAATGCAGTGGGAGCAATTACCACTGGCAATGCCGCTCGACAGTTCAGCAGCGTCACTGCGAGTTCCGGACTCGCTTTGCCACGCAGGATTCGCGGCAGCAATCCGATCCGAGAGAACGCAGTTTCATTCGCTCGCAGGGTGGTTTCGTCATCGGCCCCTCCGGCGACGAAATCGTACACCGCAGGATCGAGAAGCTTGCGAGCCTCGAACTCCAGCTCGCGCAGCGAGAGTGTTTTCCCAGCCTGCCCTGGCTGGGGTGAGCTAGATCGCATGCGTGACACGCCGCTCGTTCAAACGCTGCACCTGCCTGTCGAGATACTGGGCAGAGGTCTCGAGACAGACGGCGATTCCTTCGGCGATACTGCTTCGCACTGACGGATCCAGGTTGAGTGTTGGTCCGACGACACCGTCGCTCCAATCACGGGCGTGGTTCTCATCGCAGGTCATGTGGATGCGGATGAACTCCAGCTCCTGAGCGTGCAGGCCCAGCCGTTGCAGGCCGGTGTTCATGCCTTGCAGCCGATGAAAAGCAACCGCCTCGGTCACATAAAGCGATCCAATGAGACTCCACACATCGAGGTAATAGCCGTAGTAGAAGACCAAAGTTCGGTCCACGAGGCTGGGATATTCCTCGAGCCGCAATCCTGCGCCGGCCCGCGCCTTCAGCGCGCCCATGAGACGGCCCATCAGCTCCGCGTGAGGAACAGGAACCTGCTCATCATCTATGTTACGCTGCAGGGCGTCCCGCGCCTCGTCGCAGATCTGCGCCTTCAAGGCACGCTGGGCAAGGGGCAAGAACGATGGAAACCTGCGGTTTTCCAGCATGAACGTCGCAAATTCTTCGAGCGTGACTTCCTTGGCCAGTGCATCGTACCAGGGATGCCGGTGCGCACGGTGTTCAAGGATCGCCGCGGTCCATTCTGTCGCGGGCCGGGACATGAGCTCTTCGACGACGGGTTTGGCGCGCTCTCTCTCGAGTTTCCACCAGCCTTGCAGCGCTGTTTCACCGGCAGTGCCGAGCTTGCCTGAGTCCATATTGTTCGCACACAAATCCAATAGAGCAGTTTGGGCAGAGGGTTGCATCAAACATTCCTTTCCAGTTCTTTAATTTCAGTACTTCACTTCTTGCGGCCCCAACCATGCGAGAACCGTTATTCGCAGACCACGTCGAGTCCTTTCGGGCCGCGTAGAAGAAGGGTTTCCGTCCACTTCGGATCGGTATTGCGCAATTCGATTCGCTTATATCGCCGGAGCAGCATGGTGATTGCGATCTGCGCCTCAAGTCGCGCCAGATGATTGCCGAGACAAATGTGCGCACCCGCGCCAAAAGTGAGATGGGCATTGTTTTTTCGCTCCACGTCGAATCGATCCGGATCGGGAAACCGGTCTGGATCGCGATTGGCGGAAGCAACCAGGATGATGAGCGCCTGGCCAGGTTCCAACGTCTCGTCGAAGAGCTTGTGTCGCGTCGCGACGACTCTCGAGATTCCCTGAACGGGCCCCTGGAATCGTAGGACCTCCTCCACTGCGCTGCGCACGAGCGATGAATCTTGCCGAAGCCGCGTGATCGCAGACGGATGCTGCAGGAGCGTGTGGAGGGCGTTGCCCATCAGGTTGCGTGTGGTCTCATGGCCGGCGACGAGCAGCAGCGCACATTGCGCGAGTAGTTCCTCGGTCGTAACCGCATCCGCCTCCTGGCGGGCTTCGAGCAACATGCTGATCAGGTCACCAGCGGGCCGCGACCGGCGCGTCTCAACAAACGGCTGCATATACTCGATCAATTCGATGGTTGCCTGCTCCGCCTCCAGTGCAAGCGTAAAAGGAGCGGGAATGGTGGCAAAAAAATCCATAAAGGCATCGCACCACCGCATCAGGCGGCCCCATCCCTCGCGCGGGATGCCGAGCAGTTCGCCGATTACTCTCGTCGGGAAGCGCTGGGCGACGGTGCCCATGAAATCGAACTCGAGGCCAACCGGTACCTCATCGAGGATCTCTGAGAACAGGTTTGCGATGCGCGGGATCAGCAATTCGATGGCTTCGGGGGAGAACGCGCGCATCAGTGGTCCCCGCAACCTGGTGTGATCCGGCGGGTCCATAAACATCACTTGCTGGGAAGCGACGCGAACCCAGGTGGCCAGCTGGCTGCGTTGGTCATCGGTGTAGTGCGCGATCGGGCGCATGTACCTGCGGGCGGAAAACCGCGGATCACGAAGCATAGCAAAGCAGTCGTCATATCGCGTGCACGCCAACACATTCGGGCCGAGGGAAACCAGCGGGCCTTGCGTCCGCAACGAACGGTAAGTCGGATGTGGGTCTCGAAAGAATTCCGGAGAACCCACCGAAGGCGCAATTACGGTCCGATTGTGAGTTTCCGCTGCCGAGGCGCGTGAGGAAATTGTCCGGGGACTCATTTCGTCACCGACTCGGCAATCTCGCCGTTTGTTGTCATCTGGTGATGGAAGAAAGCCCAGAGTGGATCGCGATGCGTGACTGGGTCAGTCCACTCGTTCTCCAGGTTCTCCGTTACGTGATGCTCCGACAGCAGTTCGCCACGCTTGTACTGGCGCACCACGGGATGCAGATAGCGGCCCAGGTCCGAACGCGCAGCATCATCTTGTGCGATGCGGCCAACAGAAACGTCGAAGGGATCGAACTGATCGTGATCAGGACCGTACTCAAGCGTGATCGTGAAATAGCTCCCTTGTGCATCGAAAACCTCGTGCACGTAGTCCACTGGCAGCTCTTCGTAATACTCGGCACCTTGCGGTGAAACGACGATCAGATCGCAGAGGAAGCCGAACAATTGCCAAAGCGCCGAAGTACGATTCACGCGCGCAATCACCACCTCCATCAGCTCCTCGGGATCCGCTGGCAGGAACCGGCTCGGCCATGGCACGGCGTGGTATTTTCGCTGCAACATGTGATACAGAGCCCGTACTCCGTAGCGGAAGCCATGAATAAAGCCGCTGGTGGACTTCTTGTAGTCACGCACCTGCATCAGCGTTCCGGCGAAGTAAAGATCGGGTATGTTGGTCGATTCCCACTCCGCTGTCTGCGCTGGAAAGCGATCTCGGATAGTTAGTGTCGGGCGGCAGCAGGGGGCAAAAATCGACGCATCAAAGCGGAAGCCGGCGCATACGATCACGCGATCGTAGCGGATGTCCTTCTTCACCTCGTTCGTGCGAGCAAAGCTCAGAGTCACGAGATAGGATCTATCGCGGCGTTCGATGTGCTCGATGTTTCCGTCGAGCAATGCGTTCTGCGACTTGAGCTGATACGTATCGAGCAGATTGTTGTTGACCGCGCGTAGATGGCCCACGAAGTGCGACTTCCACGCGAACTTTATCGAGTTTGGTCCCGCAACATGAATTACCGCAGCTTTCTCCATCAGACTGTCAGCGGTCTCAAAGGCCGAGTTCCCTTTGCCGATGATGAGCACCTTTTGATCGACAAAATCGTTCGGGTTCACTGAGACCGTGTCGTACACCTCCGCCGTCTCGATACCTGGAATAGGGGGAATGAAGGCACGGGAAACACCGGTCGCGATAATCAGCCGGTGCGCCTCATACCGAGTGCCATTCTGGTCCGTTACGCGGAAACGGCCATTCCTCGTGATGTCTACAACTCTTGTGTCGTACTGAACCCGCAAATGATTCGCGGCTGCGAAGTCGGAAAGATACCGCACTATGACCTCAGCTTCGGGGAAATACCGCTCCGAATACTTTGTAAAGAGCAGACTCGGATCGTCAGAGAGCAGCGAGTTCCAGTCCACGCGCAGGTTGAGCTCCGGATCGCTCCATCCGGTATGCGGTTTGTTGATCGAGATAAGACGTCGATGACGTGGGAATGTCCGAAAGAAGGTTCCCGGAGCGGACCCCGCCTCAAGGATGAGGTAATCGTGACCCGCCTGTTTCAGGAAGTAACCGAGTTGCAGTCCTGCTGGTCCGGCGCCGACGATTAGGTATTCCATGTCTCTCCTTAAAGTTTTCTGCCAAACCTGTCCCCCCGAGTGGCCTCTCATGCCTCTGCTCCTGCCTCAAGCTTGGCAAGTTCTAGCCTTCCGGCAAATTCAGATTTCAGATAATCGCGCTCTAGTTCGCTTGAGCGCACCAGCCGCCGCAGCACCGGCGTCGTGACATACGTTGTCACGACGGCCATGAACACGAGCATGAAGAACAGGCTCTTGGGAATGATGCCCAGCTCAAAACCTATATTGATCACGATCAATTCCATGAGTGCGCGGGTATTCATCATCACGCCAATCATCGAAGCCTCGCGCCAAGGGAGACCGTTCAGCCGTGCCGCCAGCGAGCAGCCGCCGAACTTGCCCACAAAGGCGGTCAACAGCACGAGCCCGCACATGACCCAAAGTGACGAACCCGCCATAGTGCCGATGTCGGTGCGCAGGCCCGTGTAGGTGAAGAAAATTGGCAGGAAGAACACAGTCACGAAATCGCGCAGGCGCCGCTGAATGGCCTCTCGAAATTCACGCTGGTCATACAGCAGCCCGCCGAAAAAGAACGCTCCGAAGATCGAGAAGATCCCTATGAGGTTGGTGACAGCCGCAGCCAGGAAAATAATGATGAGCGTGATTGCCAGTCCACCCGCTGATATCTTGCCCTGGTTCGTCTGTAAGTGATAAGCGGTCCACTTCTTCAGTAGCGGGCGCACGATCCACACCATGACAACAGCAAAGCCCACTGTCTCAAGCACCATGAGCGCCACTTTCCGTGGATCGAAAGTGGATCGGGCCAGGGCTGTAACCATGGCCAGGATGATCCATCCTGAGGCGTCGTCCGCTGCAGCCGCAGAAATCGTAAGAGAACCTATGCGGGTGCGGTTGATATTGAGCTCAACCATAATCCGGCCCAGAATGGGAATCGCGGTAATAGACATTGCTGCCGCCATGAACAGCGAAAGGTTGATCCAACTTCCGCCAAGGTGCAGGGCGGAGTGCATCCATCGACCCAGAAGGAAACCGAGAATGAATGGCAATAGAATGCCGGCGCTCGAGATGGAAAGCGCCGTACCTCGGTTATTACGAAGATGGTCAAAGTCGAACTCGAGACCGATGAGGAACATCAACAGGATGAGTCCGATTTGGCTGAGAATCGAAAAGATCTGCGACACCGACGGATCAAACACTCTGTGGAAGAGTGCTGGAAACATTCCGCCAAAAAATGACGGCCCGAGTACCAGTCCCGCAGCGATCTCGCCACACACGAGCGGCTGTCCGATTCGCCGGAACAACCCGCCGAATACTCGAGACGAGGCAACGATCACGATCAGTTGCAGTACAAAGATCAGCAGAATGTTTTCGGTATGGCCACTAGTAGGGGACATGGTAGTTGGTCCTCCTCGACCGTTTCATTCGATCGAGATGTCAAGACACTATCCAGATCCCGTGTCCCACGGGTGACGTCAAGGTGACGCACGGACCAAAATTGCTCGTGAGACTCAAGCAACTTTGAAGTCGGCCAAAGCTGCAATAGAAGCCGCTCAGCGCACAGGTACCCGTATGATTACGCCCTTGCAACAGCGGTGAGCTGGCGTCTCTTGCATTTTTGCAAAGGACGAACGAGCCTACACTGCTTCAGAACGCGGGAACGGAACTGTTTGTAGATGGCGCTTCGCGCGCAAGTGTAAGACCAGAGAAACAGATTCGATAAACACCAGAGCTTTCCGCTACCGCTTAAGTATGCGGCCGGCGATCGCCGATCAGGAATCCATCAGACAGGAGGTCAAAAATGTCGCCGATTGAGCCTAAGCTAGCAAAGACTGCAAACGCCCAGGTGAATCCAACACGAGCCGCTCTCCTAGGCTGGGACGTGTTCGTGACGCCGGGCATACCCATTGTCACCCGTGACCTGCCTCCTGGCGTAAGGCAGGCATATTTTCAGGCAATGGCGTCAACCCTCATCTATGGCGCGCGGGACGCGGTGCTGGTGGACGCCTTTATGACGGTCAAGCAGGCGAATGCTCTAGCTGATTGGGTTGCAGCTAGAGGCAGGAACCTGACAACTATCTACATTACACATGGCCATGGAGACCATTGGTTTGGAGCGGGAACTCTTCTTGAACGATTTCCAGACGCCAGACCACTCGCAACAGCCGACGTTCTGAAGGTAATGCGCCAGAATGCCTCCCCAGAGTTTCTCAAATTCTGGAACGCGGGATTCCCAAACCAGATTCGAGACAAGCTCGTGTTCGCGGAGGAGCTCAAGGGGAATGTAATTGATCTGGAAGGACACGAATTGGTCGCTGTGGAACTCGGCCATACCGACACGGACTATACGACCTGTTTGAATGTTCCTTCAATCGGACTCGTGGTTGCCGGCGACGCCGCCTACAACGATGTCCACCTTTACCTCGCCGAGTCGAATGCGCAGAAGCGACGGGAATGGATCTCTGCGCTCGACAAAATCGAATCGCTCAACCCACGCGCAGTTGTCGCAGCACATAAGAGACCCGAAAACGACGACAATCCCAGGATCATCGAACAGACCCGGCAATACATCCGTGATTTCGACCGGCTAGCGGAAACGACGACAACCGCTCAAGAGCTCTACGACAAGATGCTGGAGCTCTATCCGAACCGCGTTAATCCTGGGTGGGCGCTCTGGAGTTCAGTACGTGCAGTCAAGTCGTGAACACCTCAACCGCGCGACTTTGAACAGGCCGAACGTTATTGCTGGGATGATCTCGTTAGACGTATTTAGCACGAAAGCGAACTGAACAATCGGAGCGCCGCCAAGACGGTGGGATTACTTCCCGTTGGCCGACCAACCGGCCGGTGCACCTTGATCGCCTTGTACGTCCACCTGTACGATGGCCGCTGCATGAAGCATATTCTCGTTATCGGCGGGACAGGCACGGTCGGCCGCCAGGTTCTCTCTCGATTGGCGGCCACGG
>Ga0126384_10002345_pt1 | contig 11444 bp, 9 predicted proteins | sample PanSoiMetPlot_36_FD_92543 | JGI IMG/M metagenome (GOLD analysis project Ga0126384, IMG submission 92543) | Tropical forest soil microbial communities from Panama - MetaG Plot_36 | ecosystem: Environmental > Terrestrial > Soil > Tropical forest > Bulk soil | place: Panama | collected 2016-02-17 | reverse complement strand
TGTTAGGCAATCAACCACAGGACGCAATTCCGCAAATTGCTATTTCGACTACCCTTTCTGCCGGTGAATTCACTCCCTTTGCTGGGTTCACGGATGAGAAGACCCGGGTTAAATCTGTGCGCGCCGACCCGCGTATCATGCCCAAGATCGTGGTGCTTGATCCTGAAGTGACGATGGCCACACCGACTCAGCTTTGGGCCTCGACCGGTATCAAAGCCCTTGACCATGCGATCGAAGCCTTATGGTCGGTGAATCCACAACCGGTGACCGACACCCTGGCAATGGAAGCGATCCGCAAGTTGCATCGCTATTTGCCTTTGTCAGTCAAAGAACCGAGCAATATCGAAGCGCGGGGGGAATGCCAGGTGGCGGCTTGGCTATCGATCTTCGGCCTGAGCAACGTTGGCGTGCGGCTGAGTCATATCTTCGGTCACCAGATTGGCGCTCGCTGGGACGTGCCGCACGGCATCACTTCCTGTATCACCATTCCCCACTGTATGCGATTCCTCGCGCCACAAACTCTTGACCGTCAGGTGCTCATCGCCCAGGCGTTTGGTATCAAGACCGATGGAAGAAAACCTGAGGATGTGGCGGCTGAGGCAGCGCGCACCGTGGAAGCGTTCATCGACTCCTTTGGTGTTCCCAGACGGCTGCGCGAGATCGGCGCCAAAGAGAGCGAACTCCCAGCCGTGGCTCATGCGGTGATTGAAGAGAGCGCCATGTGGCACCGGCAGCAGGGTGCGGAAGAGGCGCTGCTAGGGCTGCTGAAACAGATGTGGTGAAGAGCTATTAGCTGTTAGCGGTTAGCTTTTAGCTTTATTTCTTGCCTGGCTAACAGCCAGTAGCTAATTGCTAAGAGCCTATGTGGAAGTGCTATGAACATACGAGTTGTCCAAGAACCACCCCGTTCGACACCGGTCAAAGCCGAGACTGAGGTCTTGGTGATCGGTGGCGGCTCGGCGGGAGTGTCGGCGGCGGTCGCGGCAGCGCGCAATGGCGCTGATGTCATCTTGACCGAGCGGCTGGGCTATCTTGGTGGCCTGGCCACCGGCGGGCTTATTATCCTGCTGCTTACGCTTGATGATGGCCGCGGCCGGCAGGTGGTCGGCGGCCTGTGTCAGGAAGTGACCGAGCGGATGGCGAAACGCGGGGCTGCTTATTTCCCTCCCAAGGCCGAGTGGGGCAGTGAGGAGGAGACCCTGGTCCGCCGAGATCAGCGCTGGGGTCTGGTGTGGGGGCACGGACCGCACCGCGTGCGCTATTCGGTGGCGTATGATCCGGAAGAGTTCAAGTTTGCGCTTAACCAGATGACTGAAGAGGCCAAGGTGCGTCTGCTGCTCCATGCCTACGCTTGCGAGTCCTTAGTCGAAGATAATCAGCTTACCGGCGTGACCTTTCAGAGCAAGTCTGGTCGCTTCGCCATTCTTGCCAAAGTGGTCATCGACGCCAGTGGTGATGGCGACATCTTTGCCTCTGCCGGCGTGGCCTACGAGAAAGAGGAGGTCTTGCCCTGGTTGTGGTTCTGTATGGGAGGAGTGGAGAATGCCGAAGCCGCGATCAAGGCTGGCGGCTGGTTTTTTCACACCGTCGGTGAGGGAAAAGTCTTGCTGCCTTGGGGAGCGACGGAACGAGTAACGCGCAAGATCGATGCGACGAGCCCTGAGGATCTCACCTACGCTGAACTAGAGTGTCGTAAACGCGTCATGGAAGAGGTCGATCGGCTACGAGCTGAAATCCCTGGTTTTGCCAAAGCCCATCTCTGTCATATCGCCGACCAACTCGGCATTACCGAAAGTCGCCGTCTGGTTGGTGAGTACATGGTCGGGCGTGATGACATCGACAGGCCGTGTGACGATGTCATTGCCATCACCGGGCACTGGACCAAGTACGACGCGCTATACTATATCCCCTACCGTTCGTTACTGACAAAAGAATTTGTCAATCTGTTAGTGGCGGGCCGCTGCATCTCGGTTGATCACCGGGTTCATCATGCCACCAAAGAAATTCCGCCGTGCATGGCGACCGGCGAAGCCGCCGGCACGGCCGCAGCTCTGGCAGTACGCGGGGAAACTGAGCCTAAGTCGGTCAATGTGAAGCTGTTGCAGCGGCGATTAGCAGAATGTGGAGCGATTTTGCGAGCGTGAGAGCGACATCCCCAGCTCTGGATGCCCGCCTGCGCGAGCATGACGTCATTTCCGCGGAAGCGGGAATCTGGTCAAGGGTGGTGCGGGAGCGTGCGCGACGCCTGAGGTTCCCCCTTGTTCGGCGGGGGTCTCTTGACCCCGCCGAAACTGCTGACTGTAGGTCTCCAGCGCAGCTTGTGGCACGGTCAGGAGACCGGCCACAACTAGGTGTTCACCTGATTTTCAAATCCCTATCTTGGTGTGCCTTCCATATAGCTGCGAGGCGCTAACATAATCCGTGGTGGTTCCCGCTGCAGCCGTTCGTGCACGCCTTCGTGATTCCTCAGATCCTCTCGCACGCGTTTGCGCAAATCCTCCAACCGCACACCGGCGCACACGTCCGGCAGCGAAAATACTTTCTCCAACCCCAAGCCCAGCATCTTTTCTCCACCTGGATAGCCGGAGGCGCACTTGTGATAGCCCACGGCAATCTGGATGAGACCGACGTACAGTTCCCAAGCGTCAGTATTCCCTTCGACTTCATCGAGAGCTTCTTCCAGGTGTTCATGTGCCTCAAAGTAGCGACCAGAGTTAAATTCCTTGATTGAGCGCAGCAAAGCAGGATGGTAAGACATCAGGACACATTGTAGCTTTTCCTTCTCTGCGAGAAAGTGCTAAGGGAGAAGCGAGGAGGACACGACCATGGCCACAGTCGCAGAACTCTGCAGCAAAACACTCACCGAAGTTGCGGGACTGATCAAGAAAAAAGACGTCTCGCCAGTCGAACTGACTCAAGCGATGCTTGACCGTATTACGGCGATCGATGGTAAGCTGTACAGCTACATTACGGTTACGGCGGACCTCGCTTTGCAGCAGGCACGTGCGGCCGAGCAGGAGATTAGCAAGGGCACTTATCGTGGCCCGCTGCATGGCATACCGATCGCAGTCAAAGACCTGTGTTACACCAAGGGGATCCGCACCACCTGTGCGTCCAAGATCCTTGCGAACTGGGCGCCAGACTACAACGCGACGGTGGTGGAGAAGCTCAGCGCCGCTGGGGCTGTATTGCTGGGCAAGCTGGGCATGACTGAGTTTGCTCTGGCAGGATACCACCCTTCGGTGCATCCGCCGGTGAACCCGTGGGCAGCGGACCGCTGGCCAGGAGCGTCGTCGAGCGGTTCAGGGGCCGCCACTGCGGCATCTCTGTGCTTCGGCTCACTCGGGTCCGATACCGGCGGTTCGATCCGCTTTCCTTCAGCTTCTTGCGGTATTGTTGGGGTGAAACCGACGTATGGCAAGGTGAGTCGCTACGGCGTTTTTCCCTTGGGATGGTCGTTAGACCATATCGGTCCCATGACCCGTAGTGTGGCTGATGCAGCGGTTATGTTACGAACGATTGCTGGGTTTGATCCCCAGGACCCAACCACTCGCCGCGCGACCGTGCGCGACTATCTCGATACCGTGTACAACGGTGTGAAGGGCATCCGCATCGGCGTGGATGAGCAATACTGCACCGACGGTGTCGATCCGCAAGTCAGTAAAGCCGTACTGGCCACCACCTCCGTGCTCAAGAATCTAGGGGCGAGCATTCAAGAAGTGAAGGTTGCGAGTATCAACGAAGCGACCGATATCTGGTACACCATCTGTGCGGCAGAGACCGCTGCGGCTCACGAACAGTGGTATCCGTCCCAAGCCGATGCTTACGGTCCAACCTTCCGTGCCTTCCTAGCGGATGGCGTGAAAATTTCCGGTATCGACTATGCCAAGGCAGATGTCACGCGCCGGGGAGTGCGGCGCATGCTCGACGACCTGTTGCAGAAAGTTGATCTGCTGCTCTGCCCGTCGATGCCGACAGTGCCAATGCTGCTGAAGGACTTCTCTCCCCAGGGAGTCTTGTCACGAGAGAGCGCGGGACCCTTGCTGCGGCACACCGCACCGTTTGATCTCACCGGCAGCCCGACCATCTCCGTGCCCTGCGGTTTCAGTGCCGAAGGACTGCCTCTCAGCCTGCAACTCATCGGCCGGCACGACGAAGAAGGCTTAGTGATGCAGGCGGGCTGCGCTTACGAGCAAGCCACGGAGTGGCATAAACGTCGACCACCTGTTTGAAGGATTGGCGGTTAGGGCTAGGGATTTGGGAAAAAGGGAAAAAGAGTTGTAATATTCCTCGATCTACAGCTCCTTCGGCTCGAAGGGGCTCAGGTTTCCCTGACCTTAGACTCTCGACCCTAGACTCTCGACTTTCCTCTGTGTTAGAGCCGGCTCGATGCTCTACCCTCTTCTGCTGTTTCTCCTGTCCGCTTGCCTCGGGTCGGCCGCAGCTCAGAGCGTTGTTCCAAACCAGACCGACGCCCTTTTTCAGCGTCTGCTCGCCGCCATCCGCCAGATACAGATCATTGATAACCACGCCCATCCTGCCCTGCCTGGTGATCCCGAAATGGACGCATTAACCTTCGAGCCGGCCGGACTGGCAGCGATGGAGTCTTTCCCTCTGCCGTTACGTCTGCGGCCGACGAACCCAGAGTACCTCCAGGCGCTACGGGTGTTGTACGATTACCCCTACACTGACCTCTCGCCCGAGCATTTGCAGGAACTGGCGGCTCTTAAACAACAGAAGCGTGCTGCACTCGGCTCTGCCTATTTCAACGAGGTGCTGGACAAAGTCGGCATATCAATCTCTCTTGCCAATCGGGTCGGCATGACCAGTGCGCCGCTCGACCGCCAACGTTTCAAGTGGGTGGCGTTCATCGACGCGTATCTCTTTCCGCTGAACAACACAGTCTACAAGAAGATGAATGCTGATTACCAAGTGTTCTTTTCCTCGGAAGAGAAACTCCTCAAACGCTACCTCGACCAAGTTGAGACTGGTGGCAAACCACGGAGGTTCGATGACTACTTGCGATTCGTGCGCGAGAGTCTGGCACGACTCAAAGCCGACGGCGCTGTTGCGGTTAAATTTGAAGCCGCCTATTTGCGTTCGCTCCGCTTTGACGACCCGCCTCAACGCCAGGCCCGCCGCATTTACGAACGCTACCTCCATACCACCGAGGTGCCAGAGGATGAGTACCGCGACCTGCAGGACTATCTGTGCCGTTACTTGCTGCGTGAAGCAACGAAATTGGGCCTACCTGTGCACTTCCACACTGGCGTGCCAGTAGGCAACGCCGCAAGTGTTGCCGGGTCTAACCCTTTACTATTGGAGAACATCTTCAATGATCCCCGATATCGGCAGACCACCTTTGTCTTACTCCATGGCAGCTATCCCTTTACGCGTGAGGCAATTCTCCTGGCAGGTAAGCCGAATGTTTACGTTGACTCTTCGGATATGACGGTGTATCTCCCTCCGGTCGATTTGGCGCGGATTTTCAAAGAATGGCTGACATTCTATGCGGAAAAAATTCTTTTTGGCACTGATGCTGTCATCTTGAGTGATTTAGCTGGGGCGGAAGAGACATACTGGCTGGCTACGGAAGGTGGCCGCCAAGCGCTGGCTCTGGCCTTGAACGAGATGGTTCAGGAAGGACGCTGTGACGAAGCTGAGGCGCTGCGCCTAGCCCGCTTGGTGTTGCACGACAACGCGGCCAAGCTGTACGGTTTGCCATAGGGAGGCTATAATCCCCGTTGGCAGCAATGCCGAAAAGCAAATGTAGAATGGGCACTGCCCACCTGCCTTCTCTTCTAAGGGGGAAAGATGCAACACCTAACGCGCGACGGCGTGAAATTATTCTTCGAGGACACAGGCAGTGGTGAGCCGCCACTGCTGCTCGTGCATGGCTGGACGTGTGACCACACTTACATGGCGCCGCAGTTTGAGCACTTCCGCCGCACCCACCGGGTCATCGCTGTGGATTTACGCGGTCATGGCCAGAGTGACAAACCGCAACAAGCCTACACGATGGCAGCGTTTACCGACGATCTCGTGTGGCTCTGTGATCAACTGAAAGTGAAGAAACCGATCGTGATTGGACATAGCATGGGTGGCGTGATTGGCGTGGAGTTGGCCGCGCGCTTTCCTGAGATCCCTGGCGCTGTGGTGACGCTCGATTCACCCATCGTACCACCACAGGAGTTGATTGAGGGTCTGGTAGTTCCCACGATCGAGGCTTTACGTGGTCCAGACTATCGTTCAGCGCAGCGGAAATTAGTTGCCGAAGCTCTTTTCCTCCCTACCGACGACCCTGTGCGTAAGGCGCGCATTGTCGAGGCCATGTCCTCCGCTCCGCAGCATGTCATGGCGTCGGCATTTGAGAATATTTTTATAGACACTGCTGCGGCTGTGGCTACCTGCAAAGTGCCGTTGCTTATCTTGATGGCTGCCCAGCCTCTTTCCGATGTCATTCGTCTTCGCCAAGTATGCCCCGATGTGGTCATCGGTCAGACGGTGGGTGCCGGCCACTTCCACCAACTCGAAGTGCCGGAGCAGATTAACGCGATGATCAATCGCTTCTTGATAACTTCACTACCGCGCTAGAAAGAGGGGCGGGTGGTGCCCACCCTACAAAAGCCATTACGGTTGTTTCTCGCCTTTATGCAGCACTCCTTGTTGATGGAGTGTTACAATGGAATCTTGCGAGCGACCGAGATAGTGAGTCAGGATCTCTTCATTATGCTCGCCAAGGAATGGAGCCTGAAGAGGCAACTCGTCAGGAAAAGCGGAGAACTTGAACGGGAACCCAGGAATCGTTACCTCACCGAGAATTCGGTCCGGTACCTGACGGACCATGCGGCGAGCGATGAAATAGGGATGAGTGACACTCTCTTCGACCGAGAGAACCGGTCCGGCCGGCACCCGATGTTCGGCTAGAGCTTTGAGAGCAGCTTCGTCCGTCGGAAACGATTGTAGCCAGGCTTCGATCATAGGGATGAGTTCTTTCTGATTCCTGCCACGTCTTCCCGCGCTGGAGAACCGCGGGTCACTGATCAGCTCTGGCTTGCCCAAGGCCCGGGCGACGTTGGGCCACTGACGATCTAGAGCCAGGATTACCATGTAACCTTGTGGTCCTTTGAAGACTCCCTGCGGGCACGACCCGTAGTGATGCACACCGAAACGCAGCGGTTTATATGCACCTTTGCTAGCGGCGAACATCTGCACCTCGACTGACTGCATGTGATACAGCGCATCGACCATTGAGATGTCGATATTCTGTCCCTGACCGGTGCGGTCACGGTGAAGCAGGGCATAACCAAGCGCAGCGAAGGCGTTGACACCAGAGATGCCGTCGGCGATAGCCACGCCGACAAAGCGGGGCGGGCCGTCCGGGTCGCCGGTCATGTGCATGAGACCGGAGAACGCCTGGGCTATGTAGTCATAACCGGTGAGATGAGAGAGCGGGCTCTTACGGCCAAAAGCAGAGATCGAACACATGATGAGGCGCGGATTGAGTCGTTGCAACGAGTCGTAATCCAACCCACGCTTTTCCATTACTCCCGGACCAAAGTTTTCAATCACGACATCAACCTGCGGAATCAACGCGCGGACTAGTTCCACGCCTTCTGGCTTGCTGAAATCCACGCACAAGCTCTTTTTGCCGCGATTTTGCTGGATGAAGTACACACTACGGCTGTCCTTGAGAAAGGGGAGGGCGCGCGATGGATCACCGCCCTTAGCCTGTTCGACTTTGATGATTTCCGCGCCGAGTTCGGCCATCAGCCGGGTCGCCGTCGGCCCGGCTAGGTACTGGGTGAAGTCCAAGACTTTCACTCCCGCTAGCATCGTCGGCTGTTGCGTGCCATTTGCCATGCTCAACACCTCCTGTAGGTTGGGGACTGTATAGCGTAAGGGAAGACGGATTGCCAGGAACTGACGTGGGGTCTATAGGAAAAAAGCGTTTGCCAATTCTCAGCAAGGGGGGATGTATGAAATTTGCTATGATGATGCCGACCTCTGGGTTTCTTGCCTCCGGCCCTGGAGCGTTGGAAGCACAGCTCGCCATTGCCCAGAAAGCTGAGGCTCTGGGCTTCGACTCGCTGTGGGTGCCTGACCATGTCGTGATCCCTACTACCATCAAGTCGCGTTATCCGTACAACGAGAGCGGCCGCTTCCCGATGCGGGCAGACCAAGCTTTCCTCGAGCCGATTGCTGCGCTGGGATTTCTGGCCGGTGTGACGAAGCGAGTGCGCCTCGGCCCCTGGGTGTTAGTGCTGCCGCACCGCAATCCTATCGTTACGGCAAAGATGTTCGCTTCTCTTGATGTGTTGTCAGGCGGGCGCATTATGCTGGGCGCTGGCATCGGCTGGATGGAAGAGGAGATCACCCTGCTGGGCGCGCCGTTCAAAAAACGTGGCGCTCTGAGTGACGAGTACTTACGTGCGATGAAGGAACTGTGGACGAACCCTGATCCACAGTTCGAGGGTCAGTTCGTTCGCTTCGGTGGCATCAAGTGTGAACCCAAACCCCTGCAAAAGCCTTTACCGGTATGGATTGGCGGACACTCACCGCGGGCGATGCGGCGAGTAGCGGAACTTGGTGATGGCTGGGTGGCCGTGCCCAAGAGTTTCGCCGTATTTCAGGAGACCTACACGAACCTCAAAACTGCTGCTGACAAAGCTGGCCGCGACCTCAAGAGCATTCAGGTCATGATTGGCCCGTCGATGGTATCTTCAGTGCAGAGTTTTGTTGAGGAGCTGAAAAAGTACCGAGACCTGGGTTACGACTCATTCTTGGCGTCTGTGGCATTCTGGGGCGCCGACCTAAAGCGGGTGTTGGGCGTGATGGAGGATTTTGCACAGAAGGTGGGGATGTAAAACCGTCTAGGGTTGAGCGTCTTGTGTCTGGAATCTGAACTTTTTCTTCTATTTTTTGATCCTAGACGCTATTCTTTCAGCACGGCGTCAGTGGTCAGTCATTTGCCCGAAGCGGCGGCCTGCAGAGGTGCCTCCGGAGTGGGGGAAGTGATCAACACGTGTGTGATGCGGCGGCCGCTCATTTCCAGGACCTTGACTATATGGTCATCGAGTTTCACGGTGTCGTCGATGCGAGCGATGCGACCAAGCTGCGCGTTGACGTAGCCGCCGATCGTGTAGGTATCCTTGATCTCGACTTGGGCTAGGCCGAGCGCTTCGATCACTTCCGCGAGCGGCATCTGACCATCGACCATCGCCCCTTCGGCGGTGTGCTCGAGCTTCGGTGGTTCGGCATCGAACTCATCCTGAATCTCTCCCACCAACTCTTCCAGAACGTCTTCCAGGGTGACCAAGCCGGTGGTACTCCCGTACTCGTCGACGACTATCGCCATATGCAGGCGGCGCTGTTGAAAGTCCTGCTGCAAGGCCTCGACCGGCCGGCTTGCGGGGACGAACAAAATCTCGCGCTTGATTTTGAGCAAATCGACCGAGCTCTTGATTTCGATTCTTTGCAGGAAAATATCTTTAATGTGGATCATGCCGACCACATGATCGATGTCAGTCTCGCATAAGGGATAGCGGGTGTGACCAGTACGGTAGATGGTCTCAAGGTTCTCTTTCCAGTTCTTACTGAGCGACAAATAATCCAGGTCCGGCCGCGGTACCATGACTTCCATGGCCGTGCGCCCAGCCATATCTAGAACGTTCTCCAGGAGGTTCACCTTCCCGGCTGAGAGCGCGCCATGCCGTTGGGACTCAGAGAGAATGACTCGCAGTTCTTCTTCCGAATGGGCCAAATCCTGGGCGCTGACATCGTGCACACCTAAAAGGCGTAGCAGCCCGTTAGCACAGGCGTTCAGTCCCCACAGGAGCGGATAAAAGCACCAGGAGAAGAGTAAAAAGGGGAGTGAAGTCCACAACGCCACTTCCTGGGGGTTGCGGATGCCAAGAAACTTGGGCATCTGTTCGCCTATGATGATGTGCAGGGCGGTAATGAGGGCAAAGGCCACGGCAAAAGAAAAACCGTGCACGGCCGCTAGAGACCAGATACCGAGGAGGTTCAGCAGAGGCTCGATGACCTGGGCCACCGCCGGTTCACCAATCCAGCCGAGTCCCAGGCTGGCGAAGGTCACGCCGAGCTGGGCCGCCGCCAGTGAAGCCTCAAGGTTGTTGATCACTTTGCGAGCGACGCGCGCCAACGGGCTCCCACGTTGGGCCAGGTCCGCAATGCGTGCGCCACGCACTTTGACCAGAGCGAACTCCGCGGCCACGAAGAAGGCATTGGCCAGGAGCAGCCCACCGGTGATAACAAGTTGCCATCCCATTCCAAGCATACAAACCTGCTATTGAAACCGGCAAGAAACGCGCAGTAGTAAGAGAGACAAAGGAAGCGGAGCCCGAGGGGAAGAGAAGCCGAGGTCGCGTGGGGCTGGGTCGGGGTCTTGTGTTTCTTTCATAAGCACTTCACAAAAACGGGCTTATTTGAGCACAGATGCGGGGAAAAAAGCAAGGGTTCGTTGCAGGAATTATCCCCTTACGATGAGAGGAGAAAGAGAATCGGAATACTTTTTGCTTACAGGGTAGGTCGAGGCAAGTCAGGAATCTTTGCCTGTTCGACTTGTCCCAGGCTTGCTCTCAACCTGGGTTGAACTGGTGCTGATGACTTGTCTGCAACTGTCTAGCGGGCCATTGCGGTAGTGGCGGTGTCAGGGGACTCCGCTAACTGGACCGGGATTTGTCGAACTCCACTCTGCTCGCGCAAGATAGAAAAATAAACCGTATCGCCAGGCCGGAAGCGCAGCATTTCGCGTTCGAGTTCTTCGCGGTCATGGATGCGTTTGCCGTCCACGGCGAGGATTAAGTCTCCAGAGCCCCCATGTTCACTGTTGGTGAAAAACGGGAGGATCAGGGGGGCGAGCGGCGTCAACGTGAGCACTCCCCCCATTGCCTGTTGCCACGTGAGGATTCCTTCTCCTTTGAGGCCAGCCTTATGAGCCGGGCTCCCTTCAATCACCCGGGTGATCCGTACCCCGGCGGGATAACGACATGACAGCACGGTCTGACCAGCCACACCGAGGTACGCTGGCTTGGATGGCAAGTTCACGGACGGGGTAGTAGTGACGGGCTGTTGCACAGACAGGTCTGGTTGAAGCTCCGGGGTGGGGGGCGTCTGGGCCGCGGGCATTTCCATCACCTGAGGATGCGCTGCTCCTTCATTCTGTGAAGGCAGAGAGGGAGGGGGTTGCGGAATCGCCGAGGGCTTGGGCTCCTGAACTGACGGGACAGGAGCCGGGTGTTGTCGGGGACGTGCGCCCTGCCAGCCCGAACCTTGCTGAGCTGGACTCTGTTGCGCGAGGACAGAAGGGATGGGGGTGAGTAGAAATGTCAGCAGAACAAACGTGACTGTGCGACCGGCCGGCATGATGGTTTCCCCTTTGAGGTTTTACTGGTTCCTGTCGGCGTTTGCTTCTTGTAAAG
>Ga0126384_10002344_pt1 | contig 11446 bp, 15 predicted proteins | sample PanSoiMetPlot_36_FD_92543 | JGI IMG/M metagenome (GOLD analysis project Ga0126384, IMG submission 92543) | Tropical forest soil microbial communities from Panama - MetaG Plot_36 | ecosystem: Environmental > Terrestrial > Soil > Tropical forest > Bulk soil | place: Panama | collected 2016-02-17 | reverse complement strand
TCGGCGAGCCAATCGAGCACCTTTCTGGTGCCGTTGACCGCGTCTCCTTCCTCGTCGCCGGTGATCAACAGGCTGATCGAGCCCGCAAATGCGGAACCCTGCTCGTCGAGGTATTGTTGTGCGGCTGCGATAAAAGCGGCGATCGCCCCCTTCATGTCCACCGCACCGCGGCCGTGCAGCGCGCCGTCGCGCAGGGCCGCACCGAACGGATCGAACGACCAGGCCTCCGGATTCCCGGCTGGTACAACATCGGTATGACCGGCAAAGCAGAGGTTGGGGCGGCCGGTGCCGCGGCGGGCGTAGAGGTTATGGATGTCGCCAAAGACGAGACGATGGCAGTCGAACCCGAGCTTCTGCAGTTCCGCGGTAACGAGGTCGAGCGCGCCCTCGTCCTTTGGGGTCACGCTCGGCCGGCGGATCAACGCCGCAGCAAGCGCCGCCGGGTCGAGTGCTGTCTCACTCATTCCCGCAACAGCTCGTTGATCGAGGTCCGGGCACGGGTGCCCTCGTCGACCTTCTTGACGATGACGGCGCAATAAAGGCTCGGACCCGGCCGGCCATCGGGCAGCGCCTTGCCCGGCAACGATCCCGGCACGACGACCGAATAGGCCGGGACCCGGCCCATATGGATCTCGCCGGTGTCACGATCGACGATCTTGGTGGTGGCGCCGATAAAAGTGCCCATGGCAAGCACCGCGCCGGTCTCGACAATCACTCCTTCGACGACTTCGCTGCGCGCTCCGACAAAGCAATTATCCTCGATGATGACTGGCTCGGCCTGCAGCGGCTCGAGCACGCCGCCGATCCCGACCCCGCCCGAGAGATGGCAGTTCTTGCCGATCTGCGCGCAGGAGCCGACGGTCGCCCAGGTGTCGACCATCGTGCCTGTATCGACATAGGCGCCGACATTCACAAAGCTCGGCATCAGCACGACGTTCGGGGCGATATAGGCCGAGCGGCGCACGATCGCGCCCGGCACGGCCCGGAAGCCGGCATCGCGAAAGCGGTTCGACGACCAGCCGGCGAATTTGGACGGCACCTTGTCCCACCATCGCGCCGCGCCCCGCTCCGGGTCGGTCGGGCCGCCCGGAATCTCGATCATGTCGTTGAGCCGGAACGACAGCAACACGGCTTTTTTGAGCCATTGATGGACCTGCCATCGCGCGCCGGTCTTCTCGGCGACGCGGGCCCGGCCTTCATCGAGCGCATCGAGCGCTTCCTCGACTGCGTCGCGGTAAGCGCCGCGGCTCTGCGGCCCGAGCGCGTCGCGGGCTTCCCAGGCGGCATCGATGGTCGCGGCGAGATCGGCGTCGGTCATGGTTTTTCCCGAGGGGTTTGATGGCGTTTTGAGGGTGCCGCAACATGATCGACCCGCCCCCGAAGTGTCAACGCGGCTCGCCGACGAAGCCGGAGCCGCCGCTGTTCTGGCTGATATGCACGAAAAAAACAGCCAGGGAGCCGGAGCGAGCCGCGGAAATCCTCATTTCTGGGCCACAACGGCCACCGAATAACAGCGAATAACAGCCAGCAGCAACAGCCAGCTCTGGCTGTATAACAGCGGCCAGCCGCTGTAACTCGATCAGGTGCCCAACCAGATGACCAGATGCGTGTGATCGCCCGTACTTCAACATGCAACGCAGGTGCATCTTTCGCTCCGACCGTTGTCTACCACGCCTTTACGGCAATTTTCGGGATCTCCGGCATCACCGGCGTCCTCGGAGTTTAGGAGGCGGCTGTGTGTCCGCACCTCTGGTTTGATCTAGGGTTGAGAGTATAGTAGCCGCGTGCTCGGCGCAGATGCCCAGGCCAGGGAGGCGCGCGTGGATATCGCGGGCTGGTTGCGGGAGCTCGGGCTCGGAGAATACGAGCCGGCTTTCCGCGAGAACCATATCGACTTCGACGTGATCCGCAGCCTGACAGTCGAGGATCTGAAGAACCTCGGCATTGCCTCGATCGGCCATCGCCGCCGCCTGCTCGACTCCATCAAGGCGTGCTGTCAGCCGACAGCACGCCGAGATTTGCCGCTCCGAAGATCGAGACCGACGCGGAACGCCGCCAGCTGACGGTAATGTTTTCCGATTTGGCCGGTTCTACGGCGTTGTCTTCGCGCCTGGATCCCGAGGATTTACGTGAGGTGCTCGGCGCCTACCACAAGCTAGTCGCCGAGGTGATCGCTGCTTCCATCATTACCGCATCCCCCAAAAAGATGACGCAGAAGCGAGCAAGCGGGTACAGTCGCGATGGGAAGGGTGCGGCATGTTGACGAGGCGTAACCGGGATCTGCTGACGGAGAAAACGGAGCCGACACCATTCGCCGCCAGGGCGAAGGATCTTGAGGCATTGCGCGATGCCGTTGTCGATGCGGCAAGCGTCGGTGTTGGCTTGTGGATCAGCTATCTGTTCGCTCTCTTTTATTTTGCCATCGCCGCCGGTGCAGTGACGCACCGTGACTTGCTGCTCGAAAGCCCAGTGAAGTTGCCATTCCTAAATGTCGAATTGCCGTTAAAGGCGTTCTTCATATTGGGGCCGCTGGTCTTTCTGATTGTGCACGCCTATGTGCTACTGCACTTCGTATTGTTGACCGGCAAGGTCGGCGCCTTTGATCTCGAATTGCAAGCGCAAATCTCCAGCGACGATGTGCGAGCGCGGCTGCGCCGCCAACTTCCGAGTAACATCTTCGTCCAATCACTTGCCGGTCCCCGTGAGATGCGAACGGGTATTACCGGCTTTCTGCTGCGGCTCATCGTACAGGTTAGCCTCGTCCTTGGCCCGATCGCTTTATTGATCTTATTCCAACTTCAATTCCTGCCCTATCATAACGAGTCGATCACGTGGTGGCAGCGTATCGCCGTTTTACTGGATCTCGTTTTATTATGGGTGCTGTGGCCGCGGGTTGCGCGCGGGCAAAACGCGGGACTTGAAGCGAGTGATTTCATACGGCTCAAGGTCCTTGCATGGCTGGGGGTGAGTTTCCTGCCGCTTCTGCTGGTGGTCACGATCGCAACCTTCCCCGGTGAGTGGCTGGAGGACAATCTATGGCTGGGGGCGCGCTGGGCTACGTTGCACAGGCTCTTGGTCGCGGGTGAGGTCAATTACGTCACCGGCAGGCCACAGAGCTTGTGGTCAAACGTTCTGGTGTTGCCAAACTTTGAAGTCGGCGATCGCGTGAAGTTCGATGGCGATGGCAAGATGGCGATTTCTTCAGATACACTGTCGATGCGTGGCCGCTCGCTCGAAGGAGCCGTACTGGCGTTCTCGCATTTGAAAGGCGCTGATTTCACCGGCGCCTTTCTTGACAACGCGAATTTCACCGGCGCCGACCTGCGCGAGGCGAAATTCGGATGTGAGCGGGTGGGCGGCCTGCCGGGGTTCTTCTCCCAGGGCCACAAGGAAAGGGAAGTAATATGTGCTCAGTTGAGGGGTGCTGAATTTGCTCTCGCTCGGCTCCAGGGTGCCTCGCTCGTCGGCGCAATGCTGCAGGGCGCTATCTTCCTTGAGACACAGCTCCAGGGCGCTGCGCTCGATGACGCGCGGCTGCAGGGTGCCGTGCTCGTCTTCCCGCAGATGCAGGGCGCTTCGCTAAAGGGTGCGCAGCTACCAGCCGCCTACCTCGTCAACTCACAGCTTCGCGGCGCCAATCTCGATCGAGCACTGCTGCAAGGCGCCAATCTCGACAGGGCGCAGCTGCAGGGCGCCTCGCTCGTCGCGACGCAGCTGCAGGGTGCCTCGATTTTTGACGCGCGGCTGGACGGCGCCTCACTTCGCGGCACCTTTGTTTGGAGAGCCAATCCGCCATCAAATATCTACAGCGCGTTTGTCTCAACACCCGAGCCTGGACCGAAATATTCCGGGCTTAATTGCCCCAGTGGCGTGTGCGACTGGTCGGAAAGCTCCTACGCGACGCTAAAATCGCTGATCCAAATTTCAGCTCGTCCGGGTGGAAGCGACCAAGCGTTAAGGCTGATCTCGAGACTAAAAAGTCCGCCCTATGTCACGGACGAGGCTTCGGCGAAACGCTGGACGGATCTTGCAAACGAGTCGGCGCGCTTGGCCGACTCGTACTTCAACACTTTGGCTAAAACCCTCAAAGAGATCGGTTGCGCCGCCGACGGAGCTCCCTACGTGGTCGGCGCACTGATCCGTCCAATTTCCGCGGTTAGAGTGCAACTCGATTACCGCTTTGGGCCGAATCTCTCGCAGGAGGCTGAGGTAGCAGCCGCCTTCCTCGACGAGCCGAAATGCCCCGGTGCACGCGGACTGTCGGAGGAGAACAAGGCAAAGCTACAAGAGATACGCGATCGGAGCCCTCCCGTGCCGCCCGCCGCCGCGGTGCAATAATCACCGCGCCGTTACCAGCAGGTTTCCCCGTGATCCCCCCGGTTATCCGAAATTGCGTCCGACCCGGATCGGACGGAGATAAGCAGGTGCCGCCCGGCGCGTGATGCGTCACAGTGAGGACCTGCCACTTGCCGGTCAATCGGCGTCCATCGTCGCCGCGATCTTGGCGGCGATGTCGGCGCGCCATTCTTCGATCGGCTTGAAGCCAGGCTTGGCGCGGCAGATCGCTTCGGTTTCGCGGTAGAGTTCGTCCTCGGATTTGTCGAGGTCGATCTCGAAACCCAGAGGCTGGGGCACATACCACGGCGTGTCGCAGAACATCTCGATGCGGTTGCCTTCGGGGTCGCTGAAATAGACCGACCAGGCATTGCCGTGGCAGCGCGGGTCGATGACCTTGCATTGGGCCTCGCGCACCTTGCGAAAGACGCGCTGGACATTGGCTAGCGTGCCGACGTTGAACGACACCTGCTGCACCATCGGCGTCTCAAGATCGCCGTCGCGCCCGCGCACCAACACGACCTGATGATGATCGCTGGGATTGCGGCTGAGGAAGGTGATGCGGCCGTCCTCGGCGCCGTCGCTGACGACGAAGCCGAGCACGCGGGTGTAGAAGTCGATCATCTTCGGCACGTCATTGACGTAGAGCCCGACATGGCTCAGGCGCGGCGATTGCTCTTGGGACATCGATTGGATCTCCTTTCGCAGAATTAGTCGAGCACTTCCTTGTGGGCGGCATTGTCGCGGATCGCTGGTCGTCGAGCACGCCTTGCCGAAGCGAGGAAGGTATTCGCGGTGGTCAACGACACCCTTGATGCCCGGTGATCACCGTCCGCATGCTAACAGCACCCAACGATCAACAGGAGGAGTTCTTTTTACTGTCGCCCGAATTTGGCACGAAGCGCTCCGGCGGCGTGGTCGAGAAACAGGCGGATTTTGGCCGGGAGGTGCCGGCCTTCCGGATGGACGATGTGGATGGGTGCGGGTGGGGGTTCGTACTCGTCGAGAACGGTCTGCAATAAGCCTGCCGCCATGTGCGGCTCCGCCTGATAGGACATGATGCAGGCAAGCCCCAAACCGCCGAGCGCGGCATCCACCGCCGCGGCAGTGGTGTTCACCACCAGCCGGGGCATGATGGCTACGGAAGTGATCCCGCCCGGGCCATGAAATGACCAGCGGCCGGGAATGGGTGTGACGGCCGTGCAGGCCACGAGACGGTGATTGGCGAGATCGCGCGGCGTCCCCGGCACGCCGTGACTGGCAATGTATTGCGGAGTTGCACAAACAACGCGCCGGACCTGCCCCACAAAGACCGCTCGCAGCGACGAGTCCGGCAACTCTCCGATCCTGACGCCGAGGTCGAGCCCCTCATCCACCAGCGAGACGACCCGGTCGAGCAGCAGCCTGACAGCGACCTGCGGGTGATCATCAAGAAAGCTCTTGACGAGCGGCAGCACGTGCAGCCGACCGAACATCGTCGGCGCCGTGACATTGATCGCGCCGCGCGGCTGCGCCTGCTCGCCGAGAACTCCTGCCTCCAGCTCCTCATAGGCGGCCAGGATGCGCCGGCAGCTTTCGAGGTGTCGCGTCCCGGCGTCGGTCAGCGCAACCGATCGGGTCGTGCGGTTGAAGAGCCGGATCTGCAGATGCTCTTCGAGTGCGGCGACCACGCGGGTAACCGAGGCCGGCGAACGGCCCAATCGCTTCGCTGCCTTGGCAAAGCTCTGCTGCTCGGCGACCGCGACAAAGATCATCAACGCGTCAAGGCGGTCCTGCATGATCGTTGCACAAATTGAAACAGAGAAGCTCGTTTCAGGCCAATTCTATTGCTCGATACAATGTACATCTTCCGCGTCGGATGCCATCCGTGCTCGGAAGCCGCCGATGACTGCGATCCATTACCATACGGTTGAAGTTCACGGCCTCAAGATATTCTACCGCGAAGCCGGTCAGGCTGACGCCCCGACGCTGCTCCTGCTGCATGGCTTTCCCAGCGCTGGCCACATGTTCCGCGATCTGATCCCGCTTCTCGCCGAGCGCTTTCGCCTCGTGGCGCCCGATTTGCTTGGTTTTGGTCAGTCGGATATGCCGTCCCGTAATGATTTCACATACACCTTCGACAATCTGGCGGCGGCGATCGGCTGGTTTACCGAATCCGTCGGTCTGGAGCGTTTCGCTATTTACATCTTCGATTACGGCGCGCCTGTCGGCTTGCGGATTGCTGCCAGGCATCCGGAACGCATTACTGCGATCATCTCGCAGAACGGCAACGCTTACGAGGAAGGGCTGAGCGAGGGCTGGAACCCGATACAGGCCTATTGGCGTCAGCCCATTCAGGCGAACCGTGACGCACTTCCTGGCGCCAGAGACAACGCGGTTCCAATACACGCACGGCGTGGCAGATCCCTCACTCGTGTCGCCCGACGGCCGCTCGTTGGATGATCATTACCTGGCGCGCCCGGGAGCGCACGAGGTGCAGCTCGATCTGCTCCTCGACTACGCCAGCAATGTCGCGCTTTACCCTACCTTTCACGCTTACTTTCGAGATTACAAGCCGCCGTTTCTGGCGGTATGGGGCAAAAACGACCCGTTTTTCCTGCCCGCGGGTGCCGAGGCGTTCAAGCGCGACATCCCCGATGCCGAGGTTCGTTTCTTCGACACGGGCCACTTCGCGTTGGAAACGCACTGCGCGGAGATCGCGTCCGCCATCCGCGACTTCCTCGATCGGACTCTCCGTCTGTAGTCCGGCGACGTGTAACGCGCTCAGCACCTCAAGAGCGGTGCTCAGTCAATCCAGAGGGTCCCCAACCCGCGACGTCCGCGCGATCTGACAATTGTTTGGGAAAGTTCGGGCCGGCCCGCGCGTGTACTGCTACGGAGCGCGACTTTCGGTGGTCCTGCAGAAGGCTGATCATGGATATCCGTTCGACAAACTCCATAAAGCGGCGGTCGCCAACATGGCGCGAGCTTCCCATCGATCTGATCAGCAGATCTCCGATCGCCCGTTGGGCTCCGGTCCCACTGCGGCTGATCGTCGGGTACGGCTTCATGCAGCATGGCTTCGCCAAGCTGGCTAGGGGTCCAGATGCGTTCCCCGCAATTTTACAGGCGCTTGGCGTGCCGGCGCCGCATCTCATGGGATGGCTCACGATCTTCGTTGAGATAGTTGGCGGGCTGGCCGTGCTACTGGGCGCGCTGGTGCCGCTTGCCAGCATACCGATGGCGGTGGTTCTCCTGGTTGCCATATTCACCGTGCATCTGCCCTACGGGTTCAGTTCGATCAAGCTCCAGGCCGTGACGGCTGCCGGCGCGCAGTTTGGGCCCCCGGGCTTTGAAACCGATCTGCTCTACCTCGCCTGCCTTGCGGCCCTCGTCCTGGGGGGCTCGGGACCGCTTGCGATCGAGGGTCTTCTGGCAAAGCGCCGAGAAGTCCAGCGCCTTTCGTCGCACGCTGGCGTCGTCTGCCGGCCGCCGGAGAGCGGGAGGAGCTGACGGACGTGAGGAAGGCGAAGACGCCAGAAGCCGGGCCTCAGGACAAGAACGACCCGTTCTTCCTGCCCGCGGGGGCCGAAGCGTTCAAGCGCGATATCCCGGGTGCCGATATCCGCTTCTTCGATACGGGTCACTTCGCGCTGGAAACGCACAGCGCGGATATAGCGGCGGCTGTCAGCGTTTTCCTCGATCCAATAGCGAAGTCTATCCGGAGGATTCCCGCATGCGTGCAATCGTCATCCAGAAGTTCGGTGGCCCTGAAAACTTGGTGATCAAGGAACTTCCCGACCCCGAACCAAAGCCGGGGCATGTCGTCATCCAAGTCAAGGCGTTTGGGGTAAACCACGCCGAGATGCACATGCGGCGCGGGGAGTGGGCCGAGGCCGCGGAAGTCAGCGGCATCGAGTGTGTCGGCCTCGTCAAATCCTGCCCCGGCGGCGAATTCGCGGTTGGAACGAAGGTCGCCGCATTGATGGGCGGCCTGGGACGGACCATCAACGGCAGCTACGCCGAGTATACCCGCCCACCGACGACAAATGTCGCGCAGATCGACTCCGATCTTCCCTGGGAAGACCTCGCCGCGATCCCGGAATCCTACGCCACGGCCTGGACGTGCTTGTTCCGCAACCTGGAACTCGTCGAGGGCCAGACGCTGGTGATCCGAGGGGCAATGTCATCGTTTGGGCAGGCAGCTCTGAACATGGCGGTAAATGCCGGCGCACACGTCATTGCAACAGCGCGTAACCAAGATCGCTTTCAGAAGCTGGACGCGCTCGGCGCCCGCCGCGTCGAGATCGAGGGCCCGGACCTATCGGAGCGCATCCCGGAACGGAAACGGATCGACGCCGTTCTCGATCTCGTCGGCAACAGCACGATCTTGGATTCCCTTGCGATGCTGCGGCGGGGTGGGCGCGCGTGCCTGGCGGGCTTTTTAGGCGGGCTTGCTCCGGTGCCCGACTTCAACCCTCTGCTGCAGATGTCGAGCGGCGTCCACTTCAGCTTCTTTGGCAGCTTTGTCTTCGGCAAACCCGGGTTTCCTCTGTCGGACGTGCCGCTCCAGACCATCGCCAACCAAGTGGCCGCTGGTCGTTACAAAGCAAAACCAGCGCGCGTGTTTCGCTTTGAGGACATTCGCGAAGCGCATCGAGTAATGGAATCGAACCAGGCCGGCGGCAAAATGGTGGTACTCGTCTGACGTATCGTGCCAACACGTCTTGACGAGCATCCCGAAACGCTCCATCGGGAAATCGTGCACGCGTCCGGCGCGGGCTGCGTTCGCGAAAGACGAAGGTTCAATGACCACCCCCACGCTTTGGTGAGGCGCCGCAGTCGCTGGTAAGGGCCGCCGCCCCCTAGAGCCGTAGGATGGGTTGAGCATCAGCGCAACCCATCGTAACAAGCGCAGGCGATGGGTTTCGCTTTTTCGCTCAACCCATCCTATAGGGCTACAGGGCTACAGGACTATCCGGTTAAATCATCTGAATGCGTCTAAGCACTAATCCAACACCTCCTTGTTGACGACATTGTCGCGGATCGGCTTGCCGTCGAGGATGCTGAGGATGTTCTCGACGGCGGCGACGCCCATGCGGTCGACCGCTTCGCGCGTGACCCCGGCGACATGCGGCGCGGCGATGAAGTTCGGCAGGGTCAGGAGCGGGTTGTCCTGTGGGGTCGGCTCCTGGTCAAAGACATCGAGTGCGGCGCCGGCGACGCGGTTCGCCTTTAGCACGTCGTAGAGCGCCTTCTCGTCGATGATGCCGCCGCGCGCGGTGTTGACGATGAATGCCGTCCGCTTCATATGCGCCAACCGGGCGGCGTTGAAGAGGCCGGTCGTCTCGGGCGTTTTCGGGCAATGGATCGTGATGAAATCGGCGCGCGCCACCGCGGCGTCGAGATCCTGCACCGGCTCGTAGCCCAAGCCGCGGATCGTTTCGGAATACATATATGGGTCGTAGATCAGCACGTGCGTTTCCATCGCCGCGAAGCGCTTGGCCGAGCGCGTGCCGATCTTGCCGAAGCCGATGATCAGCACGGTCTTGCCATAGAGATCGACCGGCATCTCCTTGTAGCGGTCCTGCCAGCGGCCCTCCCTGACCAGCCTGTCCATCGCCGCGCCGCGCCGGGCCAATGACATGATCAGGAACACGCCGGCCTCGGCGACGGTGACCGAATTGGCCGTGCCGCCGATCATCAGCGGGACCTTGCGGCGGGTCAGCGCCGGCACGTCGACGGCGTCGTAGCCGACGCCGATGCGCGAGACGACTTCGAGCTCAGGCGCAGCGTCGAGCTCGGGGTCGCTGAACGGCTGCACGCCGAGCGCGACACCCGAAACATCCTCCAACAGCCGGTGCAATTCGGCTTTCGGCACGGTCGGCACAAAGGAAATGCCCTCCACATCGTCGCGCGCCTCGACGAGCGCCCAGCCGGCTTTCGACATCGTCGTCGGCAGCAGCAATTTCTTTCGGTTAATGCCGGTGGTGCTCGTCGCCATATTCTTCTCCTGGTTGAGATCATCGGCCCATATTGCATTGCTTTGCGCGCGCCCTCGCCGCGAAATCCGATTTACATTACTCCTCGGCTACAAGCTGTCGAGCGCCCGCTTGATGTTAATCAGAGTCTCATCCACTCGGAGCGCTTGTCGCCTCGCAACCTCGTAAATCTCGCTAAGTATTTGATGATCTCGAACTGCTGTCGACGCTGACCTGATTTTCTCAAGCTCTACGCCCTGCTGATTGGCAATTTTCATACTGGGCAGCACCCCCTCTCTCTCTATAATTATAAATTCCTCACCGATCTTCGTGTGAAAGCTCCCGGGGGAAAGCTCGGTCCAGGTCAGCTTTCCCTCGCGGGATTTTTCGAGAACGGATTCGGCCAAGTCGGTCAGGGAGATCATCTCAACTCTCTTCGACATTGTAGGCGTACCGCGCCTGTGCGGCACTTTGCTGGAGGATTTCAGATGCGTCTCTCAGGATGAAGCGCAGTCCATCAAATCCGAAATCACGTTGCAAGGGTTGCGTCATCATTGCGAGTCGCCGTTCCGCCTCGCGCAATCGGATGATCAAGTCGTCTAATCGGCTCCAGTCGCCCGCCACGCCGGCCGACAACTGACGTGCCTCGATAATCGAACCCCTTGAAAGCTCCAAGCACAGCGCGGCGATCTCCCGGCTCCCGGACCCGACATGGTTGCGCGCAGCCTCAAGGTGATTATTCGCATCCCCAAGCTTTGCCAATAATTCACGACTCCGAACCCTTTGTGCCAGTTTGAGCGCGGCATCACGTGCCGCATCAGCAGCGCGCTTAGCTTCGACAATTTGCCAGATCGCGATCCCAAAGCCGAGTAGAGTTATCGCAGTGGAGACCCAAGCAACAAGCCCGAGGACCTGCGGGTCGGTTGTTAGATAGCTAAACAGGATTGTACTCGTTCCGGCTGAGCCCTGGTTTTGCAATTTAAAGCTGAACGTGGTCTGGGAATATAGGCCATTCGGGTTACTCTCTCAGTGTCCGACTCAGAATCGGATAAGTTGTATTATGCTCGTGCCAGCCGCCGGATGAGGAGCTGGATAGATCCTAAGTAGAGCCACGCCTTGGCGCTGGCGAGCGAGGCCTCGAAGTCTTTTGC
>Ga0126384_10002342_pt1 | contig 11455 bp, 9 predicted proteins | sample PanSoiMetPlot_36_FD_92543 | JGI IMG/M metagenome (GOLD analysis project Ga0126384, IMG submission 92543) | Tropical forest soil microbial communities from Panama - MetaG Plot_36 | ecosystem: Environmental > Terrestrial > Soil > Tropical forest > Bulk soil | place: Panama | collected 2016-02-17 | reverse complement strand
GATGGGCGGGGCCGTGCTCGCGGCCTGCCCGGAGGTGGCCGAGGTCCGCCTCTCGCTGCCGAACAAGCACCACTTCCTGGTGGACCTCGGCCCGTTCGGCCTGGACAACCCCGGGGTGGTGTTCTACGCGGCGGACCGGCCCTACGGGCTGATCGAGGGAACGGTGTGCCGGGCCGGCGCGCCTGCCGGGGACCCGGAGCACCGGTGGTGACCCCGGAGCCCGCCGCCGACCTGCTGGTCACCGGGGCCAAGCTGGTCGCCACCTGTGACGCGGAGCACCGGGAACTGGCCGGCGGGTGGGTGGCGGTCACCGGCGGGCTGGTCAGCGCGGTGGGCGCCGCGGGCGACCCGCCGCCCGCGGCGCGGGAAACGCTGGACGCCGCGGGGTGCCTGGTCACGCCGGGCCTGGTCAACACCCATCACCACATGTACCAGAACCTCACCCGGTCCTACGCGCCGACGGTGAACGGCACCCTGTTCGAGTGGCTGAGCGGGCTGTACCCGCTGTGGGCGGGAGTGGACGAGGAGGCGGCGTACCTGTCCGCCTGGGTGGCCCTGGCCGAACTGGCCCTGGGCGGCTGCACCACCAGCACCGACCACCTCTACGTGGCGCCGCGCGGCGGCGGCGACCTGTGGACCGCGGAGATCGCGGCGGCGCGCGAGGTGGGGCTGCGGTTCCATCCGACCCGCGGCTCGATGACCGTGGGCGCCGCCGCCGGCGGGCTGCCCCCGGATTCGGTGGTGCAGGACGACGACGAGGTCCTCGCCGACAGCGAGCGCCTGGTCGCCGCGCACCACGACCCCGGCTGGGGGGCGATGGTGCGGATCGCGCTGGCCCCGTGCTCCCCGTTCAGCGTCAGCCCGGGCCTCATGCGGCGCACCGCCGAGCTGGCCGAGCGGCTCGACGTGCGGCTGCACACGCACCTGGCCGAGGACCCGGACGAGGATTCCTACTGCCTGGAGCGGTTCGGCCGCCGGCCGGTCGACCAGTACGCGGAGGTCGGCTGGCTGACCTCGCGGTCCTGGGTGGCGCACTGCGTCTACCCGAACGCCGCGGAGGTCGCCCGGCTGGGCGCGGCCGGCGTCGGGGTGGCGCACTGCCCCAGCTCGAACATGCTGCTGGCTGGCGGCGGGTTCGCGCCGGTCACCGAGCTGCGCGCGGCCGGCAGCCCGGTCGGGCTCGGCTGCGACGGGTCCTCCTCCTCGGACACCTCTTCGCTGTGGCTGGAGGCCCGGGCGGCGCTGATGCTCGGCCGACAGCGGCGCGGGCCGGCGGGCATGACCGCGCGGGAGGTGCTCGACATCGCCACCCGCGGCGGCGCCGCGTGCCTGGGCCGGGACGGGGAGATCGGCCAGCTCAGCGTGGGTGCCGCCGGGGACCTGGTGTGCTGGCCGCAGCAGGGCCTGGCGTTCGCCGGGGCGCTGACCGACCCGGTGGAGGCCTGGCTGCGCTGCGGGCCGAGCGCCGCGCGGCACACCGTGGTGGCCGGCCGGGTGATCGTCCGCGACGGTGCCCTCGCCGTGCCGGGGGGCGACGGCATCCTGGCCCGCCACGCCGCCGCGGCCGCCCGCATCCAGCGCCTCGACCGCTGACCTGGGTGATCGCGGACGATTCTCCAGGCGCGAATCCGCCGCACAAGATTGTCCGCGATCCTGAAACCCAGGGGTCGCGCTTAGTGGTGGCCGCCTGCGCCGCCGTGACCGCCGGACCCCGCGGAGTGCGCGGAATGGGCCGCGGACACGGCCGCGTGCGTGGCCGAGTGGACCGCCGCCGAGACCGCGGCGTGGCTCGCCGCCTGCACCGAGTGCGACACCGCGTGGTGCGCGTGCTGCGCCGCCCCGTCCGGCCCGGCCGTCAGGCCGCCGTCGGCGACCAGTTCGAGGCGCTTGCGCCGGTCCCGGCCATCGCGGCCGGGGTAGAGCCGGCCCGTCAGGCCGATCGCGTGCGCCAGGCCCCCGAACGCGGCCTGGGACAGGTCCACCTGCCCGGTGCCCTTGGCGATCGCGTCCAGCCGGGCCCGCGCATCCGCCACGCGCGCGGGGTCGGTGATCTGCCACCGGGTCACCCGGATGAACCCAAGCCGGATCTGCTGCTGGCGCTGGATCACCCCGGCGGCCGCCAGCCGCGCCAGGTACGCGTCACAGATGCCGCGGCGGGGCCGCGAGCACCAGGTCCTTGCTCGTGGCGGGCGCCGCTGCGCGGCCAGGCTGGCCAGCGCCGCGTCGGCCTCGGCGTCCCCGGTGGGCGCCGGGTCCAGCACGGTAATCCGCCCGGCGGTGACGTCCACGCGCCCGCTGGCGGCCAGCCGTACCAGTTCGGCGCCCATCAGCCCGACGCCGGTCACGTTCGGCGTGCCGATCCGGCCGCCGCCCTGCGACACCGACAACAGCACGAGATCATCGCCGAGCGTGCTCAGCTGGGCGCCCGGGTCCGGGGTCACCCGGTCACCATAACCCGGGACCGGGCCCCGGCGGCGGCCGCCCGCCGCCAGGGTTATCCTGCGTGCCGGGCCTGGGGCATCGATAGCATCGGAGGATGCGGGGCGCCCGCCCTGGCCAGCTCTGTTCGTCCGCCTCAGGGAGACCGCCGTGTCACGCCAGCCGATTCACATCACCCTCGCCGGCCGCGAGCTTGTGATGGACGCTGGCACGACGGCGGCCGACGCGATTTTCCTGCCGGACGAAACCGGCGGCGCGCCGTCACCCGCCACGGTGATCGCCGCCCGGGTCAACGGCGCCCTGCGCGACCTGGCGGTCCCGCTGGCCGACGGCGACCGGGTCGAAGGGGTGGAGATCGGCAGCGAGGACGGCCGGGCCATCTTGCGGCACTCCACCGCGCACGTGATGGCCCAGGCGGTGCAGGCGCTGTTCCCCGGTGCCAAGCTGGGCATCGGGCCCCCGGTCGAGGCGGGCTTCTACTACGACTTCGACGTGGCGCAGCCGTTCGGCCCCGATGACCTGAAGAAGATCGAGGCGCGGATGCGCGCGATCGTCAAGCAGGGGCAGCGTTTCTCGCGCCGCGTGGTCACCGACGTCGAGGCCCGCGCCGAACTCGCCGGCGAGCCGTACAAGCTGGAGCTTGTCGCGCTCAAGGGCGGCGCGGCCGGGCAGGCGGGGGGCGCCGTGCCCGCCCACGTCACCACGGAGGAGGCCGTGGAGGTCGGCGGCGACGAGCTGACCATGTACGACAACCTCGACCCGGCGACCGGGGCGGTGATCTGGACGGACCTGTGCCGGGGGCCGCACCTGCCCACCACCAGGCACATCCCGGCGTTCAAGCTGATGCGCACCGGCGGGGCGTACTGGCGCGGCAGCGAGAAGAACCCGCAGCTGCAGCGGATCTACGGCACCGCGTGGGAATCGCGGCAGGCCCAGGACGACTACCTGCACCTGCTCGAGGAGGCGGAGCGCCGGGACCACCGCAAGATCGGCGCCGAGCTTGACCTGTTCTCGTTCCCGCCGGAGATCGGCAGCGGGCTGGCCGTGTTCCACCCCAAGGGCGGCACCATCCGGCGGGTGATGGAGGAGTACTCGCGGCAGCGGCACCTCGAATCCGGCTACGAGTTCGTGAACAGCCCGCACATCACCAAGTCCGAGCTGTTCGAGACCTCCGGGCACCTGGGCTGGTTCAAGGAGAACATGTTCCCGCCCATGCACATGGAGGGCGCGGAGTACTACCTCAAGCCGATGAACTGCCCGTTCCACATCCTGGTCTACCGGTCACGCGGGCGGTCCTACCGGGAGCTGCCGCTGCGGCTGTTCGAGTTCGGCACCGTGTACCGGTTCGAGAAGTCCGGGGTCGTGCACGGCCTGACCAGGGTCCGCGGCCTCACGATGGACGACGCGCATATTTTCTGCGCCCGCGACCAGGTGGGCGCGGAGCTGAAGAGCCTGCTGAGGTTCGTGCTCGACCTGCTGCGTGACTACGGCCTGTCCGACTTCTACCTGGAGCTGTCCACCAGGGACGAGGCCAAGGAGAAGTTCGTCGGCAACGAGGAGGACTGGCAGCACGCGACCGCGATGCTCGCCGAGGCCGCCGCGGAGTCCGGCCTGGAGCTGGTCGCCGACCCCGGCGGCGCCGCGTTCTACGGTCCGAAGATCTCGGTGCAGGCGAAGGACGCGATCGGGCGCACCTGGCAGCTGTCCACCATCCAGCTCGACTACAACGAGCCCAAGCGGTTCGGCCTGGAATACCAGGCGGCGGACGGCACCCGGCAGGAGCCGATCATGATCCACCGCGCGCTGTTCGGCTCGATCGAGCGGTTCTTCGGGATCCTGGTCGAGCACTACGCGGGCGCGTTCCCGCCGTGGCTGGCGCCGGTCCAGGCGGTCGGGATCCCGATCGCCGACGCGCACATCCCTTACCTGGAGAAGGTCGCCGCCCGGCTGCGCGAGCACGGGATCCGGGTGGAGGTCGACGACGGCGCCGACCGGATGCAGAAGAAGATCCGCAACGCGCAGCGGCAGAAGGTGCCGTACATGCTGCTGGCGGGGGACGACGACGTCGCGGCGGGGGCGGTGTCCTTCCGTTACCGCAGCGGAGAGCAGAAAAACGGCGTGCCGGTGGAGGAGGCGATCGCCGAGATCGTCAAGGCGGTGGCCGACCGCGTCCAGGTCTGACTGCTGGTCCTGCCGTTGTCCGCGGGTCTTATGCTGCAACCATGTCGGTACCGGAGGAGCCAGTGGAGCGCGATGGGGCGGGCGTGCCCGACGGGTTGCAGCGGCTGTGGAGCCCGCATCGCATGGCCTACATCAAGGGCGAGAACCGGGCGGCTACCGATGGTCCCGAAGAGTGCCCGTTCTGCCGGATCCCGGAGCTCGACGACGCCGAGGGCCTGATCGTCGCGCGGGGGGAACTCGTGTACACGGTGATGAACCTGTACCCGTACAACTCCGGCCACGTCATGGTGTGCCCGTACCGGCACGTGGCCGACTACACCGACCTCGACCTGCCGGAGACCGCGGAGCTGGCCGCGCACACCAAACAGGCGATGCAGGCCCTGCGGACCGCTTCGGGCGCGCAGGGGTTCAACATCGGCATGAACATGGGCGGGGTTGCGGGAGCGGGGATTTCCGCGCACCTGCACCAGCACGTGGTGCCGCGGTGGGGCGGGGACACCAACTTCATGCCGGTCATCGCCGACACCAAGGTGCTGCCGCAGCTGCTGAGCGACAGCAGAGACCTGATCGCGGCCGCCTGGCCCGTCGGCACGAGCGAGCGGGCCCGCTGACCTCGCTCAGTCTTTGGCGGCGTTCACCTGCTTGTCGGCCAGGTGCGACGGGAGCGGTTCATAGCGCAGGTAGGACCGGGTGAACGAGCCCGTGCCCTGGGACATCGACCGCAGGTCGATGGCGTACCGGATGATCTCCAGTTCCGGGATCTCCGCCTTGACCAGCGTCCGCCCGCCGCTGACCGGCTCGGTGCCGAGCACCCGCCCGCGCCGGGACGACAGGTCCGACATGACCGCGCCGACGTAGTCGTCGGGCACCAGCACCGACACCTCGTCCACGGGCTCCAGCAGCGACACCTTCGCCTTGTCCGCGGCGTCCCGCAGCGCGGCCCGGCCGGCCTTCTGGAAGGCCATGTCGGAGGAGTCCACCGAGTGCGCCTTGCCGTCGAACAGGGTGACCCTGATGTCCACCATCGGGTACCCGGCCAGGACCCCCTGCTCCATCTGCGCCCGCACGCCCTTCTCCACCGACGGGATGAACTGCCGCGGGACCACGCCGCCGACGATCTTGTCCACGAACTCGAAGCCGGAGCCCGAGGGCAGCGGCTCCACCTCGATGTGCGCGATGCCGAACTCGCCGTGGCCGCCGGTCTGCTTGACGTTGCGGCCCAGTCCCCGGGCCGTGCCCGCGACCGTTTCCCTGAGCGGCACGCGCAGATCCGTGGTCTCCACCGCGACCCCGTGCCGGTTGGCCAGCCGGTCGAGCATCACGTCCGCGTGCGCCTCGCCCATGGTCCAGAGCACCAGCTGGTGCGTTTCTGGGTTGTTCTCCATGCGCACCGTCGGGTCCTCGGCCACCAGGCGGCTCAGTGCCTGCGACAGCTTGTCCTCGTCCGCCTTGGACTTGGCCGTGATCGCCACCGGCAGCAGCGGCTCGGGCATGTTCCACGGCTCCATCAGCAGCGGGCGCTCCTTGCTGGAGAGCGTGTCGCCGCTCTCCGCGCTGGACAGCTTGGCGACCGCGCAGATGTCCCCGGCGGGGCAGGCCGGCACCGGGCGCTGCTGTTTGCCGAGCGGTGAGGTCAGCGCGCCGACCCGCTCGTCGGCGTCATGGTCGGCGTGACCACGGTCCGCCATCCCGTGCCCGGACACGTGCACCACGGTGTCCGGGCGCAGCGTGCCGGAGAACACCCGGACCAGGCTGACCCGGCCGACGTACGGGTCGGAGGTGGTCTTGACCACCTCGGCGAGCAGCGGCCCGTTGGGGTCGCTGGTCAGGCCGGTCACGGGCTTGCCGTCCACGGTGGTGACGGCCGGCAGCGGGTGCTCGTCGGGCGAGGGGAATGCCTGGGTGATGACCTCGAGAAGCTCCTCCATCCCGACGCCGTGCGGCGCGGACGCGGCGAGCACCGGGTAGAAGGTGCCACGCGCCACCGCCGTCTCCAGGTCCTCGATCAGGCTTTTGGGGTCGATGCTGGCAGGGTCGTCGAGGTAGGCCTCCATGAGGTTCTCATCCTCGCTCTCCTGGATGATCCCCTCGATCAGCGTGCCGCGCAGTTCCTCGACCCGGTCCGCGAGCGCCGGGTCGGGGTCGCGCTCGGTCCTGGTCCCGCTGGAGTAGTCGAACATCCGGCCTGACAGCAGCCCGACCAGGCCCTGCAGGTCCGTGCCCGCGCCGCCCACCGGCAGGTACAGGGTCGCTACCGCGTCACCGAAGGCGTCCCGGCACGCGGCCAGGGCCTGCTCGAAGTCGCCCCGCTGGTGGTCGATCTTCGTGATGACCACGGCGCGGGGCATCCCCACCGCGGCGCACTCGTCCCACAGCATCCTGGTCAGGCCGTCCACGCCCTCGGTCGCGGAGACAGCGAAAAGGGCCGCGTCCGCCGCGCGGAGCCCGGCCCTCAGGTCGCCGGTGAAGTCGGCGTAGCCGGGGGTATCCAGCAGGTTCACCTTGACCCCACCGTGCACGAGCGGGGCCACCATGAGGTTGACCGAGCGCTGCTGCCTGATCTCTACTTCGTCGAAGTCACTGACGGTCGTGCCATCCTCCACCCGGCCCATCCGCTGGATGACACCGGTCGCGTTCAGCAGCGCCTCGACCAGCGTTGTCTTTCCTGCACCGGAATGGCCGACCAGCGCGACGTTGCGCACGCCGCCAGGCTGGTCGGCCGGTGCCGCACCGCCTGTGGCTGTCGATCCTCTCCTGTCTGTCATCGTCGCCTCCTGCTGGTGGATTTGGGCTGCTGGCCTGTTTGGCTCCCCTACGACCAGCCTTTACCCCATGGCTACCGCACCACAAGCCCCCGGCCAGAATCGCCCGGTGGATAGGGACGACAGTAGTATCGGACGGCCATGCTGAACGCGCTGCGTCCCGCCCTCACCCGCCTGCTGACCCCGGTCGCCGACGCGCTGGCGCGCACCCCGGTGACGCCCAACGCCATCACGATCACCGGCACCGCCGGGATGGTGGCGGGCGCGCTGTGGCTGTTCCCCACCGGTCACCTGTTCGCCGGGACCATGGTGTGCACCGCGTTCGTCCTGGCCGACATGCTCGACGGCGTCCTGGCCCGGGTCAAGGGGACCACCGGGGCGTGGGGTGCGTTCCTCGACTCCACCCTCGACCGGATCGCCGACGCGGCGGTGTTCGCGGGGCTCACCATCTGGCTGGTCCGCACCCATCAGGAAGGGCTTGCCTGGGTCGCGTTGTTCTGCCTGGTAGCGGGCATGATGGTGTCGTACGCCAAGGCCCGGGCGGAAGGGCTGGGGATAGCGTGCAACGTGGGCGTGGCGGAACGGACCGAACGGCTGCTGATCGCCCTGGTCCCGGCCGGGCTGACCGGGCTCGGCGTGCCGTACGTGCTCGCGATCGGCCTGTGGGCGCTCGCCGTCCTGTCGGTGGTGACCTTCGGGCAGCGGGTCGATGCGGTCCGGCGCGGGGCCGCCGCCCGCCCGGTACCCCCCGTGCTGGCCGGGAACCCGGGGCGGGACCATGGTGGCGAACCGGATGACCCCCGATCGTGATGAACACCGGAGCGCCGCGATGAGGAACGTGCTGTCCGCGCTGGAGGGGCGCCTGATCTCGGCGTCGTACGCCCTCGGCTGGTGGCTGGTCTGCCGCGTGCCCGAGTCCTGGGGCCGGTGGGTCTTCGACAAGGCGGGGGAGATCGCCTGGCGCAGGCAGGGCCCCGGGGTCCAGGTGCTCGAGGCGAACCTGCGCCGGGTCATCGGCCCGGAGCCGTCCGGCAAGGAACTGCGCGCGCTGTCCCGCGCGGCCATGAGTTCCTACGCGCGGTACTGGTTCGAGGTGTTCCGGCTGCCGGTGATGGGGGCCGACCGGCTCATCAGCGACATGCGCGCCGAAGGCGAGGACCGGCTGTTCGCGGCCATTGCCGCGGAGCGGGGCGTGGTGCTCGCGCTGTCGCACATGGGCAACTGGGATCACGCCGGGGCCTGGGTCATCGCCTGCGGCGCGCCCGGGTTCACCACCGTGGCGGAGCGGCTCAAGCCCGAGTCGCTGGCCCGGCGCTTCTTCGCCTTCCGGGAAGGGCTCGGCTTCGAGGTGCTCCCGGCCACCGGGGGCGTGGGGCGGTTCGGGGTCCTCGCGCAGCGGCTGCGCGCCGGCGGGCTGGTGTGCCTGCTCGCCGACCGGGACATCACCGGCGGGGGGATCGAGGTCGACTTCTTCGGGGAGAAGGCGCACATGATGGCCGGGCCCGCGGCGTTGGCGGTGCAGACCGGCGCCGCGCTGATGCCGGTCACGCTGTGGTACGAGGGCCCGCTGTGGCACGCGCACATCCACGAGGAAATCCCGGTGCCCGAGGCCGGCGCCAGGCGGGAAAAGGTGGCGGCCATGACCCAGCAGGTGGCGCGCGTCTTTGAAACCGGGATCGCCGCCCACCCGCAGGACTGGCACATGCTGCAGCGGGTGTTCACCGCCGACCTGGACCTGGCGCGCCTCGCCGCCGCGGCGGCCAGGGCACAGGCGGCGGAGGCAGCGGCCGCGGGCGGCAGGAGGCCGGCGGGACGGGGGGCAGCGGGACCGGGAGCGCCGGCCGCCACCGGGCAGGACCGGGCGGCGCTCAACGGCGAGGTGGACGATGCCGCGCTGGATGGCCTGGTCGGCGACGCCGGGGCGGGCGAAAGCGGCGGGGGCGACCCGTGAGAATCGGCATGGTCTGCCCCTACACCTGGAACGTCCCCGGCGGTGTGCAGGAGCACATCAAGGACCTGGCCGAGGCGCTCATCGGCCTGGGTCACGAGGTCTCGGTCATTTCCCCCGCCGACGACGACACCCCGCTTCCCCGCTACGTGGTGCCGGCCGGCCGCGCGGTCCCGGTCCCGTACAACGGGTCGGTGGCGCGGCTGGCGTTCGGCTTCCTGTCGGCGGCCCGGGTCCGCCGCTGGGTCAAGGAGGGCGGGTTCGACGTGCTGCACGTGCACGAGCCGGCGGCGCCCAGCCTGTCCCTGCTCGCCTGCTGGGTCGCAGACGGGCCGATCGTCGCGACGTTTCACACGGCCAACCCCCGCTCGAGGGCGCTGCACGCCGCCTACCTGGCGCTGCAGACCGCCCTGGAGAAGATCAGCGGCCGGATCGCGGTGTCCGAGGCGGCGCGGACCACGCTCGTGGAGCACATGGGCGGCGACGCGGTGCTCATCCCGAACGGCGTGACGATCAGCCGGTACGAGAACGCGTGCCCGCTGCCCGGCTGGCCCGGCGAGGGCGGGGTGCTCGGCTTCCTCGGCCGGATGGACGAGCCGCGCAAGGGCCTGGACGTGCTGTTGCGAGCCTTCGAACTGCTGGCCGCGCAGCGGCCCGGCCTGCGGCTGCTGGTAGCCGGCCCGGGCGACGTCGACGACGTACGGTACCGGGTGCCCGGGAAGTTCCGGGACCGGCTCATCCTGCTCGGCCAGGTAACCCAGGAGGACAAGGCCCGCTTCTACCACTCGGTGGATGTGTTCTGCGCGCCGAACACCGGCGGCGAAAGCTTCGGCGTCGTGCTGATCGAGGCGATGGCCGCCGGGGCCCCCATCGTGGCCAGCGACCTGGACGCGTTCCGGCTGGTGCTGCGCGGCGGGCGGGCCGGTGAACTGTTCCCCAGCGGCGACCCGGCCGCCCTGGCCGCGGCGGCGGGCAGGCTGCTGGACGACCCGCTGCTGCGGGAGCGGCTGTCGTCCGCCGCGACGGACGCCGTCCGCGCTTACGACTGGCCGATGGTGGCCCGCGACGTGGTCAAGGTCTACGAGGCCGTGGTGCCCGCGGCCGGCAAGGTCGCGGTGTCGCTGTGACGGCCCCGCCCGGCCCGGCGTCGCGCGGTGCCCCGCCCGGCCCGGCGTCGCGCGGCGGGCCGCCCGCCGCTGGTGAGGGTGGCGCGCCGTGCTAACCGGCGTGATCGTCATCATCGTGGCCGCGATCCTGGTCGGCGTCTACGTATCGTGGCGGGCGGGCAGGCTGGACCGGCTGCACGCCCGGGTGGAGGCGGCGCGGGCCGCGCTCGACGCGGCGCTGGTCCGGCGCAGTTCCATCTCCCTGGAACTGGCCGCCAGCGGCCTGCTCGACCCGGCGACGAGCCTGCTCATCGCCGGGGCCGCGCATGACGCGCGGGCGGCGGGCGAGCCCGACGAGCGGGCCGAAAGCGATCTCACCCGCGCCCTGCGGGCGGCGCTGGGCCAGCCGGGATTCCGCGCCGACCTGGCCGCGCGGAGCGGCGGTGACGAGGCGCTCGCCGAACTCGAGGCCGCCGCGCACCAGGTGTTCCTGGCCCGCAAGTTCTACAACGACGCGGTCGCCGCCACCCGGGCGTCGCGGCGCCGGTGGCTGGTCCGGTTGCTCCGCCTGGCCGGCGGGGCCCCCTGGCCGGAGTTCTTCGAGATCGACGAGTCCCTGGTGGATGAGGACTCCACCGGGCGCGGTGCGGACATGCCGCACCTCACCGCGGGCGACCCGCCGGCCCAGGCCAGCTGAGGTCCGCGGGGCCGCAGCCGCCCATGCGGGGCCGGGGGTGCGGTGGGGGCCGGTGCCGGGGCCCGGCGCCGCTAGGCGGGAGCGCCTACCATGGGATAGATCTTGCGACAATCGAGTGAGGTTTATCGTGCCAGCCACCAGTTCCGCAGCCAGTCCCGGGCACCCGGCCGCGACGTCTGGCGGAGCCCCCAGCGGGAACGTTACCGCCGGGTCCGCCCCGGCGACCCAGAGCGCGGAGATCGGCGGGATCGCCCCGGTGACCGGGACCGCGCGGGTTAAGCGGGGGATGGCCGACATGCTCAAGGGCGGGGTGATCATGGAT
>Ga0126384_10002340_pt1 | contig 11458 bp, 13 predicted proteins | sample PanSoiMetPlot_36_FD_92543 | JGI IMG/M metagenome (GOLD analysis project Ga0126384, IMG submission 92543) | Tropical forest soil microbial communities from Panama - MetaG Plot_36 | ecosystem: Environmental > Terrestrial > Soil > Tropical forest > Bulk soil | place: Panama | collected 2016-02-17 | reverse complement strand
CTTGCGCCATGCCATTGCGACCGGTGAACTGGCAGTCCGACCACTCCTCACTGCCTTGGGACTGACGTTTGTGCTCTTGGTGGCTGCCCTCCTATTCTTTCAGTACGCGCTGCGGCAGGCGAAGAAGCACGGGCTCCTCACTCGCTTTGAGATGGCGTAGGAACAACCTGAGTATCTGAGTGAGCAATTGCTTGCCTTCTTTGATGAAGAGCAATAATGAGAGAGGTAATCCTATGCCGGATGTTACAGAGTATCTCTACAAAATCCAGCCGACGCGACTGGAGATGTTGACACAGGGCCCTACACCAGAAGAATCTGCGATCGTGGCGCAGCACTTCGCCTATTTAAAAGGTTTGGCGGAACAAGGCGTCCTTGTCATTGCCGGCCGGACGCTGAATACAGATGAGAGCGCTTTTGGTATCGCCATATTCAGAGCCGATTCCGAGGAATCCGCACGCACTGTAATGAACAACGATCCAGCGGTGAAAAATGGTGTTATGCGCGCGGAATTGTATGCCTATCGTATCGCGGTGCTGGCGAAAGCTTCCTGAGCGGCTAATCTTCTATGCCCTGTATGCAGGGACGGATTTGTATCGTCACCGGCGCGAGTTCGGGAATCGGACAGGCGACGGCACTGGGGCTCGCGCGTATGGGCGCGACCGTCGTGTTAGTGTGCCGCAATCGTGAGCGTGCTGAGACAACCCTTAGGGCGATTCGCCTGGCGACTGGCAACGACGCGATCGACTTTCTGCTCGCGGATCTTTCCTCCCAAGCTGAGATTCATCGCCTCGCCCAGGACCTTTTGACGCGCTACCCGCAGATCCATGTCCTGGTCAACAACGCCGGCGTCATCAACCGCAAGCGCACAACCACCGCTGACGGCATCGAGACAGTCTTTGCCGTCAATCATCTAGCCTACTTCCTACTCACGCACCTACTACTTGAACGCCTAACCAACAGCGGCTCTGCTCGCATAGTCAATGTTGCCTCTGACGCGCATCGGTGGGGAATTCTCGACTTCGACGACCTGCAGAACGCGCGCACGTATCGTGCGCTGCGGGTCTACGGGCAATCGAAGTTGTGTAATATTCTCTTTACCCGTGAGCTGGCTCGCCGCATCGCTGGGATGGGAGTGACGGCGACTTGCGTGCATCCCGGTGGCGTTGTCACTGGCCTGGGTTGGAACAACGGCTGGTGGGCGATACTGATCGCTAAAGCGCTCCGCCCCTTTTTGCGCACTCCCGAGCAAGGAGCTGACGCTGTGGTCTACTTGGCTACTTCGCCAGAAGTAGCAGGCATTAGCGGCAAGTACTTCTATAATCGCCGTGAGATACAGCCGTCTTCCGCTGCTCAAGACGACAACGCGGCAAAACGGCTGTGGCAGCTCAGTGCCGAATTGACGGGGGTTGCGTTTTGAGAGCCCAACCGCGAGCCTGAGCGTTGTTGCTCCCTCTTTCATGTTGAGGCTTGGATCATGCCTTCTGAAATTAGCCGGGGAATAAAGTTCGGCATTGGGTTTGCCCTAGGGGTGGGGTTTATCCTGACTCTTTTAGTGCTCGGTCTCTCGATGTGCGCCGGCCATTTCCATCGGCGCATGATGGAGCGCATGAAAGAGATGATACCTGGGGAGAGGCCCCCTGCTCCTGAAACCGGCGATGATCCAGTTGCCTTGGGATTCCAGAGGCCACTCCTTTTCGTTGCCACAGAAGGTCAAACCACAGCGTTTGAAATCCGCAGCACAGCCTTTGCCTCTGGAGGTACAATCCCCACAAAGTACACCTGCAACGGACCGGATATCTCTCCGCCGCTGAGTTGGACGGAACCACCAGCCGGAACTAAGAGCCTGGCGCTCATCATGGATGATCCGGATGCGCCGGTGGGGACATGGGTGCACTGGATCCTGTATAACCTACCGGCTGCTACCCGCGAGTTGTCAGCAGAAACCTCTCCTACAGAAACCCTTGCTAGTGGAGCCAGGCAAGGCACCAATGACTTCCATAAGATTGGCTACGGGGGACCTTGCCCACCTCTAGGTCTAGCGCACCGTTACTTCTTCAAACTCTATGCGCTGAATATCGAGTTGAACTTGGCGCCTGGGACGACAAAGAAGCAACTAGAGGCTGCTATGACAGGCCACATTCTGGCTCAGACCGAGCTGATAGGGCGTTACGGTCGCTAGCCCCTCTCGTGTCAGAAACCAGTATCCATCAGTACCCCTGTTTCATGCCACGACTCGATCTCCAGGCGATCGGCAGCGGCGGCGTGAGTGAGTGTCCCCGTTATGCAGAAGAAGATACACATCATAGGTGGTCCTGGCAGCGGGAAAACCTCTGCCGGTGTCGCGCTCTCTCAACGCTTCAGCCTCCCCCATCTGGATCTGGATGAGATCTTCTGGGAGCGGGAGGCAACGACCTTCGGCACCAAGGCAGATCCCAAGGTGCGTGATGCTGCTCTTGCCGAGTTCATTGCCCAGAGTGCGTGGATAGTGGAAGGCGTCTACGTCGGGAATTGGGTGCTGCCCAGCTTTGCCGCCGCTGATTCTGTCATTGCGCTGAGGCTTACAGTTTTTGTCAGGGATTGGCGCTACAGTACCCGATGGCTGAAGCGGAAACTGGGGGTCAGCCCGCGGAAGCAGAATAAGAGAGAGACACTCAAAGGATTGTGGGAGCTTTGCAAGTATAATCACCACTATGACCGGACCAATGTACCGGAGGCCCGAGCGCTGCTTGCTAATCTTGGGCGGCCGCTGATCGAGGTGCGCAATCTTGAACAGCTCATGAAGTATTTGACTGCATAACTGCTGGAGCTGTTGCCACAGAGCGGAATAAAGTCCGGTACTGGTTGGTTAAAGATACAAGAGAGTTGAATAACCCGGACATCCTGAAAGGGCAAGAAAGTTCGTATGCCAGACGCAAAGAATCGGCTGTTTCTGTATGAAGCCCTAGAATTGAGGGCGGAATATGATGCCAGAATCAAAACGCTGAAAGAGTGCTTGCCAGAGGCAAAACAGAATCGCAACCGATTCTCCGTCCTGCGGGATGAAGAAGGCTTGCATCGTCCTAGTGCTGATTTCAACGTCGTGGAGGTGCGCGAGCAACTTAGGCAATTAGAGATCAAACGCCGCAAGCTCAACAGCGCCATCCAACAGGCGAATTTTCAGTACCGCCTCCAGTTCCGTGGTGATACCCTCACGCTCAGCGAAACCTTAGAAATGCGCAAGGGCTTGAATGAGCAGCTTGGAGAGCTCCACACGCAAGTTGTGAAATCGGCATACCAGCGCGTGATCTACAAAGAAGATCGGGATATCGTAGAGCCGAACGAATTATCCTATACTGAGTGCGTTAAGAATCTTGAAGGAGCGCGAGTAGCCTTTCGCGAGCTCAATAGAAAAATCAGAGCTGCGGCGTTCGAAGTCTCGGTGGACTTTTTGGACGAACACGAGTAAAAAATCTTCCAGGAGACAGGGGAGCAAGCGCGAATGCTGCGGTGACGTAGCATAGCCCAGAGCGTGGCTACTGCGAAAGCCATTTCTTACTGAGGGTTGACGTCCCCAACGTCCGGCAAAGCCTGAAACCGGTCAGCGAAAAACTCCAAAACAAACAGAGCGCTAGAGCCATTGAGCCGTATGGCTCCGCGTCTCCTTCCCGCATCAGCCTTCGAAAGCCTGAGAAGGGCGCGCCTTGACTGAGGCATGCAACCCGACTGAGGTCCGCGTCGGGGGCTCTGGCGGCTGATCCCTGGGTGTGAGGCGAGGCTCTTGAGACTGAGATATGGGTCGGCTTTCCACTTTCTTCGCAGCTCTTTATCCGCGGTTTGAGCGAGACCTCCCTGCTGAGATCGACGCACGGATCGCACAGGAGATCGGCCGTACCCCTCTTCGTCTGTTTCAAGTTTACACGAAGGAATTGCCTCATTACCGATTCGTGGACGTGTATCGAGCTGCGGAGCACTACTGCGGACAACGCGGCGAATCTGTGAAGATCGAGTCTGAGAACGAGGAGAGCTTGAACAGCATTTTGCATAGTAAGCCCGCCAGGTGGATGTCCCGCCGCATAAAGAGAGCCAGCAAGGTGGCGTGGCCTATTGGGCCTGGTGAGGAGTCTTACCTTCCCCTGGACGTGTTCTGGCTCTGCAAGGATCGGCCAGCGCACGACCCAAGCCAACTGATCGTGCGTCTGCGGTACGTCTCCCAGCTGGAGAGGGCGATCCTCGAGGCTGCCTCAGACAAACCGAGCTCCGCAGAGGCAGCCGTGACCTCAATCGTTGGACAGAGTGCCGAGGTATCTATCTACCGCAACAAGGTTCTTGAGCTGACCTTCGAATCGGGCGCCAAAGACGAGTACGGGGATGTGGAGAGGCCCGACAGGCTCAGGATTCTCTTCAAGGCCTACGAGTACGTGGGGGATGAGGACATCGTGATCGATGACACAGTTCGTCAGATCCTGTGGCGCAACATTATCGATCTCCATCTTCGGCGTGAGGTCTTGAAGGCCCACTATGTACCGGTGAGGAGAGGCGTCCTTCTGTATGGACCCCCGGGCACTGGGAAGACGTTTGCCTGTCGCTACCTGTGCGGAAAGTTGCCCAGCGCGACCAGGATTATCGCTACTGGGACTGCTCTTCTGCAAGTCAGTTCTGTCTTTAGTCTCGCCAGGATGTTACAACCGGCGTTGTTGATTCTTGAAGACGTGGATCTCGTTTTTGCGTCACGTGAGATCAACCTGCACAGCTCTGTGTTGGGCGACCTGCTGGATCAAATGGATGGCCTCCGACCACACGAAGACGTGGGCATTGTGCTCACCACCAATTCGATCGACAGGTTGGAAGCTGCGATCAAGGATCGGCCGGGACGCATCAGTCAGTGCATCTTCTTCGGCCCTCCAACCTCCGAACTACGCAGGCGCTACCTCCTCCATTACCTGCGTCGCTATGAACCACTGCGAGTTGACTTGAATGAATTGGTGGCGAGATCGAGTGGCGCTACGCAGGCGTTCTTGAAAGAATGGGTTCATCGGGCGGTACAGATCGCCGTCGAACGACTCGACTCCGTCCATGAAGGGCTGGAACTACGGAACGAGGATTTTCACACAGCTCTGGCCGAGATGCGGCAGTTCAGTGAAGGTTCCACCGGTCGTATAATCGGCTTCCACGAGAAAAAAGAATAGAGTTGAGGACGGCGAGCGAGATGTTATTTTCAGGATAATAGCTGGACGAGAGAGAGGAGGCGGCAATGTCTCAAGAGCATCCCTACATAACTACTATCAAGCGGTACTATGATGGCTGCAACACCGCTGATGTGGACCTGATGAAAGCCACTTTTACTGAAGATGTGGTCCACTACTTCACCCATCACAAGCCAATCCGTGGAGCAGAAGCTCTAGCGCTGTATTGGGCGAAGATGCAGCCGCGGGTGGGAGGGATGTGGACCGTTGATCACGCGCTCGTCCAGGCAGACGAAGCAGTCATCGAATGGACAATGCAGTGGACACCGCCAGGGCAGAAGAAGCCGCAACTGGTTCGCGGGGCTGAGTGGTATGTCTTTAGAGATGGACGCATCGCTGAGATCCGCGCCTACTATCTCAATCCCCGCTTGCCTTACATGCGCACGTCTTTTGAGCTTGAAGACTTTCCCTACGCAAAAAGGAGCTACCCCACACTCAGCGACTCGCGCTCGTAGTGAGGCACACGCTATCGGAGTGAAAAGCCTGGCCAGGAAAGGAAAACTCTCTTGCGTCCACGCCCGTTTTATCACTCCCGGTCCTTCCTCCCAAGGAGCTGGCGTGCTTTGCGTCAGCCGGGTAGGGCCGGATGGAAGCCGGCGCTGGCTGCTTGCTCCACCCGGCCAGGGGTTCGTTTCACACGACTGACGGCATTCCTCGCGCGGAGGCTCCTTGGAAAGTATCTAGCTGAGGCCGTAGAACTTCGCGGCCGTATCGTGCACGAGTTTGCGCCGATCGGTCTCGGACACCTTGCTCAGGTGCTGCGCCACATACTCCTGCGAATGGGGGAACGTCGCCTGCCCATGCGGATAGTCCGACGACCACATGATGTTGTCCGCTGGGTACCAATCAAGCAGGTTCACGAACACTGGGTCGTTGATGAACGTCGCGTACACTTGCCGCTTGATGTACTCGCTGGGCTTGAGCGGGAGTTTGACCGTGGCTAACCCGCGGGCCGCATATTTGTCGATGCGATACAGAAAGAATGGGAGCCAGGCGACGTCGTTTTCCGCCGAGACGATTTTTAAGCGGGGAAATCTCTCGAACACCCCGCCAATCACGAAAGCGGTCAACGAACGCTCGATCGGGTGAACCATCGAGATGACTCCGGTCATGAACTCGACGCCCTTCATGTTGGGATTGAGCACAGTACTGGCGTGGCCGGCGGTGCCTTTAGCCCCCGTCAAAATATGGAGCGAGAGTGCCATCTCGAGATCCTGCGCGGCGGCCCAGAACGGATCGTAGTCCGGATGCGCATACGGCCGCTCGGCGGGCGCTTCCCCCCAGATCATCGCCCCCGCCATGCCGCGGCGCTTGATCCGCTCCAGCTCGGCCACCGCGGCCGGTATATCCTCGAGCGTAATCAGTCCGAGCGGGATCAAGCGCTTGAGATTATACTGGCAATACTCCGTGGCCCAGTCATTGAAGGCCCGGAAACACGCCGCGCGGAACTCAGCATCCCCGAGCCCGAAGAGCGGCATACCCATCGAGGTATAAATGACTTCCGCCGCCACATTGTCGCGGTCTTGGTCTTTAATCCGTTCGGCCGGATCGTGGACTGCCTTGGGCGCCTCAGCAAAGCCGCGCTTCATAAATTCCGGCATCTCGGCGGCCGGGACTCCGGCGCTGAAGAAGGCGGCGAGCGGCGCCGGCGCGAGATCCTCGCAGACAAAATACTCGCCCGGTTTCCCTTCGAGTTTCACGGCACGCGGCGCGCGATCGCGGAAGCGGCGATCGAGTCGTTCTGCCCACATGGTAGGGGGTTCAACGAAATGAGAATCTGCAGAAATCAATCGGGAATCTGTCATCGAATGTGTCCTCCTTTGTCGTGATTCATGCCTTGTGTTTTCCGTTTAGCAGTTGCGACGGCAGTGTCAATTTGTTGACCAGCTTGTCCGTCTTCCTCTTTGGGCAACTCGCTCTCGACTCCCTGGTGCTGTTTTAATCTTGAAACGGCTCGATCAACTCGAGGAATGTGCCATCCGGATCCTTGAAGCAACAAAACTTACTCCCGGCTCCGTTGCGAAAGCGAAGGATCACCGGCTCCGACACGAACTCCACCCCCTCCTTCTTCAGTCGTCCATATTCCTCGTCGAGGTTCTTGGTGAAGAGCGCAATGCGGGCAGCACCGGTGTGGTACAGGTGCGGATAGGGTGCGCCCTCGGTTCTGGGCTGCTTCCACTCGATCAGGTCGATACGAGTGGCGCGGGGGTCGTCGCTCAGCGATAACAGCGCCGCGCGTCCAACGCTATTGGGAATGCCCAATCCCTTGTCGTTGGCGGGGTTGGCTCCCTCGCCGATATTCAGGACTACCTTGAAGCCTAACTTCTGGTAGAACGCCAACGAGCGGTCGAAATCCTTGACGTTAATATTGATGTGGAAAATGGACTTGATCATACTGCGGCTCCCTCCTCCTCAGACACCGTTCCGTGTTGACTGTCGCCCGGCATCTGCGGAGACGCCATAATGCTCCACCAACGGGGTGCACGACAAGCGCCCGGAGCGGAACGACTACAAAGGAGGCAATGCCATGTATGTCCCCGAATCGCGTGAACATGAGATATTGCGTCTGCATCAGGATACGATGGTATTCTTCAGTAACACCCGAGATGCAAGAGGTTGGTGGTTGAAGCTGGCACCGGTGACATCGTACACCCCTCATGGTGCAGCGCTCCCTCGACTCTGTGCGTTGACACTGCTTGCGCCTGCCAGTACGACAGAGAAAGTTCCTAGGAGAGTAAGCATGGTCCAGATCACTATCGAAGTGCCTGAAGCGCTCGCCAAACAACTCTCGGCGGTCGGCAATCGTCTCCCCGAGGTATTAGAACGGGGATTGATTGGGCCTTCGTCACTGCTTCACGAAACGTACCGCTCTGTTCTGGAATTTTTGGCGAATAATCCTTTGCCCGAAGCGATTCTAAACTTCAAACTAACGCCGCAGACGCAGGAACGCATCAGCGACCTATTGGACGAGAATCGTACCGGTCAGCTCACGCCAGCAGAAGCGGCTGAACTTGACGAGTATGCATATATCAACCGTCTCATCTCGATGCTGAAAGCTCGCGCGCTGAAGGATGTAAGAGTAGCCTCCTGATGGCAAAGTCCCGTATTCCACTTGCCTTGCGCTCTGCAGTGACCGAGCGTGCTCAGGGACGGTGTGAGTACTGTCGAATGCCCCAAGAGGCCGAACTGGTTGATTACGAAGTCGATCACATTATTGCTGAGCAACACAGCGGCAAGACGGAATTGGGCAATCTCACCTACGCGTGCTTTGATTGTAACCGCTATAAAGGTCCCAACCTTACCTCCATTGATCCTCAGACTGGCGAGGTCACACCGCTCTTCAACCCCCGCGTCCAACAATGGGACGGTCACTTTGAGCTTCATCCTGACGGGACCATTGACCCATAGACTGCCGAAGGTCGTGCGACATCTCGCCTGCTCCACTTTAACGACCCTACCCGAGTGCAACAGCACGCCGATTTGATAATTGCCGGCAGGCTCAGCCCCTGAGCGCCTCTATTCATGAAACCGCGGCAGCATCTCTTCACCGAACAAGCGGATGCAGTCGGGTACCCGCTCGCGCTCCGGCCCGGCCGGCAGTGGGCGGCGTGGACCTGGGAATCAGGATGCGGTAGAGCTTGAAGGATACTTTCTGGCGATGCTACAGTAGCCGTGTCACCTTTGGAGGGAGGTTGCAAATGGCTTACAAGGCAAAGTTGAGAAGCAAAAGTGAGTGGCAGAAAGACGACTGCATTGGCAAATGGATCGGATGCAAGGATGAGTCGGTCGAGGAAGCAGCATATGGGAGGGCAGCGGTGCGATGCTGCCGGCGGGAACGGTGCGTGCTTTTTGCCGTTATGTTCGCGGTTGACCAAGGGGGAGATCACAGGGATTGATTCCCGATATAAGTGGCTATGCGAGAGAATAGAGGTTAGGAGTATCACAAAAAAGAGGCTGTCCCCTTTTTTTATCCGTTTCGCGCATGTTGCCCGCGGTTATTCCTGAGCCCGTGGCAACACCTCCTCACCAAACAATCGCATACAATCAAGCACGCGTTCGCGCTCTGGTCCGGCCGGCAAGCGGAAACGCATAATGATGTAGTCCACGTCATAGTCACGGCCGTACATGGCCAGTTGCTCGATACACTCCTGCGGTGAACCAGCCACGGCGTGACGGAAGCAGGTGGCGGTCGTGAAGTCGGACTCAGAGCGGAAGTCGGGGTGATGAGTAAGAATCCCGTAGCGGTGGTAGAAGAGCAGCTCCCGCACGTAAATATCGCCAAAAATTCGTTTAGCTTCGGCGCGAGTTGGCGCCACCCAGCCGTCGCGCATCAGCACGACGAGTGACTTGCGGCCGGCTTTGGCTGCGGCCTCGCGATAAAGGGCAACCTGCCCCTTCCATACCTCCTTTTGCAACGGAAACGGATCACTGCACCAGGCGTCGCCATTGCGCCCGGCCCGCTGAATCGTGTATGGGAACATCCCGCCCAGCCACAACTCAGGATACGGCTGCTGTAGCGGCTTGGGAGTGAGGCGCACGTTGTCGTAGCGAAAAGCTTGGCCATGAAACGAAAAACTCTCCTGCGTCCAGGCCAGCTTCATCACTTCCAGTCCTTCCTCGAAGCGTTGTCTCCGACCCTGTATGGGAATGGCAAAGGCATTACTGTAGTCCGGATGGTAGCCCGAAGCTAGACCGGAAATGAGTCGGCCCTTGGACATCAGATCGATCATCGCCATTTGTTCGGCGATGTGGACGGGATCGTAAAGCGGCAGAATAAGGATGTATGTACCTAAGCGGATGCGAGTCGTGCGTGTCGCCAAACCGGCCAGCAGCAGCAACGGCGAGGGAAACAAACACTCGGTGCGCACGTGACGTTCAGGAACAACGAGTGAGTCGAAGCCCGCTTGCTCCGCGGTTTCTGCTTCCCGCCACAGATGGTCAATGAAGGCGGTCACCTGCGGACCGATGGGCACGGGCATGGTGTAGGGGCCACCGTGAGTGTCGAGGAGGTAACCAATTTTCATAGGTTTCGATCCAAGAAAATCTGGCTAATTTTTGTTCTGCGTGGCGTGTCCGGCCCGACGAGGCAGTGTCACTCCCCCGTCATGACTTTATTATAACCGTCTAGTGCCGCTACTCGATAGCACTCTGCTAAGGTAGGATAGTTGAAAGTATTCTCAATAAAGAAGTCAAGAGTCCCGTTGAAGGCTAAGGCTGTCTGACCGATGTGGATAAGTTCTGTGGCCCCTTGGCCGATGGCGTGCACGCCCAGCAGTTGGCGAGATTCCTGATGGAAAAGTAACTTCAGCATGCCTACCTTGTCACCGAGAATCTGCCCGCGGGCGATCTCCCGGTAGCGGGCCACTCCGATCTCATAGGGGACGCCGTCCTTGGTGAGTTGCTTTTCATTCTGGCCCACCATAGAAATCTCAGGAACCGTGAAGATCCCATAGGGGAGCAGATGAGGGCGGTGGTACGTGGGCATCCCAAAGGCGTGGCAGGCGGCTAGCCGTCCTTGTTCCATCGAGGTAGAGGCAAGGCTGGGAAAACCGATGACGTCCCCCACCGCATAAATGTGGGGAAGCGCCGTCTGGAAGTGCTGGTTTACCACGATTCTCCCGCGCTCATCTTGCTGAATGCCGAGGTCCTCAAGGCCTAGCATTGCCGTCGCCCCGTAGCGTCCTACCGCGTACAGCAGAGCATCAGCTAAGATTTTTTTGCCGCTCTTGAGGGTGATGCGGACCTTGCCGTTAGGGGTTTTGTTGACGGAGACCATCTCCTCGCTAAGGTGCAGGGTGACACCAACATCGCGCATGTGGTAGGAAAGGGCTTCGGCGATCTCCTGATCGACAAAGTCGAGGAGATAGGGTTTCTGATCGATCAGGGTCACTTCGATGCCGAGAAGTGCCAGGATACTGGTATATTCTGTGCCAATGACACCGGCCCCGATCACGATGAGGCTGCGAGGCAATTGGGTGAAAGTGCTGAGCCCGTTAGCATCAATGATCGTCCCATCCTCGAAAGGAATGGAAGCCGGGCGAGCCGGTACTGTTCCTGTGGCAATGATAATGTAATCTGCGGTGATCGATTGTGGCTGGTTCGTCGTGCTTACCTTCAAGGTGTGTTCGTCAGCAAAAGAGGCTTGACCTTCAATCACCTCTATCCTGTTTCGTTCGCGCTGCGCGATTACGAGACTTGCTTCGTTCTCGACGACCTGAGCGCACCGGCCCATCAGG
>Ga0126384_10002339_pt1 | contig 11460 bp, 11 predicted proteins | sample PanSoiMetPlot_36_FD_92543 | JGI IMG/M metagenome (GOLD analysis project Ga0126384, IMG submission 92543) | Tropical forest soil microbial communities from Panama - MetaG Plot_36 | ecosystem: Environmental > Terrestrial > Soil > Tropical forest > Bulk soil | place: Panama | collected 2016-02-17 | reverse complement strand
TTCTTTCATCCATCGCCGAACACTCCTTCCATGGCATACTCGCTCCCTCCCCGAAGGGAGAAAGTGTTACCCATGTGTCCGGTACGATGTGTTACCTATGTTCCCGACCGAAAATTCAATGCCTTAGCCCCTTCTGATTTTTCACGCATATTAGACTGTGCCCTGTTCTGTGCCCACCTAGGCTCAAAGTCCTTGCCACTAAGACCATCGACGGTTCTCCGTTTTGCTTCCATGCGAATATGGGAATAGCGCTCCATCATCTTCGCGAAACATACCCCACAAGAGCCATCACTGTGGGGTCCGAGGCCTGTGACTCGGCCAGACGCGAGATCAATAGCCGGCAGGCGTGACGTTCACTCACTCCGTACTTTCTGCGCGCATGTTCGACCGCGCCCGGCGGCGCTCAGGGCTCAAAAGTTTCCCTCCGCTACGTCCTTCAGGGTTTGCTTCTCCAGGGATAGCTCCGCCACCAAGCGCTTCAGCTTACCATTCTCCCGCTCCAGCTCCTTCATTCGCTTGGCTTGGTCCAGCTTTAGCCCGCGGAACTCTTCCCGCTAGCGATAGAACGTCTGCGCGGTGATCTGAGCGTCACGACAGGCTAGTGGGGTTGTCTTTCCGTTGGCGATTTCCACTTCAATCTGCCGCAGCAGCGTAACGACCTGCTCCGGCTTGTATTTCTTCATCGGCATACCAGCCTCCCAGAGTGAATTCTCTCTCACTCCCGCTGATACGAAAATCCCCGGTCACGTCGCGACCAGGTTGCCGCAGGGCGAACGTGGATGGAATAAAGAAATCAGGCTGGCGGTAATTGCGGACAGGGTTGAGAAGAAGGTTGAACTCCGTGCGATGTCGGCTCGCAGTGGACTTCAAGCACACTTCCACTACATCGCAAATAAAGGAGTGAAAGCTGGGCCATCTAGTGCGTTAGCCGCAGTGTCGAAAGTACTGGCGCGGCGGTACCCTGGGACCATTCGCTGTCGCAGGTTCGCGCAATATTCTTCTCCTTCGAGCGTCTGCGGAAACAAAGGAAGAAGTGAAGCGGCTGTCACCCATAATCGTGTCATTTAGAGTGCTCGTATTTCTCCTTATCGGAACAGGGGGAATCGTCGTCGCGTCCCGATTGGCAGCGCCCAAGAAAGCGGTTGCTTGTTGCAGCGCCGACGCCTGCGCTCGGAACCACCACCACCATAAATGAAGCCAATGCGAACGACACATTCACGCAATCTCATCCCGCTGTCCAGCCCTGTTCGATACGCCGCACCATGCCAATTCCAAGATCGCCCGGTGTCCAAGCCTGAATGAGTCGGTGCGCGGTCTTGGTGAATTCGAAATTGCAATTCGGGCATTCGACGTGGACCAGGCTATCTGACAAAACGTGATCGACACCACTGGGCCACGCTAGATTGAAAAAAGCACCGCACTGCACACTCCGTTACAAAGCAGAACCAGAACGGTGATCTACCTCGTCGCACAAAAAGTTCGTGCGGCGTTTTCCGCTCGTAGATTTTTGGGTCTCTATTGGGGTCAAGAGGCGGGTCAAACACTTTGACTTGCACGATGCACTCCGGGTGAGGACGGAAAAGGTTGGTAGTAGGAACGGGGAACGACAGTTTACTTCTTTTCACTCCACAAATCCCAAAACATATTTAGCGTGGCGGGAGCGTGCCCAGCGTAGTGATTGTTGGCATACGCGAAAATCTTTCTCATACGTTTGTCATTCACAACTCGGTGCAATACCTCGACCCAATTCTCCAGGTCGGACTTTCGATCAACGACCGTTTTGTCCCACGTCGTGGTCTGTTCCTCGATTCCTTTTCGACTGCCGAGCCAACGCACGTACGCGAAGTCAGCGGTAATCAGGTCCAGCGGTTCCTTCAACTCCCACGGTCTCGGCATAAACGATGTGTCGGTAAGCGCTAATGCGACGTTGCGCTCTCGCAGGAAACCAGTTAGCCGGGCATCGAGCCAATTCTTGTTGCGAATCTCGACCGCGAAGCGGAGCGTTGGATTCGTGACTCGGTTCAGAAAAGAATCCAGCCGCGTGAGAAATGCTTCCGAATCCCTCAGCATCCACTTATCGAACTTCGGAAATTGAAACAGCATTGGCCCGAGTTTCTCGCCCAACAAAGAAACCGTTTCGACGAACTCGTCGAATTCAGGCTCGCAACCAACAAGAATCTTCTCGTGCGTGATGATTTGTGGAACTTTCAACGCGAACAAAAAGTCTGCTGGGGTTTTGTCCCTCCATGAAGTGACGGTGGATGGGCGAGGCGTTCCGTAGAAAGTGCTGTCTATTTCAACAGTTCTGAACTCGCTCGCGTAGTAGGACAGAAACTCTTGCGACTTCATTCCCTCTGGATAGAAAGTCCCCAGCCATCCTGTCGCAGTGAACGAGGAAGTACCGAGCAGAATTCCGGGAATTTCGTGTCTTTCTGATTCTCGCGCGGCGGGTTCAGCCCGCAGCTGAAACAGAGTTGGCTGAGAGGTTGATTCTGTTTTGAGGCGCTTTGCCATGCTCGGGATTCTATCCCGTGACGTGCTGAGTTGCGGCTCATCGTATCCCGAACAATATCTCACTCGTCCGAAACCTTACAGTCTCCATTCCGTATCATTCTTCGATTCGTTGTATGCGCAACCGTAAGGCTTGGGCGTTTCTGGCAACACCGGATCGGCCCTGCGACGTTACGCAATTGATTCTGGGCGACGGCGGCGACTTCGTTAACGCGGCCATGATCGTAATCTCTGCCTAATTTGCCACAACAGAAACGTGCGTTGTACGCGTGGTGCTCTGGGACGTCGCCCGTTCATTGCGGACGGTCAGCTTGTGCAATGGTCCGGCGAGCTTCCACCGCATCTGCACGAGGCGTCATGGAAATCACAAAATATTCGCGTTCTTTGTCATCGGCTTCGGCTACTCGCAGAATCATTTTGTCCTTGTGAATGCGGAATTCCGCCGTCTCGCCGACGGGCAAGAGAGCCGGATGCTTGTCGTCTTTCGGGCGGATGCGGTAAATCACCCGATCCGATTTCAAAACATATTCCTGGCACAGAACTTCCTTTGTGTTCTTGTGCTGACCGTCGGTGCCGAAAATCTGGCCAGCGATCGTCTTTCCATCTTTTTCCGAATATCCGCAGGACGACGAATCCATCTGCATCAACACGCCCTTTTCAAACGCGGGTTTATCCTTAGCTTGAACGATACCCGCGAGGGAAAGAGCCAAACTCGCGACAACGAGCCGTTTCATGTTTTTGTCCTTTCATCGAACGGCTAGTCCGATTGGTGGATTCCATTCTGGACTGGGGCTCTAGAACTAGCCTAGCGATTCATAGGGGGAAGCAGCAGACTGAAAAATACCTACTCGTAACTGATAGAAAATAAATAGAGATAGTTCGGCCGACAGGCCGGTTGGCAGCTTTCAGGCGGTACCGGGATTACTCTTAGTTCGCGATTCTGGGACGGCTGCTTGTTCCCCCGCGAAACTTGACCCAGCATCAATAGCGACAGGGGCTACACAGTTTCACTATGGAAACGCTTCTGGAAATCAAAGATCTCAGCATTCGCTACGCAACAGGAGGACAGCGTGAGGTTTATGCCGTAGACGCGGCCAGCCTATGCGTTAGGCCCGGAGAGACTGTAGGCATACTGGGGGAGTCGGGCTCTGGCAAGAGCACCTTGGCGGCTTCGCTGTTGGCGATGCTGCCGGACAATGCCACGGTTGAGGGCAGTGCGGTCGTGTGGCGGGGGAAGAACCTGCGGGATCTGGCGCGCACAGAACTTGAGCAGGTTCGCGGGAGACACATCTCCTTAATCTTTCAGGAGCCTAGCCTTGCTCTCCACCCGACCATGCGCGTAGGTTTGCAAATCGAAGAGGTGCTCCGAGCGCATACGGGTCAGGGTAAATCTGAACGCCACAGGGAAGTATGCGATTTGCTGTCTGCAATTTTTGAAACGGAAGCGGATCGCATCTATCGCTCTTACCCGCATCAACTAAGCGGGGGCCAGAGACAGCGTATCGCGATAGCACAGGCAATTGTCTGCAAGCCAAGCCTTTTGGTCGCAGATGAACCTACGGCTTCGCTGGATTCCGTTACGCAAAAGGAAATTCTTGAGCTTCTAAGGAAGCTCCAGAAAGAGCGAGACCTGGCCATTCTTTTTATCACTCACGCTGTCGAACTGCTGAACGGCTTTGCTGATCGCGTTGTGGTCATGTATGGCGGAAGAATCGTCGAAGAAGGGCCAGCCATATCTGTTTTGGGATTACCGCAGCATCCCTACACAGTTGCTTTACTCAAGTGCCGGCCAGCGTTGGAACGAACAAAAGACTGGCCAGCAGCGCGCTTGCCCATTATTCAAGGCGAACCTCCCGAACTCTCCAAGAGAATACAGGGCTGCGCATTCGAACCGCGATGTGCCGAAAAAATGCAGGTTTGCAGCGAACGCACGCCCGAAGTTTCCAGTACTGAGAATGGCGGAAGAGTTCGATGCTTTAAGTTTGGCGGTTGAATCGGACGAGATTGACGCATATGGAAGCTGTGTTGCTCGCGGAAAATCTGGTGAAGGAGTATCGCCATCGGCGATTGAACGGCGACGAAGTGATGGTGCGGGCCCTCGATCAGGTCAGTCTTAAGATTTACCCTGGCGTGCGCATCGCAATTGTTGGCCCTTCAGGTTCAGGTAAATCAACTTTTGCGGCGTGCCTCGCCTGCTTCGAGAGGCCAACTTCGGGAGCACTTCGTTTTCAAGATCGCGATCTTACAACTCTTTCAGAAAAAGAGTTGCGACCAGTTCGCCCGCAGATCCAACTCGTGTTTCAAGATCCCGCGATGGCATTCAATCCAAGATTTAGCGTACTTGAAATCATCGAAGAACCCTGGCTCTTACAAACAAAGCTGGAGAGCAGAGAAAGAATTAGGCGAGCGGCGGAAGTTCTAATGCAAGTTGGTCTTCCAGAAAGCATTCTTAATAGGAATTCGACGGAGTTAAGCGGTGGCCAACGGCAGCGATTGGCAATTGCAAGGGCCTTGGCGCTAGAGCCAAAGATACTGATCCTCGATGAAGCGCTTTCTGCCCTGGACTACTCCGTGCAATCGCAAATCGTAAATTTGATGCTGGACATAAGCGATCCATCCACTCCGCTTGCGGAAAGGCTTGCAGTCGTCTTTATCACGCACGACCTTGTCATAGCGGCGCGAGTCGCGGACGAAATTGCCGTGATGCACCACGGACGGATTGTCGAAAGCGGTCCCGTCAGGAAGGTAATCGGCAATCCAAATCACGCAATAACCCAAACGTTGATTGCGAGTACGGTCTGGGCACCTCCTATTCCGCAAAAAGGGACTTCGCTCTGATGCGTTATCTCGCGCGCCGTTTTCTCCATGCTTTGCTGCTTTTTGCTGCCGCGACCGTTCTTACGTTCTTATTCACCGCGCTGACTCCCGGAAACTACTTCGATGAAATCCGGCTAAATCCTCAAATCTCTTCCGAAACACTAAATGCTTTAAAGGCTAGCCACGATCTGGACAAACCTTTGGTCGTTCGCTATCTGCATTGGGTCAAGTCCGTGGCACGCGGAGAGATGGGATATTCGTTCGCATACAACTCTTCGGTTTGGCCACTGCTCGAACCGCGCACACGAAACACCCTCGTGCTCACGGTAACGGCGACGTTGCTTGCCTGGCTCATTGCTTTGCCGCTAGGTATCTGGAGCGCTGAATACCAATTGCGCTGGCCGGACCGTGTGATTACGACGGCATCTGCCGTGCTCTTGGTCATTCCGGACATTGCGCTTGCCCTCGGACTTTTGTTGCTCGGAGTGCGAACACACTGGTTTCCTGCAGGAGGAATGGCTTCCGTCGGCGCAGAGTCTTTGCCTTTTCAGACGAGAGCTTGGGATCTCCTGCGTCATCTTGTTCTTCCCGTGACGATCTTGGTTCTCTCCGCGCAACCGATTCTCATCAGACACATCCGTGCGGCCATTGCGGAAACACTCAACGAAGGTTTCATGCGGGCCGCCGAAGCGCACGGAATTCCTCGGCGGCGATTGCTGTGGCGCTACGCGCTGCCTGCTGCGGCAAATCCGCTCATTTCTTTGTTCGGTTTTAGCATTGGCACACTGTTGAGCGGATCGTTGCTGGTTGAAGTGATTACAGGCTGGCCCGGGCTGGGCCCCTTTCTTTTGGAAGCCATACTTGCGCGCGACGTTTACGTAGTAATTGGCGGCGTGTTGTTCTCGACAGCCTTCCTCATAACCGGAAATTTTGTCGCCGATCTCTTGTTGTTTTGGACCGATCCTCGGATACGAACGGGTGATACTTGAAGCGATCACTCCACAAAACAAAAACGTGGGTGATTTTCCTGCTGCTACTCCATGCAATCGTCTTAGGAGCAGGTTTTTTCGCTCCCTACGATCCGGCCCAGCAAGATCGTGATCGTCCGTTTGCTCCCCCCATGAAAATTCATTGGGTCGATGCAAAGGGCAAGTTTCATCTACGGCCATTCACTTATGCGCAGCGTGTTAAGGAAGGGTCGTTTGACCAATATGAAAATGACCCGAACGAACGAATTGGGCTTCATCTTTTTGTGCAAGGCACTCCCTATCGCCTGCTGGGGTTGATGCCCGGAAAATTGCACCTGTTCGGCTCAGCTGGAGGCAGTGTCAATTTGCTAGGCACGGATGGCTATGGGCGCGATCTTTTTTCCCGAATCCTCTATGGCGGGCAGATTTCACTTTTTGCCGGCCTGCTGGCCGCCTCTGTTTCTTTGTTGATCGGCTCTTTTGCCGGGGGCGCGTCGGGATATTTCGGAGGTTGGGCGGACTCTATCGTCATGCGCTCGTCCGAATTGTGCCTTGCACTGCCGTGGCTCTACCTTCTTTTCGGTGTCCGCGCGTTTTTGCCGCTGCTGGTTTCCCCGCTTCGGGCATTCCTGATTGTCGTGGTCACGATCGGCGTCCTCGGGTGGGCTCGACCGGCGCGCCTGGTTCGCGGCATAGCTCTCAGTGCAAAAGAGCGAGATTTTGTCCGGGCCGCCAAGGGATTCGGAGCATCTCATTGGTACATTTTGCGCCGCCACGTCTTGCCTCAAACGAGAAGCGTCGTTTTCACGCAGGCGGCAATTCTGATTCCGCAGTACGTTCTTGCGGAAGTCACCCTCTCTTTCCTTGGTCTGGGCATTCCAGAACCCGAACCCAGTTGGGGTAATCTTCTCGCCAGTCTTCAGCAATATAGTGTGCTCACTTCATATTGGTGGATGTACTTGCCAGCACTGGCAATGGTGCCGTTCTTTTTCGGCTACCTGGCCCTTTCGAGCTCGTTGCAGGAAACGCGCGGTGCCGCCAAGATAGATTTGTAGAGACATTCTTGCGGTGGGCCATCATGATTTGGGAATTTCCTCGACTTTCGCGACGTGCGGTACAACTTTGTACCATCCTTTTGACCGGTTTCCTGCTTGCCACGTCGCAGGCGTGTCCGCAGAGTCGGCCCACGTCGAAAACGGAATTTCTGGTCAAGCAGGATGCCGTCGGCCGGAGCGGCGGCCGTTTGGTGGTTTCTCTTCGTGCTGAACCCAAAACGCTGAGTCCGATCATCGCCTCGGACGCTCCGTCGCGCGAAGTGATTGGCGTCATGCAGGCCGATTTGGTTCACATCAACCGCGCTTCGCAAGTTACAGAAGCGGCACTGGCAAAGAGCTGGAAGGTGTCCAAGGACGGATTGGAGTACGCCATTGAACTCCGTCGTGGATTGCAGTTTTCGGATGGGCAACCCCTTGATGCAGACGATGTATTGTTTACGTTCCAGGTCTATTTGGATGAGGCGATTCATGCACCGCAGCGGGATTTGCTTATCGTCGGCGGGAAACCCATTGAAGTTCGAAAAGTCGATTCGTATCATTTGACGTTTCGATTGGCCAAGCCCTATGGAGCGGGCGAGCGGCTTTTCGACGGGCTGGCCATTCTGCCGCGCCATCTCCTAGGGAAGCCATATAAGGAAGGCAAACTTGATCAGTTCTGGCCTCTTTCCGTTTCTCCCGCGGAGTGGGCGGGACTTGGCCCATTCCGATTGAAGCAATATGTCGCTGGCGAACGAATTGTCCTGGAGCGCAATCCTTACTATTGGAAGACCGATTCGCGCGGGGGGCGCTTGCCTTATCTCGACGAAATCATTTTCTTGTTTGTGCCAAGTGCAGACGCACAGGTTTTGAGATTTCAGTCGGGTGAGACGGATGTCATAACCCGACTTGGTGCAGATAATTTTTCAGCTCTTTCGCGCCAGGCGCGCGGTTACACGATGACCGATGCTGGTGCGGGGCTGGAGTACAACTTTCTTTTTTTCAATTTGAATGAGCCAACGGAAAAAACTGGCGATGACGCCAAACGGAGACAGACGTGGTTCCGCGATGTGCGCTTCCGGCAAGCGGTTTCTTCCGCTATTGATCGGCAAGCGATCGTCCGGCTGATTTATCAAGGACGTGGTGCGCCACTTTGGGGCTCTGTAACTCCAGGGAACAAGCGTTGGGCAAGTTCGCAGATCAAGCACAGTCCCAGGTCACTCGATCATTCTCGCGAGCTTCTGCGGCAAGCCGGCTTCTCCTGGAAGAATGCTTCCGGTTCCGACCAAGTTCTTGTCGACCCAAAAGGAAACCCAGTGGAGTTTTCGATCCTGACGAGCTCCTCGAATGCCGATCGGACGAAGATGGCCACATTAATCTCTGACGACTTAAAACAATTGGGAATGCGCGCTCAAGTGGTGTCTCTTGAATTCCGATCATTGCTGGATCGCGTCAACCAAACCAAGGAATACGACGCCTGCGTGCTGGGATTTGCCATTTTTGATGCAGATCCAAATGCCGACATTAACGTCTGGCTATCAAGCGGCGGAACGCACCTGTGGAATCCTTCGCAAACTCATCCAGCGACCCCTTGGGAAGCGGAAATTGATAAGCTGATGGAGCAACAGCTCGTGGCAAGGAATTTTGAGGAGAGAAGAAAGAGCTACGATCGAGTTCAAGAGCTTCTTGAGGAGTACCAGCCATTCATTTTTCTCGCGACTCCCGATGTGCTCGTCGGTGCGAAAAACAGCATCGGCAATTTCCGGCCCGCCGTGCTTGAGCCGTATGCATTGTGGAATGTGGAATCGTTGTACATGAAGAGTTCCTCCGAGGCTGCCGGACGATGAGCCCCTTGGTGACCGACAACGAAAAATCCGTGGCGTCAATTTCCGATGCCAAGCTCGTGAAGCAGTGCCTCTCGGGCCAGGAAGAGGCTTGGGCGCAGCTGATCGATAAGTACAAAGCGCTCATTTATTCCATTCCTGTGAAGTATGGGCTGCCGCCGCAGGAAGCCGCCGACATATTCCAGGGAACTTGTATGGAATTATTAACGCATCTTCCGAATTTGCGGGATCCGCGCGCCCTCCCAAAGTGGCTGATCCAGGTTGCCCATCACAAGTGTTATCACTGGAAACGACAGCAGCAGCGCCTCGTCAGTCGCGACGCGGAGAGGGAACTACCCGAGCCTGAAGTGCCTCCGGTCGCGGAAGAATTCGTCAAGCATACAGAAGAAGAACAGATGCTGCGGGAAGCAATGGCAAACCTTGCCCCACGCTGCCGAAAACTCGTAGAGATGCTTTTTTTTGAAATTCCCGCGCGTCCCTACGCCGAAATCGCCAATGAACTTAATCTTGCCGTAGGATCCATCGGTCTCACGCGCCAGAAATGTATCGAGAGCCTGCGAAAGCAACTGGATGAGCTAGGTTTCTCATGACCTCCGACGGCGCGACCGGCTCTTCCAATGAACAGATCCTAGAAAAGTTCGCGCGCGCGCAAACGCAACAGGAGCGGGAGGAATTGCTGACGGAAAATCCAGCGGCTCTTTCTGCGGAAACGGTTTCGCAATTAGCGAAAAGCGTCGTGGAACGCGTGCGAGTGGACACGGTGCAGGCGCGCGCGCTTGCAGAATCAGCCGTACTGATCGCCGAGAAACTTGGAAGCAAGGAAGAATTCGCGACGGGGCTGCGAGCGAAAGCCAACGCACTTTATGCGAGCGGCGACCACCGGGAAGCAGTGCTTCATCACCGTCGGGCGTTCGAAATGTATTCGGAAATTGGCAACCGGAGAGAAGCGGGGCGAACGCTCAGCAGTTCTATCCAACCTCTTATTTTGATCGGCGACTACGACGATGCCTTTCAGGCTTTCGAACAGGCCAAGAAAATCTTCACAGAAGTGAACGATCCCTGGCGAATTGCGCGCCTTGAAATCAACGCAGGCAATATCTTCCATCGCCAGGATCGGTTTGAGGAGGCTCTTGCCTATTACGAACGCGCGTATGCAGGAATGGTCGAATTTCGCGACCTAGAGGGCATCGCGGTTGTTTTGAGCAATATGGCAGTTTGCCTGATTAGTCTCAATGACTTTCCACGAGCGCTGGCTTCGTACCAGCAGGCGAGGCAAGTCTGTGAAAAGGCGGGCATGCCTTTGTTGGTCGCACAGGCGGACTACAACGTCGCCTATCTTTACTACCTCCGCGGCGAGTACGGGAGCGCGATTGAACGCCTCTACGCGGCACGGCGCGCCTGCGAGGCAACCGGTGACGCCTACCATTTCGCGCTTTGCCATCTCGATTTGTCGGACGTTTATCTGGAGCTCAACCTCAGCGAGGAGGCACGGACCATCGCCCACGAAGGCTTCATGCAATTCGAAGCGCAGGGCATGCGTTACGAGGCCGCAAAGACCCTCGCGAACGAAGCCAGCGCTTTCGGACAACAAGGCAGGACGGTTCAGGCGCTGGAACTCTTTGCGAAAGCCAGAGAGATGTTCGCGAAGGAAAAAAATCGCGTGTGGCCAAGGCTGCTGGACCTATATCAGGCGCTCCTTCTTTTTCACGAGGGGCGTCACTTTGAAGCCCGGCGGCTGTGTGTCGCGGCTGCTGCTTTCTTCGACGAAGCCCGGCTGCGTAGTAAATCCGTAATCGCACGCCTTCTTTTGGCGCGCATTGCACTTCAACTCAGAGATGTTACCGAAGCGGAGAAGCAGGCAAACGCGGCTGTCGAGCGGCTAACATCTGTCGAGACTCCCGTACTCGACTATCAGACCTACTTTTTTCTTGGCCAGCTTGCTCAACACAATGGTGATCTCCAAGCCGCGAGAGATTCCTATCAGCGAGCCAGGGAAGCCCTGGAATCCATGCGAACCAGGATTCACACCGAAGAGTTGAAAATCTCCTTTGGGCGGAACCGCCTGCAGGTTTACGAATCGCTGGTCGATATTCTTCTTGCCGGCGCAGCGGGTGAAGCGTCTGCGACCGAAGCTCTCTCCTGCATTGAAGCTGCAAAATCGCGCAATATGAGTGAAATGATATTTCGCAGCGGCCAAAGTTTGCCCATGGGCGATACCGGCCAGAGCGTTTTGGTCCGCCGCATTCGTGACCTGCGGGAAGATCTCAACTGGTATTACCACCGAATCGA
>Ga0126384_10002338_pt1 | contig 11463 bp, 9 predicted proteins | sample PanSoiMetPlot_36_FD_92543 | JGI IMG/M metagenome (GOLD analysis project Ga0126384, IMG submission 92543) | Tropical forest soil microbial communities from Panama - MetaG Plot_36 | ecosystem: Environmental > Terrestrial > Soil > Tropical forest > Bulk soil | place: Panama | collected 2016-02-17 | reverse complement strand
GCATCCAACGGCGGAGCTTCACCGCGATCAAGCATTCCCACTAGTCGCTCGTCCTCGATGAGAAGGATCTTGCCCGTATTCACACCCAGTGAGGGATCTATGATGTAGCCGTTTGCGATCAGCAGTTTCATATCAGTCTGTTGTTCACCCATCCACGCAAACTAACAGTTTGCGTTACATGCCGTCCTGGTCGTCGCTAAATCCATCGCGCGAGCCGCCCGCAAGCAGGTAGAGCACCGCCATTCGCACCGCGACACCGTTGGTCACCTGATCCAGGATCAAGGATCTGTTGCCGTCAGCTAGCTCCGAAGAAATTTCGATGCCGCGATTGATTGGCCCTGGATGCATTACGATCGCATCTGGCGCTGCGAGGTCGAGATGATCCGTGTGCAGGCCATAGTGCACCGCATACTCGCGCAGCGAAGGAAAGAATGCGGTGTCCTGTCGCTCGCGTTGAATGCGCAGAATCATTATGACGTCTGCGTCGGCAACAGCTGCGCTGACGCTCGTCTCGATCCGCAGCCCTTCGTCCACTAGTTGAGTAAACTCACCGGGCAGCATTGTTCCAGGACCCGCCACGCAAACATTCGCTCCGAGTTTCGTTAGCAGGTGAACGTTCGAACGAGCCACCCTGGAATGAAGTATGTCCCCGATGATGGCTATCTTGAGACCGGCGATTCGACCCTTCTGCTCGCGAATTGTGAGCGCGTCGAGGAGCGCCTGAGTCGGATGCTCATGCGCGCCATCACCGGCGTTCACGATGGCTGCATTGCAGATTCGAGAGAGGTGATACGGAGCGCCAGCCATCGAATGACGCACCACGATGCAATCAGGCGCCATCGCTTCGAGATTTCGGGCTGTATCAATCAAGGTTTCACCCTTGCTCACGCTGGACGAGGAGATGCTGATGTTCACTGCGTCGGCTGACAGGCGCTTGGCGGCGATTTCAAAAGAGGTTCTGGTTCGCGTTGAAGGCTCAAAGAAAAGATTAATTACAGTGCGGCCGCGCAGCGCGGGTACTTTCTTTATCTCGCGGCGCGATACATCACGAAACGTCTCAGCTGTATCAAGCAAGTGCGTTATCTCGCCCACCGATAGTTCACGAATTCCTAGTAGATGACGCATAACAGTAATCAGCAATCAGTAATCAGCAATCAGTAATTAGATAATCAGCATTCAGCATTCAGCAACGACTCCTGCTGATTTACTGATTACTAATTACCATTTTTTGCGCAAAAAAAAAGCGGCCCTCAGGGCCGCTAGGAAACCGCTTCGGCCGCTGCAGCCGGGCGTTCGACGATTACCACTCCTTCTTCTTCATCAAACTCATCAAGCATCACCTTGATGATTTCGCTTTTCTTTGTCGGCACGAGCTTACCCACGTAATCCGCTTGAATCGGCAGCTCTCGGTGCTCTTTACCGCGATCGATCAGCACCGCCAGCTGAACACGATGCGGCCGCCCAAAATCAATCAGCTGATCGAGTGCAGCCCGAATGGTACGACCGGTGTAAAGCACGTCATCGATTAGCACGATATTGCGGCCTTCTATGTCCGCCAACTCAGTGCGATTCACAATTGGCTTCGCACCCACCGTCGAGAGGTCGTCGCGATAAAGCGTGATATCGACGATGCCGACCGGTGGTCTAATTCCTTCAAGATCCGAGATCTTGTCAGCCAGCCGTTCGGCAAGCGGAACACCGCGGCGGCGGATACCAACCAGATAAAGATCGCTCGTGCCGTGATTCTCTTCGACGATTTCCGAAGCCAGGCGGGCGAGGGCGCGATTAATGCGGGCGCCGTCCATGATTCGAGCTCGCTCCGTGAATTCCATCGCCGGGGATACTAGCAAGAACGCCTTCACAGTGACAAGTTGTCAGCACTTTGCGTCTTCGCTTCTTTGCGGCTTAGTGTGCTCTATCAACCTTCTCTGGATTCATCTGAAGACGCAAAGATCAAAGCAGGCACTTGTTCACGTTTAGGTGCTCTGTTAGTCTCCATTGTTTGCAGCGATTTGCTTTCCACAGATCCTTCATGCTCTATCGAAACTTGCTTCGACCGCTGATGTTTCGCCTGGCGCCCGAAACGGCCCACGAATTTGCATTACATTCGCTTCCCTTCCTCCTTGGTCCCTCGTCCGTTCGTAGTTTGGTCAGTAAACGATTCTGGCGCGCTCCGTTCGGCAAACTTGAACGATTTGGGTTGACCTTTGAAAATCCCGTCGGCCTGGCTGCCGGTTTTGATAAGAACGGCATCGCGCTTGCTCCCCTCGCAGCGCTTGGTTTTGGCCACATTGAAGCAGGGACGGTCACGCTGCAACCACAACCGGGAAATCCTCGGCCGCGATTGTTCCGGCTACCACTGGACCGTGCTTTGATTAATCGCGCCGGTTTCAATAACGAAGGCGCGGCTGCATTCGCAGCACGCGTCAAGGACTCGCGGCCCACGTGCGTTTTAGGTGTTAGCATCGGCAAGAGCCGTGCTGCTACTGATGAAGAGACTTTGGACGACTATTTAAAGTGCTTTGAGACTGTTTACGACGTCGCTGATTACATCGCGGTCAACGTGAGCTCACCGAACACACCGGGTTTGAGGGATCTGCAAAAAGCCGATCAGCTCGAAAGCTTGTTACGAGCCCTTCAGGAACTGAACCAAAGACTATCGAACACAGGGAAAAACGGAAAACCTCTTCTGGTGAAGCTAGCTCCCGATCTTGAGGAAGAGGATCTGGAATTGATTGTCGATGTATGCAAACGATCTCGAGTTTCAGGACTGATTGCCACGAACACTACAGTCTCACGTGAAGGCTTACGCACAGACGCTGCAATGGTCTCCTCCTTGGGAGAAGGCGGCTTGAGCGGCGAACCATTGCGACAACGCTCGACACAGATGATTGCCAACTTGTATCGTTTTTCAGCCGGATCGATGAGAGTAGTTGGTGTAGGAGGTATCTTTTCGGCCGCGGATGCGTGGGAAAAGATTTCCGCGGGCGCCAGTCTCGTACAACTTTATACTGGTTTCATTTACCGTGGCCCAGCGATTGCCCGAGAGATTAACGCCGGTTTGAGCGAAATTTTGAAACGTGAAGGATTCGGCTCGCTCGACGAAGCCGTGGGTTGCCGAGCACCCGAACTTTCAAAGACCTGGATATGAGGAGATCTCCAAACAAACTAATCGTAGCTCTTGATGTGGACAACGCGAAGCAGGCTCGTCACCTGTTCGCGTCGTTGCGCGATTTCGTTGGAATGTTCAAGATTGGCATGCAGCTATTCACGGCTGCGGGGCCGCCACTCTTGCGTGAGATCATCGGAGCCGGTGGTAAAGTTTTCCTCGATCTCAAGTATCACGATATCCCGAACACAGTGGCAGCTGCCGGAGTAGAAGCAGCTCGCCTCGGTATTTCAATCTTCAATATTCACGCAACAGGCGGATGTGAAATGATGCGCCGGACAGCGGACGCGGTAACCGCCGTATCTGAAAAGGAAGGCCTAAGCCGACCAAAAGTGATCGCGGTAACGTTGCTCACAAGCGCCGACGAAAGCGTCCTGCAGGAGATTGGCGTTGGCCGCAGTCCCACCCAGCAGGTTGTCTCGATGGCGCAGCTGGCATCACATAACGGGATGGACGGCGTCGTAGCCTCGCCGCTCGAGGTGTCCGCCATTCGCTCGGCAGTCCCCCGTGAAGACTTCCTGATCGTCACACCCGGTGTACGCCCGCGCGGTACGGCCACAAATGACCAGCGAAGAATTTTGACACCGAGTGGTGCAATTACAGCCGGGTCAGATTATATTGTCGTAGGGCGACCAATCATCGAAGCGCCCGATCCCACTGAGGCAGCTCGCGAAATCCTGCGGGAAATCGACGACACTAACATTACCGAGACTACCGAACCGTCGCTAAAAAAGTAAGAGGAACCTGGTTCCCCCCCGAGCGTTTAGAAAGTGGCACACGCCGCTTGCGTGCGGTTCATACTACGTTAAGGCACCCGTATTTGCTCAGATTTCAATTCCAACATTATCATGCAAAGGTGACCCGGGATTTGATACGTTCCGCATTGGCATTGGCCAGTTTTTTGATCATCCTCACCGCGTTGGCAATGCCTGCAGTCGCTCAACGCAGGAACGAGGAGAGTTCACTTCCCTTTTCCGAAGCGCCCTATTTTGTCGGGGAGCGGTTGACTTACAACGTCTCCTTTTCGAGCTTCGTCAGCGCGGGACACGTCGAACTCTTCGTTGCCGGACGCGGCACATTCTTCGATCGCGACGCAGTCGAACTGCGTGCACATGTCGAGACGACTGGGCTTGTCTATGCCGCATTGTTCTCACTTAACAACGACTACACGAGCTACGTTGATCCGACGAACGGACAACCGTTTCGCGCACAACAAGTGGTACGCGAGGCAGCGCGAAACTCGACCACGTCCAGCGACTTTAATCAACCAGCGGGAACCGCTGCGATTCCTGACAAGTTAAGGGTCGGCGAGTCCCAGGGTACTTATGATTTTCTGTCAGCGCTTTATCGGCTGCGAGCCCTTCCTCTCGCAGAAGGCTCAGCTTACTACTTGACTGTGCGTGGTGAGACACAGGATTACCAGACTGAGTTGAAAGTTCGCGGACATCAACCAGTCAAGACAAACGTTGGCTCATTCAATGCGATCGTCACGCAGGTTCGAGTAGCGAACAATCCAGATGTAAACGATCTGCACCTACAGATCTATTTTACAGACGACGAACGTCATGTGCCGGTCCTGGTCACCGCTAAGCTTCATGCCGGCGAGATCCGCGCCGAACTGGCCGGCTCACAGCTCGTTCCGCGTGTACCAAGCAAGACGCCTCCAAAGCGTGTTGTAGAGCAGGCAGTGCCACAGGCCACTCCGGCGCATTCGATTCCTGTCGGCTCAACGACTTCCGGATCTTCAAGTCCAGCGGGCTCAGTCGGTCCGACAGGTTTGCCCTCGGGACTGCCGTTTCGAGTTGGAGAACAGCTGAATTATCAGGCCTTCTTACCGACCGTAGCAGAGCCGGTAGGACGAATCTCCTTTCAAGTGAAACCGCGCGCGCGTTACTTTGATAAGGACGGGCTGCTGCTAACCGTCACCGCGGAAACTACAAATGCGGCCCAGCGTCTCTTCTATGCGAGGGATATTCTGTCGTCGTATGTGGATCCGGAGACACTGTTGCCCTACCGCAATGAAATGGAAATAGCTGAAGGGCGACGCCGGAGCAAAGCCACCCTGACAATTAATCAGGATTACGGCGCGGCTACAAACGAGCAGGGCCGCAGGATTGAAATGCCCGTTGGCACGCACGACTATCTTTCGATTTTTTATGCTGTGCGAACGATGAACCTTTCGCCAACGAAAAGAAATGCGGTGTCGTTGCTTGTGAACGGTCGGCCTAAAACCTTAATCATTACGGCACTAAAGCGAGAAACGATTCAGATCAATTCCCAAAAGATTCCCACTATCCAGGTCTCTCTCACGACTGACGATCCGCAGCCTGACAAGTTTCAGCTGCGAGCATGGATTAGCGACGACGATCGGCGTTTGCCATTGCGGCTGACAGCGATGACAGAGCTTGGCATGCTGCGGGCGGATTTGGTGATCCTGGCGCTCAATAGTCAGTAAAGGGACAAAAGGGACGAAAAGGAAGAAAACGACAAAGGCCCATATTTTCTAAGTCCCTTTCGTCCTTTTCTTTTTCTTAAACTTTGAAATTGAAATCTATTTTCAACTAGAGTACAATGCCCGCCGGGTTGTGACGCGCCTTCCTCACCGCCCAATGACGAAAGCTCCGCAGTCGAATCGTTGAAAGGCTTGCAGTAAACTTATGCTTAGTTCCTTCATTATCATCCTCCGCGAGGGCTTTGAGTCTTTCCTCCTGGTGGCCGTTATTCTGACTTACTTGCGCAAATCTGGCTTTCGCTGGCTTACTTCCGCTGTTTATGTAGCAATTGCCGTCGGACTCTCCACGAGCGCGCTCCTTGGCTACGTGCTCCGCGTTGGAGTTGAGGATGCAACCCTGGAACGTCTATTTGGCCAGAGTGTAGGTAGCTATGTCTCGGTCTTTCTCAGCAATGAAGCTCTTCGCGAAGCAATTCTCGGCGTTGTTGCAATCGTAATGGTCGCTTCGCTTGTCATTCACATGTGGCGTACTGGACCAAAGCTGCGAGAGAAGATGCACCGGAAGCTTGGCGCTGCATCGTCGCACTCGTCGCGACTCGCCGCCATCGCAGCAGTCTTTCTCTTCACTTTTCTCATGATCACACGCGAGGGCATGGAAACAGCATTGATGCTTCTTCAGGTGCGGGATTCCAGACTCTGGTATGGGGCGCTGCTGGGATTGGTAGCCGCGATGGGACTATCGTTCGCCTGGGCCCGCTATGGCCATCTCATCAATGTGAAGCGATTCTTCCAGGTGACCGGAGTTTTTCTGCTGCTGTTCATGCTGCAGGTCGCCATCTACACGTTCCATGAATTTGCAGAAGCAGGCTGGCTGCCTAATAGCGAGTTTCTCCACGACGCTACCGAGAAGTTCTCTCCTGATGGCCTTTATGGTAAGTGGTTCTCGTTGGTGATGGTGGCCGGCTGCGGGGCGTGGTTACTCGCTGCGAGGCTGAAAGATCGTCTTTATACCGCGCGCACTTCGACAGCAACGGTTCGCCTCGATCAAATTCAGGCAAGCGGCCGCTAAGTCACAGGTTAATTCGAGGTGAGTTCGGCGGTCTTTTCGGTGATGTCTTTTTGAGCCCACTCGTTGTCGCGGCTCGCTTCTCCAGCCTTCACACGTTTCGCCTGTTTCATTTTCTGAACCAGGTCCATGTGCGTGGAAAAGTATTCCAGGCTCTTGCCGATCATTTCCTGGAGCGAGTTGAATCCTTTGTCGGTCATAAACCGCGCGAGGCCTTCCTGCAGTTCCTCAACCATCTTCACTCCGTGAAGCATCACTCCTGTGCAGATCTGAACAGTCGAGGCCCCAAGCAGGAAAAACTCGATGGAGTCGTGCGCGGTCTCGATGCCACCGATTCCGCTGATGGAAACATCCTTCGGCAGGCCCAGTGCGAGCTGGCTAACCATACGCAGGGCGATTGGTTTCACAGCCTGCGAGGAATAACCGCCAGGAACAGTGTGTCCTTCGACCGTCGGCATCGGGCGAAGCGTGTTCAGGTCGACGCCAATTACAGAAAGAATTGTGTTGATAGCTGAAATGCCCTGGGCGCCACCACGCACCGCCGCCGCTGCAGGCTCCTTGATGTTAGTGATGTTGGGAGTCATCTTGGCCCAGACCGGAATTTTCGCCACTTCGGTAACCCAGCGCGTGACTTCTTCTGTGAGATCTGGATGCTCACCCATCTCAGAACCCATCTTGCGTTCGGTCATTCCGTGCGGGCATGAGAAATTGAGTTCAAATCCATCCACGCCCGTGTCCTGGACCATTCGCGTCAGCTCCTGCCAGCGCCCTTTCTCGTACTCCTCCATGATGGAAGCGATCAAGACGTGATTGGGATAGTTCTTCTTGATTTGGCGAAATTCGTCCAGCCAAACGTCGATGGGCCGATCGGAGATCAGCTCGATATTCTCAAAACCGATCACCTCACCGGAAACTCTTGAACGCAGCTTGCCATACCGCGGCACTACATTCACCACCTTGGCCGACTCGAGCGAGACCGTTTTGGCGACAGCTCCGCCCCAGCCCGCGTCATACGACTTCGCGATTACGCGCGCGTTTGTTCCCGGCGGACCGGAGCCCAGCAAAAACGGATTGGGAAACTTGATTCCATTTACAGTGATTGAAAGATCCATGAGAAACTCCGAATGAAATAACCGATCGAGCCAGCGCGTTGAGAGGCTTCCTAATCTGCTACCAATGATTGGTACGTATCGGGGCGTCGATCGCGGAAGAACTGCCAGGTATTCCGCACTTCTCGAATCATATCCAGATCGAGGTCGGCAACAACCAACGCGTCCTGATCACGGGGCGCCTCCGTCAGAAATGTGCCTCGCGGATCGCAGAAGTAGCTTTGGCCATAAAATTCGCCGATGTCCCACGGCTGCTCGTGCCCGACGCGATTTATAGCTCCCACAAAGTATCCGTTGGCTACTGCATGCGCCGGTTGCTCAAGCCGCCAAAGGTATTCAGAGAGTCCAGCCACCGTAGCGGACGGATTGAAAATGATTTCAGCGCCATTCAGCCCAAGGGCGCGCGCGCCTTCCGGAAAATGGCGGTCGTAGCAGATGTAAACTCCAACGCGCGCAAAAGCCGTATCGAAACACGGATAACCGAGATTGCCCGGTCTGAAGTAGAACTTCTCCCAGAAACCCGGATTAACGTGTGGAATGTGATTCTTCCGATATTTTCCAAGATACTTTCCGTCAGCATCGATTACAGCTGCGGTGTTGTAATAGACACCCGTTATCTCTTCTTCATAGATCGGTACAATCATTACCATGCCGTGTTCCTTCGCCACTTCCTGCATCAGCTGTGTAGTGGGTCCATCCGGAATCTTCTCGACCGCTTCATACCAGCGGACCTGTTGTTCTGCGCAAAAATAAGGCGTTGTGAAGACTTCCTGCATACAAAGAATCTGCACGCCCTGAGCGGCAGCCTGCTGAATAAAACCCAGATGCTTTTCAATATTGAGGCGCTTGATCTCTTCAATTGGAAGATCGGTGGGCCCTGCATTGGAACACTGAATCAATCCACATTTGACTGTGCGCGACATAGGACTCCTTTATTTCTCAGTTTCTTCGTTTCAGATCGCCAAGTTGGCTATGGCTGGAAGCTCTTCAAGAAACCGCAAAGAAAACGGCGAGGCGATTGTAGCATTATCGCGAGCTTTTCTACCTCTGGGGAACGGGTTAGGCGACGTCTTCGCTAACTTGAAGTGGCACAGGGGGCGCAATTTGCATGAGAAGCAAATGCGTCAAGCCGGCGGCTCCAAAGCCAACAAACCATGCGTAATTGTATACCGGGCTCAGCTTGGGAACTACCAGACCGATCCAGGCACAAGCGCAGCCAATTAGCGTGGCGACCACCGCTCGCCAATTCCATCCACCGGTGTAAGCATAGACACCCTGTTTACGATAGAGATCTCCGAGCGCCATCTCACGTTTCCGGACCAGCCAGTAGTCGGCGATCAGCACACCGGCAATCGATCCTAAACCACCTGAATAGCCCACCAGCCATGCATAAATGTAGCCGGAGGGATCTGCCAGGAGGCGCCATGGTTGCATGAGAATGCCGAGGATACCGGTGATTAATCCGCCAGTGCGGAATGAAATCAGTTTTGGAAAAGCATTGGCAAAGTCGTTCGCCGGCGACACCACATTAGCGGCGATGTTTACGGCGAGGGTCGCTACTACAACAGTGAACATCGAAATAGCAATCACCGGAACGCTTTGAAATTGACCGACCAATTTCATCGGGTCCCAAAGCTCATTGGCTTTCATGTGGGGGTAAATGATCACCGCGGCAGAAGTGATCATGACGCCCATCGCTGCGAAGAGCGTCATTGTTGTCGGCAGCGCTACCACCTGACCTACAACCTGATCACGCTGACTTTTTCCGAAACGCGTGAAGTCCGGCATGTTGAGCGAAAGTGTTGCCCAGAAACCAACCATCGCTGTGAGGGAGGGCATGAACACTGACCAAAACTCACCAAGTGTGTGAAAGTTACTTTTCTGAGAGAGAAGATAACCAAGACCGTTTGCTTTCCATATGGCCCAGCCGAGCAACAATGTCGTCATGATAAGAACGAAAGGAGCAGCCCAGTTCTCGACTTTGCGGAGCAAATCCATTCCGCGGTAAATGATGTAGATGTTTAGCCCCCAAAACAGCAGAAAGGAAAACCACTCCGTGACCAGATGACCCGCGACAGGTCCGCCCAGCAGGCCTTTCCAGCCTGGAATTACGGCGCCGAAAAACGTGTTGAGCGCTTCGCCTCCAATCCACGCCTGAATACCAAACCAACCACAAGCCACGATCGCCCGCATCAATGCAGGCAAGTTCGAACCGTACGTTCCGTAAGCCGCGCGAGCAAATACCGGAAAAGGAATTCCGTACTTGGTACCCGGATGTGAGTTCAACAAGATGGGAATCAACACTATCGTGTTGCCAAGCAAAATTGTGATCAGCGCTTGCCACCAGTTCATTCCCGCGCTGATCAATCCCGACGAGAGCATGTAAGTCGGGATGCAGTGCGCCATGCTGATCCACAATGCAGCGTAGTTGTAAGTGGTCCAGTTGCGACGGGCCACCGGTACAGGCGCAAGGTCTTCGTTGTAGAGAGGGCTCGTGCTGATCTCGTGCTGAGCTTCCGGCCGCAACTCCATGCGACCATCCGGGTATTCGATTACTTCCGCTGAAGAGTTTGACACTATTTTTGCCCACCTATCGACTCAACACCTTCTGCGCGAGCAGAATCTGAAAAGATCAGTGCCTACCTTCGCTGCGCATCCTGCATAAACCTCTCGACGTCCGAACTCATCTTTGTTAAAGACTTCTCGTCGATGTACATCATGTGTCCGGCCTCATAGTAACCCGTCGAAATGTTCTTCAGCAGGGCGGGATCAAGACTAATGTGATGCAGAGTGTAATGCGCTGCGAAGTATGGTGTGGCCATATCGTAATAGCCCATGCAAACAAAAATCTTCAGATAAGGGTTTTTTGCCAGTGCGTTTCGCAGCGCCACGCTGGTGTCCACGTAGTTATTGTTTGTGCCCCAGTTCCACGGCGAAGTGATGCCGCCCCCCAGAATGTAGTACTCCAGATCGTTCTTGTATCCCAGTTCGCTCCGCACGTAGTTGTTAAAGGTCGAAGTGTACGGCGGGCGAATCGCTGCTTCACTGGCATCAAAATCCGGACTGTCGCTCACATAGCTGCTGTCGTAACCTTTGAAACGCGCGTCGAGTCGGCCAATCGAACGCTTTTCAGAACGCAGCAACTCCTTACGAAAAAGATTGAGCGAAACTCGCAGGTTCGCATTATCAAGAAAACGCGTATCGAGCCCTGTGTACCGTGAAAGCTTCGCAATCACATCCTGGCGCTCCTGCCCCGCCAATAGATCGCCTTTTTGCAATGCAATCAAATAGTCACCGGCAGCCCACTGCTCCACTTCGGACACGATTTGTTGCACCGGACGATTCTGCAGATCCGCTGGAAGCTTGTGATGGTACCAGGCCGTAGCGGCGTAGGACGGTAAGAATAGGGCGTAAGGAATGTCGTTGCCGGGAGCAAAGTTGGTGGTCTCGAAATTCATGATCGTGGAAATGAGCACGATACCGTTGAGGGCAATGCCGCGATCCACCAAATAGCCTGATAACGCTGACGCTCGAGTTGTTCCATAACTTTCACCCGCGAGGAACAGTGGCGACGTCCAGCGCTCGTAACGCGTAAGGTACATGCGAATAAACTCGCCGACAGACTCGATGTCGCCCTGCAACCCAAAAAATCTTTGCGCCAGCTCTG
>Ga0126384_10002337_pt1 | contig 11467 bp, 7 predicted proteins | sample PanSoiMetPlot_36_FD_92543 | JGI IMG/M metagenome (GOLD analysis project Ga0126384, IMG submission 92543) | Tropical forest soil microbial communities from Panama - MetaG Plot_36 | ecosystem: Environmental > Terrestrial > Soil > Tropical forest > Bulk soil | place: Panama | collected 2016-02-17 | reverse complement strand
TGTCGGGCTTCCTGCCGCCCAGCTTCAATTCGTAACCGCTCAAAAAGCGACAATCATGATAATAGAGTCCGAAGCCATGTCCCGCTTCGAGCGGCGCGGCGCCGTCCGGTTCGCAGAGGAAAAATATGTCGCCGTCCTTGATCACGACCACATGCGCGATGCTGCGCGTGATCGAGGTCACGCCGGGAACCAGTTCATGCTCATCGTGCGGCAATGAAAGCTCATTCACTCCGAGCGCTGTTTTCTGATCCTGGTCTGACATTGGCATCAACCGCCGTTAAACTTCGCGGTGGGCATTTTGCAAATTCGGCGCCTATAGATTACCGCTTATCGCTCCAATGTCGCGCCTGAAAAATCTCATCTGTGACCGCGGATAATCGTGGCGATAGCTTCGCGCCTTGAGCGTGTCTTTGTCAAAAGGCGCGACAATTTCAATTTGTCACGGTCGGTGATTCTGACTCTCCCGCGGACTGACTGCAGGGCCCGTCCATAAGAATAAAGGAGAATTTTCATAAGGAATTTCCCTAATTAAAAAAAAGATTCATCCGCCCCGGAATACGTTCGCGCATGTACCGACTTTTCATGAAAGGGCGAATTAGTATGACGGCGCTGGATTCCAGTTTCATTGTCGGCGTCGGCGGACAAGCATCCCGGCCGGATGGCTGAGAAACCGGCGACTGAACTCCCCCGCAAAGCGCAAATCATTGAACTTACGACTCAAGAGATTTAACGAGCAGATACAAGGAGAGATCATATGCGACCAACGAGAGCAGGTAATGTCGCGGGCGCTGCGCGCGAAAAAGTTGAAGGGCGCGGCGAGGATGTGATTGATCAGGCTAAGCGGAAGGCAGGCCAAGTTTATGATCAGGCGAATAGGAGCCTGAACGAACAATACGGGAGAGTGATTGGTTACGGTCGCGAGAATCCTGGCAAAACGACTTTGATCGCTTTCGGCGTCGGCGTCGGCGTCGGACTGCTTGTGGCCGGCGGTTTTAAGGCCCGCAGCCGTCGCAACCGCCTGGCCGAGCCGGTCATGAATGCGCTGTCGGCTCTCGCTTACAATCTGGTTCGTTGAGCCGCCCGGCGTGCGGCGCGGCAAAGATTTCGACCGCTACTTAAGGAAGAAACGACAAAGCGTCAAAGGCGCCTGTAGAGCGGGCGCCGGCGGTTGACATCGCGAGCCGCGCGCGTGTATTTTCCGGGGCGCTATGCTGAAACGTGTCGCCGCGCTAATTATGGCTCTACTCTTCGCCGGCCAGGCGATGGCCGGCGGAATCGTGTGCGGCGTCGAGGCCGTCAGCGACGGGTTAAAGCAATCAAGCTTCGACGAATCAGGCGAAGCTATTTGCCCGATGGAGAAATCGGGCGCCTGCGATGACATGGCCTGCTGCGCGCGGGGAAAGTCGCCGACCGGCTCAATCGTGGCCATGATCTGCTGCGAAGTGAAGTGCGGTGAATCTACCGGCGGCGCGCAGTTCAATTTCGCGCCGCCCAACATCGCTCCCGCGCCGCCGGTTGTCGCCATTCGCCTTGTTTCGTCCGACACGCTCAGCGAGGCCGCAGCCTCTGTCGCAGCCGTCTCTCTAAAGTCGGCGGAAAATAACTTTCTTCGACACGACCCTCCATCTCTCTTCCTACAAAACTCCGCCTTTCTGATCTAACCCACCCGTAGTGTGTCTTGTCGACGCCTAGTCATATCTCATTCGTCATTCGCCTGTCGTCAATTGTTGAAAAGCGGCGGGCGCCGAATAACGAGTGACCAATAGACCTCTTGCAAAAGTAGCTCCGGCTTCGGATCCGGGACGCAAAAAGAAATCAGTATCGCAAAAGGCGTAGCGCAAAGCGGTCTAGTTTGCGCAGCTTCATCGAGCGGCCAATCATCAAAGCCTCGCAAACTGGACAGTTTGCGCTACGGTTGTCAATCCGCTCGCTCTATCCCAAAGGACTTTTGCAAGAGGCCCAATGACTGATGACCACTGACCACTAAGAACAAATCGGGGAGGAATTCAATGAACAGAGCGCAGGCGAAAAGAGTCTTTGTAATCTCGCTAATAACGTTGAACGTCGTGGCCGGAATTTCACGACAGGCGTCGGCTCAGTCGCCGGGGCCCGACGACTTTCTGTCGGGCGCGAGTCAAGGGCCGCCGGCTCAATTGACGCTCGACTGGTTGATACAAGAAGCCCTCCGGCGGAATCCGGAGATTCGCGCGGAGATGAGAGAAGTCGACGCCAAGCGCGCCCGCGTATCCCAGGCGGGCGCGCTGCCCGATCCGATACTGATGTTCGGGCAGAACAACGAAGGGAACGTCATCCCCTTCACAACGCTCGGCAAGTTCGACTTCAGCGAGGCTTACCTGGGTTTCACACAAGAGTTTCCATTTTTCGGCAAGCGCGGCCTCAGAGAGCTGGTCGCCAGCAGCGAGGCTGACGCCCAGTGGTGGGAGTACGACTTCGCCAGAAAGCAGGCCATCGCCAACCTGAAGGCGGCTTACTACGATCTCCGTTACTCGACCACAGCGGCGGAGATTGTGGAGAAGAACATCAGATTGATGGAGAGTTACGCCGAGATCGCGGAGGCGCTTTATAAAGTCGGGAAGGGAAACCAGGCCGACGTCCTCAGAGCTCACACCGAAATTTCGCGATTGGAAGAGAGGCTCGAAACTCTCCTCGAGCAAAAAGGAGTCAGTGAGGCGCAGATCAACGCGCTGCTCAATAACCCGCCCGACGCGCCTGTCGGGCGCCCCGCGCCCGTGACGAAGCCGCCACTGCCGTTTTCACTCGACCAACTCAAAGCGATGGCGGTCGAAAACTTCCCGCTGCTCAAACGCGACCGCCGAATGATCGACAGCCGCGCGGCCGCTCGAACACTGGCCGAGAAAGAGAAGTACCCGGATCTCGGAGTCACTTTCGCTTACCACAACCGTGGCGGGTTGCGCGATTACTGGACGATCGGCGCCACGGCTAGAATCCCCTTCTACTACTCGCGCAAACAGCGTCGCGCCGTTGAAGAGGCGGCGGCGGAAGAGGCCGTCTCGCGCGAGCGACATTCGAACAATTTGGCGCTCCTGTTTTTCAAACTCAAGGACATTTACCTGCGGGCGACGACCTCGGATCGCCTGACCAGACTTTACGGCGAAGTGATCACGCCGCAGGAGACGCTCACGCTCGAAGCCACGACCGCCGGTTACGGGGCGGGCAAGGTCGACTTTCTTTCGGTCGTCGACGGCGCGGTCAAATTACTGAACGACGAGCTTAGCTACCACGAGCATTTGACGAGGTATCTCAAGGCGCTCGCCGAACTGGAGCCTTTAATCGGAGTCGAACTGACTCAGAGAAGTACAGCGCCGCGCGCGTAAGCAAGCGGTTACTTGCAGATTCAACCGCTAGCTTAAGCGCGCGGCGCTGTATCGGCTAGGAGAGATGTATGACTGAGCAAGATCAAAACCAATCGGAAGAAATCAAAAGCCATGCCCCGCCGCCCTCGAAAGAGATCGAATCGGGCGCGGGACTGAGCAAAAAGCGTCGGTGGACTCTGACCGTCGCGGCCGCTGTCCTGGCGGCCTCCGGCCTCGGGCTATATCTGGGTCGGGAGCGACTTAGAGAGAGGTGGACGGGGAAGATTCCTAGCGCGAACGCCGCGCAGGCGCAAGGCGACGTCTATTACTGCCCGATGCACCCGGATTTCAAATCGGACAAACCCGACAACTGCCCGGTTTGCAGCATGAGACTGGTCAAGCTCGAAAAACCTGGGGCCTCCGACGGCAGACAGGCGGCGCAAGGAATGCCAGGAATGGGCGTGAAATCTGGAAATGAGGGACAAGCTGCTCCCGGCGCCAACGCGATTTTCATTGACCCGCGGCGCCAACAGCTCATCGGCGTCAGGTCCGAACCCGTGGCGATGCGGCCGCTGGTGAAAGAGATTCGCGCCGTAGGCAAAGTGGCCTACGACGAAACCAAGGTGACTCACATTCACGCCAAAATCAGCGGTTACATTGAACAGGTCTTTGTCGATTACGTTGGGAAGGTCGTGAAGGCCGGCGATCCGCTCTTCACCATCTACAGCCCCGACCTGGTGGCCACGCAAGAAGAATATTTGCTGGCTCTGCGCGCCCGGAGGCAGTTCGCAGAGAGTTCTTTCGCCGGAGTCTCGGCGCGCGCCAATTCGCTATTGGAGGCCGCACGGAGACGCCTCGAACTCTGGGACATCACTGCGGCGCAGATCAGGGCCGTCGAAAAAGAGGGCAAGGCCAGACGCGATTTGACCATCTACTCGCCGGTCAGCGGGGTGGTCACCGAGCGCTCGGCTTACCATCACGGAAGGTTCGTCAATCCTGAAATGGACCTCTACACCATCGCCGATCTCTCGACCGTCTGGATCAACGGCGAGGTCTACGAGTACGAGCTGCCTTTCGTCAAAACGGGGCTGAACGCGGAGATCGAATTCCCGTACGACGGCAGGAAGACGGCGCTGCGGGGGAAGGTCTCTTACGTCTATCCCTACCTGGAAGAGAAGACTCGCACGGCGAAGATTCGTTTCGCGTTTACAAACCCGAACTTCGTTCTCAAGCCCCATATGTTTGTCAACCTGAGGCTGAAGGTCAATCTGGGGAACAGGCTCGTTGCGCCGGAGGACGCCGTATTCGACACCGGAACCGAACAATACGTCTTTGTAGACAAGGGCGGGGGCTATTTCGAGCCGCGCGCCGTGAAACTGGGGCCGGATGCGGGCGGTTACCAGGCCATCGAAAGCGGGTTGGAGGCGGGCGAGCGCGTCGTCACGGCCGCCAACTTCATCATCGATTCGGAGAGCCGTTTGAAGGGCGCGTTCGTCAACATGGGAAAGCCAGGAGAAGAAAAAAAGGGGCCAGCCGCTCGCGGGCGATGAAATTTCAGACAGGATTTACGGGATTTTTCAAAATTCAATCCGGTCCGCCAAATCCTGATAAAACTTGTAAATCCTATCTATTTTCCCAGGAAGAAGCATGATTAACGCAATCATCGAGTACTGCGCCACACATCGAGGACTTGTCGTCGCCATCGTACTGTCGCTCGTCCTGATCGGCGTCTGGTCAATGAGGAATGTCCCTCTGGACGCGATCCCGGATCTTTCCGATCCGCAGGTAATCATTTATACGGAATGGCCCGGTCGCAGCCCCAACCTGGTGGAAGATCAGATTACTTATCCGATCGTTTCATCAATGCTGGCTGCGCCGCAGGTGAGCGTCGTACGAGGCGCCTCCGAATACGGCTTCTCTTACGTCTACGTCATCTTTGAGGAGGGCACGGACATTTACTGGGGACGCAGCCGTGTGCTGGAGAACATGAGCAAGATCCGGGGAAAACTTCCGGAAGGAGTGAACCCGACATTGGGGCCTGACGCGACGGGTGTGGGTTGGGCGTTTGAATACGCCCTGGTGGATAAGACCGGCAAGAATAATCTGGCCCAGTTGCGCTCCTTCAACGACTGGCACATGCGCTACTGGCTGGAGAGCGTTCCGGGCGTCGCCGAGGTCGCCACAGTCGGCGGATTCGTCAAGCAATACCAGGTGAATGTCGATTCCAACAAATTGCTCGCCTACAACCTTCCGCTCAACAAAGTGATCGACATCATTCGCAACAACAACAACGAGGTCGGCGGTCGGGTGGTTGAATTCACAGGGAAGGAATACATGGTGCGCGGGCGCGGTTACATCCAGAGCCTTGAGGATATTGAAAACCTGTCGGTCGGGTCCGACGGGCAGGGCACGCCCGTTCTCGTAAAGAACGTCGCCAGAGTGGAGCTGGGCCCCGACATGCGCCGTGGCGTCGCCGAATTCAACGGCGAAGGGGAGGCGCCAGGCGGCATCGTGGTGGCGCGGTTCGGCCAGAACGTCATGGACGTGATCAATCGCGTCAAGGCCAAATTGAAAGAGAACGAGTCTTCCCTGCCGGAAGGAGTCGAGGTCGCCATCACATACGATCGCTCCGACTTGATTCAACGATCTATAGACACTCTCAAGCGCACGTTGATCGAGGAACTGATCATCGTCAGCATCGTCATCCTGATCTTCCTCTGGCACATCCCTAGCGCGGTCATCCCGATCGTAACCATTCCGATCGCCGCCCTGCTCTCTTTCATCCCGATGTACGGCACGGGGTTGACCTCGAGCATCATGTCGCTGGGCGGGATCGCCATCGCCATCGGCGCGATGGTGGACGCTGCCGTCGTGGTGGTCGAGCAGACGCATAAGAAGTTGGAATACTGGGAGGCCGGAGGGCGGCGGGGGAGCGCGTCGCGAGTCATCATCGATGCGGTCAAGGAGGTGGGCGGGCCGAGTTTCTTCTCGCTGCTGGTGATCGCCGTCTCCTTCATGCCTATCTTTGCGCTTCAATACCAGGAGGGGCGGCTGTTCAAGCCGCTGGCCTTCACCAAGAACTTCTCGATGGCGATCGCCGCCGCGCTGGCCATCACGCTCGATCCGGCGGTCCGTCTACTCTTGATGCGAACGAGGGAATTCAATTTTCGCCCGCGCTGGCTGGCCAGGGTTAGCAATGCGATTGCGGTCGGGAAGATTCACAGCGAAGAGCGCCACCCGATCAGCCGCCCTATGATGCGTATCTACCACCCGGCGGTCAGATTCACGCTGAATCACAAGTGGCTGGTCATAATATTGGCCCTGCTGCTCGTCGTAGCGACCGCCCCGATTTTCAAAAAACTGGGGTCGGAGTTTATGCCGCCGCTCAATGAGGGTAGCATTCTTTACATGCCGATTACGCTTCCAGGAATATCGGCGACGGAGGCCTACAAATATCTGCAGATTCAAGACAAGCTCATCAAGCAGTTCCCCGAAGTTCAGAGCGTTTTCGGTAAGGTCGGTAAGGCGGAGACTTCGACCGACCCCGCGCCGCTCAGCATGGTGGAAACCACCGTGGTCTTGAAGCCGGAAGAGCAGTGGCGAAAAGTCCGCAGGGATCGCTGGTATTCGAACTGGGCGCCGGAGTTTCTGAAGAAAGGGTTGAGGAAAATCTGGCCCGAAGAGAGGCCGATGAAGTGGGAAGATCTGATCGATGAGATGGACCGCGCCGTGCAGATCCCCTCATTCGCCAACGCCTGGTTATTCCCCATCCGCACGCGCATTGACATGATCACTACCGGCGTCCGCACTCCAGTCGGAATCAAGGTGCTGGGAGCGGACCTGAACACAATCGAGAAGATCGGCGTGGAACTGGAGCGCGTGTTGAAGGACGTTCCTGGAACCCGCAGCGCGTTCTTCGAGCGGGTGACCGGAGGCTACTACATCGATTTTCAGGTGAGGCGAGATGAAGCCGCCCGCTACGACCTCAGCGTCAACGACGTGAACGACATTATCGAATCGGCGATCGGCGGGAAGAACGTAGGCGCAGCCATCGAGGGGCGAGAGCGATACCCGGTCAACGTTCGATACGCGCGCGAGCTTCGCGACACCCTGCCAAAGTTGAGCCGGATCCTCGTGCCGACTCCAACAGGGGCGCAGGTCCCGATAACTCAGCTCGCCGACATCACGCTGCGAACGGGCCCGACGATGATCAATAACGAAGAGGGATTCAAGGCGGGACGTCTTTACGTTGACGTGGCGGGGCGCGACCTGGGTGGATATGTGGAAGAAGCCAAAAAGGTGGTGGCCGAGAAGATGAAATTGCCGGCGGGTTACAACCTGGCCTGGAGCGGCCAATATGAGTACCTGCGGCGTGTCATCGAACGCCTCTGGGTGGTTGTGCCGATAACCCTTTTCATCGTCTTTCTGCTTCTGTATTTCAACACCGGATCGTTCGTCAAGACGATGATCATTTTGCTCGCCGTGCCTTTTTCGGCCATCGGCGCCATCTGGCTGCTCTACTTCCTCGATTACAACATGAGCGTCGCCGTTTGGGTCGGATTGATTGCGCTGCTCGGCGTGGACGCGGAGACCGGTGTGTTCATGCTGTTGTACCTCGACCTGGCCTACGAAGAGAGGAAATCCAAAGGAAAAATGAGATCCATCGCCGACCTGAAAGAGGCTATCGAGGAGGGCGCGGTGAAACGCCTCCGGCCCAAGGTGATGACCGTGGGGGTGATGTTCATGGGACTGGTTCCGATCATGTGGTCTACGGGGGCAGGCTCGGACGTCATGCGGAGAATAGCCGCGCCGATGATCGGCGGCATTTTCACCTCGTTCATTCTCGAACTGCTGGTCTATCCGGCGATTTACGAAATCTGGAAGGGGTTTGAGGTGAGAAGACTCGCCAACGCGAGGGGTGTTAGGGGATGAACATTTTCGCTCACGTAGTTGTGTATCTGTTGCGAGGCGGAGCCATTCTCTATTCGCACACACATTCTCCATTTTCAGACAGGGAGATGCGCTTTCTACTTGCCTGAAAAAGGAGAATGTGTGTGCGAATGGAGGATGGCTTTTCACGGCGAGGGGCTCAGGCCGACTAGCCGATTCCTCAGGAGTTCGACATGTCGCGTTGCGACGCCCTGAAACAATGAAAAGGCGCCACGTAGGCGCCGAATTTATTCGTCACGTGATCGTTACGTGACGAATTTATTCGGCGCCTACGTGGCGTGTTTTCTGAGGAGGAAGCAGTAATGAAGAGACTGATTCTTGTGACTCTTGCGCTGACATTCTTGACGCCGAAGGCGGCGGGACAAAGTTTCGAGTTCCCGGTGGAGCGCGGGCGCACGTTTCGTAACCACCGAGGGACGCTCGTCATCACGCCCGACGGGATCGAATACAAGACGAGTCAGAAGAATGAATCCCGATCCTGGCGGTACACAGACATTCGGCAAATCAAGATCGAGTCGCCGACCGAGCTTGAGATTTTGACCTACGAAGATCAACGGCGAATGTTGGGGCGCGATCGGATATTCAGGTTCAGGTTGCTTGAAGGGAAGATCACGCCGGCGCTCAGCGCGCTGTTGGTGGCCAGGGCGGCGCGCCCGGTGGCGACGAGCGTGTCGCCGGCGACCGGAGGGGAACCGAAGTTTGAGACCGCGGTCAAACATTTACATGCGCTCGGCGGCTGCGAGGGCGCGCTGAAAATTTACCCCGACCGCGTGGCTTATGAGTCGGCGAAAACGGGGGCGCACTCGCGTTACTGGCGCTATTCGGACATACAGGGCTTCGGCCATCCCTCGCGCTACCGATTCGAGATTACTACATACGAAGATAAGTTCGGCGGGCCGGCGAAGGTCTACGACTTTCAATTGAAAGAGGACTTACCCGCGCCTGCTTATGATTACGTCTGGGTCAGAGTCAACCCTGCGGAGTTATATCCTTATGGAAAGTCCGCTACGGACAATGCGCTAGCGTCGACTCTCCCGGCGGGGCAGGAGGGCCGGCCTCGGCCCGAAAGCCACAGTCTCAATCCAGAACCTGTAACAGCCCCGGTCGCGGAAGCGGCGTGGGAGCGCGATGCCCCTCGCGCGCAGCAAAACGACGCCGAGGTCCGGACGGTATTGAAGGAGAAGAAAGATTCCCAGGCGACGGTTGCTGGAGAGGCGTCGACGCGGGAAGAAAACCAAGCCGAGAAGGAAGAGACACAGGCGATTGCGGCAGAGGCGAAAACGCGGGAAGAACCCCCTATGCGGAGCGAGAATACAAAAGCCCAGACCGCGAGAGTCGTACTGACGGAGCAAGGATACAAACCTGACAGTATCAGGCTGCGGCAAGGGATCCCTGCGCGAATCACATTCCTTCGCCAGGCTGTGGGAAGCTGCGGGACGGAAATAGTCCTTCCCGATCAAGGCGTCAAGCGCGCGTTGCCGCTGAACAAGCCTGTGGTGGTGGCCTTCACCCCGAAGGAGTCAGGCGAATTCATTTTCACATGCGGCATGGGAATGCTGCGGGGGAAAATAGTGGTTCAAGAAAAGTAGTGGGACAGACTTATGGTATTTGAGTAATAAATGCAACCGGGCAATCCAGCGTTTCCCATATATGTAGCATGTAGCCACACCCTATGTGGTCACATGCTACAAAACAACGCGGCGCGTTACTAAAGAACTGAGTCTGAAGGGGATTCTTTGTGGTCAGCGGGCACACGATTTGCACAACTGCACTGTTGTTCTCGCCTTTTTTGAGCCATTGTAGATGGATCCGCTCATGCCGCAGCATGACCTGCGGGGGCCGAATGTGCGGTACTGTACCTATGTTGCAATGTTTCTTGCTCCAATTTAGCGACCTGAAGCCAGAATCGGAGGAGAGAATGCCATGAATGAAAAAGCGGAGGTTAATTATGACATCTAAGACGTCAATAGAAGTCTTTTCCACGTGTCCGTACTCCAGCGCCGTCGAGAGGGAGCGCTTCCCGCCTAATGTTGTGGACGTGGCGCGTTGGAGCGAACAGGCCGGCTGTAGGGGGATTCTCGTTTATACGGACAATTCAACTGTGGACCCCTGGCTAGTCTCGCAAATCATTATTCAATCTACGGAGGCGTTGTGCCCGCTCGTGGCGGTTCAGCCTGTTTATATGCACCCATATTCCGTCGCCAAGATGGTCGCCTCCCTGGGCCATTTATACGGACGGCGCATATATCTGAATATGGTGGCCGGGGGCTTTAAGAACGATCTGGAGGCGTTGAACGACATGACCCCACACGACAGGAGGTATGACAGGCTGATCGAATACACGGCCGTAATCAAAGAGCTGCTGGCAAGCCAGCACGGTGTCAGTTACGAAGGTGAGTTCTATAAGGTAGATAAACTGAAAATGACTCCGCCATTATCCGCGGATTTATCCCCGGGGATTTTCGTCTCCGGTTCATCGGAGGCGGGATTGGCGGCGTCCAGGGCGATCGGCGCGGTCGCCATCAAATATCCGAAGCCGGTAGATGAATACGAAGGCGTCGGCGTGGATGAGGCCGTAGATTCGGGCATTCGCGTAGGGATCGTCACTCGCAAGGATCAGGAAGAAGCGTGGAGAGTAGCTTACGAAAGATTCCCCGAAGATCGAAAGGGACAGATAGCCCATCAGTTGGCGTTGAAAGTCTCCGACTCTACCTGGCATAAACAACTTTCAGAGATGGGAGAGGGAGCGGAAACGCAAGATAGCCCCTATTGGCTGACTCCCTTCAAGAACTACAAGACTTTCTGCCCATATCTGGTGGGAAGCTATAACAGGGTTGCGGAAGAATTGGCGAGGTATATCGCCGTTGGTTACGACACGTTCATTCTGGACATCCCGCCGAATGAAGAAGAGTTATACCACATAGGCGTCGTATTCGATCTGGCTTCAAAGGCGGCCGGGGTCAAATTGGCTTCGAAAGGAGTCGCTCATGGCGCGGGAGACGCCCTGAAATGATGAAAATCAGTTCGTAGTCCCGCCTTTAGGCGGAGGCGTTTGGTATCGCGGAATGGAATTGTAGCCGACCCTTCCGCCTAAAGGCGGGACTTCGAACTGATTTTCCGAGGAGTTGAAAATGCGGTCATTACTACAGCATTGGGTAACTGAGCATGCGGAGCGCCGCCCG
>Ga0126384_10002336_pt1 | contig 11473 bp, 11 predicted proteins | sample PanSoiMetPlot_36_FD_92543 | JGI IMG/M metagenome (GOLD analysis project Ga0126384, IMG submission 92543) | Tropical forest soil microbial communities from Panama - MetaG Plot_36 | ecosystem: Environmental > Terrestrial > Soil > Tropical forest > Bulk soil | place: Panama | collected 2016-02-17 | reverse complement strand
TAGATGGCAAGTGCGCGCCGAAGCAATTGGGAAAAGCAAAGAGTTCCCACACGGTACGAACGTGGAATTCGTGAAGGTGCTCGGGCGCAACAAGATCGAATTCCGCATCTTTGAACGTGGAGCTGGAGAGACTCATTCGTCCGGCACGGGATCCTGCGCCTCGGCGATCGCCGCAATTCACAAGGGATACGTCTCGTCGCCAGTCGAAGTTCAAGCGCCCGGGGGTACGCAGGTTGTTCAGTGGGATGGGGCCGACGCTTTGCTGCTTGAGGGTTCGGCGCGTCTGGTGTGTCGCGGCGAGTTCTTCCTTTGAACCTGCGGTTCAAACAATCACCATCAGCTAAGATTGAAAACTTGTGACTGTTGAGTCCTCATCACTGGTTCGTCCTCCCGTTCTCCAAAAAGGAGACACCATCGGCATCGTTGCGCCGGCTGGTCCGGTGAATCGTCAGGAGTTTGAAGCGGGTGTTCTCGCCTTGCAGCAACTTGGACTCGAGCCAGTTTTCTCAGAGAGCATCTTCGAACGTGATCTTTACTTTGCCGGAGGAGTCCAGCGTCGTGTTGACGAGTTGCACGAAATGTTCCGCGAGCCAGAGGTGAAGGCGGTTATCTCTGCGCGGGGCGGATATGGCTCGAACTATCTATTGCCGCATCTCGATCTGGAACTCATCGGAAAACATCCAAAGATTCTCTGCGGGTACAGCGATCTCACAACTCTTCTCACCTATTTCCACGACAAGCTCGGATTCGTTGGTTTTCATGGTCCGATGGTAGCGAAAGATTTTGCACGACCGGACGGCGTAAATATCAAATCGTTCTCCTTTGCCAGCTCTGGACAGCCGCAGTGGAGCATTACAAACGCCGACTCACCTTCCTTAACAGGCATCTGCGAAGGAGAAGCAGAAGGAAAACTCTACGGAGGCTGTCTCTCCCTGCTTGTAGCTTCGCTCGGAACGCCTTACGAGATTCACACCGAAGGCACGATCCTCTTTCTGGAAGATCTTGGGGAATGGCCATATCGCATTGACCGAATGCTCATGCATTTGAAGTACGCCGGCAAGCTGGAAGACGTGCGTGGAATCATTTTTGGGGAGATGCTCGATTGTTTTCCTCCAGCAGACTCTGGCTATACGCTTCAGCAAGCAATTCGACGAATCCTTGGCGGCCTTAACATCCCAATTGCATTCGGTTTACGCTCAGGCCACGTCTCAGCTGGAAACATCACCTTGCCGATCGGCGTCTGTGCGCGAATTGCTGTCGCTCAGAGCGCCACGCTCGAAATTCTCGAGGCTGCCACGAGCCCGCGCAGTGAAATCATCAAGGCAGGACAGAATTGAGCGAACGAGAGCACGTACACCTCATTGGGATCTGCGGTACTGCAATGGCTTCCCTCGCCGGACTACTAAAGCAACGCGGTTTTCATGTGACCGGATCGGACGCCGCCGCTTATCCACCGATGTCTGATCTGCTTCGCAGCATGGGCATTCCTGTCTCCGAGCCGTATTCGGAAGAAAATCTCAAGCGTCGTCCCGATTTGGTAGTGGTCGGCAATGCCATCTCCCGCGGCAACGTCGAGCTGGAGCACGTACTCGATCACCACATTCCACTTCGTTCGTTACCGCAAGTGCTCCACGAGAATTTTCTTCGCGGACGAGAGTCGATCGTTGTAGCTGGCACGCACGGGAAGACGACGACCACATCAATGCTCTCGTGGATCTTTCAAGTAGCAGAGAAGAATCCATCGTTCCTGATCGGAGGCGTGGCTGAAAATTTTGGAACGAGCTTTGCTCTGCGCCAAAGCAAGCACTTCATCCTTGAAGGCGACGAATACGACACTGCGTTCTTCGACAAGGGACCGAAGTTCCTGCACTACTTTCCGGATGCTGTCATCCTCACCTCAGTCGAGTTCGACCATGCCGACATATACAAAGATCTCGACGCTGTGAAGACATCTTTCAAGCGGCTCGTGAACCTGATTCCACGAAGCGGATATCTCGTGGCGTACGACAACTCACCAAATGTGGACGAATGTATTGCGCGCGCCTTCTGCAAAGTAGAACGCTACGGACAACGCGAAGGATCAGCGTGGCGAGCCCGCGATCTGGTCTTCGGAAGCGCCGAAACGTCCTGGACGATTGAACGGGAAGGGAAGGTATGGGCTGAACTGCGAATGGCTCTCGCGGGTGAATACAACGTTTTGAATGCCACTGCAGCAGCTGCGATGGCTGCGCATTACGAGATCCCGGCTGAAGCAATCGCTGAAGCGTTGGCGTCGTTCAAGAGCGTGAAACGCCGGCTCGAAGTCAAAGCCGAAGTTGCCGGCATAACGATCATCGACGACTTCGCTCACCATCCCACGGCAATTGCAGAGACTCTAAAGGCGCTTCGCACTCGATACAAAAATCGCCGCCTCTGGGCAGTTCTGGAACCACGTTCGAACACGCTCCGCCGCAATGTCTTTTTTAAGGAACTGGCGGCGAGTCTTGCGATTGCTGATGAGATTGTTGTTGCAAGCGTCTTCAAAGCCGAGGCGATCCCTGAAGGCGAGCGACTCTCTAGCACAGAGCTCGTGAAGGAACTCAATCGGCAAAAGCATCACGCTCGCGAATGCAAAGATGCCGACGCGATTGTTGAGTCTATCTCTCCTGAGCTTCGTGAAGGAGATATTGTAGCCATCCTCTCAAACGGAGGTTTTGGTGGGATCTACGAAAAACTTCCTGTGCGTTTGAGCACGACGGCATGACGTTCCGTTCACTGCATATAACTCCGCTGCTGCTCCTCATCGCGACTGTTGCCTCGGCGCAAAACGAATCTAAGCTCGACTACACGATCAGCTTGGTTGATGCCGCACACCATCGCGTGCATGTGACCATGACCTATGATCCAGCTAGCGGGGGAAACGAAGTTCAATTGCCGGTTTGGAACGCGTTGTATCAGGTTCGCGACTTTGCCAAGAACCTGATTGGCGTGAAGGCTACGAGTCAGTCAGGCGAACAACTTGCGCTTACCCAGGTTGACAAGACTACGTGGGAGTTCAAGCCGAAGCCCGGCTGGGTAAATGTCGAGTACGACGTAGTGCTTGATGAGATTGGCCCGTTTGGAGCGCAATTCAATATTCATCACGCCTTCTTTAACTTTGCGCAGATATTGATGTATCCGCCTGCTGGCCGGGAATTGCCAATCAGCCTGCACATTGACCGAGTGCCGCCAAGCTGGAAAGCGGCCACAGCCCTTGCATATCTCAGAGTTCACACAGAAACGCCGAGTGAAGCATTCGGTCACTTGCTCCGCGCTCCAAACTATGATCGCTTAGTGGATAGTCCTTGCGAGTTGGGTGAATTCGCGGAAAGCGACTTCGAACAAGGTGGGGCTAAGTATCGGGTTGTGATCGACGCCGATACCGGCGACTACAACGCATCCAAGCTCGTCGAGTCGCTGAGGAAGATCACCGCAGCCGAAACTGCATGGATGGATGATCGGCCGTTCGAGACATACGTTTTCATTTATCACTTTCCGCACGGACCGGCCGGTGGCGGCATGGAGCACGCTTACTCGACGGCGATCGATCTCTCGGCGAGCGAGCTGAAAGATCTGAAGAACTTTGAGTCGGTCAGTGCCCACGAGTTTTTTCACCTGTGGAACGTGAAGCGGATTCGTCCGCAGTCGCTCGAGCCGATCGATTACTCGCGCGAGAATTACACACGCGCGCTCTGGTTCAGCGAAGGGGTTACAACTACGGCCGCGGATCTTGCGCTGCTGAAAGCCGGCTTGATGACTCCGGAGCTCTACTACGAGAAGCTTTCTGCGGCGATTACAACCCTGCAATCACGTCCAGCGCATTTGACCCAGTCGTCGGAGGAGTCGAGTCTCAGCACCTGGCTGGATAAGTACCCGACTTATCGTTCTCCGGAACGGAGCATCAATTACTACAACAAAGGCGAGTTGTTGGGCGTGCTGCTCGATTTGAAAATACGTCAGGATTCGCATGGACGTTACTCGATCCGCGACTTGTTCCAGAGCATGAATCGCAATTACGCGAAACAAGGGAAGTTTTTTCCAGACTCAGATGGGGTCCGGACAACCGCCGAAAGCCTGACCGGAACCGATTTGAGCAGCTTCTTCCAGCAGCACGTCGCAGGCACGCGGGAACTTCCGTATAGCGAACTCTTCGCGACAGTCGGACTTAATCTTCGTACGGAAAACCGCACTGTACCTGATCCTGGATTTACGGCAGCTCGCAACTTTAATCCTCCGCTTGTGATCCAGGAGGTCTACGGTGATCAGGCCCGCAATGCAGGCCTGCAGGCCGGTGATGAAATCGTGGCCGTTGATGGACGTCAACCTGCGCGCTCGCTCGAGCAGCAGTTTGCCAATTCCAAGCCGGGAATGCGTGTGCGGCTCACAGTTCAGGCTCGCACCGGTCGAAAAGAAGTGGAGCTGACGCTCGGGGAACAGTCAATCAATGCTTACGTGGTCCAGGAATTGCCTCAGGCCACTTCTGAGCAACTTGCGCGCCGCAGAGCCTGGCTGAATTCAGAGTCTCAAGTGCCTTCATGGACGCCATGATCGCCGCAATCAGAACCGGACTGGCGCTGCTCTTCCTCATCATCTTCACGCCGTTGGGAGCACTGATTGGTTTTCCATGGACATGGATTAGCGGCAGAGCTGATTTACTTTACGCAATTGCTATGCGGATCGCGCGCACTGGCCTTCGGATCGCTGGCATTCGCATCAAGGTCGAAGGAATCGATCTGATTGATCCGGCTCAGACATATATTTTCATGTGCAATCATGTCTCGAACCTCGATCCCCCAATACTGATCCCTAGTCTTCCCCGGCGCACCTCTGTGTTGGTTAAGAAAGAGTTATTTCAAGTTCCCATTTTAGGACGAGCCATGCTGATGGGAGATTTGGTCCCTGTGGACCGACGTAATCGTGATGCAGCGGTGAACAGCATGCGGGATGCAGAGGCAGTGATGGACAAGGGCTTGAATATGACGGTTTTTCCCGAAGGCACGCGCTCGCGGGATGGTCGTCTACTTCCTTTTAAGAAAGGCCCGTTTTACCTGGCGATGGATAGCGGTGTTCCAGTTGTACCAGTAACTATCCTCGGATCTGAATCACTTATGCCCAAAGGCAGCGCGCTCATCCATTCTGGAATAGTGCGCCTGGTCTTCCACCGGCCGATATTCCCTAAGCAGTCTAGCGACAACGACCAACTGATCTCAGCGGTTCGCGCTGAGATTGCCTCGGCATTACCGCCCGCCTTGCGCGAACCGAATCTTGACTCCCCGATGTGACATCTCGCGCAGGAATTGATCCGAAGGCACATCCAGTTCCTGCCGGATTCCGCCACGCTTGGCAATTGCGCCACTGCACATCATCTGCAGCACCACTGACGCTGGCCAAGCTGTGGTGCGCATCATCGAAGTCAAGCCAGTTTTTCGCTCGAACTCATCGATCATCGTGTAAGAAAGAACACGTTTGTTTGCATGTGCTTCGATCCGCATGATGGTCACGTCGGGTTCGTCGCCGGAGAGCTTCTCCAGAAATAAGTGAGAAGTAAGTTCTCGTGGACTGATCTCTCCAGATTTCAGTCTGCGTTTCTCGCTCGAGAAGAATCCGAGATCGTAGAGTCCGCGAATTAGCGTGTAATGATCGGGATAGCGCAAGGTCTTCTCGAAGCACTCGCCCACCTCACCTTGAAAGCTCTCGGGCATCGTGGATGTCCCACCCGAAGTATGGAATGCGATCATGGGACGAAACCCGCGCAGTCGAAATTCCTCTGGTTCCGTGAGCGGCTCAATCTCGACGAGCTTCCCACCCTTCAGCACACGCGCTGGTTCGACGTATTCATTGATTAGGCCCTCTACTGAGAACACCAGTTGGTATTCGAACGGTGGACGAGGTTTTTTTGGCAGTCCTCCGACGTAGAGTTTCAATGCATCAATCGCCGGCTTAGACGCCTTCTTGCTGGAAGCGGCAGCTGTGTGTCCGACTTTCCTCTGAGGTCGTAGTCTCCGTACGAGATCGCCAGCCAGAATGCTTGCCATGCCGGGCGACAACCCACAATCAGGAGCGAGACCGATTCCGTTCCTCTCCGCCTCAGCGCTCATTGCGAGAGTCTTCCGTACTACCGTGTTGTTGCCGCCCAAGTCAGCGAAGTGACAGTCGGCTCCGATCGCTGCGCGCGCAAGACCAACGTTGAAGAAGTAGGGAACCGCGGAGAGCACGCCCGTATGTCCGCGCATGAGTGCCGACGCGGAGCTTTCGTCGGCAGCGTCAATAGAGACTGCCTTTACTGGAGTTGCTTTCTTTCCGTGTACTTGTGCAATGAATTGAACCGCATCCTGAGCACGCGCGATATCTGCGTCCGCTAAAGTTACAGACTCCACTCCACGGGATCGTGCCATGTCGAACGCGGCCGCCGATCCCATCATGCCCGCCCCAATCACCAGTAGCTTCATTTGTCGTTTGAGATCCGTGACCAGACGGCTTGCTACCGTCAAATTTGAACTAGGGAGTGTAAATGAGGATCTTGTCGGCGGAAAGACGCTGGATTATCCAATGCCTAACTCATCGGCAGATTCAAGCGGCGTTCCGCAGCGCCGGCAAATGACTGCTGAACAGTCTCCGCAGGTCAGAGGATCGGTAACCTCCTGAGCGCAATTCGGACAATACAGACTTTCTTTGCCGTTTCCAGACGTCGGTTGTTCGCTCGACACGGATGGAGGTTAGCACATGATGCTTTTAGTACTCTTGCAGTAATGCCGGAGCACAACGCTCAATATCGCGGACGGATAGCTCCTTCGCCAACAGGTCTGCTGCATCTTGGTCATGCACGAACTTCCTGGATCGCGGCGCAGCGTGCTTCTGAGCGCCAGGGCACGTTGATCTTGCGCAACGAGGATCTGGATCCGCAAAGGTGCCGTACAGAGTTCGTGGAAGCAATGTATGAGGACTTGCGTTGGCTAGGCATCCGCTGGACTGAAGGTCCGGATTGTGGGGGACCTCACGTTCCATACTCGCAAAGCGAGCGACGCGAGTTTTATCTTGAGGCCTGGCGCAAGCTCCGCGATGCTAGAGCCATCTATCCGTGCACCTGCTCGCGAAAGGATGTCGCGCAGGCCGCTGCCGCTCCGAACAACGACGTTGACGACGAACCCATCTATCCGGGCAAGTGTAGAGAGCGCACAGATGCACGAGATTTCTCGATGCCCGCAGGTGTGAACTGGCGCTTCCGGGTTCCCGACCACGAGGAGATTGCATTTGACGATTTGCATCTCGGATCGCAACGATATATGTCAGGCCGCGACTTTGGCGACTTTTTGGTCTGGCGTCGTGACGACGTGCCCGCGTACCAACTAGCAGTCATCGTCGACGATGCGGCGATGAACGTGACTGAGGTCGTACGCGGAGCGGATTTGCTCAAGTCCACGGCTCGCCAGATTCTTCTTTGTCGTGCCCTGAAGCTGGAGGTTCCGCGACACTATCACTGTGATCTTGTGCGAGACGAATCTGGAAACCGTCTAGCGAAGCGTCATGACGCTCTAAGCATCTGTAAACTGCGAAAGAACGGATGGACGGTTACGCAGGTACTTAAAGCGGCTTGCCTCCGGTGATTCAGCGATCAGGAATCACCGCTTAGCGATCAATTGGCGACCGCATTGGCGATAGCCTCGATAGCCGTCAGCGTCTGAGTATGTTCAAGCGATACCGAGTGACGTTTCTCAAGAAAGGTTGGAGAGTTGTATGAAAGCCAGGTGTGATTTCCTGGATCCTGGAATACCAATAACTTGAGCGGGAAGTCGAGCGCAATTGATGGTGTGGCAAGCATGAGCGGCGTTCCCGCTTTGGGACTCCCGAAGATCACTAGCTTCGTCGGCGGCATTTGCAATCCGGCTGCAGCCGCTTCTCCGCTGTGATCGATGATGCAGAAGATCTTGAGCCCTTTGCTGGCAATGAGCCGTTCAATCCTCTGCATCGTGTCAGAGAAGGAATGCAGACTGCGGACGTTAACGATTCCCGCATCTTTTAAGCCGACAACCTGCGACATAAGTTCCTCCACAGCAACTACGCGTGAGAACGCTTGAATTCATCAAAAGTCGCGAGGAAGCGATCCATGTCTGCGGGCAGCAGATAGTAGGGAGTCGAGAGCCGCAGCTTCGAGGGTTCGCCTCCACGAATTCTGATCTTCTTTTCCTTCCACATCCACTTCTCCATCTCCATTCGTTTAAGCGGAGGGACGTTCACGGTTGTTATGCCGCAGCGCATATTCGGATCAGGCGAAGTCCAGGACACCGCGCCGCGTTTCGTCATCTCCGTCAGCATTCGATCGGCGAGCTGGCGATGGCGGCGTTCAATACGGTCCATGCCGATTTGATTTGCGAGTTCTAGGGCGGCGCGGAGTCCAGTGAGAATGGGAACGTTTGACGATCCGATGCGCTGAAAGCGCTCAGCTTTTAGCTTGGGATCCTCCCAGCCTTCAGTCGCTATCGTGTTCCACAGACGATCCTGCACTTCGGGGCGAACGTACAAGAACCCTGTACCTTTCGGCGCCTGCAGCCACTTATGTGGCGATGACGTGTACATGTCGCAGCCGATCTCGTGCAGGTTGAGCGGCATCATGCCAGTCACGTGTGCACCATCGAAGGCGCTCAGGATGCCCTTGCTGCGAGCAAGCGTAGCGATCTCCTTCACCGGCTGGACAACTCCTGTGACCGTGCTGATGTGACTCGTGAAGATCATTCGCGTGCGCGGGGTAATCGCGTCGTTGATGCGGTTGAGTATGTCTGCGGGTGACTTCGGCGGGAGCGGGATTTGATATTTCTTGATCACGATCCCGTAACGCTTCTGGCGCAGCAGCCACGGCTGCTCGCCTCCGGGATGCTCCTGGTCACTGATGAGGACTTCGTCGCCTGCCTTGATATCGAGACCATTCGCGATGTAATTGTTCGCCTCAGTCGCATTGCGAGTGAGGGCGATCTCGTCGCGGGTAGCGCCTACAAACGCAGCGAGGGGATCACGATACTCATTCCATGAGGCGTAGCCCCCGATTGGATAATCCTCGGGATCGTTCTGCGCCATCTGCTCGGTCTCATGAAATGACTCGACAATCGCCCGAAGGATGGGGCGTGGAGACGATCCCACTGTTCCATTGTTCAGGTAGACCTCGTCAGTGGGAATCAAGAACTGCTTGCGCAGTTCTGCCCAGTAAGTCTCCTGATCGCGGTCATAGAGGTCTTTCGGCGGTAGCGGGTGACTATCGGATTGAGCTGCAGCTTGGGCTTCAGCGAGTGAAAGCGGCAGGCCGGCGACAGCTGCAACGGCAGCGGATGAAAGCAAGAAGCGACGGCGATCAAGCACGAGTGTCTCCCGAATGTAAAGGTTAACCGGGCAACATGCTGGACTTCCGCCGCCGCTCTGTCAAGAAATGTTCACGATCGCTAACTCTTCATTCGCCTTCGCTCGCAACTTGTCACGACCGAGCTTGGATCGATGGCGTCGCGGTCCATTTGCATCTCGACCACTTTGCCCTCTTTGTCGATCAGATAAGTCACGCGGCGCGCGGCCTTGTAGGTCGGGTTGTAGACGCCGTACTCCTTGCTGGTGTCGCCACCGAGGTCGCTCAGCAATGGAAATGTCACTCCAATCTCTGTGGCCCAGGCTTTATTGGCGAAGGGGCTGTCCATGCTTACACCCAGGACCTGGGTGTCTGCACCTTCCAGTTTCTTCAGCTGATCCTGGAAGGCTTTCATCTCCTTCGCTCAACCACCAGTGAAAGCGAAGACGTAAAACGCAAGGACGACGTTCTTTTTGCCCCGGAAGTCAGAAAGCGTCACATCCTTCCCGTTTTGGTCGCGCAGCTTGAAGTCCGGTGCTGTGTCACCAACTTTGATCTTGGGGTCAGGTGTAGCGGGTTGGTCGGCGGCATAGGCTGATAACGCCGCAAGAGAGAGAGCTATAAGAACTCCGATAATCGGTTTCCGCATCAGTGCTCCTTGGGTTCTGCCGAGAGGCGCGGCGTGCTGCGTCTCTACTGGGGCGAGTCAGAGTATCTGTAAAGACCTTTAATGGTCAACCGCAGTTATCTTGCGTATCACGTAGAAAACCCAGTACAGTGCAAAGTCTGGGACACAATGGCGCAAAGCAGGCAAGCGGACAAGTCAAAATTGGTTAAGCCCTCCGATCAGCGGGGACGAAACGCCGCAACTACAGTCAACGGCAGCCGTCCCGGGGATAAATATCAGCGCATTCTGGACGCCGCCATTGCCGTTATAGGAGAAAAGGGATTTCACAATAGCCGCGTCTCAGATATAGCCGATCGCGCCGATGTCGCAGATGGAACCATCTACCTTTACTTCAAGTCCAAAGAACAGATCCTGATGGCGGCGCTCGACAGCGCCTTTGAGGCTTTTCTCAGTCAGGCAAAACAAGAAATGTCGGGAATGGACGATGCTGCTGCCAGGCTTCGCGCCCTGGCTCGTCTGCATCTTCGTGAGTTGAACAAAAACCGGAGCCTGGCCGTCGTGCTGCAAACGGAGCTGCGACAGAGCGCGAAGTTTCTCGCCGAGTTCTCGCAACGGGAATTAAAGGGATACTTCAACCTCATCCGCGAGATCATCCGTGACGGTCAGCAGAAGGGAAGCATACGTCCCGACATTTCCGACAAAATCGCCGCTGCGTGTTTGTTTGGCGCAATGGACGAACTCGTAACAGCATGGGTCCTCAGCAGCCGGGAATACGACTTAGCGGCCGCTGCCGATCCCGTAGTCGATCTGCTTCTTTCCGGAATGGAGGTTCGCGCCTGAGCAGCCTGCGCACACTGAACGACATCTTCTTTGTTGCTGTGGACCGTGGACTGTCACGCGTCATGAGCTTTGAGCGCGGCGGAAGCTGGACGGATATCTCTTCGCGCGAGTTGTATGCGCGGGTTTATCACGTGAAGGAGCAGCTTCAAGCGTGGCAGATTCGAAAAGGTGATCGGGTCGCGCTGATATCTGAAAACCGTTTCGAATGGGCCGTCAGTGACTGGGCTTGTTTACTGCTGGGCGTGGTCGATGTTCCGATCTATCCAACGCTCACCGCCGAGCAGACTGCGTTCGTTTTGAAGAACTCGGGTGCTCGCGCAATTTTTCTGTCCACGCGAAAGCAGCTGGACAAGGTGCTTAGCATTCGGCATGAAACGCTGCTTGAGCAGATCGTTGTGATGGACGATGTGGATCTTCCTGATGTAATCCGCATGAGCGAGCTCATGCGGCCGATGGAATCAGTTGCGCGGGATGCGCAATTCGATTCCGCTGCGCGATCCGTTGTTCCCGAAGATCTCGCCACGATCATCTACACCTCAGGCACGACGGGAGTGCCGAAAGGCGTGATGCTCACGCATGGCAACCTTGCTTCGAACCTGGAGCAAACCGGACGCAGCCTGGGCTGGCAGCCCGGACAGGTAACGCTCTCGTTCCTCCCACTC
>Ga0126384_10002334_pt1 | contig 11477 bp, 8 predicted proteins | sample PanSoiMetPlot_36_FD_92543 | JGI IMG/M metagenome (GOLD analysis project Ga0126384, IMG submission 92543) | Tropical forest soil microbial communities from Panama - MetaG Plot_36 | ecosystem: Environmental > Terrestrial > Soil > Tropical forest > Bulk soil | place: Panama | collected 2016-02-17 | reverse complement strand
GCTTCACTAACGCTATGAGTCGCCATGCTGGCGAGTTCCTGGTTCAAGGCCTGTTCCAACACCTGGACTCCGACTCCAGGTGCGGGCGTGGCCAGGACATAGAATTGACTCGGGCCGACCCGCGAATCTGTTACTACCTCAAGTTCGCTGGCAAGTTGCTTGTCTTGTACCAGGATCTGGTAAAGACGAGAACTGTGGCCGCCGCCGAGGATGACCGCCAGCAGCGTCATAGCATAGTTCTCCGGAGTATTACCGGGCGGAATGTGATACGCCATCAGCAGTTGCGGCGAGGGAGCAAGGGCGTCATAGAGTGTTTCCCGGTGCTCGCGGGTATGCGCCGGTTCCGTAAGATCCGTGCGGGAGCGGCCTGGTGGTCGCGATGGTATAGACCCAAAATATTTCGTGATCCTGGCCAGCGCTTCGCCTTCATTCACATCGCCTACAAGCGTTAGCGTTGCGTTCGCAGGGTAGTAGTAATCGCGAAAAAGTTGTTTCAAGTCGGCGATGGTTACCGCGGAGAGATCGGCGTCACTGCCCCTAACCGGATGCTGATAGGCAAAATTGCGATAGGATATTTCGTCGATCGCGAGATAAGAGCGTGTATATGGTTTATTTTCGATCTGGAGCCCTACTTCCTCCTTTACTACCTCGCGCTGGTTCTCCAGAGCCTTTTCCGGAAACGAGAGGGATCGCATGCGGTCCGCCTCAAGAAACAAACCCAGATCAAGTTGGTTCTTTGGCAGCATCTCGTAGTACGCCGTGTGGTCCTGACTTGTAGCGCCGTTCATGCTGCCGCCATTGTTGAGGATCAGCATGTAGTGTTCGCCTCTGCCCACGTTCTTCGATCCCTGAAACATCATATGCTCCAGCAGATGGGCGAGGCCGGTATGTCCTGGCTTCTCATCGCGCGAGCCGACGTCGTAACTAACGGCCAGGGCGAAAGCCGGGATTGAATGATCCGGAGCAATGATGACGGTCAATCCATTCTTCAACCTCGTTTGCTTGAAGCGAATGACAGGCATCTTTGCCTGAGGCCGCAAGGAATGCTCGCTGGATAGCTCCGGGCGCGGTTCCTGCTGCACGCCGTACTGCAAGCCAAGGCCTCTGTTGGCACACAAGAATAAGAATAGTAAGGCAACGTATCTCAGTGCTGTCACAGGAAACAATTCGCTTTCTGCGCGAAACAATTGCGGCCTGGCGATGTTCCTACTCATGGCGCAGCCTGTCTAAGATGTTGAGCCCCGTTGCCCGTCGGGCAGGGAAATAACAGGCGGTTAACGTAACCAGTGACAGCACGAGGGAGACGACAATGAAGACGAGCGGATCAAGCGGCCTGACGCCCAACAATATTCCCGATATCGACTGTGCGATGGCAACGGCCAGTAATAATCCGAGGCCCAAGCCAAGCAGAACAAGTCTGAGCCCATGGCGAAAAACCATTCCGCGAATCTGATTTTTCTGGGCGCCCATTGCCATGCGTATCGCAATTTCCTGGGTCCTCTGACTCACCCCGTAGGCGACCACTCCGTAAACGCCTACGACTGCCAGGACGAGACCAAGCAGCCCCAGCGCACTTGCGAGCGTAGCCGCCAGGCGAATGGGAAAGAGGCCATTACCACCCTGCAAAACTCCCATCATGGTATTGACGTCGAAAACAGTAATGGCAGGATCCAAATTCATGATTTGTCCTGCTACTTGCGGAAAAATTGTCGAAGCAGGCATCGAACTGCGTACTTGTAGAGCGAGGGGCGACGCGTAATTCTGCGCGAGGGGGACATAGAAATATGGGCGGCCCCGGTCTGCCGGAGTCAAATACTTGCCGTCCTGGACTACGCCCACGACTTGGAACCAGTCAGAGGACGCGCTTCCCCGACTGAACCTCTTGCCCAAAGGATCTTCGTTGCTTGGCCAGGAGCGCCGGGCCATACTCTCATTGATAATGGCGACCTTGGGAGCGTTCGCGTCGTCATGGTTTGTGAATTCACGGCCCTTAACCAAGCGCACCCTCATGGTCTTGAAATATTCCGCGGTCACGATGTTGTAAAAAACCCGCGGGGCACGTTCACCAGGCTGTAATGGATGGCCCTCGATATGTACCTCGTCTGCCTTATGCCGATAGCCAAATGGTATGTCGTAGGCCAGAGTGGCAGACTCAATTCCCGGCAGCGCGCGAACACGGTCCAGCAATTGCTGATGAAACGCTCGGGCATGCACCTCGTCGTAACCGGCTTGCACTGGATCGACGCTGAAATTGAAGACATTACTAGGATCAAAACCGAAGTCCATCGTCCTGGCATGATTGAGGCTGCGGACGAACAGCCCGGCGGCAATCAACAGCATCAACGATCCCGCGAACTGCACAATGACGAGCGCACTGCGGATGCGTCTCATACCACGTCCTCCGGAAGAAGTTCGCGAACTGTCTTGCATCAATTGCGTAATGTTGGTCAACCGAGCGCGCCAGGCGGGAATGATGCCAACGATCATGGTTGTGACCAGGACGAGGAGCAAACCATACAAAGCCACTCGCCAATCAAAACTGAAGTCGAGTCGGATGGGAATGTCGAGTTGCAATGGTACGGCAGCTACAGCCCGGCTAAGCAGGGTCCCCAGCAGTAATCCCAAGGCGCTCCCAGCGACAACGATCCACCCTACTTCAGCCAAAACTTGCACCACCAGCGACCAGCGACTTGCCCCAAGAGCTGCTCGCACACTGAGCTGTTGCTGCCGAACGGTTGCGCGCACCAGAAAAAGATTCACTAGATTGAAGCTGGTGAGCACCAGCACCGAGGTCGCGAGCAGAAGAAAGATGACCGTCACAAGCAGGGCTGAATTCGCAGAATCGGCGTCGGGACGCGCTTGCCATTCCGGAAAAGCCTCAACTGTAACCCCTTTATTTGAGTCCGGATATTGTTGTTGCAGACGCTGAGCGATCAACTGCAGTGAAGCCTGCACTTGCTGGAGCTTTTTACCTGGGCGAACACGGGCTAGAACAAGCAGATTGCGCCGATTGCGATCTTGCCAGAATTTGCCCGCATCAGCGGGTTTGGCCTTCAAGCGGAGCGGAAGATACCCCTGCATGTCAAGAAACGCATATAAGCCGTGGAAGCTCGCTGGAAGCACGCCGACAACGGTTACCGGCTGCGCATCAACGAATACACTTTTGCCGATGATGCCCGGATCTGCTCGAAAACGCTCCTTCCAATAGGAATAGCCCAGCACGAGTACGGGCGGGCTGCTTAACTCGTCTCCCGCCATTGGGAGCTGTCCCAATTCCGGCTTCAATCCCAACATCTGGAAATAATTGCTCGTCACATAGCTGACGAATATACGGCTGGTTGTATTGTCCATTCGCAGACCTGCCGGCCCGGCATCGTAGGCAAGCATGTCCGAAAAGGTATCCGCTTGTGCTTTGTAGTCGATGAAATCTGCGTACGACATGTCGCCAAGAGAAGGCTTACCGGCCTCTTTACTGGCGAGCACGACAAGCTGATCTGGATTCTGGACTGGCAGCGGCCGAAAGAGCCAACCGTTCACAATGCTAAAGATGGCGCTATTGACCCCCAGACCAAGCGTGAGAGTGAGAATGGCAACAAAGGTGAAGGCCGGGGTTTTCAGCAGCGCTCGCAGAGAATGCTTGGCTTCGCGACGCATTTGATCCAACATGCTCGTGATTCCTCCATTCTTGGAATATTGCGTTAAGAAAGGAAAAATGCCCCGCAAACCGTCGATTCCATTCTCCTAAAGCGACGTGAGGAACTCCAGGAGAGCCTCTTTTTCGCTCTTTGAAAGACGATGAAACCTATCGACTACAGCAGTGGCTTCACCTCCATGCAGGTTGATGGCAGTGGGTATCTTGGTTGTCCTTCCATCGTGAAGGAGATACTTTTTGCGCCCCAGGCCCCACAGCGGGGCCGTCCGAAACTCGCTGCCTGATGCCTGCCCATCTTCAAAGCCATCGGCAAGAGATTTTCCCATATTGTGCAGCAAGAGATCTGAATAGAGCGGCACCTCGACATGATCGAAGGTAGCTAATTTTTTCGGCCCTGTATTGAACGACGGGTGATGACACTCTGCGCAGCCTATCCTCGCAAATATTTTTGCTCCCGCACTATCGTCGGCGGCCGGGTCAATGGGCTTAAAAGGAGCCAGAAATTCGACAAAATACATCAGATTGAAAATTTCTTGAGAAGTAACCTTCGACTCCATGGGCAAATTCGCGGCTTTAATGCTCGCACTAGGAGTAAACGGACTGGTGATTCCAATTTCCGTGAATTCAGCTTGAAACATGAATTGAAACAATGATGGAACCTGGGCCTTATACCCAAATCTCCCCAACTCCCGGTTAATCATGTTAGGACGACCCAAGATTCCGTCCTCGTTGGGCGTGCTGCGAGCGTTGGCCAATATAGCAGCCTCTGGGATTTCTTGGATGAGCCCTGCGCCCAGGAGGTTGGGTGGAATTCGCCGGCTATGCAGGTTTGCCACTTTGGGAACCATCCTGGGTGCCACGCCGGGAACGGCATGCTTTTGGAAGACCGGCCCGCCCAGAGATGTAAGTGGATCAAAATGGCCATTCCGGCTTAGCGCGGCAAGAACAATCGCATCCTTCAAGTCGCCGGATCCCCCCGCAACAGGAATATGGTGACAAGAAATGCAGCCCTCCGCATTGAAGTACGGGCCCAAACCTTCGGCCGCGGTGCGCTTGCGTAAGAATAGTTGCCGGCCCACTGAAAACAATCGCGCGTTCACCTGGTCTGTTCCGGGCAGGATGGCCGGGTTGAGATCAGATGGTCTCCCTGCAAGCAAAAGAGGCAGGAACATGAAAACTACCACTGGAAGAATTAACAGATTGACTAATGAGGTTCTCATGACCTACCCCTTTGTTGTTAACCAGATTTAAGTTTTAAGTGTCGTTACTCCTTCCGCGTGGTTACCAGCCCAACGTACCACGCGCCACCTTTGAGATGTAAGAGTAGGTGGTGCAATCCACAGCCACACTATTTGCCAAGTCGTGTAGCGTCTGTTGGCTGGCTTTGGTCACCGGGAAGCCGGGGCCATCGATTTTGGCCAGCATTTGACCATTAACAGCCGCATCACGGTTGTCGCGGACTACCTTTTCCCAATCCGCCAGCTTGGCGCGAAGCGCTTCCGTGGCTTCGAGTCTGCCGGTGATAAGACCGCGAGCTCCTTCTTTCTTGATGCGAGCGATTTCGGCCCGCAGGGCACCAGGACGATCCGGGACGACCTTCGCATTTATCAATTTGGCGCTGACAGTATCGGGATCCAGAGCACGCAACGCCTGCTCAAAGCCGGGCTCGGCGCCGTACTTGTCCAGCATGGCGAGCATCTTCCGCTCGACGACGTTCATATTGTCAAGCGAAGCAATGGAATTGTGGATATTTTCAATTCCCTGATCATATTCGGCGACCGATTGTTGGGTGTTATGCAGCAAGCCCTGCTTGACGGACTCTTCGAGTTTCATCAAAGCGGTGTTGGCATAGTTAATCGCAGTAAAGTAGGCTTTATCGGATTCTCCTCCGAGAATTTCTACTTCCTGTTGATGTCCAGCCTGGACATAAAATGCCCGGTTTCAAGCAAACCAGGCATGTGCCCGAACTGGAAACAAGGCAGTGGTCATAGCTGCGCCGACCACAAACAAAAACAGACTCTTGATTCGCATTGTTTCCTCCTAGCTCGATATTCCAAAAGAGTCCGTGCTTGGAAAGCCCGGGATCTTTTGTACTCAAGTCGATGCCTTCACATTATTAACGTGATGGCCTGACGTTCGCAGATAACTGGTACACATTTGGTACGCATTTTTTTTTTGAGAAAGCGACCAGAGTTGCTGAAAATAGCCGCCGTGCAGTATTGATGCGTCATTTGTGGTTTCAAAATGACAATATGGAGTTCATTTAAGGAACACTGGCGCGTGGCAACGGCTTGACAACCATAATAAATCGCGGCTACATTCGAATGGATGTTGAGACACTCACCCAGGCTCGAGTTTCAACATCTCCTGCCGACGCCGTGCTTATCCTGGCCGTATTAATCTTGTTTATCCTGGCCGTGTAAAAGAGTGCAATCACCAAGAGCGTCACTAAAGGTGTTTATATGTCCGGTCAGCCGCATGTTCTGTTGTCCTTTCGGCAACGGGCCGGTTCAGCACAGCAGTCGCCCGAAGTACCGCGCCTGAAGGCCAAAAATGGTGTTTCCCCTCCTGATCAAGCCGTGCTGCGTCGCCGAAGACAAATTCATTTGTGGATCAGCGAATCTGATTATCAAAGTCTTCGCGGTCTCGCGGAAGCTGAAGGGGAGCCGATGTCGAGAATACTTCGAATTTGGATCCGTCAGCTTGTGAGAAACGCAAAAATCGCGGGTCAAGCTCATGCTGGGTGAAATCTCATGTGTGGGCTTGTGATTGACAGTAGCTTTCGTGAACGATCGGGGCCTCACACAGCGGGCGGGTGGTCCTTCGTCTTCTGTTGGGCACTGATCGCTTTCACTTGCGTTTGTTCAAGTCACTTTTCCGGACAAGCGCCCAGAGAATTACCGCGATTGACGGACGTCACGCGCCAGAGTGGAATTCAGTTCAGCCACGTTGTGATACCACAGAGCTATATTCCCGAAGAGATCAGTGGTGGCGTCATTCTGATCGATTATGACCGTGACGGCTGGCCGGATATTTATTTTACTAACTCGCCTACTTTGGAAATGGCCATGGCGGGCAAGAAAGTCAAATCGGCCCTGTACCACAATAACCACGATGGCACTTTCACCGACGTCACCGACAAATCCGGCGTTGGTTATCCCTGTCTATGGCCGATGGGCGGAGCCGTTGGCGACTATAACAATGATGGCTGGCCCGATTTGTACGTAACATGCTTTGGCCGGAACACCCTGTATCGCAATAACGGCGACGGCACATTTACAGATGTCACGATTGAAGCCGGCGTGGGCGACACCCGCATGTCGCTCGGCGCCGCCTTTGCCGATTACGACGGAGACGGCTGGCCGGATCTCTTCGTATCGAATTATCTAGGGTTCCAATTGAGTGATTTGCCGAAAATCAGGAATTTTCCCTTGTGCCACTTTCGCGGAATCGCCCTTCCCTGTGGGCCGAACGGCCTGCCGGGAGCCGGAGACACTCTTTACCACAACAATGGCGATGGTACCTTTACCGATGTGTCCAAAGCTGCCGGGGTAGACGACCCGCATGAGTTCTACGGTATGGGAGTCATATGGGTGGATTTTAACAACAACGGCCGGCCCGATTTGTACGTAGCCAACGATGGCACGCAAAATTTTCTCTATCGCAACGATGGTAACGGCCATTTTACTGAGGTGGGATTTGATTCTGGGACAGCCCTTTCTGGCGATGGAGCCGCCCAAGGCTCGATGGGAGTTGCGGTCGCAGATTTTTTGCACACTGGCTGGTTCTCGATTGCGGTGACCAATCTCATGGATGAAGGGACTACGCTTTATGAAAATCGGGGGGCGCTGCAGTTTCGTGACATATCTTTCCCCTCGGGCATTGCACCTCCCAGTCTACCGTATGTAGGTTGGGGCATCGGATTCCTGGATTTTGATAATGATGGTTGGCCGGATGTGTTCGCGGCAAATGGTCACTTGACTCCAAATGCCGATGCACTCGTCCCTGGCGGAGGATATCTGGAGCCTGCCTTGCTTTATTTGAACGAACACAACGGCAAATTTCGCAACATCAGCAAGGACGTTGGGCCAGCTATTCAGACCCGTCAATTGAGTCGTGGCGTTGCCTTTGGCGATCTGGACAATGACGGCGATATTGATATCGTCATTGAGAATCTCGCAGGTCCGCCCATGATTCTAAGAAATGATGGCGGCAATCGTAAAAATTGGGTCACATTCGAACTGGCTGGAACCAAAAGTAACCGGCTGGCGCTGGGTGCGAGAGTCAAAATAACAGCGGGTGGCTTCTCACAAATCGATGAGGTCCGCAGTGGCGGCAGCTACCTCTCCCAAAATGACCTGCGTGTTCACTTTGGGTTGGGAAACATACAGTTGATTGATCTAGTGGAAGTCCGCTGGCCATCAGGACTGGTTGAAACCATTCGCAACGTTGCACCCAATCATTTTTACACGATTGAAGAAGGCAGGGGGATCGTTTCTTTTGAGAGTATTCGGCCGAAACAGAGGGCGAACTCCGTCAGCGAAACGGAGTTGCCGCCTTGGTAAATCGACGGAAGCACGAGGAAGCGGGTGTTTCCTGCGGTCTTCAAAACCGTTGTCTGGTGGCCTTGCGCTGTCAGAGGTGGGTTCGACTCCCATGTGCTTCCGCCAACCTGAGCCATAGCAACGAGACTATTGTCCTCGTGTTCCCCTGAAAGTCTAACCGCGACAGATTTTGTTCACTCCGGGAGGTAACATGGCAACGCAAATTTCAACCACGAGTGGCATACTCGAAAGAAAACAACCCCTTATCCTCCAGATATTTCAATTCATCGTGATCGGACTCTTGGTGCTGTTACTGATCAACTACAAGGGAAAAGCAGGCTTCAGCAAAATCCAGCACACTCAGGCCACCGGTAGCATTGCTCTTCCTGCCCTGCTAGTCGAGAGCAAGGAGGGACAGCCGTCTGCTCTCCGCGATGCGGTTGCATACCTGAAGATCGTCTGGCCTGCACTGCTCTTCGGTGTTCTAATCAGCGCGGCGGTACGCACCAGCCTTTCCCGCACTCCGTTACGTGCCGTCTTTGGACGCGGCAGCGTACGCGATCAATTGACCGGGGCAGCAGCCGGTGCGCCGCTGATGCTCTGCTCGTGCTGTGTTGCTCCCATTTTTCCCGCGGTATATGAGCGTACTCACAAACTAGCGCCCGCGTTGGCGCTCACTCTGGCTGCTCCCTCTTTGAATCCGGTCGCTCTGACCTTGACCTTTATTTTATTTCCCTGGCGCATTGCAGGCGCCCGATTGATCATGGCGCTGATCCTTGTGTTAATAGGATCTGCAGTGGTGGCAAACATCGCGCGTCGGCCCAGGGTGATCTCCCACCGAGCGGAAGAACAACCAGGCGCCACTTGGCTGTCATTGCTGGCATCGTATGGGAATTCTTTGGCCTATGTCGCGGTGAGAACAGTACCGTTAGTCTTAGTCGGAATCTGGGCTTCCATGTGGGTGATGCGGCGGTTGCCACTCAGCCTGAGTAGTATTGCCACATCAGGTGCGCATATCACCGCAATCGCCATTATTGCCGCGATTGCTCTGCTTCTAACTCTGCCCAGTCTGTTTGAAATTCCACTCGCATTGTCTATTCTGGCTGCAGGAGGGCCTGTGGGAGGTGCCGTGGCAGTCTTATTTGCGGGTCCGGCCATTAATATTCCCTCGCTCTTGGTGATCGGTCGCCATAGCAGTTGGAAGCTGGCTGTTGCCCTGGCTATGCTCGTTTGGGCAATCGCGGCAATTGGAGGCTTCCTGCTCCATTGATTCATAATCATGTCGCACACGACTGCAAATGATGAAAGTTGACGCTGAGTTAATCGCTCGAGAGAGCGTACCAAGTCAAGATCATCCTCTATCTGCGCTGGTACCGCGCGCCATCACGCTTCTTCTGTCAGTACCAGGGACAATGATTTCGATGCCATTTGCATCTCTGGCCCGCGCTATGATCAGTGCTGCTCTTTGTCTGCTGGCATCCCATCCAACTCATGCGCAACAACCGTCGGAAGGCGTCCACTTCGTTGACGTTACGCAAGCAGCGGGAATTCGGTTTCTTCACAACAACGGTGCCTTTGGCAATAAATACCTTCCTGAGACACTTGGACCCGGATGCGCCTTCATCGACTATGACAACGATGGCTATCCTGACATTCTCCTTATCAATGGCCAAACCTGGCCTGGCCACCCTGGCAGTCCCACCACACTCAGGCTTTATCACAATGATCACAACGGCAGGTTTACTGACGTCACTGCAAAGGCAGGATTAGCTATCAGTATGTACGGACTCGGAGTCGCAGTGGGTGATTATGACAATGATGGCTACGACGATATTTTTGTAACCGCCGTGGGCCAGAACCGGCTTTTTCACAACAACGGAAACGGCACATTCACAGATGTTACGGCTCAAGCAGGCCTGGGCGGAATCAGCGAGTTCAGCACGAGTGCCGCGTGGGTTGATTATGATCGCGATGGCAGTCTCGACCTGCTGGTTGCGAATTATGTGCAATGGACTCCGGCAACCGACTTGCTCTGCACCATGGACGGAATCCACAAATCGTATTGCACGCCGGAATCTTACAAGGGTGCATCCGTGCGCCTGTGGCACAACCTGGGTCGCGGCAAATTCGAGGACGTGACCCGAAAAGCCGGTCTTTACGATCCAACTTCAAAGAGTCTGGGCGTTGCCATTCTTGACTACAATAGTGATGGCTGGCCCGATTTGCTTCTATCCAACGATACCCAGCCTAACAAGCTTTACGTAAACAATCGCGATGGTACCTTTAAGGAGAGCGGGGTTCCTGCGGGGATCGCCTACAGCGAGGACGGAATAGCTCGCGCAGGCATGGGCGTTGATGCTGCGGATTATGACCGCTCCGGCCGTCCCAGCATCGCCATTACGAATTTTTCCAACCAGATGATGTCCCTTTACCACAACGAGGGCAACGGACTATTTGTGGATGAGGCCCCTCGTTCGTCGATAGGGCGTGCATCGCTTCTTACCCTGGGCTTTGCCTGTTTCTTTTTTGACTATGATTTGGATGGCTGGCCGGACATCTTCGTCGCCAACGGACACATTGAGCCGGATATAGAGCGCATCCAGAAACGGATCAAGTACCGCCAGCCGCCGCACCTGTTTCGCAATTTGGGCAATGGCATGTTTGAAGAAACCACTGTCTCCACGGGTGCGACCTTTGCTGCTCCTCGAGTTGCGCGCGGTGCCGCTTACGCAGATATTGACAACGACGGTGACCTGGACTTACTGATTACTACCAATTCAGGCCCTGCATTCCTTTTCAGAAATGACGGTGGAAACCGCAACCACTCCCTGCGTATCAAGTTGCAAGGGATCCGCTCGAATCGAGATGGAATCGGTGCCGTCGTCCATATCGAACACGATGGAGAAAAGCAGTGGCAAATGCTGCGCAGCGGCTCCAGCTACCTCTCGCAGAGTGAACTGGTCCTCACCTTCGGGCTGGGAAAGAAGTCATCTGCGTTGGCTGTGCAAATTGATTGGCCTGGCGGACAAGTAGAAAAATTGACAGACGTTGCTGCCGACCAGGCTGTTACCATCCAGGAAGGTAAAGGCATTGTCATGAAAAAGAAGTTTTCTGGATCTGCCAGTGCTTCCAAGGCCAAAGCCCCGCCATCGCAACCTGGCTCAACGGCACACAATGTCCGACCCTGAATTCTAGGGTTGTCGGGTTCCCTTGGCCATCCAACTTGATACCAGCCCTTGAACCACTCCTGTGCCCAGGATGATGGGCGGTTTCGACCAGGG
>Ga0126384_10002333_pt1 | contig 11482 bp, 12 predicted proteins | sample PanSoiMetPlot_36_FD_92543 | JGI IMG/M metagenome (GOLD analysis project Ga0126384, IMG submission 92543) | Tropical forest soil microbial communities from Panama - MetaG Plot_36 | ecosystem: Environmental > Terrestrial > Soil > Tropical forest > Bulk soil | place: Panama | collected 2016-02-17 | reverse complement strand
TGACCGTGATGTCACGGCTGCGCTGCTCAGGCACGGCTCGTCACGAGCGTCCGCGGCGCCATTGGCCGCCGGCCCGGCGGCTGGACCTCCTGCAGCAGGTAGGACCCGTCCCCGGCCGCCACCTCCACCCCGTCGTGCCCGGCGGCCAGCACTTCGCCGGGCCGCCCGGAGCCGGTGAGCGGACGGCCGCGGAGTACCTTGACGCGGCCACCGCCGAGCGGCAGCGTCACGCCGGGCCACGGGTGGAGCGCACGCACGCGCCGGTCGATTTCGTCTGCTGCCAGGCTCCATTCCAGCTCGCCGTCCTCTCGTGACAGCTTCGGTGCCTGAGTGGCCGCCGCATGATCCTGCTCCACCGCTTGTAGGTCATCCAGCCGCGCCAGCACGTCCACCAGCAGCTCGGCACCCATGAGTGCCAGCCGTGCCCCGAGTGCGCCCGCGTCTTCGCCTGGACCGATCTCGGTCTCATGGGTGGCGAGCACCGGCCCATGGTCGAGCTGCTCGTCGAGACGCATGATCGTGACCCCGGTGATCTTATCGCCGGCCAGAATCGCATGGGCGACGGGTGCAGCACCGCGGTGCCGCGGCAGCAACGACGCATGCACGTTGAGAATGCCCCGCGGGGGGATCGCAAGCACGGAGCGCGGAACGATCTGGCCGTAGGCGACGACCACGATCAGCTCGGGCGCCGCCACCGTAAGTCGAGCAACGTTTTCGGGCGTCCGGAGCCTCTCGGGCTGGAATACTTCCAGCCCCATCTCCTCGGCGGCGGCTTTCACCGGTGGCTGGGTCAGCCGCAGCCGGTGACCGGGCCGGTCTGGCTGCGTGACGACAAGCTGGAGTCGATGTCCGGCCCCCAGCAGCGCCCGCAGCGACGGGACGGCGAAGGCCGCCGTGCCCATGAAGACGAGCTTCAGGCCTGTACTGCCTCCAGCTCCGTCCGTGACAGGTCCTCTTCGGCCTCGACCTCCTCGACGCGCCGCAGCGTGTCCAGGCTGGTCAGCCTGTCGGTGAACAGGACTCCGTCGATGTGGTCGAGCTCGTGCTGGAAGGCGCGTGCGGTGAAGCCGCTCGATTTGATTCGCACCTCTTTGCCCTTCCGGTTCAGGCCCTTGACCACGACAGTCTCATGACGCTCCACTTCACCGACCCAACCAGGAAAGCTCAAGCAAGCCTCGTAACCGACCTGGGAGCCTTCACCCCTGACCAGGACCGGGTTGACCAGGGCGTAGTGCTGGTTCTCATCCCCCTTGACGACGATCGCGCGAAGAGGGACCCCGATCTGGTTGGCGGCAAGGCCGGCGCCCGGCGCAGCGTACATCGTCTCGGCCAGGTCATCGAGCAGACGCACTATGGAGGTGTCGACCCGGGGTACCTTCTTCGCCCTCTGCCGCAGCACGGGATGTTCGAAGCCAAGAATTTGCCGAACTGCCATGTGCAGACCGGATTCTACCGGGCTCAGGATTGGGTTAATCTCATAGGGACCAGATGGCTCCGGCCGACTTATTGCAGCCCCTCCAGGGGCAACGGGAAGAGACCCTTCGAGTCCTCGATTCTCTGGGGACCACCGATCTCGACATCGTCGTCCGAGGTGACGGGAGGACCGTCCACCAGATCCTTTGTCACCTGGTCGATCGCGAGCATGGTGTCAACTTTGTCATTCGTCGCGCGCTGGCCGGCCAGGTGGTCCACCTCGGGCCCAAAGAGAAACTCCAGATCAGCCGCTCGGAGTCAGACCCCTCACCAGCCGGCTGGGACCTGGTCAGGATCCGGACCGAGCTGGTCGAAGCGCGAGATGGCCTTTGTCAGACCTTCCTCGCCATGAAGGAAGACGACCTGGACCTGCCGATCCGCTGGCCCGAATGGCCTGCCCGAACGATCCGGACCTCCATCCCGTACATGCTGGAGCACGAAGACAGCCACGTCGACGAGGTTCGCGCCGCGGTCCAGCGGGACCGAAAGCTCGCCAGCTGAACGACATAGGCGGCACAGAGGCCCCCCTCCCCCGGCTTCGCCGGGTACTCCCCCGACTCCACGGGGGAGAGGCTCCTGCGATTCAGGCATCCGCGTGCGCCTTCAGCCAGGCCATGACTGGCCGGGCCGCACGCCACACCTCAACCACCTTCTCGCGGGCGTCGGCCGTGCCCAGCCAGGGCTGCAGTCCGAACGACCGCATGACCATCATCTGCTTGAGCCGCAGGAGCCTCTCCCTGGGATGGTCGCGTGGGTAGGGCTTGGGCACCAGCTTCAGCTGCTCGCCGCCGATCTCGAACCCATCGCGCTCGAGCCGCGCCGCCATCTCCGCGAGTTGAGCGCCGCTCTCCTCGTCAGCCACCGCCGCCCGAAACCGCTCGAGCTGTGGCTTCTCAACGTGCCACCAGCCGGTGGCGGAGAAGAGTCCGCGCGCGGAAAGCGAGACGTAGCCCCCGTCGCAGACCGCTGAGATCTCCGTCTTGTACGGCGACTTGTCGGCCGAGAATCGGATGTCCCGGTTGGGCCGGAAGATCTTGCCCGACCCGAACTCGGCCTCGACCGACGCCAGCAGCGCCTCCATCGGATCGCGTACGCAGCGCAGGTATGTGGCGCGGTTTGCCTCGAAGTAGGCCTTCGAGTTATCCAGTTGAAGGCCGAGGAAGAACCGCTGTGCCTCCTCGGGCCACCCCTGGAAGTTGTCGCTCATGGCCCAGCATTCTCGGACAATTGTCGGGTGGCCATTGCGGACGACCTGCCCCTGATTCCGACGGCAACCATAGGCAGCTACGCGGCCCCAGGCTGGTATCAGATCGTTCGCGAGCACGTCAATCGCGGTGAGCTGGGTGAGACCGACCTGCGAGAGCTGGTCGAGGACGCCTCGTCGGTTGCCATATCGGACCAGGAGCGTGCCGGGCTGGATGTCGTGAGTGACGGCGAGGTCCGGCGCGCCGACTTCATCATGGGCTTCTACGACCGTTTCGACGGCTTGCGTCAGTCGGCGCCGCACAGGCGGCTCGGACCCTACCTGTACGACTCGACTCCGGTGTATGAAACTGCTGGGCGGGTCAGCGCTCCGAACGGTCTCGGATGCGTGGCCGAGTTCATATTCGCATCCCGCCGGACCGACCGTCTCGTCAAGGTGGCCGTGCCGGGACCGCTCACGCTGACGAACGCTATCCGGATCCGCGACGGCTACTCCGAGCGCGAAGGTCTTGCGGAAGACCTCGTGGCTGTGGTCAACGCCGAGGTCAGAGCGTTGGTCGCTGCCGGCTGCCGCTTCGTCCAGGTCGACGAGCCGTCTTATAGCGCCTACTGGGCCGATCCCGCAGAGGGCGTCAGACTCTTCAACCACTGCGTGGACGGCGTCGCCGGCGACGACGTCTCGATCGGGCTCCACGTCTGCTTCGGCAACCTCCGGGGCCGCCCTCAGTCACCGCGCACGTACGCACCCATTCTCCCCCACCTCAGGGACGCCCGGTGCGACGTCGTCTTCCTGGAGTTCGCCAACCGCGAGATGGCCGAAGCAGAGGCCTGGGCTCGCCACGACCTGCCCCAGGCGCTTGGCGCGGGCGTCGTCGACGTGAAGAGCTTCCACAGAGAGCGTCCCGAGGACGTGGCAGTGCGGCTGCACCACCTGCTGGAAACCGGCGTGCCGCCGGAACGGCTGTGGGCGGTTCCCGATTGTGGCTTCTGGGAGACGCCACGCTGGCTGGCATACGCGAAGCTTCAGGCGCTGGCGGCTGGGGCCGAGCTGGTGCGACGAGCCCTGTAGCCCCGCTCCCAACGAACCGGCGCCGACGGCCTGGCGCCCGAGCGGGCCGCACACACCGAGCTGTCGTCAGCTCGTGAAGCTATCCCACGGGGTCGATGTCGTACGACCAGCCCCGGCCGCGCGGGGCCAGACGGCGCACCCGGTCCAACCGCTCGCCACGCAGGGTCAGCTGCCACCGATACTCGCCCCGCAGCCGGTGTATGAACGCCGGAGACGGCCCCTGCAGCATCACACCCTCGACCCTCTCCTTCAGCAGCGCTGCCGCGAGCGATTCCGCTGCCTCTCGTGCCGCCGCCGCTGCCTGCCCGGCCTCCCGGTGACTGTAGGTGAGCACGGCCAGATCAGCGTATGGAGGGAACGAAAAGGCCTGCCGGGAAGACAGCTCATTCAGGTAGAAAGCCTGGTAGTCGCCGGTCTGTGCGTAACGCAGGCTGTAGTGATCCGGGTTGGATGTCTGCACGACCACCTTCGCCGGCCGGTCTCGGCGGCCGGCCCGGCCCGCCACCTGGGTTACGAGGGCAAAGGCCGCCTCCGCCGACCGGTAGTCGGGGAAGTGCAGCGGCAGGTCGGCGTCAATCACACCGACCGCCGTGACGGCCTCCAGGTCGAAGCCACGCGTGACCAGCTGCGTTCCCACCAGGACGTCCGCTCGACGGGACGCGAATGCCTCGAAGATCTCGAAGTACGCGTCAGGGCCCCGCGCGGTGTCACGGTCGAGTCGCAGGACCCGCGCCTGTGGCCACAGCTTGCGCACCATGCCCTCCAGCCTCTGCGTTCCCAGGCCCAATCCCCGGATGTTGATCGAACCGCAGTACGGGCAGTGGGGTGGCAGCGGCCGGCTATATCCGCAGTAGTGACAGCTGAGGGCATCCAGCTCCAGGTGCTGGACCATCGACACCGAACAACCCAGGCACTGGACTGAGCGCCCGCACTCGCGGCACATCACGAATGTGGCGGCGCCCCGGCGGTTCAGGAAGAGGATCACCTGCTCTTCATTGGCCAGAGCCGTCTCCACCGTCTCGAGCAGCCGCCGGCTCAGCGGCATGCGGTTCCCGCGGAGCATCTCCTCACGCATGTCGACGAGCTCCACCTCGGCCGCCTGGCCGCGTGCCCTCAGCGGCAGCTCGGCCAGGCGCAGCGCTCCGCTGCGAGCCTCGCTGTACAGAGCGACGGTGGGAGTGGCCGAGCCGAGCACCAACCGCGCTCCGGTGGCCGCGGCCAGGCGCCGCGCCACCCACCCGGCCTCGTAGCGCGGCGTTCTGTCCTGCTTGAATGCAGATGACCCCTCCTCGTCGACGCAGATGAGGCCCAGCCGCGGAAGTGGGGCAAACACGGCGGACCGGCTGCCGATGACCAGGTCCACCTCTCCTCTGCGTGCCCGCCACCACTGCTGGGCGCGCTCCAGGTCGGTCAGTCCGCTGTGCAGGACCGCCAGCGGCACGCCCAGCCGAGTGCAGAACCGCTCGACGAGCTGCGGAGTGAGCGCGATCTCCGGCACCAGCACCAGGACCCGCAGGCCCTGCCCCAGCGCGTCCGCCGCCGCGGCCAGGTACACCTCCGTCTTGCCACTCGCCGGCACCCCGCGCAGGAGAACCGCGTGGCTGGTCCGGATCGTCTCCAGAGCCCGGTTTTGATCCTCCGTCAGCGACGGGCCCGGTTGCGCTGGACCCGTCGGCACGGTCTCGCTCAGGAGGCGGCTGTGGCGCGTCTGCCGTGCAGAGGGCCCGGCACCGGACGATCGGCCGCCGCGGACGCGCGGCGGCATCATCGCCCGTAGACACTCGACCAGCGGCGCCCAGTAATGCTCGGCCACGGACCGAGCCAGCTCCATCTGGTGCGGGAGGAGAAGCGGCTCGGCGTCCGCCCGGTCGACGTCCTTGACCTCGATCGCCGGCTCGACGGTAGTCAGAGAAACGACATAACCCACAGAGCTGCGGCGGCCAAACGGCACCCAGACGCGGTGACCAGGCACGACTTCAATACCGGCCGGCACGCGATAGGTGTAGGTGTCCCGATCCAAACCACGGCCGGCCTCGACCGCGACCTCAGCGTAGAGCAAACAGCTAAGGCTACTTCAGGATGTCGGCAGGGGACACCTGTTCGGCATCGCTCGGCGCCTGGATGGCGGGAACCCTGGCTGGTCGCAGGTCCAGCGTACTCGTGACGTCCTGCTTCTCCCCGTTCGTCGGGTCGGTGCCCGTCATCTGGAGCTCGATCCGTCCCAACTTGTTGCCTGGCAGTATCAGGTAGATGTCCATCTGCGCTCTGGCCGTCTTCAGAAAGGTGTCTTCCGCAGTGCCCTGGACAGGAATCGATTCGAGCTGCTCGAGCTGGTCCGGAGCCGGCTGGACCGTGTACTTGCGGGCGAACCCCGCATCGATGTGAGTGATCGATCCAGAGGAGATCGAACGTGCGAGCAGGACGGTCTCGCGCACGAGGTCGAGTCGCAGCGTCGGATAGAGCGTGGTCGTCGACAGCAGTGCCGTCGTCTTCCAGGTCGTAGCGTTCCGCGCTTTCACGTAGAGCTGCTGCTGAGCAATGAGCATGTCGTAGTACATGACCGTCTGCCGGCCCTGCTGGATCTTGTAACCAAACCTGGCCGTGTCGTTCTTCAGGATGCCGTTGTCCACGGTCGCGTGGACCTGAAACGCCTGGCCGGAGGGGATGTCCCCACCCAGGATCACGAGCTGCTGGTCCATCTTGAATCCCGCCCCGGCCGAGTACGCGGAGCGGAGCGCGTCGCCCAGCAGCCTGCCGTCTTTGTCCTGGTCTGACTGCGAGCGGGTCCCGCCGCAGCCCGCCACCATAACAATCCCGAGGAGCGCACCGGCCAGCAGTCGTTTCACGATTTCAAGCGCGGAACTACAACATCGAGGAGCCGGTCGGCAATCTCACGTTTGTTCATCCGCTCGAAGTCCAGGCGTGTCCCATCGCGCAGGAGCAGCATACCGGCGTTGTCGTCCGCGCCAAAGCCGATATCTCTGCGGCTTATGTCGTTGGCGAATATGGCGTCCAGGCTCTTCCGCGCCATCTTCTGCTGGGCACTGGCCAGCAGGTCAGCGTCCTCGGCCGCAAACCCCAGCCGGTACACGCCTTCGGCACCCGGCTCGCGTGCCACGTCCCCGAGGATGTCCTCGATTCGCTCGAGCTCCAGGACCAGCCCGGGCTGCTCCTCACGCCTGATCTTGTGCTCCATCTTGCGAGCTGGTCGAAAATCGGCTACGGCTGCCGCCATGACCAGCAATTGTGAGCCTGGGAGCTCCTCGCGCAGAGCCAGCCGCATATCCTCCGCCGTCTCCACATGCCGGGCCTGGACGCCCGGATGGGGAGCGTGCTGGGCGGTGGTGATCAGCGTGACCCACGCCCCCCGGTCCGCAGCGGCGGCTGCCACGGCGTAGCCCATCCTGCCGCTCGAGTAGTTGCTGATGAACCGCACCGGGTCGATTGGCTCGCGGGTCCCGCCGGCGGTCACCACCACGCGCCGCCCGGCGAGGTCGCGGGGTTGCCCAACTGCCTGAGCCATGGCCGTCAGCAGGGTCTGCGCTCCAGGCAGACGCCCGGCGCCAACATGGCCGCTCGCCAGATGTCCTGCTTCCGGCTCGACCACCAGATAGCCACGCCTCCGAAGCGTCGCCACGTTCTCTGCCACCACCGGCTTGGACCACATCGCGTCGTTCATCGCCGGCGCGATGACAGCCGGGCAGCGAGCTGCCAGGACCGTTGCCGCGACGGGGTCGTCCGCACGCCCCTGAGCTATCCTGGCCAGCACGTCAGCGGTTGCAGGCGCGACCAGCACGACCTGTGCCCAGTCCCCGAGCTCCACGTGTGGCTCGGGCGCACCGTCAGAAGCGAAGAGATCGGTGAGGACCGGCCGTCCAGAGACGCCCCGGAATGTCGGCGGGCCTACGAAGCGGGTTGCGGACTCTGTCATTGCAACGCGGACCTCCGAGTTCGCCTGGACCAGCCTGGACACAAGATCGGCCACCTTGTAGGCTGCGATCCCGCCCGATACCAGGACGGCGATGCGCAGCCCGGCCAGCGATCGGGGGACCTCGCCAGGCTCCAGCGGGCTCACGCGCGCACCTTTCGCGCACGTTCGAGGATGGCCTGGATCTGGCCCACCGCCCGCTCGGCGTCGTCATTGACCACTACGTGGTCGTAGCGCTCTGAGTAGCCCATCTCGACCTCCGCCAGCCGCTGTCGGGCCTGAATGGTGGGCTCAGGCTCGCTACCTCGATGCTGCCTCCGTCGCATCAGCTCCTCCATCGAGGGAGGGCTGATGAAGATGAATACCGCCTCCGGCCGGCGCTGTCGCACCTGCTCCGCACCTTGCACGTCGATCTTCAGGATGACGTCTCTGCCTCGCGCCAGCGCTTCATCAATCCGGCTGGCTGAGGTGCCGTACTGGTAGCCGCTGATGTGGGCGTGCTCGAGCAGCTCACCCTCGGCGGCCAGCCGCGCGAAGCCGTCTTCGTCCACGAAGCTGTAGTGCTTGCCGTCGACCTCATAGTCGCGGCGTGGCCTGGTCGTGTAGGAGACCGAGTAGCAGAGTCGCGGGTCGCCGGCCCTCAGCATCGCGATCAACGTGTCCTTGCCGACGCCGCCCGGACCGGACATCACGATCAGCATGCCGCGCCGCGTGGGGTCGGACTGGGTCACGTCAGGCTATCCCAGAATGCTGCGAAATCGAGTGGCGGCGGTGCCTCGAAGGTCATGGTCTCGCCCGTCCGCGGGTGGCGAAACCGCAACCGGTGAGCGTGCAGCATCGGTCGTTCGGGGTCACCCGGCCGCCGCTTCCCATACACGGCATCGCCGGCCACCGGATGGCCCAGAGCGGCCAGGTGCACCCTGATCTGGTGGGTGCGCCCTGTCTCCAGATCGCACTGGACGAGTGTATGACCGCGGCGGCGCTCGACCGGCTCGACCCGGGTACGGGCTGGCCGGCCACCCGCGACCACCGCCATGCGCAGGCGATCGCGCGGATGGCGGCCGATGGCTCCCTCGACCACTTGCTGGCCCGTCAGTCCACCGCGCACGATCGCCAGGTACTGGCGCGAAAGCGTGCGGTCAGCCAGCTGGGCGGCCAGATCACGGTGCGCCAGGTCGGTGCGGGCCGCGAGGATCAAGCCTGAGGTTCCTTTGTCCAGACGGTGCACGATACCCGGGCGAGCGATGCCGCCGATGGTCGACCATGCGCCCCCCAGTCCGAGCAGGGCGTGCACCAGCGTTCCCGAATGGTGGCCGGCCGATGGGTGGACGACCATCCCTGGCGGCTTGTCCACTACGACCAGGTCCGCGTCTTCGTGAACGACCGAGATGGGGATCCGCTCTGGCCGCGGCTCCAGTACCTCGAACTCAGGCAGCTCGTACTCGATGAGGTCGCCGGCTCGAACAGCCTCGGCGGGGCGAGCCTGACGCCCGTTGAGCCGCACCCGCCCGGAGCGTATCAGCCTGGCCGCGGCGGAGCGGCTGAGCTCAGGCTCCAGCGCAGCCAGGGCACGGTCGAGCCGGGCGTCTGTGCCGGTGACCCTCAGCCGGTGCGTTTGCCCCGCACCAGATACCCGGCCAGCAGGAGGGCCACCCCGACCGAGATGGCGGAGTCCGCCACGTTGAAGACCGGCCACCAGTGGAGCGCCACGAAATCCGTCACTGTGTGGTAGACGACGCGGTCGTAGCCGTTGCCCACGGTGCCGCCCATGATCAGCCCCAGCAGAGCTCCTGTCCACGCACCGATGGGGCTGCGGACGACGTAATACACCAGACCCGCCGCAACCACGACCGATGCGATCAAGAACAGTGGCGTGCCATTCTGGGCCACGCCAAACGCGGCACCGGCGTTGAGCGTATTGGTGATCCACACGTGTGGCAGCACTTCGCGCTCGGAGCCAAACGGCACATTGGCCGTGATCAGCTCCTTGCTGATGCGGTCGGCGATGAATACGAGCACCGCGAGCACGGTGAAGAGCACCCGGCCGCCCGACGCACTGGTCAACTGATTCTCTTTAGCCCGATCCAGAGTCCTCCTCCTTCGGCCTCGCCGTCGAGGTCGTGGTCACGGCCGGCCGTTATCTCGACGGCAAGCGTCTCAGCGGCGATCGAGTCGCCAAAGCGCTCGAACGCCAGCGACCAATCCGCATTCCCCTCGTACCAGAGGCGAATGCGGTCTTCGATCCTCAAACCGCTGCGCTTGCGCAGATCCTGGACGATCCGCACGGCATCACGAGCCATTCCCTCGAGACGAAGCGGTTCCGTGATTGTGGTATCGAGGGCCAGCTCGTCCCCCAGACGCAGCTCCTTGACGTTCAGCTCGTCCTGGACGATCGCAGCCACCTCAGGCGCCAGCTCGCTCGTAAGGGTCAGCGCGGACAGGGGCTGACGAACCTTGATTCGCGCCGCGTCCCGTGCGGCCAGGCCCGCCTGGACGGCTTGCCGGGCCCGCGCCATCTCGTCTTCGAGGGCCACGTCCCGAGCGCTGAGGTCGTGCCTCGGGTAGTCGGCGAGGTGCACGCTCTCACCATCGCACAGGTTGCGGTGGATCGCCTCAGCCAGGAACGGCGTAAAGGGCGCCAGAAGCCGCGACAGCGTGACCAGGGTTGTATAGAGCGTCTGGTGAGCCGCCAGCTTATCGGCGTCGGACTCCGATTTCCAGAAGCGGCGCCGCGACCGCCGCACGTACCAGTTCGAGAGGTCTTCGACGAAGTCCTGGACCGGCCGTGCGGCTGCATTGACGTCATAGCGCTCCAGCGCCTCGTCCACGGTCTGCACCAGATGGCTGAGCCGGGACAGGACCCAGCGATCGAGCACTGAGCGGTCTGCTAGCGGCACCGAATCCTCCCGCCCGGGCCTGAAGCCATCGATGTTCGCGTACGTGACGAAAAACGAGTAGACGTTCCACAACGTGAGCAGGAACTGTCGCACGATCTCCTGAAGCGGCCTGTCCCCCATCCGGTAGTTCTCGCCCACAGTGGCCGTGTAGAAGAACCAGCGGAGGGCGTCAGCACCGTAAGTGTCGAAGAGATAGTTCGGGTCCAGAACATTACCGCGCGACTTGCTGGCCTTCTTGCCCGCGAGGTCGATCACGAGGCCAAGGCTGATCACGTTTCGATACGCGTTCTGGTCGAACAGCATGGTCGAGATTGCCAGCAACGTATAGAACCAGCCACGGGTCTGATCAAGCGCTTCGGCGATGAAGTCCGCGGGAAATGTCGCTTCGAACTCTTTTCTGCCCTTGCGGGGATAGCCGCGCTGTGCGAAAGGCATAGAGCCGGAGTCGAACCACGCGTCGAGGACCTCGGGCACGCGTTCCATGTCGCCGTCGCACCGCTCGCACGGCAGCCTGACGGTGTCGATGAACGGTCGATGCAGGTCGCCCTCGGGGTCGATACCGAGCTCGTCGGCCGAGCCGACGCAGCGCTGAGCGCCGCAAGCGGCGCAGACCCAGAACGGCAGGGGAGTGCCCCAGTAGCGGGACCGCGAGAACGCCCAGTCGACGTTGTTCTCCAACCAGTCGCCCATGCGGCCAGTCTTGACGTGAGCCGGGATCCAGTTCGTCGCCGCGTTGTTTGCCAGCAGCTCAGCCTTGAAGTCTGTCGTACCGATGTACCACGAGTCGAGCGCGTAGTAGATCAGGGGCGTGTCGCAGCGCCAGCAGAACGGGTAGGTATGCCGGATCTCGCGCTCCGAATAGATCAGCCCGCGGCTGCGCAGGTCGTCGACGATGTGCGGGTCGGCCTCCTT
>Ga0126384_10002332_pt1 | contig 11485 bp, 13 predicted proteins | sample PanSoiMetPlot_36_FD_92543 | JGI IMG/M metagenome (GOLD analysis project Ga0126384, IMG submission 92543) | Tropical forest soil microbial communities from Panama - MetaG Plot_36 | ecosystem: Environmental > Terrestrial > Soil > Tropical forest > Bulk soil | place: Panama | collected 2016-02-17 | reverse complement strand
CGCTAGCGGCCTACGCGGAAGAAGACCACGTCCCCGTCCCGCACCCGGTAGTCGCGGCCCTCCACCCGCAGCCTGCCGGCCGCCCGCAGCGCCTCCATCGACCCCGCCTCCACCAGGTCGTCGACGGACGTCACCTCGGCGCGGATGAAGTTCTTCTCGAAGTCTGAGTGGATCACCCCGGCTGCGATCGGGGCCGGCGTCTCCTGGTCGCAGGGCCAGGCCCGCACCTCCGGCTCCCCAGCCGTGAAGAAGGTGATCAGGCCGCCCGCCTCCCAGATCGCGCGTGCCACCGCATCCAGGCTCGAGCTGGTAAGCCCGTACGTGCTCCGCATGGCGGCGGCGTCCTCCGGCTCCAGCTCGGCCAGCTCGGCCTCGAGCTGGGCGTCCACGACGAGCGCCTTCCATCCCCGCTCGGCGGCAAGGCCCTGGACCCGCGCCGCAAGGTCGCCGCCGTCAGGCAGCCGGTCCTCAGCGACGTTGGCGATCACCACCGAGGGCTTGGCGGATACGGGGAAGAGCGGCTGGAGGAGCGGCATGGACTCTCTGTCGAGCTCCAGAGTGGCCAGAGCGTGCCCCTCGTCCAGGTGCTCCTTGGCGCGCTCGAGCACGGCCAGCTCGGTGGCCCCTTGCTTCTTGCCGGCCCGCACCTCGCGGCGGACCGCCTCAAGCTTCTTCTCGACCGTGGCCAGGTCGGTCAGCGCCAGGTCGAGCTCGATGCCTTGCAGGTCGCCGGCGGGGTCGGGGTCGGGCCCGAAGCCACGCACCACCTTGATGACCACGTCCGACTCGCGGGCGGCGGCGATGCGCTGGGCCCGCGACCCGGGCGGCGCGTCGGCCAGCCGTACCTGCGCCGGCACCACGCGCTTGGGCCGGACGGCCGCCGCCAGACGGCCCAGCCGCTCGTCCGGAACGTCCACCATGCCAACCCCGTCCGAGCCCCGACCGCCGACCAGCGCATGAAAAAGCGTGGTCTTGCCTGACCCCGGCGGGCCGACGATCGCAACACTGACCGGCATCGGCTACGCCGGCGCGCTCGCCGGGACCAGGTCCAGCTGGAAGGCCGAATGCAGCGCACGCGCCGCCGGTTCCGCGTGGTCGCGCCTGACGATGCAGGTGATGCGGATCTCGGAAGTGCTGATCATCTCGATGTTGATCCCCGCCTCCGCCAGCGTCCGGAACATGCGGGCGGCGATGCCAGGTGTGCCCAGCATGCCCGTGCCGACCAGCGACACCTTGGCCAGGCCGCTGGCATGGCTGACACCACCGGCACCCACCTCGATGGCCACCGGCTCCACCAGCTTCAGCGACTGAGACGCCGCCGCGTCGGAGACGGTAAACGTGAGGTCGGTGTGCCCATGGGTCGACACGTTCTGGACGATGACGTCCACTGAGATGCCCGCATCGCTGAGCGGCTCGAAGATCGCGGCAGCCACGCCAGGACGGTCAGGCACGCCTAGGACGGTCAGCTTGGCGACGCCGAGCTCGGCCGCCACCCCACGGACGCGGTTGCGATCTTCCATAGGTACTTCGGAGACGATCATGGTACCCGGCCTCTTGTGGAAGCTCGACCGGACGTGGATGCGCACGCCGTAGAGCTCGCCGATCTCGACCGCACGCGGATGCATCACACGCGCGCCCACCGCGGCCAGCTCCAGGATCTCCTCGTAGGCGATGTGGTGCAGCAGGCGGGCCGACGGCACCACTCGCGGGTCTGCGGTCAGGATGCCGTCCACGTCGGTGTAGATCTCACAGACCTCGGCGCCGAGGGCTGCTGCCAGCGCCACGGCAGTCGTGTCGGAGCCGCCGCGGCCCAGGGTCGTGATCTCGAAGTCCTCCGTGGCGCCCTGAAAGCCTGCCACCACCGGCACAAGGCCGCGCTCGAGGGCCTCGAGAACCCGGGTCGGACGGATCTCTTTGATCCGCGCCTTCGAATGATGGTTGCTCGTGCGGACGCCTGCCTGGGGTCCGGTGAGCGAGATCGCGGGCAGGCCCTGGTCCTGGAGGCACATCGCCACCAGGGGCGCGGTGATCGTCTCGCCGTTGGCGACGAGCATGTCCAGCTCTCGTGGCGGCGGATCGCCGCTGACCCGCCCGGCGAGCTCGATAAGACGGTCGGTCGTCTGGCCCATGGCGGACACCACAGCGACCACCTGGTGGCCGGCCCGAGCGGTCTCAGCGATGCGCCTGCAAACGCGCTTGATGCGGATGGCGTTGGCGACGGACGTGCCCCCGTATTTCTGGACGATCATGAATGCACGTCCAGGCCGTGGCGGGTGGCCCTGGTGACCAGCCCGTAACCCCCTTCTGGACCGGCTTCCTCCATCGCGGCCGCCACGTCCTCGCCCAGGCGTCGTTCGCAGAAGGCGAAGACGCTGGGGCCGGCGCCGGCGATCGCTGCCCCGTAGGCACCGGCCTCGCGGGCCGCTTCGATGACTTCCTGGGCCCACGGATAAAGAGGGATGCGATATGGCTGGTGCAGCCGATCTTCCATCGCCAGGTCCAGCATCGGCCACTGCCGCGTGTGCAGGATCTGCACCAGAGAGGCCAGCCGCGCGGCGTTGAACACGGCGTCCGCCCGGTCGACCTGAGCGGGCAGGACCGCGCGCGCCTGGTCGGTCAGCAGGGGCTCGGGCGCGACGAAGAGCGCCACCTCCAGGTCCGGCACAGGCAGGCCGTGGACCTCCTCGCCGACGACGGCGACGACTCCACCCATCACGGCAGCGGCCACGTTGTCGTAGTGGCCCTCCTCGCGTCCCGCGTCGCCGATCGGGTCCTCGGAGCTGCAGAGGGCCGCCGCGGCCACCCGGGCGGCGGCGCTGCTGCCGAGGCCGACGCCCAGGGGGATGTCGTTGGTTACCCAGCCTCGGAGCGGCAGGACCGACAGCGGGTTGCGATTCACTGCGAGGAAGTCGGCTCCCTCGCCTTCGAACTCCCACTCTGGCTGGTCCCACTCTTCGGCCTCGACCTCCAGCCACAGGTCGATCGCCATGGCGAGGACGTCGAAGCCGGGCCCGAGATTGGCGATGGAGGCGGGTACGCGAACTCTCACAGCGGCTTGATGAGGCGGACCGAGCGGCGCCGGTAGCCCATCTGCTCCTGGAAGAAAGGCAGAGAGAGTGCGCTCTCCGGATATGTGTCGAGGAGCGAGACAGTCGCTCCCCGGTCACGTCCCCAGTCCTCCAGCGCGGCCATGAGCCTGGCGCCCACTCCCTGGCGCCGGAACGCCTCCTCGACGACAACCACGTCGACCATGAGCCGTGTCTCGCTGAACTGGCGCTGAAGCTGGTACCTGGCCGAATCCAGGGGCCGCTCGATCCGGCCCGTGGCCGCGCCGACAACCCTGCCGCCGACCTCGGCCACGACCCGCAGCGTGTCCGGCTCGTCTCCGGCCGCCGAGCCGCGCTCCAGGTGCTCGACCAGCCCGTCGGTCTCCGGAATCTGAAAGGTCTCCGGGGCCAGCTCCGCGTAGTAGCGGCCGGCATCCAGCCACGACCGGGCCAGCTCTTCGCCGTCACCAGGCCGGCGTGGTCGGACGGTGATCTCAGCGGTGGTCATAGCTTCAGCACTTTAGCCAGCGCCCGCGCGTCCCCGTCCAGCTCGATGGGTGGTTCAACGTTGCCAAGAGCCGCCTCGGGGTCCTTGAGACCGGAGCCCGTCAGGACGACGACGGTGGTCGAGTCCTTGCCGATCCGCCCTTCGCGGACCAGGCGGACGAGCAGAGCCAGCGGCGCGCAGGAAGCCGGCTCGGCGAACAGCCCCTCCGTCGAAGCGAGCCAGATCTGCGCCTGCAGGATCTCGGTGTCGGTGACCGCGTCGATCACGCCGCCAGACTCGTCGCGGGCGGTGGTCGCCCCCTCCCAGCTCGCGGGGTTCCCGATCTTGATCGCGGACGCCACCGTCCTGGGCCTCCTGACGGGCCTACCGGTCACGATGGGGGCGGCGCCCTCCGCCTGCGCGCCGACCATCCGCGGCCGCAGGGCGCAGCGACCGGCGGCGTGGTACTCCTTGAAGCCCATCCAGTAGGCGGTGATGTTGCCCGCGTTGCCGACCGGCAGCACCAGGTAGTCCGGGGCGTCGCCCAGCGCGTCGACGACCTCGAAGGCTCCCGTCTTCTGACCCTGCAGCCGGTACGGGTTGACCGAGTTGACCAGAGCGACCGGGTAGTGTTCGGCCAGATCGATGACCGTCTGCAGGGCGTCGTCGAAGTTGCCGCGCAGGGCGACCACCTTGGCCCCGTACATCAGCGCCTGCGAGAGCTTGTTCATCGCGATCTCGCCGGCCGGCACGACCACGATGGCTCGGAGGCGCTGGCTGGCGGCGTAGGCGGCCGCGGAGGCTGACGTATTGCCCGTCGAGGCACAGACCAGAACCCGCGCTCCCTCCTCCATCGCCTTGGCGACGGCGAGCACCATGCCGCGGTCCTTGAACGAGCCGGTCGGGTTGAGGCCCTCTTGCTTGAAGAAGAGCCGGCCCAGGCCGAGGGAAGGGCCGATGGTGCGGCTGGGAACCAGCGGCGTCGAGCCCTCGAGGAGGCTGACCGCCGGCGTGGCGCCGGTGACCGGCAGCCAGTCGCGGTACCGGTCGATCACGCCGAGGCGCACACCGCCTCCGCCTGGAAGCCAAACCGAAAGCCGTTGTGGATGATCTCGGAGATCGCGGCCTGGTCCAGACCCAGCTCGGTGCCGAGTCCGGCGATCTCGTCGTTGAGGTTGACTCCGAACATCGAGGGATTGTCGGAGTTTACGGTCACCGGCACGCCCGCCCTATGCAGCCGGGGTAGCGGGTGCGCAGCCCGCGAATGGTACACGCCGAGTCTGACGTTGCTCGTCGGGCAGACGTCAAGGGGGATCCGATGCCTCGCCAGGTGGGCCACCAGCGCCGGATCTTCGATCGCGCGCACGCCGTGAGCGATGCGCTCAGCGCCCAGTGCGTTGATCGCCCCCCACACGCTGTCCGGCCCGCCGTGCTCCCCGGCATGAGGGACGCTGTGCAGGCCCGCCGCCCGGGCGCGCTCGAACCAGGGTGCGAACTGTTCGGGGGGATTGCCGTCCTCGGCGCCTGACAGACCCAGGGCGACGACACCCCCGTCCCGGCCCGCAATCGCCACCTCGGTGGCGTAGTCAGCCCAGTAGCGGCACTCGGCCTCGTCGGGCACGCTGCGGTTGAAGTCGAATATCCAGCGCAGCTCGAGGCCGAAGTCCGCGCGCACACGAGCCCGCGCACGGTTCATGGTCTCCAGCGAGGCCGGGAAGCGAATGCCGCGAAGCTCGAGGCCCATCGGCGTGACCATTACCTCGGCGTATCGAACGTGCTGGGCGGCCAGATCCCGGCCGGCCTCGTAGGTGATGAGCTCGAGGTCTTCTGCCGTTTGCACGCATGGGCGCAGAGTTCGCAAGACCTCGCTGAAGTGGTCGAAGTCGCGGAACCGGAACCCTTCGTGCAGCCCCGCGATTGTGTCTACTGGCAGGTGGACGCGGTTGCGTCGCGCCAGCTCAAGAAGGACGGCTGACTGGATCGCCCCAAACAGGTGCACATGCAGCTCGGCCTTGGCCACCTCCTCCCAGTCCAGCACCGTGTTCAGAGCACCCGCAGGAACGAGTCGACCGCGTCCACGACGTCCAGGTCACTGATCCGCGCACGGGTGCGGCGCAGAGCCGCGTCGGGCGCGGGGTGCGTAGTGACTACGAACTCGGCCGACACGTCGTCCGATTCCTTCTGGATGGCGCTGGCGATACTGACGCCTTCTTCCCCGAAGACGGTGCAGATCCTGGCCAGCACACCAGGCCGATCCGCGACGTGGCACCGGAAATAGGCCCTCGAGCGGATCTCGTCCATCGACATCACCCTCACGTCCGGGTCGAACTCGAACGCCGCACGGTTCTGCACCTGGCGGTGGATGGAGCGAGCCAGGTCGATGATGTCGCCCACGACGCTCGACGCCGTCGGGCGCCCGCCCGCCCCCAGGCCCTGAAGAAGCACCTGGCCAACGAGGTCACCCTCGATGTAGACGGCGTTCGCGGGCCCCTCGACGGCCGCCAGCGGGTGGCCATGCGGCACCAGCACAGGGTGAACCCGGGCTTCGACCTGCCCATCGCCGTCGCGGGCGGCGTAAGCGAGCAGCTTCACCTCGTAGCCGAGCTCCCTTGCGTAGCGGAAGTCGACCGGCTCTATGCCCTCGATGCCTTCCCTGTACACGTGGTCGGGATGAACGCGGGCGCCGAAGCCGATCGACGCCATGATGGCCAGCTTGTACGCGGCGTCGAAGCCGCATACGTCCTCGGTGGGGTCAGCCTCGGCGTAGCCGGCCGCCTGGGCCTCGACCACCGCGGCGGGCAGATCCAGGCCCTGATTGGCCATCCTGCCCAGCACGTAGTTCGTTGTGCCGTTGATCACCGCCATGATTCGCTGGATGTCGTTGGCCAGCAGGTCGACCTTGAAGGTGCTGATGAGCGGGATCCCGCCGCCCACGGCGGCCTCGAAATAGACGTCGACGTTCATATCGCCGGCAAGCTCGAGCAGCTCAGGGCCGTGTCGCGCCATGACCAGCTTGTTGGCTGTCACAACGTGCTTGCCGCTGCGGATCGCGCGCTCCAGGTAGGAGCGGGCTGGCTCCTCGCCGCCGGCCACCTCGACCACCACGTCGATCTCGGAGCTGTCGAGAAGCGCGGAGGGATCCGCCGTGAGGACGCCGGCCGGTACCTCGATGCCGCGGGGGCGGTCGACGTCGCGGACCAGGGCCCGCTTCAGCAGCAGCTCTACGCCGGCGCGGCGTCGGAGCGCGTCGCGGCGATTGAGGAGCCGGTCGGCGACATTGGTGCCGACCGTGCCCATGCCGATCAGTCCGATGTTGAGCGCAGCCTTCTGCATCTAGTGGTTATTCTCCCGGCCATGGCACTCCTCTTGCGTGAGGGCGACGTCGAGCGCCTCGGCGACATGGGCAGCGTGATGGATGCCGTCGAGGCCGCCACAACCGACCTGGGCAAGGGCGAGGCGCAGAACCAGCCTCGCCGTCGGGTCTTTCCGCCGGGGGGCGTGCTCAACGTCATGTTCGCGAGCTGGCCTGCCGGTGGAGTATCAGGGCTGAAGTCATACACGGTCGGAGGTGGGAAGGCTCGGTTTCTTGTCGTTCTGTACGACCTCGAGGGCGCTCCGATCGCGATGATCGAGGCCGACCGTCTAGGCACGTTCCGCACCGGTGCGGCGACCGGCGTCGCCGCACGCAGACTGGCGTCACCCGGCCCCAAGACCGTGGCGGTGATTGGCGCAGGCTGGCAAGCTCGCACCCAGGTGGCGGCGCTCCGGCGCGCGCTGGAGATCGCTGAGCTCCGGGTGTTCAGCCGGACGGCCGAACGCCGGCATCGTTTCGCGGCCGAAGTCGGGGGAGTCGCATCCGCGTCGGCCGAGGAGGCAGTGCGCGGCGCGGACGTCGTGGTGACCATAACCAACAGCGCCACCCCGGTATTCGAAGCGGCCTGGGTCAAAGCCGGTGCGCTGGTCGTGGGTGCCGGTTCCAACTTCCCGACGCGGGCCGAGCTTCCGGCCCAGCTCGTGCATGGCGCACGTGCGGTGGTCGTCGATCAGCTCGAAGCCGCGCGGTTGGAGAGTGGCGACCTGCTCTGCGCCGGCTACGACGTCGATCGAGCGATTGAGCTGGGCGCTGTCCTGGCCGGCAAGACCGCGGTGCTCGCCGGCGACGCACCCCTGCTGTTCGAGTCGCATGGGCTGGCGCTCTGGGATCTGGCGGCCGGTAAGGTGGTCCTGGAGGCCGCGCGAGCGCAGGGTGTCGGCGAGGACATCAGGCTTTTCTGACCGCCAGCCACAGGCCTCGGCCAATCAGTCCCTTCTCGTCGTGGGTGGCCTCCAACCCGGCCCGCGCAAAGGCGGCCGCGTACTCGTCGCGCGTCCAGAGCCACAGCACGTGACGTTCGGTCAGATACTCAACCTGCCCGTCGCGGCCGACCAGATAGTGGAACCGCAGCACCGAAGCACGCGCGTCAACCTCGATCGAGGTCATGCGGGCGACCTTGACGGACTCCGCATCGGCCGTGTGCATGCCCACGTGGCCGGGAATGACCTGGTCCGGACTCAGCCATGGCTCGACCACGAGTACTCCTCCGGGTGCGACGTGACGGGCCAGGTTGACGACCGCAGTATCGAGGTCTCGGACATAGCCGATCGAGCTGAAGAGGCAGGTCACGACATCGAAGCGGCGGCCGAGGTCGAGGGTGGTGAGGTCGCCCTCATGGACGGCGAAGCCCCTGCCCCGGGCGATCTCCACCATCTTCGGGTCGATGTCCACGCCCTCGCAGCGGTAGTGTCTGGCCAGCTGCTCCAGGTGCTTGCCGGTGCCACACGCGATGTCGAGCAGCGTGCCGCCCTCGCGCCCGATCAGCTCGTAGAGGCGCTGCGCCTCGCCTGCATAGTCTTTCCAGGAGTAGACCAGGTCGTAGAGGTCTGCGGTGTCTGTGAACAACGGCCCGATCAGGGCCCAGGGCGGGTGGCGAGGTGATCCTTGACGTACTCGATCCCGGGCACACTCCCAGGCACGACTACGACCACCAGCAGTGAGAGCACCAGGACGAGCGCCAGCGCCAGCGCCCCCACTGCGGATGCGAACGCAACCGGGCGGCGCCAGTGATGCTCGCCCGCATGGCTCAGCTCAAGAAGGTTCGGCACATGCTTCGGCCTCCAGGCGGCGACCTCCGCTCGGAAGGCCGCGATCACATCGCTGTCACTGAGCTCTCGATCCACGGTTACCTCTACGAACGGCCCGAGGCTGGGTTTTGTTCAGTGTCTATCGTCGAACAGCCTTTGTCCAGGCCTTCGGGGCGCTGCTGGGGACCAAGCTTGCGGCGCATCACCACCATCGCCTTCGCGATACGGGAAGCCACGGTACCACTTGGGATGTCCAGTGCGTGCGCCACTTCCTCCCGCGAGTACCCGAGGTAGAAGTGCAGGTAGACGGCCGCGCGGAGCTTCGGACTAAGCTCGGCCAGGGCTGCCTCGACCATCGTGCGGGCCTCGCTCCTTGAATAGCCGCCGTCGTCCGGCGCCTGGTAGAGACGCATCGGCAGGATTCGCGCCAGTTTCTGGCGGCGGAGGTGAGAGATCGTCGTGTTCACGGCGATGCGATGCAGCCAGGCCCCGGGAGGCGCCGTCGGCTGGTAGCGCAGCCGGGCGCCGTAGGCGCGTGTGAACGACTCCTGGGTCAGGTCCTCCGCCTCCTGGTCGTTGAGCACCATGGCTCGAATCGTCCGGAACACGTTGAAGTACTCCTGCTCGAACAGCAGCGGAAACTGCGTGGCAGGGTTCAGGTCGCGCGAGCTGATCTGGCCAGCCTCGTCAGGCGCCATACATCTCTAAGTGTGGCGCCCGCCGAGCTCTGCTGTCATCGGGCATGATTCCCGAGTGCCACGATTCGCGGCCCAGAGCCTCCGACGGCTGGCGGCAGACGCCCTGCATGCGCGCGACGTACCGAGCCAAGACGCGGTGCTGGTGGCCGACAGCCTCGTCGACGCGGAGCTCGAGGGCCAGGCCTCGCATGGCTTCATTCGCTTCCCATTCGTCCTGGACCGCCTCCGGATGGGCCTGATCAACCCGCGTCCCTCGATGCGTCTGACGAGCGAGCGGCCGGCCGTGGCGGTGCTGGACGCCGACAACTGTCTGGGCCCCGTTGCCGGCATGCGCGCGGTCGAAGCCGCCATCGAGCAGGCGCTGGCGGTCGGGGCGGGCGTGGTCGCAGTGCGCCGAAGCAATCATCTGGGGTCTCTGGGCTTCTACCTGCGCCGATTCACCTCCTCCCGCATCATCGGGCTGGCCTTCACCAACACCCCGCCAGCGATGCCGCCACCAGGCGGCCGGACCCCCTATCTCGGCACCAACCCGATCGCCGCCGGCTTCCCGACCTCGGGCGAGCCGGTGATCGTAGACCTGGCCACCAGCCAGGTCGCACGAGGGCGAATCCTCAACGCAGCCCGAGTGGGGGAGCAGATCCCCGAGGGCTGGGCGCTGGACGCCGTGGGCCAGCCCACCACAGACCCCGAGGCGGCGATCGAAGGCAGCCTGCTGCCGTTGGGCGGCCACAAGGGGTTCGCGCTGGCGCTAATGGTCGAGGTGCTGAGCGGCGTCCTCTCAGCGGCCGCCGTCGGTCCGGAGGTCGGCGGCACGTTCCTGGAATCGGACCGGGAGAGCAACGTTGGCCACTGCTTCGTTGCAATCGACCCTGCTGCCCTTGCGCCGGGGTTCGCCGAACGCATGGACCGCCTGACCCGGGACATCCACCGCCTCGGCGGCCGCGTCCCCGGCGACCGGCGCCACAGCGAACGTGCCCGCCACCTGACGGAGGGCATCGACCTCGCCGACGAGCTGGTGGAGGAGCTGCGAAAGCAGGGCGTGGTAATGTGACCCGCACCCCTCGGAGTCAGTCTCGGTTCGTGGTCGGGGTGTCCGTCCTGGCCGCCTGCTGAACGAGCAGGTTCCAGGCGTTGCGGAGCGCGACCCCGAACAGACCAAGGATGACCGCTGGTACGGCCAGCTCGATGCTCCTTCTCTGCGGACTCATGAACTGGTCGTAGCTGTCGTAGACGAGAAACGCCAAGCACACGAGCGGGGCGAGCAGCAGCCACGCAGTCTGCCAGGTCCGCTCGAGGCGATGCTCACGAAGCATCCCTCCCCACACCGGCAGCCAGCATCGGGTCACGCTGTACGCGCCGAAGCCGGCCATGATGGCTATGCCAATGCTCAAGCCTCTGCGGTCCAGTCCTGGGTAGAGGAAGAGAAGCGAGACGACGAAGACGGTGACGAAGAGGCTGAACGTGGAGCGGGCCGTCGCGTGGAGGCGGTTGCCGGGGTCGTAGCTGACGCGTCCGAAACCAACCTGGACGGCGACGAAGAGCAGCCCGAGAAGCGTGGCAGCAGCGCCCGCGGTCCAGCCGAAGAACGTCTCCACCCCAGACGCCACGAGCCGCAGCCTAGCAGGCCTACACGGGTGGCCGGTTGAGAGCCCACGGCCGCACCGCCTCGAAGGCCGCGGCCGCGCGAAGGCAGAGCGCATCCTGGTGCCAGGGCGCGACGATCTGCACGGCGACCGGCAGCCCTTCCGCGGTGAAGCCGCAGGGCACTGAAGCGGCCGGCCAGCCGGTCAGGTTGAAGGGGTACATCAGGGGCCAGCGACCACCGGCCACCTGCTGCACAGGCGCGCCGTCGATCTCGGCCGGCGGCTGCTGGTATGACCAGGCGGGGCAGGGCATGGCCGGGGTCAGCAGCAGGTCGTAGCCGGCCATAAAAGACATCGCCTGGTCGTAGAAGCGCGTACGTGAGGCCTGCGCATCGAGCAGCTGAGGGGCCGTCACTGCGCGACCCAGCTCGATGACCTGGGCCAGCGAGTGGTCGATCCACTCAGGCCGCCGGTCCGCAAGTGGCCCCAACCGGCCGGCGATGCTCGCCCGATACAGCACGGCGTGCCACGGGCCCGGGTGGTCCCAAT
>Ga0126384_10002331_pt1 | contig 11485 bp, 9 predicted proteins | sample PanSoiMetPlot_36_FD_92543 | JGI IMG/M metagenome (GOLD analysis project Ga0126384, IMG submission 92543) | Tropical forest soil microbial communities from Panama - MetaG Plot_36 | ecosystem: Environmental > Terrestrial > Soil > Tropical forest > Bulk soil | place: Panama | collected 2016-02-17 | reverse complement strand
CTGATCGCCGTGCAGTTGGCGGGCGATGAGCTGGTCCCGGAGCACGCCGATGGTTGCGGCCTAGCCGTGGTGCTGGCGCGAGGGCGAAGAATCGCAGTGAGCCGTGGCTTCGATGCCGTCACGTTGCAGCGCCTGGTGCAGGTGTTGGAGAGGATGTAGGGTGTTTGGCTTCGGTCCAGCGACGCGGATTTATCTGGCGGTGGGAGCGACCGACATGCGCAAAGGATTCGAAGGCCTGTATGGTCTCGTGCGCGATCGATTGCAATGCTCTCCGCTGAGTGGCCACGTGTTTTTATTTTGTAATGCAGCCCGGAACCGGCTGAAGCTGTTGGTGTGGGACGGAAGCGGGTTGTGGATCTGCGCCAAAAAATTGTGCCGCGGTAGATTCCGCTGGCCGCAGCCGGGGGCGGGAGAAGTCAAGCTCGTGCTCAGTCATGCAGAACTAGCCATGTTGTTGGGCGGGATTGATCTCAGCCAGGCGCGCCATCGAGCGTGGTACCGAAACCAGATCGACAACGACGAAGTTGATTCTGACCGCAGCAATACTGCACGAAATGATTGTATTCCACAACGCGCCTCTGCTACTAAATAGCCCATCGTGAGTGCTGCAAGCCAACCTTGGGCTTCTCGACCGGTCACGCTTTGCGAGGCGGAAAAGCTGATCGAACAACTGCAACAGAAACTGCAGGTAGCCGAGTTAAGAGTTGTGGTTTTGGAAGAACGGTTACGGCTGCGGCGAATCGAGAAATACGGAGCCGGCAGCGAGAAGTTATCGAATTTTCAGTTGGAGATGTTGGAGCAGGAGCCCGGCGTCAGCCGAGCCGAAGTGCAAGCCGAGAGCGAGCGCCCGGTGATCGCAGGCGACATCATCGAGGTGACCGGGTATCAACGAAAACCACGCCGTTCCCATCCTGGACGTCAGTCATTACCGGCGGAGCTGCCACGCGTGGAGAAGGTGATTGCCGGTACGGCAGAACAGTGCGTGTGCAGCCGGTGTGGCCAACGGACCACGGTGATCGGATACGAAGAGAGTGAGCAGCTCGAAGTAGAGTCGGCGAAGTATTTTGTGCTGGTGACCAAACGCGAAAAGCGTACTTGTAAATGCGGTAACGGAGCAAGAATCGTATCGGCGCCGTTGCCAGCGCGAATTATCGAAAGAGGATTAGTGAGTGATGGGGTGGTGATCGACACCCTAATCCGCAAATATTGTGATCATCTTCCGTTGTACCGGCAGAGTGTAATTCTGGACCGGGAGTCGGGAGTGGACATCAGCCGAGCGACGCTGGACGGCTGGGTGATGCAAGTGGGCGAAATGCTCCGGCCCTTGGTGGTGGTGATGGGCCGGGAGTTAGTGCAGGGCAGCTACCTGCAGGCCGACGAGACGCCGGTGGGGGTGCAGATGCACGATGGTCGCGGTAAAAACCATCAAGCGTATCTGTGGCAGTACGGACGACCGGGAGGAGCGACGGTGTTCGACTTTCGCTTGGGAAGAGATCGTGCCGGACCCAAACAGTTTCTGCAAAATTTCCATGGCATTCTGCAGACCGATGCCTACGCAGCTTACGACAAAGTCGGAGGTTCGGGCATGGTACACGCGGGGTGCTGGACGCATGCCCGTCGCGGTTTTGCCAATGTGGTCAAGCTGAATCCGGGAGATCCGGTGGCTAGCCCGATCGTGGCCAGGATCAATGCGTTGTTCGCGGTGGATGGGGAAGCACGCGAGCAGGGACTGAATGTAGAAGCGCGTCATCGACTACGGCAACAGAAAGCTCCTGAGCTGTTGGAGAAAATCAAAGCAGCCATCGCAGCGGCCAGATCCGGGGCGTTGCCGGGAGGGGCGCTGGTGAATGCTTGCCAATATGTCCTGGAAAGCTGGCCGAGACTGACGCGTTTTCTCGAGTACCCGGAGTTAGAACTGAGTAATAACCTGATCGAGAACTCGATGCGTCCGATCACCTTGGGCCGTAAGAACTGGATCCACATCGGGAGCCCGGACGTCTCAAAGCGACATCGACACGCTCGTGGCGTGGGCCACTGCCGGCTCTCCTAGGGGCGATCCCAAGGACATGACGGCTCCCCTGAACTTTGTGGAAGGTTGGGGCATTCCGAAACCAGATCTCACGTTCAGCTGCCCAAAGAGTTTTCCGTTCCGGAATCTGGGATGGTCGAGTACCAATACGCAATCGTGCCAACAGGCTTCACAGAAGATAAGTGGGTTCAAGCGGTCGAAGTCCGGCCAACCGAACGCTCCGTGGTTCACCACATCATCGCTTACATTCGAGAACCCGGGTCCAATTACTTCAAAGATCAAAAACCGGGAGTGTTCTTCGAAGCTCCACGTGTCAATCCGGTTGAAAACGTGGATACGAGCGCCCTGCCTAGCGACTTCCTGGTTGGCTATGCTCCCGGCCAACCGGCAGAAATCTTGCCCGCTGGCGAAGCGAAACTGATCAAGGCGGGTTCAGACATTGTGTTCGAGGTTCACTATACTCCTAACGGTAAAGCGGTGATGGACCGGACCAAGCTCGGTTTGGTTTTCGCCAAAGAGCCACCGAAAAAACGGGTACAGACCTTATCGTCAAGTAATGGCACTTTCAAAATTCCTCCGAGCGATCCCAATTATCGCGTCGATGCTTCCTTTGAAATCCGCAAGCCAGTGACGCTGGCCTCGCTGCATCCACACATGCACGCCAGGGGAAAAGACTTCGAATATCGCGTGGTCTTCCCGAATGGCGAGACTCGGACCATTTTGCGGGTGCCACAATACAATTGGCACTGGCAGCTTTGGTATAACCTCGCGAAACCTATTGATCTGCCGCCAGGCGCTCGCATTGAATGTACCGCCCATTTCGACAACTCAGCCAACAATCCCGAGAATCCAGACCCCACAAAAACGGTTATTTGGGGTCAGCAGAGTTGGGATGAAATGATGGTCGGCTTCTTCAATCTGGTTTATGACCCAATGATTTCTCCCAAAGACTTATTAGCGAGAAAGAAAGATAACGCAAAATTAAAAGCCTCAGAAGCAAGCAACTGATGCGGCTCGCCGAACGGTCAACCTTCCACAACGCCGCCATGAAGATGGCGCGTAGCGCTTTTGTCATCATCGTTGGTCTCACCGCATTATGTGCAGGTCAGTCGGTCGCATCGCGGAAAAAACAAATTCTCGTCATTGGAAAAGAAATAGGATACCGTCATGAAGCGGTGTCGCACGCCATGGCGACGATCGAACACCTTGGGAAGGAAACGGGCTTGTGGGACGCCACCCTCCGCACTGACACAGAAGCGTTGACCAAGAAAAAACTAGAGTACAACGCCAAGAATCTTACCAACTTCGATGCTGTGGTTTTCTTCACCGGTGGTGATCTTGAAATGGAAGCCCAACAAAAGGCCGACTTCTTATCCTTCGTACACGAGGATGGAAAGGGCTTCATCGGCATTCACAGTGCCCCCATTACCTTTGTTGACTGGCCCGCATACGGAGAGATGATCGGAGGCTATTACGATGAGCATCCATGGGGAACCTTCGACGCTCCGATCATCGTGGAAGACCCAGCATTTCCCGGAATGGAGCAATGGGCAATGTCCTTTGTGCTGCGGGACGAGATTTATCAAATGAGGAATTATTCGCGCGAGAAAGTCCGCGTTCTCATGCGCCTTGATGCCACTAAGATCGGCCTAGGCAACAAGAACGTGCATAGAAACGATCGCGACTTCGCAGTGACGTGGGCCAAGATGTACGGGAAAGGGCGCGTGTATTACACGACCTTGGGACACGTTCAGGATAACTGGGACAAACCGGAATTCCAAAAGATGATTATCGAAGCCATTCAGTGGGTAACTGGGATCATCAGTGCAGACGTCAGCCCGCGGCCAATGCCTCAAGGCCACTGATCGAAAGCAGCTACGGAGACTAGAAGTCAATGATTGTCGCCAGGTGCGAACAAGGTGTGCGAATATCTGCTTCCCTGATTCAAGTATCGCGTGAGAACATGCGTCGTTTTAGGTTAGTCACACTGCAGTCCTGCGATCGAGGTTCAGAATGTCACATGAAGAGCCAACAATAATAAAGAAGGACGTCCGGGTGGTTATCCGGAATATTGGACTGCTGATAAGTGGCGAGTTGAACAATCCTGTGCTACAAGGCGATACCGTTGTTGCCGTCAACGGACGCATTTCTGCCATGGGGATGTTTAAAGACATCGATACGAATGGTGCCACTACCGTCATTGACGCGAAGGGGACAGCGATTGCTCCTGGATTTATTGATAGCCATGTACACCCCGTTGCTGGCGACTGGACTCCGCGACAGAATCAGCTGGGCTGGATCGACAGCTGCATGCATGGCGGGGTTACCACCATGATTTCTGCGGGTGAAGTGCACACTCCGGGAAGACCGAAAGATGTGATTGGACTGAAAGCCATGGCGATCTTCGCCCAGCGTGCTTTCGACAGCTTTCGTCCGGGTGGCGTGCGCATTCACGCGGGTGCACCAGTTCTCGAACACGGCATGGCGGAGCAGGATTTCAAAGACCTAGCGGATGCAGGCGTGAAGATGCTGGGAGAGGTCGGACTTGGCAGCGTCAGAGATAGCGAGACAGCGCGGCAAATGGTGGCATGGGCGCGTAAGCACGGTCTGCAAAGCACCATTCATACCGGTGGTCCGAGCATTCCGGGGTCAAGCTTGATTGACAAAGACATTGTGCTGGCAGCCGATGCTGACGTGATCGGCCATATCAACGGTGGGCACACTGCCTTACCGGATAATCAGATCGTCGCGCTCTGCGAGAACTCGCCGCGTGCCCTCGAGATTGTTCATAACGGGAATGAAAAAGCAGCACTCCTCACCCTGCGCACCGCCAAAGAGCTCGGACAATTCGAGCGAGTGATATTGGGTACCGATTCTCCTGCGGGATCGGGTGTTCAGCCGCTCGGCATTGTGCGCCTGATCTCGATGCTAAGCTCGCTCGGGGAAATTCCGGCCGAGGTTGCCATCTGTTTTGCAACTGGCAACACGGCGCGAATCCGCAACCTGGATTGCGGAATCCTCGAGCCCGGTCGCGCCGCCACTTTCGTATTCATGGATAAAGCGCAGCACTCTTCCGGGAAGGATCTACTGGATAGCATTCAGCGTGGCGATCTACCCGGTATCGGAATGGTCATGATAGAAGGTGTCGTCAGCGTGCAGCGTAGCCGGAATACGCCGCCGGCAGCAAAAATTCCAGAGATTGTGGGGTGAATCCTACTTCTTAGTGCAGACCGTCTTCTCCCTTGATCTGCTGTTTCGTAAGCCCGCCGACGCGAGGCAGAGGGCGGCCACTATCGGTCACGGCAATCGCGACCATAATCTCATTCGCGCGCGGCGCATCGTTGATGCGAACCTCCATGCCATCGAAATGGCTCCGTACGAAAGCGGCGTCCTTATGGCCCAGCGGAATGTCGAGTGCTACGCCCATGCCGCCGCGCTTCTTGGAAGACGGGATCAGTGCTGCTCCCTTCCCGAGCACACGCCGCACTGGTGCGCCAAGCTTGGGATGCAGGATCGCCGCCGCGTGCTCAAGTTCGCCGTTCTCACCGACTGCCGCGGCCTTTCCGTAGCTCTCGGCTGCGCTCCCCACAATACCGAGCGCCGCGACGGCGCGTTGACTCAACAGCTCCCCAAGCTCTCCGCCAATATCCATCAACTCAGAGAGATCCTCAACGTACTTGCCCGCGAAAGGGTTCTCGATAACAGCGACCGCCGCAGCACGGCGCGTGGGCGGCTGAACCGGACGATTCATCTCAGTATGAGTCTCTTCCAAAAACGTTACCAGCTTGCGGATACGCGCTTTCATCGCAGCCCGTCTTCTCCCTTAATTTCCGAAGCCTTGAGCCCACCGACGCGGGCATGTACGCGCGCGCCCGTTGTCATCACGAGCGTCAATACGATCTCATCGGCGCGGGGCGCGTCCGAAATGCCGATCTCCATGGCATCGAAGTGGCTGCGAACATAAGACGCATTGATGTGGGTTATAGGAACATCGAGTCGCGTGCCGGGACCACCGACTTTCTTCGTGGAAGAGACGATCGCCTTGGCTCCGCCGAGGACTTCGCGCATGCCGTAGCCGCCGGGTACATGCCAGAGCGCGCCATGTTCGAGCTCACCGGCAGAACCCACGATGGCTCCTTTTCCATAGCCTTCAACCGCTTTCGCATCGCCGCCGAGCACATTTATTAAGGATCGTGCCATCTCCAGTCCGAGCGGTTTCAGGTCATCCATGAAACCCACGATATTTTCGACGTACTTGCCCGCGAATGGGTTTTGGATGACTGCGAGGATGGCGGCGCGCCTGAGTGGATGTGCAGCGAGTGGACCGCCTTCATGGAAGACTTCTTCGATCTGCGTCAGCTTCTTTCTGATCTGTACGTCAGGCATAAATGAGTCCGGCTTCCCGATGAATTCCGGTACGAGCTTCAATCGGACCCTGGGTGACGATGCGCGTCTCGCCACAAAGGTGGAGTGCGGCAGAGTGAATCAGTTGTTTCTCCTTCAAGGTTTCGGCCATGGCGACGCCCCCATCCAGGGCTGACGCAATCTCTTGTCCTTTAAGGTGCCCGACATGCGTCGTGACCGGCAAGTCGAGGAGATCGCTCTTCGGATCAAGCTCGCGGGCAGGTACTCGCCGCACTGCCGGATGTCCGGGCAGATTAACCGCGTTGGCGATGATCGTTGCTGCCGCATCCGCCATCGCAGCCATTGGTGCTAACACCGTGACTGCGTCGGCAATTCCGAGCGAGAAGCTGCGTCCTCGCCAACCGCTAGTCGCGATGCCACGCACCGGCATCGCAGCATCGAGCACCATTGTTCCGAACATAGCAGTCCGGCGGCGATCGCTTTCGTCCAGTGACCTGTAGTCCACCATTCCAATCATGAAATGCTCGCCGGGAACGATGTGCAGTGCGATGTCTCCACCGTCATTTACATAAGCTCGCTGGAGATTCGCGGCGCATGTCATAGCAAGCAATATCTCTTCCGCAACGGCCCCCGCAACTGCGGCCATGGGAGTAATGAAGTGCTCCTGCGCATAAGGCCTAACCGCTACCATCATGCGCTGAGCAATCGATCCTTTAAGCACACACGCGTCATCGCTTACCTCACAGCGTAGGGCCGGGAGCTCCGCGCAAAGTTCATCAAGCACCGAAGCGAAACGTGAAACAGCCGCATCGTAAGCAGCGCGAATGTCCACGACATCGCCAAATGCCTCCAGCACGATGTCAATCGGCCCGTCGCTCAGGTGCAGGCGCTGGCCATCAGGCAGCAATTTCGCTTGCGCCCTCACCGGTCACTCCTCCGCACGCTCGAGGAGAGCGGCCATGGGTTATCGTCATGTGCAGTGAGGTGCCGAGCAGAAGCTGTTACGGAATCCAGCGGCCGAACCGAATCCATGTGGCCACCAAGCTTGGCATAGTCATTGAGCTTCAAGGTGAACTCCATCGGCGCGACCAGGGCAGGGGTGGGCACATAGCCGAAGGCATTCTCGGGCATGTTCACAACGTCGACCATGAACGTAATCCCCCCGCCGGGCCAGACATATACGGGCGCTCCGCCGCAGGTCACACGCGTCAGTGCCTGTTTGACGGACTGCGTCAGCTTGACGGGGTTCTCCGTAACCCCGGCTCGAAGCGAGCCGCCCGCACCTCCCATGAACAGGACGCTGCACAATGCAGGCTCACAGTTCTCCTTGATTCGGAGCACTGACTCTGAGAGCGACGCCGGCAACTCCGTCGCAACCGGCTGAAGCTCTTCGTCGAGTACAAAGTACGCGTAATGTTCGCCGGTTGTACTGACCATCATCAGACGCAATCCCGGCCACGCAACCTTAGGATCAAACGGCTGAAGTATAGAAAGAGGATCGGTGAGGTTGGTTCCGCCCCATCCGGTGCCCGGTTCTGCCACGCGAAAGTAACGCCCGGGTGTGGAGCGATGGCCCTTGATTTTGATTCCGGTCTCTGGGATTCCGAGCAATTTGCCTGCCTGATGCTGCGAGAGAACACCGGTAATGTGATCGTCCACAACGACAACGTCATCCACTTTTCCGAACCACTGTTTGGCGAACATGCCGACGGTGGCCGACCCGCAGCCTACACGCATTCGTTCCTCGCGAACGCCTTCCACAATCGGCGGCTGGCCAGCCTCAACTCTGACTGTCGCTCCGCCGTCGATTGTCAACTGAACTGACTTTTGATTACACAACGCAAGGAGCGTCTCACACGTCACCGTCCCCTCATGGCGCGAACCACCTGTCAGGTGACGAACGCCGCCGAGGGATAACATCTGCGAGCCGTATTCGCTCGTCGTCACATGCCCGACTGGCTCGCCCTCGGCGCGCACGAGGCTAGTCTCAGCGCCGAGGTGGCGATCGGTATCAATCTTGACCTTTACTCCGCAATAACTGAAGATTCCCTCCGTGACGACGGTTACCATGTCTACGCCCTGCACCTCGGACGAGATGATGAAGGGTGCGGGTTTGTAATCGGGATAGGTTGTGCCCGCACCAATTGCTGTCACGAAGGTTTCTGACTGCGGCACGACGTTGCCATCCCATTCCTGTTGGCGTTCAAGAAACGGAACAACGGAGTCACCCCGCGACAGTGCACGATCAAGCACGATGTGCGGATCGAGACGCACGAGTTGCCCATTCTGATTTCCGTAACGATCGCAGGAACCTGTGCGTCCCGGCTTGATGTAGCAAAGCACCGGACACGCATCGCAGCGAATTGCATCCTCATCAGCCATGACTGCCTCCGTTCGTGCGTTGTGCCAGAATGGCAGCACGGACGCGGTCGGGTGTGGCTGGGATGCGATGAATGCGAACTCCAATCGCGTCATGAATTGCGTTAAGAATGGCAGGTGCAGTCGGGATCACAGACTGTTCACCAATCCCCTTGGCGCCAAAGGGACCAACCGACGATGGATCCTCGATCAAGATGGACTCCACCTCAGGAACGTCTCCAGCGGTTGGAATCAAGTAGTCGTGAAGGTTCTCGCCCTTGCCGGGAAAGAATTCTTCCATGAGCGCCATGCCGAGACCCTGCGCTACTCCACCTTCGATCTGGCCTTCCACCAGCGTCGGATTGATGGCGCGGCCCACGTCGTGCGCCGCCGTAACCCTCAGAACACGCACCGTGCCCAGGTCGGTGTCTACCTCGATCTCTGCCATGTGGGCACCGAAGCCAAAGACCGCATACGGTATGCCTTGGCCGTTCTCATCCAGCGGGGTGGTCGGCGGATCAAAGTGCCCGTGGCAGGTGATCACGTAACCATGTTGATCCTTCGGCAATTCGCGCAGCTTGACGGTCTCTGTGCGGTCGCCCTCCACCACAGAAACGACCCCGTCGCCGAAATCTAGCAACGCACTATCTCCGGCACCGGTCAGAGACAGAATTGCTCGCCGTAGTTGACAGCCAGCTATTTGTGCGGCTTTACCTGTTACGAACGTCTGCCGCGAAGCTGAGGTCTTCCCACAGTCGGGTGTAATCGATGTGTCGCCGGAGACAAGCTCAAACCGCTCAATCGGTGCACCTAAAGCATCGGCACAAATCTGCGTGATAATGGTATTCGAGCCCTGTCCGATGTCTACTGCACCCTGGTGCAGCGCAATTCTTCCGCTCTGTTTCAGTCCAACGCGGACAGTAGATGGATTGGGAAGGGAAGTGTTGCCGCAGCCATACCACATGCCAGCGATCCCCACGCCGCGACGGAGCGGACCGTTCCGATCGCTATTAAGAGCCTGTGCTTCCGCGCGCGCTCTTTGCCACGTAGAACGCAGTGCTTCAAGGCAGGCCCGAATGCCGACCCCTTCTCCCAGCACTTGTCCCGTCACGGTTGGAGTTGAGTTGTCGAGGGCATTGATAATTCGGAACTCGAGCCGATCGACACCAAGCCGGTCCGCTAATTCGTCGTACACCTGTTCCTGTGCAATTGCCGTTTGAGGAACCCCGAATCCACGGAACGCGCCCGCAGGGACGAGATGCGTATGAACAGCGCGGGTCTGCGCGCGGTAGTGGGGAACGTAATAAGGGCCGGACGCATGTACCGGTACGCGTGCCGCGACGGTTGGTCCCCAGGACGAGTACGCGCCAGTGTTGAAGTCCGCGGTAAAGTCGACGGCGGTGAGTTTGCCTTGAGCGGTCGCTCCCGCTCGCATTCGCATTTTTGCGGGATGTCGTTTTGTCGTGCACAAGATTGATTCGTGGCGGGAGTAGACCATGCGCACCGGACGACTCAATTTCCAAGCCGCCAGGGCAATGAATGGCTGAACCGAAAGGTCGAGTTTTGCGCCAAATCCACCGCCAACGGCAGTTGGGATTATCCGCACCGCTTCCGGCGGAATGCCGAGAATATTGGCAATATCAGCGCGATCCATGTATGGAGACTGGGTGCAGGCCTGAATTTCAATCGTGTCGCCCACGCGCCGAGCAAACCCAGCTTCCGGTTCTATGTGTGCATGCTCGATGAAACCCGTTTCAAATTCCTTTTCAACCACGACGGCAGCTTCGCGAAAACCTTGCTCCAGATCGCCACAAGCCACATGACCGCGAACCAGCACGTTCTGCTCGCGATGGGAGTGAATCAAGGGTGTGCCTGGTGCGAGCGCATCCTCGATGGTGGTGATGGCCGGCAGCGGTTCCCAAGTGATCGGAAAAGAATTCCAGTCAAAGCCCTCCAGGAAATCGGCCTCAGCAATTAACGCAGCAACAGCTTCTCCTCGGAATCGGGCCACACTTTCTGCGAAGACCGGCTGATCCGCAAATTTGGGTATCACCCCATAGCAGTTCGTGCCCGGAATGTCGTCGGCAGTGAGTACGGAGGCAATTTCGGTGTGCGCCGCGACAAACAAAGGGATATCACCAAAGTGGAAGCGCGCGTGATCGTACGGGCTACGGATAACGTGGAAAGAGAGCGCGCCTTTAGGGATCTCATCTGCTCCATATATCTCGGTTCCGCTTACTTTTGCATGGCCGTCAAGCCGGACCAATCTCTTGCCGACTGAAGCGCCACCCCGCGGGCTTTGCTCGGATTGTTGTGTTGAGTTGACCTCCAAGACAGCAGCAATGATCTTGCGGTATCCCGTGCATCGGCAGAGTACGCCGCCGATCGCGTCCATAACCTCCGCTTCGCTCGGCACAGGATTCCGTTCAAGCAACGCAGTAGCCGCAACAAGCATTCCCGGGGTGCAAGCTCCGCACTGTGCAGCACCGAGCCTTAAGAAAGACTTCTGCACCCGGTCGTAGAGCGGAGCGCGCTTGGCGAGTCCCTCGACAGTCGTGATATCACAGTTCTCCACCTGTCCGGCGGCAATCAGGCAGGAGCACACCGGCTTGCCATCCAATAGCACGGTGCAGGCGCCGCAATCGCCGGCATCGCAGCCGACCTTGGTACCCGTAAGGCCGAGCTTTTCACGAAGCACGCGAGACAATCGTTCCGTGGGACAGACCGACACAT
>Ga0126384_10002330_pt1 | contig 11489 bp, 11 predicted proteins | sample PanSoiMetPlot_36_FD_92543 | JGI IMG/M metagenome (GOLD analysis project Ga0126384, IMG submission 92543) | Tropical forest soil microbial communities from Panama - MetaG Plot_36 | ecosystem: Environmental > Terrestrial > Soil > Tropical forest > Bulk soil | place: Panama | collected 2016-02-17 | reverse complement strand
CCAAGCTCCTGCGGGCCTGGAACCCGAATTTCGCCCTTCCCCACCGCGCCGTGTTCATTTGTGCCGGGCTCTGGCGGTTGAATTATGCGGATATCCGCGCCCCGGCCGGCCGTTCTTGGAACGTCCCGTCAATTCGCGTCAGGCATCGTCAGCAAAAACAATGAGATAGAGGTAGATCACTGCTTTCGGGAGGCAGGGGCCGGAGGTTCAAATCCTCTCACTCCGACCAGAATTCCTGCCAAATGTGCCGGACGAGACACGCCGATGCTGTTAGCATTTGCGCGCGCCTACATGTGCGCGACGGTGCGGACAGTCACGGGCCGGCCCAGTCGAACGGGATGTGCTTGCTCGAATTGGCCGTCCACTGGAATTTGTAGCCGAACGCGTCGACTGAGCAGACTGTCGATTTGCCCCAGGTGACGAGCTGTCCGGGTCCGGTCTCGGAACCGGGCGGGTTCATCAGCTGGGGATACTTTCCCGGCAGGCTCGTCGGCCCGATCAGGGCTTTGGCCCAGGCGCTGACTTTCCCGGTGATCTCCGCTCCCCAATGTGCGCGGTCGGGCGCGATCTCGAAAGTGATGCATGCCCGCTCCACGCCCCGGACTTGCCGACCCTCGGTGAACAGCCCGGCGACCAGAGCAGGAAATCCTCCGGCATGCCCGCCGAAAATCCGGGGGCAGAATTTCGGCCTGCCGCTCGTCCGCACGCTCGTCGATGAAGATGCCGGCGGCGCCCTTGACCTTGCCCGCCCACAGGTCGCCCTCCCATCGCCCGACGCGAACGAAGCTCAGATCATCGAGATCGATGTCGCCGTAATGGCCTTGCCGAATGTGCCAAAACAAGACCGACTCGCACACTCCGTTATCCGGGGCTTGGGCAAAGGTGCATGGGCACGCGACGGCGCAGCTGCAGTTGTCGAACCAGTCTCCCGTGATGTGCCAGGCGGGAATTTCGGTCATGGGGACCACCCTGTCTGGACCGAACTCGCTGACGGTTCTTACCTCCGCCGCTGGTCATTGTCGAGGAAATCAAGGGCAACTGGAAACAGTTGGTCGGGAAGGCCAAGGAAAAGTGGGGCCGATTGACTGATGATGACTGGAAGATGATCGAAGGAAAGCGCGATCAGCTGGTCGGCAAAGTGCAAGAGCGCTATGGAATTTCGCGCGAAGAGGCGCAGCGTCAGTTAGCCGACTTCGAGAGGACCCATGAGAGAGCCTAACCTACAGCGGGACTGCCGATCTAACGGGGGCAGCCGCACTAGGGCCGGAAAGATTTGGCGCAATTTCCGAAGCCGGCGCCCGCGGGAATTTCGCGCCGGCCTCATCTCCCGAGGGGTTTGCGCCTTTGCTCGCGCCAGCATCGGATGCCTTCGTCCAGCAGTTCGGTGTCGCCGGAGCCGCTCTGCCAGGCTTCGGAGAATTTGGCGCTGTCGCTATGCGGGCGGCGCTCCGGCGGCAGATCGGCAAAGCGGATATGCATCGGCATAGGCACGCCTTCTCCGAAGGCAATCGCCTCCTGATTGCGCATGCTCGGCAGAGCCTCCAGCATGCCGCGTGCAGCATCCGCCCATGCCGTGCCCGGCGCGCGTCGGTCCAGGTGGTGTCCCAGACGCATCGCGAAAACCGTCCCACACTGAGCGAGCACTTGATCCGATAATTCCGATGGAGTTTGCGAGATCAATGCGAGTGAGACGCCATATTTGCGGCCTTCCCTGGCAATCCGCGTGATCGCCCGGGAGGTTGCACCGAAGCCGATCGGCTCGGATGCGGGGACGAAGCGGTGCGCCTCCTCGCATACGAGGAGGACGGGCGGCAGTCGCCTGCGGTTCGACCATAGAGCGAAATTGAAGGTGAGACGGCACACGAGTGACACGACGACATCGGTAATCTCGGACGGAACGCCCGACAGATCGATAATGGTCAGGGGTTTGCCGTCCACCGGAATCCGCAACAGGCGGCCGATTATCCGCGACAGGTTGTCCCGAATGGCAACCGAGTCGGGAAACAGAAAGGCATACCGCCGGTCGGTCCGCAAGGATTCGAGACGGGTCCTGAGCCGAAGGTAAGGCGCTGACGTGTTCGGGTTGTCTAGTTTACCCATCGCGTCGTCGATGAAGCGCAGAAGATCGGCCGCTACAAACGGCACGGGCGTATCGACGGTGATCGATGTAGCGGCATCGCTCCAGTGGCGTCGGCGGGCGCGGATTATCGCATCCTTCAAGATGATCTCCTGCGTCTCCTGCTCTTGAACAGTTCCGCCGCGGACCAGCACGCCGACCGCTTCCTCCAAATCCAGAAGCCAGAGCGGCAATTGAAGGTTGTCGACATTAAAGAGCTCGGCGCGTTCCCCGAATGCGCGCGCATATTCATTGTGGGGGTCCAGCACGATGATGTGTGCGTTTGGATGCTCGCTCAAAATGGCCGCCAACATCAGCGTAACGGCACAGGATTTTCCGGAACCAGTCGCCCCCAATACCGCGAAATTCTTCGCCAACAGCTCATCGATCAGCGCAAAGGCCGGCTGGGCAGCATCATGGTAGAGGCTCCCGATGCTGACGTTCGAGGCTGCCGGCCGCGTATAAACCGCGGCCAAATCGACTTCGGTTGCTGCTGTAACGGGAGCGCCCGGGACGGGGTGACAGGATACGCCTCGATGGAACCGGCGTGGCGCCTCGGCCGAGGAGACGATCTCTCCGAGCAAGTCGACGATCAAAACGATGCGTCCTGGAGACTGCTGACTGTCGAGTTCCGCCGCGCTGATCGTTCCGACCACATCGAGACCTGCGCTTCGCACCTTGATCATCGAGCTGATGCGGATGGAAGCCTCGGTGACCTGATTGGCCGTGACCTCCGCTTTGATTTGCGATCCGGACACCGCCACAACGCGACCGAGTATATCGTCCATTCCGTGTGATCCTCGGCGTGCGAAAATGTTCGGGCCGATCTATTGGGCCGCTGCTAAACTAAGTCCTAAATCCCAGTCCGGGCGGGACGTTTGCCTCTGGGGGGTCGGGTCCCGGTCTTCGCCGTGATGAGAGGAATCCTCGCAGGGCGTGGTGTCCAATACCCCGATGCGGCGGAGCCAGTCGGTTCTATCGCGGTATTGGCGCAACGTTACCTGTTGCGCCGTCGGACTCGGTCGGCCGGTTACCGAGATGCAGGCGCCAGCGCGAGTGCGGCTTTTCTTCGTTGCTGTCACTCATCCCGATCTCGGCCGGCGCTGCGGTTTCGAGCGGCGCAATTGCAGCCTCCTTTCGGTTATGCTTGAGCGCGAATTCGGAGGCGGCGCGCTCGAGGGTTTCGATCACCGCAAACTCGGCGTCGAGCGCTTCCTTTTCTCTTTCATATCTTGTCTCGACTTCGGCTCGACGAAGCTTGATCGACTCTTTCGCGTGCTCGACATCGTTCGAGGAGATGTTCCACATGGCGTGATCGCAGAATGAGGCGTGCTACGACTCTATTTCGCCACAAATCGATTGAGGGAAAGTTAATCGTCAGGACGATAGTGCCAGTCCGCTGCCCGCGAGAGGCTCGCTATTAAGATGGCAGGCCAGCCGAGGGCTCATTCTTGCAGCCATACATCGGCAAGGTCTTGGCCGATATAGTGACTGGGCGACACGTTCCAGCCTCTGAATTTCTCCGCAGCCACGATGATACGGTTCCACCAGAGGAGCGGGACCGTGAAGGCCTCAGTGAGTGCATGTCGCTCGAATTCGCGCACGATGTTGGCGCGTTGCCGCACATCCGTGCTAATCGCCTGCCCGATGAAGAGGGCGTCGAGATAGCGGTCGGTCGAGCCCGAGTGGTTCAGCGGTGATAGGTCGCGCGAGACGTACCGCGCGAGCTGTATCGTCGGATCATCGAAATAATCGGCGGCCAGGTCGGTTGCGGCGGCAAAGCGTCCTGTTTCAAGCGCCGTCTGCCAGTCCTTGGTGCTCAGCATCTCCTGCGTCGCCTGAACGCCGATTTCCCGCCAAGCGGCAATGACGAAATCCCCTGCAGGGCTGTAGGGGATCGGAACGTCGTTTCGGTTGGTGAGTGTAACGGCGAGGTTTGGCACCCCCGCCTCGGCCAGCAGCCGTCGCGCTTCGGCGCGCGAGTCCCCGATGTCGCGCGAGAAGCCGGGGATCGTGACCAGTTCCGCCTCGGGAATGCTCATCGCGGTTCCCGGCCGCATCAAACCGCCGACATATTTGAGGAAGGTGGTGTCGGCGAGCGCTTCCGCGCCGTGCCAGCGATCGATGGCAAGCGACAGGGCCCGCCGCACCCGCGCGTCGTCGAAGGGCGGACGATTGGCGTTAAAGACCAGAGCCAAGTACGTGATCCAAGGGCTTTCTCGGACTGCGACGCGGTCACCAACGGTCTCGACCATCTCATCGCGCTCGGTGGGGGTAAAGCTGCGGAACTGGGCCATGATGCGGCCGCTCTCCATGGCCTTCACCGCCGCCGCGCCGGCTATGAAATCCGCCCGGTAGCCGTCGAGATAAGGCTTGCCGGAAAGGAAATACTTCTCCCAACGCTTACCGGTCCAATGGTCCTTCTTTACATGCTCGACAAAGGTGAAGGGTCCCGTTCCGAGCACGTGGTTCCTCGGAAAGAGCGGGTCCTGCTTGAGCCTCGCGGCACTGTAAATGCAGTTCCAAGGAGAGGCGAAATTCGCCAGCATCGCGGCGTCCGGCCACCGCAGATGAAATACCACAGTGGTCGGATCGGGGGCGTCAATGCCGGTGATCGCAGCATAGTCGGCCTGGCGGACCGAAAGGACGCCCTCCGGCGGGTGGATGATCCGATCATAACTTTCCTTCACATCGGCCGAGGTGAGCGGCGATCCGTCGTGAAACAGCACATTGCGCCGCAGCTTGAAGGTGTAAGTTCGCCTGTCGCTCGAGACGCTCCATGATTCAGCGAGATCACCGACGATCTGCGGATAATTAGCTGTGTCGAACTTAAGCAGTGTCGAGTAGTGCGGGATTACCGGATGAATAAATACGAAAGAGAAGTTGGCGTGACAGTCATAGTTGGGCGGCTCGGCATCGACTGCGAAGACCAGAGTGCCGCCGGGCTTGGGGGTCGGCTCGGCAACGGCAGTACCATGAAAGGTGAGAAAGACGACGAAACCGGCGAAAGCTGCCCTGCGGCAGACTGCGCGCATCCCGGCCGGCTTCTTAATAGGCGCGCGAATGCGGCGTTGCGTCATCGAAACCTCCATTGAGTAAGGCCCTGTCTCGGCGGCGCGCTACCGCGACTGACCGCTCTCCCAACGATGGTATTGCCGGAAGAGGTCGTCCTTTTCTTGCTGGCTCATTGGTGCACCGCCAGTCGAACGTCGGCGCTCGTCGACGTACTGAGTGAACATTGCCTTCAGATCGTCCGGACTCGGTGGACGGGCGACTTCGACGTTGCGCCGTAACCAGACCTCCGCGGGCGGGTAACGCCGCCAGCCTGCAATCTCCGTCGAAATATTCACTTCTTGCCACTTCGGATGGTGACCAGGTTCGAGCAGCGATCGGAATCCGGTAAAAAAAGCATCGACGAAATTTCCGACATTGCGATAACGCTCGGGAATTTGTTCGAGGTTCGCGACCACCAGGACGACGCCCACTGCGATAGTGTCGATCGGCAGATCGGGCGTCACAAGGCCCGGATAGTCGGCGGCGGTCAAACGGGTTGGCACATAAGTGGCGGCTAAGCCAGAGTTGAACGGCACGGCGAGGAAATGCAGTCCGCCGGCGCCATTGAGGTTGTGGAAGAACGGAGCGGGCTTTCCGGCTACGAAGGCCAATGCCGCGAGTTCGCCTCTCTTTAGCTTCTCGAGGGCCACTTCCTGGCGGTCGTTGGTCATCGTGACCGGCAGCTGCAGAGTATTGAAGAGGCGACCTGCGGTAATCGCCGTGCCGCTGTCGCGCAAATCGACATTCACCCTTTTGTTTGCGAGGTCTCTAACGCTTTGGATCTCGCGGTGTGCCAAAAGATGGAATTCCTCATTGTGGAGCTTGGCGATATATGCGATCGAGCCGTCGATGCCAGGGAACAGCCTCTGCTCCTTTGCATAGTCGAGAACGTCGATCGGAAGGATCGTCATGTCGATCCCGCGGAGGTGCTTCAGATCGTTGAGGTTGGCCAGTGACCCGGTGCCGATGACCGGGACGATACGCCGTGTCGCGCCGTCATTGATGACGCTGGCCAGGTCCTCGGCCATCCGCACAGAGATCCCGGCAGACCCAGCCGTTTCTAGCTCGACGACCCCCTTATTGACGTCGTTCGGATCCACAGCGGGAAGCGCCGAGCGCGCAATGGCCGCTGCAGGTATCGCCAATGCCGTTAGGAAAAGGGGAAGAGCAAAGGTTCCAACTGCGCGGGTTAATGGCATCATTGGCGCTTATTATCCCTACTTGGCTTCAAGGCTGTTGAGTAAAACCGCAGCCTCGGCAACCCCCATATCGCGGGCGCGTCTGTACCAGGACAAGGCCTCGACCAGATCGCCGCGTGCGCTGCGCAGATGAGCGTGCTCGAGGAACACGGGGTCGAAAGTCTCGCCCAACCGCAGCGTAGCCTGCCCGTCTCCCGCATTGGCTGCGCGCCCGTAATAGAGTCGCGCCGAGGCGACGTCTCCCGAGCTGAATGATTTGTCGCCGCGCGTCAGCAGCACTGCGATTTCCGCTGCCGAAAGGGCGGCGTCGGGCGGTGGGATTACCGGCTTCGAAGCCGTTTCGGGCTCGGCGGCAGCCCTGTCGGATGCCTGTGGGGCCACTGACATCGACGCCGCCGGTGATGGTTCCGAATCGCGGACCTCAGCGGTCGACGCGGGTTCCGGCGGTAGATCGGCAATATGACTTGCTTTATGACTTGCTTTGTCCGTTACAGGCTCGTCCGAGGGGGTTGGTCCGGCCGCCGCTATATTGCTTTCCGGCGGGTTTGATGTCGCCGGAGCCGGCATTGGGGGGACGCTCGCAACCTCTTGATCCGGGAGCCGTCCCCACGCCGCGCTGGTCTGTGTGGCTTCGGTGACCCGTTCGGGAACGTTGGCGGCGGACGAACCGGTGAACATGAAGTTCTCAGCGGAAGGAAGGCCAAACAAAAACAAGCCGCCGCCTGCCGTCGCCACAATGGCTGCGACGAAGAGACAGCAGTGCCTCAACAGTGACAATCGTTGTCCAGGGGACGACAGCTGCTGTTTCCCAGTGTCCGGGGGTTGGTCAGGGTTGACGGCATGCAACTCCAGAGACGGCGGGTTCGTGCTGGACGGCTGCTGCGTCACCCTCAGCACGTCACCACTCCACGCCCGCTCGAATTCCTGGCGCGGCACGTAGAGGAGTTCGCTGTCTCGATGCAACGGGTCCCAGACGGCTACTTCCTCAGCACCGTCGCGCCCGCCGCCGGTCAAAATAGCGACATTGGTGTTTTTAAGGAGAACGAGGATGGGATCGGCGTATCCCATGGTGTGCAAGCCCTGCCAGTCGACTCGGGCATGCTCGGCTTGGAGGCCGAAGTCACCAGCTAATTCGATGAGCCTTGCGATAGGCAGGCTGCCACCACCACTGTCGTCACCCCGGTGAACCGCCGCGACGGCCGGATCTAGCCCGTTTTTCACCCCCAACCGCGCAAGGCAAGCCAGCGCAGTGTCTCGGGAGGCTATCTGTTCCCGCAGAGGCCTTGTGCTAGCGTCGATCTCCATAACCCTCACCGAGCCACTAGGTCCCGACGGACCCGGCCAAGCTCTTGCGATCGAGCGGAAGTGACTCAGGTTTTCGACCGAAATAATAAATTTTGTCCTAAGTGGAGAATCGGATTTTCAACGAAAATCTCGATAAGTTTATAATAACTGTAGGAACTTATCCAAGCCAATGTTATACGGTAAAATACCCAACTTTAGCCATTCTTTAAGGGAGAGCTCCGAAGTTGTGACGGCGACAGGTGACGTATTGAGTCGCGCGTCGAAAAATCGGAAGAGCTGGAGATAGTGGTGAGCGATCTACCGATGGGTTCCGTGCAAGACGCCAACGAAATCGAGATGCTCGAGGCGAGAGAAAACTGGAGCGTGTATCGGCTAGCCGACGGCACCACGCTACGTATAAAGCCGGTGATGATCGCAGTTTTTCGCGCAGATGGCCAACAGGGCGCAGCAGGTGAGCCGGTTTATAATATGAAATCTACGATAATCACGGATGTGAGGGTTCCACCTACACCGGATAAACCGAACTAACAATATGGGTCAGGTTAATATCGTACGATCGGATGGGTGGCGGCCCTCACTCTATTCTTCATTACATTCGGAATTCACGACGGGCGTTACGATTATCGGCACGAGTGCCGAGGCAACCCTCACGACGGCCGCTTCGACTACGACAATCATGATCAGCTCAATCCGCAGTGCCGCCTCACACTGGCCGAGCGGTCGGGCCAGTCGTGCAGTGGCCGCCGAAGCTCACATCGGCCCGAACTCGGAGGCGCTGCCGTCAGCAAACCGGGCGCCGGAAAGACCGGACACCGCAGTTCAAGATCCAAGCAGTTCGGTTGAGCCGGCGCCCGCCGCGAATCCGCCCAAGTCGCCACCGCGGACAGACAAAGTCGAATTGACTATAGACTCCCTCCAAAACTACGAGCTGCTCAAGCCCATTCGAGTCGTCGTCGAATCTCTAGGGGACAAGGTGTTTGTCGCCGAAGCGCCAGACTTGAATGTTTCCACCAGTGGCAACAGTGTCGGAGGCGCATTAATCCTCCTTAAAGATCATATTTCTACCATTTATGAAGGATACACGAGCAAGAAAAACCTAGATGGCGAACGGGCGCGCCAATTTAAGGTGTTCGAGACCTATATCGGAAGGCCAAGACGGAACTGGATGTAAAGCGTTGGTGGTTAAGCCGAGCAAACGAGGCAATGCGACCCGCCGCTGCTGGATCAGCGGGGGTGACATCCGGGGCGGCTCGGCAGCCCCGGATGCAGTAGGATAACCGCGGCCGCTCGCCGCTCTCCCGCTAAGCGGCGCCCATCGGCTTATATTGGCCTGCGATCTTGCCCGCCGCGCTGAGCATCTCTCTCGCCTCGGCCGTGGTAAAGGCCTGGGTGGTGACCGAGCCCTCTATGCCGCCGCCACCCGTCGCGACGAAGGCCAGCACGCTCGCTGCCTTGGCGTCGGGCATTTCCGAGATGACGAGGAAGTCGTATTGACCGAGCGTAAAATAAAGAGAGACCAGCTTTCCGCCCGCCTCCTCGCAGAGCCTCGCAATGGCGGCGTGTCGATCCTCCGGCTTTGCCAGTCCGCCCTTGATGTACTCGCGCGTAAAGCGACCTTGGGTCACAAACAATGGCATGACGAACCTCCCTTTGTTGAGCGATCTCGCCTATCCAGGCCGTCGCACCGTCATCTTAGCACTCCGCGAGCACGGAAGCCACCGACGCCTCAATGGGTGTCGAATATCGCCTGGTATGCAGCAACCCTCTCGCGAATGGCGGCGATTTCCGTGGAGGTAGGGTGGTCCGGGTCTGCCGCTGGCGGGAGGCTGCCGAATTTCATCAGGCATGCCATCAGCAAAAGCCGAGCCTTTGTTGCGGTCAGGTTCGAGCCACCGATGAAATCGGCATCGTGCAGCGGCACAAAACCCTCGGTATTGCCGCGCCCGACGCGCACGACCGGAAGGCCGCTGTACACGGCACGGAGCATGAGCCGGTGCCTCGCACCCGAAGCGGGTCTGCCGTAGGGAGTGAACCCTTCGACGACGAACCCGGCAAGCGGCGCAGATTTCAGCATGTGTCCTATGAGCGCGACAAGGTCGACTTCCGCCTCGGGATTTACCGTGCTGTCGTCGTCCCAATAGCTGGCGTCCTTGCTGATTGCCACCATGGGGATCGCGGTATCGAGCAGCGCCCCGTCCGGTCCTTTGACGGCGACAGGAATGGTTGCGACGCGCGAGCCTTCGCGGCGCACACCCGTAATCCGAGACGGGAGCGAGGTAAGGTTCACCTCGGACCGCCAGGTATGGCGCGCAGTCGGCAGATAGTGGAGGAGGGGCGCCCCGTCATGGCCGGCTGCCCCGAGGATCCCGCCATGACCGCCAGTCGCCACATAACCGCCGGGCCGTGCGTCGGCTTTCTGGACCGCGCGGGCAGCGAACACCCTCTGCTCCTGGATTAGAACCGCGCCCGCCTGATTTCGGCCCTGCTCGTCCCGCCAGACCCGCGAGGCGATGTATTCGACTGAATCAACAATATTCTTCGGCCCGTCATTGCTGATCATGCCGTGGGGCCGCTGGGCGGCATTGCCGCAGATCGGCACGGAGGTATCGATCAGCAGATTGAACCAGTAGATCGTTTCCTCGATCCTCGGGCTGCCCTCGGTCCAGATGGCGCCGTCATATCTGCCGCTTGCGAGGATCTGCTGAACGGCGTTGGTCGCCCGCGCCAATGCCGCGCGCGGTGCCGAGGCGGCGAGGTGCGGAGGCTTGTACGGAAAGAAATCCACACCGCGCTGCTCAGGCGAAATGTCGCCCGCGCCGGTGTCGGTGCGACTTCCGGCTGGCAGCCCCTTCGTATAGCCGGACGGCGGCAGAATGCGATAAAAGTCGATCTCCGCTTTGCCTGAGATTAGGTTTCCGGTGCCGTGCTCGCCGATCTGCAGCCGGTCGATTTCCTCGAAACTGCGCGAGCCGTCGGGGAAAAAGCCCTGCCTCGCTTTCGGCTCAGGAGCATTGGGGAACGCGCATTCCTCTTCCCAGGCCGCACCGTCGGCTTGCAAGGCCATGTATGGCAACGGATAAAGTCCGTCTTCTGGACGCAGTTCGACCTCGTAGACCGGCTTGTCGTCTGCGCTCTGCCGCTCCTTGTGAACCTGCCCGGCATTATCGATGTAGCCGTCCGGGGGGCCGTAAAGTTCGGCTACGTCGGTTTCGAGCGGATGTGCGCTGAACTGCTCGACATAGACGGTCGCGGGCGCAGCCAGGCGCTGCGGCCGCAGCACGTCGAACTGCGCCGGCGAGCCGCCGGGGTCCGACAGCAGAGGCAGTTTGTGCTTCGCTCTCGCCTTGTTCGACGTGACCAGCGGAGGAGTGTTCTGGATTGTGGCGTTGGGTCCGGCCAAATGGGCGATCCGCGCTTTCCCAGTCATGATGTTCGACCTCCCCTTTGTGACCAGCCGAATTGATGAACCCTGCCGAAGGTCGCGGAACTACTTTGCCGCGCTGAGGAACTGATAATTCGCCGAGTAACGGATGCGTGCCTGCTCCGACCGATGGTTCGCGTCACAGCCCGTGCTCGGGGCTAGTCCACCCTTCGTCTCCGTCCGACGGATGTAAGCGACATTGGACAGGGCACCCGACCCCTGATGGCTCTTGGCGCGCAGCAGGAGCCACTGAATTGCGTGTGGTTCCACCGCATCGGCCTTTGCGACGAGCTCGCCGACGACCGCCGATCCGTCGTCGAGTTTCCAGGTCGGACCGGCAAAGTGCGTACCGACCTGACGACCCTGCTTGTCGAAGAGATTGGCTTCCGGCGCT
>Ga0126384_10002329_pt1 | contig 11491 bp, 7 predicted proteins | sample PanSoiMetPlot_36_FD_92543 | JGI IMG/M metagenome (GOLD analysis project Ga0126384, IMG submission 92543) | Tropical forest soil microbial communities from Panama - MetaG Plot_36 | ecosystem: Environmental > Terrestrial > Soil > Tropical forest > Bulk soil | place: Panama | collected 2016-02-17 | reverse complement strand
CTGGAACTGCGACCGCTCCTGCAACAGAAAGGGCACAAGTTTTATACAAACACCGACACCGAAGTTATCGTTCACCTCTACGAAGAATATCAAGAAGATTTTGTCAAACATCTGGCCGGCATGTTTGCCATCGCCCTGTGGGACGCACGGCAAAAAAAGTTGGTCCTGGTACGTGACCGTTTGGGCATCAAGCCTTTATACTACAGCGTTGAGCCAGGTCGGCTCCTGTTTGGCTCCGAGATCAAAGCCCTTTTGCAAGACGGCGTCAGCCGAGAGATCGACCTGCAAGCCCTGCACGATTATCTCTCTTTTAACTACGTGCCAGGGCCGCGGACGATCTTCGCGCAGATTCGCAAACTTCCTCCTGGCCACCTCCTGACCTGTACTAGCGGCATTGTCAACGTCTCCTCCTATTGGGAACTTGCTTATCCTGCGACTTCGCCTGACAGAGAAAAGCGCACCGAAGAGAGTTATTGCGAGGAGCTTGATGCACTCCTGAAGACTGCTGTCAAGCAGCATCTTATCAGCGACGTCCCGCTCGGTGTTTTTCTCAGCGGAGGAGTAGACTCCAGTAGCCTCGTCGCCCTGATGCGTGAGGTGTCTTCCCAGCCGATCCAGACCTTTTCCATCGGATTCGCCGAACAGTCATACGATGAGCTGGCCTATGCCAGGGTGGTCGCGGACGCCTTCCAGACAGACCATCATGAGTTGGTCGTGAGACCGCAAGTCGTTGACCTGCTGCCGGAACTGGTCCGCTACTTCGATGAACCGTTCGCCGACAGCACTGCCATCCCCGTCTACTGCGTCTCCAAACTCGCCCGAGAACACGTCAAGGTGGCTTTAAGCGGCGAAGGAGGAGACGAAGTGTTTGCCGGGTATGAAACCTACGCGGCCTATAAGATTGCCTCTGTTTACCAGCGTCTGCCGAAACTTCTCGCGACAACGGTGATTCCGGCTATGATCGAGCGACTGCCAGTCTCCCATACCCGGGTGAGTTTCGACTACAAGGCGAAGCGGTTCGTTCAGGGGGCGCTGCTCCCGCCTGCAGAAGGCCACTATTGGTGGAAGGTGATCTTTACCGAGGAAGCAAAGGCGGCACTTTATGCGGGCGATGTGAATGGATTTGCGGACCCCCTTCGGTTGTACCGTCATGTCTATGAGCAATGTCCTGCTGCCGATGTTTTAAGCAAAATTCAACACATCGACACAAAAATCTGGCTCCCGGATAGTATTCTGGTGAAGGCGGACCGTATGAGCATGGCTAATTCTTTGGAAGCGCGGGTCCCCTTCCTCGATCACCGTGTAGTCGAGTTTGCCGCTGCTCTTCCTTCACACTTCAAACTACGAGGCTTGACCAATAAAAAGTACATTCTGAAGCGGACTATGTCGCGGTATCTCCCCAAGCGGGTCCTGCAGGGGAAAAAACGAGGATTCAATGTTCCTATCCCGGTTTGGCTCGGCCGTGACCTCCGGGACTTCGTCCACGATGCGCTCAACCCTCAACGGATAAAGGAGACTGGACTTTTTAATTCAAAAACCGTATATGAAATCGTGCGAAACCACGAGGAAATGCATATGGACTACAGCCGGAATATTTGGAGTCTCTTGGTTTTTACGCTCTGGTATGACGAGTATATCCGTCATCCACAAGCGGCCTAGTGCCAAGGATGGAAGGAAGGGGAGGACGGTCACCGATGAACCACCGCACTGCCGCAGCTTCCGGGACCGAGAGTCTGGACACAGTCACATCAGAAACCCAATCCGCTCCAGAGCTTTCTCTGGAACTGGAACCTACGTACGGATACGATACGCTGGTGTGGATTATCCAAGCCACGATAAGTCTAGTCGGCCTGATCATACTCAGTCCTCTGTTCTTGTTTATTGCTCTCATGATTAAACTCACCGACGGTGGGCCGGTGTTTTATTCCGGATCGCGGGTCGGACAAGGAAAGCGCATCTTTAGAATTCACAAGTTTCGCTCACTCGCCGAGGGGGCAGAGAAAATCATAGGGGGTCGCTTATTGAGTGAGGAAGACCGCGATCGGTACTGCACCAAGATCGGCAGATTGCTGCGACGCACGAAGCTTGACGAACTGCCACAACTCTTCAACGTCATTCGCGGCGAAATGCGCCTCGTGGGTCCTCGGCCTGTACGGCCCGTCTTCCTGGAACAGTTCGAGCGGGAGATTCCTAATTACGACTCGAATTTTCTGGTTCCGCCAGGGATGACCGGAATCGGTCAGCTCCGCGGTGGCTACTTTATTTCTCGTCGCCAGAGATTGCGCTACGATCTCATCTACATTAAAAATCGCTCCCTTTTCTTCGACTGCCAGATTATCCTGCTTACCCTTGTCAAGATTCTTGATCGCTGGCTCAGTAGAGGGTTCTTCATCCTGTTCCTCTTTCTCTTTGTCTCCTTCGTTCCTGCTAGCATACAGCCCTTTGTACCCCTGCCCTTTTTCAATAGTAATATCACCCTGGTCGATTTTTTGATTATTCTTATGGCAGGATGGCTCTTTTTCAAAAACGGCCCAACCCAATTTTCTCTCTATCGGAGCCCCCTGAATCTTCCGGTCTTGATTTTCACCGCTTATAGCCTTTCCTCCGCTCTTTTTATAGGGAATCCCAAGATTTTCCTGCAACAGGTCGGATATCAGGTCGTCACCGGGTTTCTCGTATCTTTTCTCATCGTCAATAGCCTAGCAGCAAGAGGATTTTTTACTTTCGCGGTTCGGTTCATCGCCTTAACGTCGGTGGTGATCTCCTTGCTCGGCCTTGTTCAGATCTTTTTGCTCCTTGATCTGCTCCCTTCAGCCCTCTCCGTTCTTCCGAATGACAAGCTCCTCGAAGGCTATACTCGTATCTCTTCCATCCTGGGCAGACCTGTCATCTTGTCTGTCTACCTCGTGCTTGGTATCCCTCTGCTCCTAGCGGAGGTGGTCCGAGCCGATAATCAGAGAAAGCGAGACTTCTGGCTGGTCTGCACAACCATCTCCTGTGTCGGTATCTTCCTCACCCAGAGTCGTGTCGGACTCTTGGCTCTGCTAGTGACCGGGACGGTCTTCCTTTCTCATCGCCTGCGATATGCTCTGGTGTTCTCCACCCTCGTCTTGTTCTGCTTCCTGCTTGCTATGTCACTGGGAGCCGAGCGCTTTTCGCCAACCCGGTTTGGCGAGGAAGTGAAAGCGTGGGCTCAGGAAATGACTCCCGTCCTGCAAACCATCTCGATAAAACGGTGGCTCATTGGTGGGGCAGTGAGGATGGACTCCCGCAGCGGGGAAGTAAAGCCAGACTCTCCCCTTGGCATTGCATTCGCACCCCATCACGGTCCGTTCTTACCAGAAGAACACGAGATCGAGATTGCCAATATGCACCTTACATTAGTTCTTGAGTATGGCATTGTGGGCTGGCTCGTGATCATGTGGCTCATTTTCTCCTCGTTGTGGACCATGAAGCAAACTTATGATCGAACAAAAGACGCGCAGTTCAAACTCACCCTGCGGGCTATCATCTCTTCCGTCGTGGGCTTCCTGGTCTCGATGAATGGGATGAACACCTTTCATAATCTGACTCTCCAGATTTTTTTCTGGAGCCTGATCGGGATCGGCCTTGGCATCGTGATTCACCTTAGCGGTTACCGACGCCACAATCTAATCTGGCGATTCTCGGTGGTCGGCGCTGGAGGAGATTGAAATCTATGGTTGAGCAGCGAGTGTGCCTTGCCCGGCACTATCACAGGGTGCGCCACCCTAATGTGCTAATCCTATTTTTGCTCTCTTCGCTGTTGCCTTGCACCCTTTCGGCTTCCTATGAAGGTTTCGGTACTACGACACAGGCCGGAAACCAAGGGAAGGTTGTCGAAGTCACATCTCTGGAAGATTCCGGATCGGGAACGTTGCGCGAAGCCTTGAAAAAGAGAGACACTCCCCAGCGTATCATCTTTCGCGTCAGCGGCACTATTGAGCTGCAACGTCCCCTCAAACTCAAGGGGCAATCCTTCATCACCATCGATGGATCGACGGCCCCGGGCTCTGGGATTACCCTCGCAGGCAATCCGCTCTATATTCAGGACTCTCATGACGTGGTTGTCACCCACATAAGGGTGCGGCATTCGAAGGTTGACGGCCTGACGATCAGGGGTTCCTACAATATCGTCATTGACCATTGCTCTTTCACCGATTCGGGTGACGAAAATATCGGGCTCACACAGGATTGCCATGACGTGACAGTTTCCTGGTGTATCATCGGCGACACTCGGTCCGCCGCTGAATTGCGGCCCAAGGGCATGCTCATCGCCAATTTCGACAAACCTGCTGTGACGAACGTCTCACTCCATCACAATCTGTTTGTTCACGAATCTCAACGGAGCCCTCAGGTTTCGACGCCAGGACTCCTCGATATACGGAATAATGTCATCTTGTATTGGCAAGCCTATGGGATTCGCATGCGACGCGGAGCCCGAGGCAATATCATCAATAACGTTTTCAAAACGGAGGCAAATGCTAAGAAAGCCATTCTGCTGACAGAGGGTCCGGGACCAGTCTACATCGGCGGGAATCAAGGGCCCGGAGCCCTCAACGTGAATCAGTTTAGTACTGTCCGGGTTCCCTTTGCAGTTGCCACAATTACTACTGACTCAGCAGAAGCGGCAGAGCAAAAGGTCCTCCGAGAAGCGGGCGCGTTACCGCGGGACGAGATCGATGCAGCCCTCGCGAGACGGATTCCTTCTTCTCCGGTGGACAATAAACAGGATTCTGTGAACACCCCTGAGCGTCAGCAAGACTCGCCAGAGAAAGGCGCGAGCGCCAGGGAACTGTAACCAGTACGTAGGAGGAGATCGGAGCGATTTACATGGGAGTCGGTTGTGAACCTCGTGGGCTGCCGCGCTCTGTCTTGCTAGGGCAATGGTCTACGCCCTGGCAAGTCCACTTTGCCCCTCTGATACTCCATAGATGAAGCTAAGAATTGCATCGCGATGGTCTTCTACCCTCGGACGGCGTTTTTCTTTACCCCTCTCTTCTGTCCGGCGGATGTGGACATCCTAGAAGAGGTATTTCCAGTCTCTGAGTTCTACCCTCTTTCCTCAGACCTCGTCACATGCTGTTTAACTCTTACCCCTTCATTTTTGCCTTCCTGCCCATCACACTATTAGGATTTTTCCTGATTGGCGGTGGGACGCGACGGCGGTTGGCGATTGTCTGGCTGGTGATCGCCTCACTCTTTTTTTACGGCTGGTGGGAACCTGCATATCTGTGGGTCATCACCACCACAATGTTTTTCAACTACGGTGCTGCCCTCGCGCTCAGCAGTCCGCGCTGGCGACCATCATCTAAGAAAGTTTTTTTGATCTCCTGTCTCGCAGCCAATCTTCTGAGGTTGGGATACTTCAAGTATGCAAACTTCTTCGCTACTAACCTGAATCACCTCGTCGGCACGGACTTCCACCTTGGTCCAATCGACCTGCCGCTTGGCATATCTTTCTTCACCTTTGTGGAAATCGCCTACCTGGTCGATGCTTACCGAGGAGAAGTGAAAGACTACAATTTCATCGATTACTGTCTCTTCATCACCTTCTTTCCTCACCTTTTGGCTGGTCCGATCGTGCATCATAAGGAGATGCTCCCGCAGTTTACCAATTCTCGCATTTACCGTTTCAATACCAGGAGTATGGGAGTGGGAATCACGATTTTCGCTCTCGGACTATTCAAGAAAGTCGTGCTGGCCGACAGTATCGCTGTCCATGCCAACCGGGTTTTTCACGCTGTCGCCACCGGAATCTCACCGACGTTTCTCGAAGCCTGGGGCGGGGCTCTCGCTTACACTTTCCAACTCTACTTCGATTTTTCCGGCTACTCAGACATGGCGATTGGTCTGGGCTGGATGTTCGGCATCAAATGGCCACTGAATTTTTATTCTCCCTATAAGTCCGTCAATATCATCGAGTTCTGGAGGCGGTGGCATATGACCTTATCCCGCTTCTTGCGGGATTACCTCTATTTTTCTCTCGGCGGCAATCGCAAAGGGTCAGTTCGACGGTACCTCAACCTGCTGCTCACTATGCTCCTCGGTGGACTGTGGCACGGCGCTGGGTGGACCTTCGTGATCTGGGGCGGTTTGCACGGTACCTATCTGATTATCAATCACGCCTGGCAAGCATTCCGCCAGCAGTTAGGGATGACACGGAGTCAGGGGTGGACTCGCGAACTGTCGCGCATATTGACGTTTCTGGCTGTGGTGGTCGGGTGGGTGTTCTTTCGTGCCGACGGAGTAGACACGGCAATCAGGATGTTGCAGGCTATGGGAGGAAGCAACGGTTTCTCCTCGACAGCCTCGACGGTAGCGCCTTTCGCGGGCGAGGCATCCGACCTCGTGCGCCGTGAGATTGCGACCAATACGATTCTCAGTCCGCTCGTTTTCGGCGACCCGGTGGCAGGCATGGCGAAGCTCTTGGTTCTGCTTCTCGTCGTACGGTTCCTGCCAAACACGCACGAATTCATGCGTCGCTTCCGACCGACGTGCAATGATTATCACGATCCGATTATCAAGACACCCGACTGGCTCCGCTGGCAACCCACGCGTTCCTGGGCGGTTGTTCTCGCGGCCATGTTATTACTAGCGGTTTTCCGACTTGCCGAAACTAGCCAGTTTCTCTATTTCCAGTTTTAGCACGCATCCTATGCGCTCCTTTCCTCCGTATCTTAAAATCAATGCGGCCATCCTTTCATGCGGCTTGACACTTTTCTTCCTGTGCAACCTGATTGTTGACCCGGAGGGACGTTTCTCCCTTATCGACATCTCTGGCTTCAACCATGAAAAGACCGAGGCAATGGAGACTGGGGGACGTGCAGTGAAAGCCTTCGCCCTTCAGCGGGGGAATTACGATGCGGTCATCTTAGGCTCGTCGCGAAGCGAGAATGGGCTCAACCCGCGTTTTCCCGCCTTTGGAGCCTTACGGACATACAATGCCTCCCTGGAGGACACTAACCTCTACGAGGTCTATCAGGTTTTCTTATTCGCACGGAAAACTCATCGACTCAAGGCTGTCGTCCTCGGCCTGGATTTCTTGTTGTTCACTAGCAAGCGGACTGTAGGAGGCGATTTCATGTATTCACGGTTCGCCGGGACAAGTCCCTGGCTGAACAATCTGCAATATTTAGCTTCCTTTCAAACGCTTCTTTCGTCCTTTGTCACTGTACAAAACAACCGTAAAGGTGAGAAAGCGCTGTATACCGATCAGGGCATGAGAGATCGGACGCTGTTCTCCGATGGCGCCCAGATCAACCATCGCAATTTGTTCATCAAGGTTTTGACCCGTAACTATCTGGTGCGCGAGGAAACCTATGGCGGCTTCTCCTATGGGCATGACCGGCTTGAGCTATTACGATTGCTCGTGGAACAGTGTCGGATGGACGGGATCGCCCTGTATTTATTCATTACCCCAGCGCATGCGCGTGATCTGGAAGCGTTGCAAGCCCTCGGATTGTATCCGCTCTTTGAGCAGTGGAAGCGAGATCTAGTCAGTGTTTTAGCCACTGATGCCACCCAACATCCTGGAGAGCAACCGATCCAGCTCTGGGACTTCACCGGGTACACTACCCTTACGACCGAGGATGTGCCGTCGGCGGCCGAGAAGGAAAAGCCAATGCGGTGGTACTGGGAATCATCGCATTTCAAAAAAGAGCTTGGCGACCTCGTGCTTGATCGCCTCTTCAATTACCACGAACCAGGACAGAACGTGCCTGAGGATTTCGGAGTATTGATCACGGCCGAAAACATTGAAACCCATCTTGCTCAGCTCCGCGAACAGCAAAAGCGTTATTCCGAGACCCATCCACAGGAAGTCGCTGAAGTTGAGTATCTGGCAAAGATAACTGAGCGTTTTCGTGCTACACGCGAGACGCTGACGGAGGCCCTCTTGCAAAGAGATGGGGCTGAACGTCCAAAAGGGTCACAGGAAGGAGCAGTATTATCTCCGATAGCAGTCAACGCGGCTCCCTCAGGACGAACGCCCACCGTGGTTGGCAATGAGGATGAGGAAAAGCCAACGAATCCTTCAGCGCGTCAACACAATGGCGTAGAAGCAGGCACCTCAGCAAAGCCCCAGTGAATTAGACGAGACGAAGAGGCGTACACGTACTTGTCTGAACTCAGTCGCGCACGCTAGGCGCACGAAGAGAAACCAGCGGGGTTACAGACGTGCTTTCCCAAACGAGGGAGAAGATTCTGGATGCCCGTCTGTGCGGGCACAATAGGGAGAGCGTATTCCCATGAAAGCGGGAATCTAGTAGTCTGTCAGGGCTGTTCTCCTAACCATCTACGAGTTCTGCGGGTTGCTCAATCATGGCAATGCTTGACCGCATGCAGGGACGGTACTTATCTCCTCTATAGGAACCAAGGAACTTAGAGAAGAGGCGCGCGAGATAAGCCATGAGTGGACGATTAGCACGCGTGTGGACAGGGTGGAAGATTATCGCGCATCTTATAGGAAACTTTCAGGCACGCTTGCTGCTTGCCTTCTTCTATTTTTTGGTGGTCCCCCCTTTTGCACTGATCGTGAAAATTTTCAAGGACCCTCTCGCGCTGCGGCCACGGTCAAATGATAGTCTCTGGGCAGACGGACCAGTCCCCGATCCTTCATTAGAAGCAGCGAAGAAACAATTCTAGCAATGTACATACTTGGCATCTCCTGCTTCTTCCACGACGCGGCCGCCGCTCTCCTCAAAGATGGCATGTTAGTGGCGGCGGCGGAGGAAGAGCGGTTCACGCGCAAAAAGCATGACTTCGAGTTTCCGCTCCATGCGATTCGCTATGTCCTTGAGGTCGAGGGAATCACAGCCGATGCCCTTGATTACGTTGCGTTCTTCGAAAAACCCTTTGTCAAGTTCGAGCGTATTCTCATGACCTCTCTTCAGATGTTTCCACATGCAATGAAGGTATTTCGCGAAGCGATGGTCACCTGGCTCCTCGATAAGTTGTGGGTGAGTGCGCTCATCACCGAACGGATTGGCGTGCCCCGCGAGAAAATTCTATTCTCGCGCCATCATTTGTCGCATGCGGCCAGCGCGTTCTTTTGCTCGCCTTTTGACAGTGCTGCTATCTTGACCGTGGATGGGGTTGGTGAATGGGCGACGGCAACGATGGGATGGGCGAAAGGCAACGAGATTCATCTGCCCCGGGAGATTCGCTTCCCCCATTCTATTGGCCTTCTCTACTCTACGTTCACGGCCTTTCTTGGTTTCGAAGTCAACGAAGGCGAGTATAAAGTGATGGGCATGGCGCCGTACGGCCGACCGCGGTATGTCGACAAAGTCCATAAGCTCCTCAAAATATTTCCGGACGGTAGTTTCCGGCTCGATATGGATTACTTTGCTTTCCATCACTCGACGCATACCCCTTACAGTCGGAAATTTCTCCAGTTGTTCGGCGACCCGCGCCCACCGGATGAGAAATTCTTCACAGCGGACTCAGGATGGCCGTCTTATTTAGGTGCGACCCCTGCTGACTACCACGCCGAGGCGCAACGCAACCAGCATTATGCCGATATCGCTGCTAGCATCCAGGCAGTGACAGAAGAACTGATCCTGAATATGGCACATGCGGTGCGGCGCGAGACCGGCGAGTCCCGACTGTGTCTTGCAGGCGGAGTCGGTCTCAACAGCGTGGCGAACTGGAAGATCCTTCGTGATGTCGGCTTTGAGGACATCTATATCCATCCCGCCGCGGGCGATTCCGGCGGCGCAGTCGGCGCAGCACTCTATGTTTATCATACGCTTCTCGGCAAGCCGCGAACTTTTGTCATGACGCACGCCTTCTGGGGAGCGAGGTATTCCGAATCCGCTGTCCGCACATTTCTTGACGGTGAAGGAATCCAATACGAACGCCTCGCCGATGACCAATTGCTCGACTGCACAGTCGAAGGATTGCTAGGAGGGCAGGTCGTCGGGTGGTTCCAGGACCGCTTCGAATGGGGACCTCGTGCTTTGGGACACCGCTCGATCCTGGCCGATCCGCGCCGCGCCGACATGAAAGATCTTGTCAACACCAAGATCAAGTTCCGTGAGCCGTACCGGCCATTCGCTCCTTCCGTGCTGAACGAGTACGCACACGAATACTTCGACGCCCCGGGCATCGAACGCCAGTATCCGGCTCGTTTCATGTTGCTTGTAGTGGATGTGAAGCCGGCAAAGCGTGACATCCTTCCGGCTGTCACACATGTAGACGGGACAGGCAGGCTTCAGACCGTCGTACGGAACGACAATCCACGTTATTATGATCTGATCCGTCGCTTCGGTGACGCCACTGGGGTGCCAGTGGTGCTCAATACCTCATTCAATCTCCGCGGCGAACCGATTGTGAACACACCACGTGAAGCATATTCGACCTTTATGCGAAGCGGGATAGACACGCTCGTGTTAGGCAACTGTATTATCCGAAAGGACAGAAAGACAGATGGCTAAAGGGATTCGTGCCGCCGGCCGTCGGGCTAGCATCATGGGAGAACTGCTTGTGTTTCTCTGGGAGCGAAAACTGTGGTGGATGCTGCCGATGGTATCCGTGCTCCTGTTACTGGGCATTCTTCTCATATTTGCCCAGTCCTCTGCAATTGCGCCCTTTATTTACACGTTGTTCTAGCACGCGCATTGCCTGCTGTTTAACTCGCACCGTCAGAGGTACTGTGTTCACCGGTGGCTTTTTACCTTTCCGGGTATTTTTCTTCTTGGCGATAGACAGTCGCCTAGGAGAGAAACTCTCGGAACCCTGAATCCCCATGAGGCAATCATTACATTCGGCAGCGGTACTTAAGCGTTTCTCACAGGTCAAGGTGTTGGTCATTGGTGACTTGATGCTTGATCGCTATATCTGGGGACAAGTAGAGCGTATCTCTCCAGAAGCGCCCGTACCTGTCGTGCGTGTCACACGTGAGAGCACTCAGGCGGGCGGTGCCGGTAACGTGGTAGCTAACATACGGGCTCTGGGTGGGAAAGTAGAGGCATGCGGAATCGTGGGCCGAGACCAAGCGGGCCAGCGTCTTGTGCAAGAACTCTCCGGTATGGGCGCAGGAGTCGCTGGGGTGGTTGCTGGCCAGGAGATAGCTACGATTAGTAAGACTCGCATCATCGCCCATAGTCAGCAGGTGGTACGGCTCGACCAAGAACAGAGTGATGGACCTGATGGACGTATACGGGCGCGCGTGCGCGCGTGCGTTCAGCGGCAGTTAAATAGCTGTGATGTGGTAGTTGTCTCCGACTATGGGAAAGGGATCGTTGATGCCGAGTTGCTGAGCCTTCTCGCGGCCCGTCGCCAACGTCATCGCTTCATCTACCTGATCGACCCCAAGCGGCGCAACTTCGTCCATTACCGCGGAGCTAGTCTAGTCAAGCCGAACAAGGAAGAGGCTGGCCTAGCCGCAGGCATAGAGATTCACGACGAGAGGGGGCTCCTCCAGGCCGGCAGTCGTCTTCTCGACTTGTGGCAGGCTGAGGCCGTACTG
>Ga0126384_10002328_pt1 | contig 11494 bp, 16 predicted proteins | sample PanSoiMetPlot_36_FD_92543 | JGI IMG/M metagenome (GOLD analysis project Ga0126384, IMG submission 92543) | Tropical forest soil microbial communities from Panama - MetaG Plot_36 | ecosystem: Environmental > Terrestrial > Soil > Tropical forest > Bulk soil | place: Panama | collected 2016-02-17 | reverse complement strand
GGTTGGCGGGATCGAACATCACCAGGTTGTTGAAGCACGGTGAGCTGGGAAGACCACAGAGATGGTCGCCGCCTCGTGCACCGCGAAGCCCTGAGACAGGTCCTCGCGGAGCATCACGTTGAGCGTGCCTCCAGGCTTGCCGACGGGCATGGGCGTCGGCGTCGGGACTTGGGTCACCGCCTCGGTCTTCTTGGCGGACTTCGCCGTCTCCGATCCGGCGATCCCCACTCCGAGCAGCGCGACGGCGATGACAAGGGCAGCGACGATACGGAGCGGACGGATCATGGATGCCTCCTGGCGAGCGATGGGGTCGGAGGAAAATGGCCACACTATACGCGGTCCCCGGGTCGCCTACGCTTTGAGTTACAATACCCGCCAATCACCAAGGAGGTTCCCCATGCCCAGTGATCACGTCAACGGCTCTCATGGCTCCGACCAGGCCCAGCCGCCCCGTGCCATCAATCACGTCGTGCTCAACGTCACGAACATGGAGGTCTCGCACCGCTTCTGGACGGAGATCATCGGGTTCAAGTGCGTCGCCCAGCTCAAGCAGGTTCCCGGGCGGACCCGCCCGAACATGCGCTTCTACAGCGGCGTCGATGCCCACGGCGGTCTGACCCATCACGATCTCGCCCTCGCCGAGGTGCCGAAGACGGGCGACAACGGGGACGCCGGCCACGACGAGTGGAAGCTGATGCCGCGACGGGCCGGCCTCAATCACATCGCCATCGCCTGGCCCGATCGCGAGTCGTGGCTGAAGCAGATCGCCTTCCTGCAGGCCAAGGGCGTGCCCTTCCATCGCCGGATCAACCACGGGATGACTCACAGCGTGTACATCTCCGATCCCGACGGGCACGGCATCGAGGTGCTCTACGAGCTGCCTCGCGAGGTGTGGGAGCAGGACATCGACGCCGCTCAGAACTACTCCGAGCAGCTTCCCACCGAGGGCCCGGAGGCGCTCGTCGACCGCACGAACAATCCCGTGTTCGGCGCGGCGGAGGCTCCGCGCGTCTGATCCGCCGTCAGCTCCCCTCGTCCGACTCGTAGCCCTCGCAGCGGACGACGGGGAGCGGCGGGTACTTGGGGAAGCGCGGGTCCGTGGCCGCCCGCGCGCAGCGGTAGAACACGGAGCCGCGCTCCGTCTCCACGCGCCGCATGTGGCGACAGCTCGCGCAGAGCCCGATCGTCTCCTCTCCCCGACGCGAGCCCGCTCTCTCCGGCACCATCTCCTCCTCGTCTACGCGCGGACGAGGATCGCATGGCCGTGGCGAGCGATGCTAGACTCCGGGGCCATGGACATCGAATACCTCATGATTCCGGGGGCGCCGCCTCCGCCGCCCACCGCGCCGTACAGCCACGCCGTCCGCGCCGGCGACTTCCTCTTCGTGACCGGGCAGATGCCCTCCGACCCGAAGACGGGCGACCGCGTGGTGCCGGGCGGCATCGTCGAGCAGACGCACCAGGTGATGCGCAATCTACAAACCGTGCTCGCGGGCGCAGGCACGAGCCTGGAGCGCGCGGTGTTTGCCCGCGTGTACCTCGTGAACTTCCAGGACTACGCGGCGATGAACGGCGTGTACGTGACCTACTTCGAGCCGGGGCGCCTGCCCGGCCGCACCTGCGTCGGCGTCACCGGCCTCGCCCTGGGCGCCCTCGTGGAGATCGACCTCATCGTCAAGCCGTAGCGGCTCCGAATTGGCGACCCGCCGCGTGGTCCCGCAGCATGCTGGGCGGCGCTACGACATATGGACGCGGGATGTGCCGAGGGCGAAGAAGGCCCACGCCGCCAGCACCCCCACGGGGGCGGCGCCGAAGGGTACGACGTAGGAACCGGTGAGGTCGAAGAGGAACCCGGCCACCGCGGGACCGAGGGCGGCTCCGGCGCGCCAGCCCAAGTTCAGCACCCCCATGATGGCGCCAATGGCCCGCAGTCCGAACACGTCGGGTATGACCTTGGCGACCATGGTGTCGGCGGCGGCGAATCCCGCGCCGAACAGGGCCATGGCGGCGAGCATCCCCGTCGGCGAAGGCAGCCACACGAGCACGATCATGGCCAGCGTCATGGCGAGGAACCCCGCGCGCACCGTGGTGAGCGTGCCGAGACGATCGGAGGCGAACCCCGAGACGAGGCGGCCGCCGAGGGCGCCAACACCGTAGGCAGTGAGCACGAGGGAGGCGCCGGCGAGGCTTGCGCCGCGATCGTGCGCGTACGGCACGATGTGCACGGTGACCATGAACACGAGCCCGCCCTGGAGGAGCCACGAGGCGTTGAGGCTCCACTGGCGTGGATCGGTGAGCGCCTCGCGCAGGGTGAGCCCGCCCGGCATGGGTGGTGCGGCCCGATCGGAGCGGCCGGCCGCGATCTCCGAGCCATGGGGCAGGCGCACAGATACCGCGCCCACCATAGCGAGCAGCCCGGCGCCGCCCCCGAGCGTGGCATAGGCGGCGCGCCAGCCCAGGAGAGTGATGAGCCAAGCCGCGAGCGGTCCCGCCGTGACGTAACCCAGGTTGAAGCCGACGAGCACGAGCGAGAGGGCGAGGCCGCGCCGGTCGGCGAACCAGCGCGCGATGGTGGTGGCGCTCAGGAGATAGAAGCTCGAGGTGCCCACGCCGCCCAGTACGCCGATGAAGAGGTAGAGCTCCCACAGCGTGCCCACGCTCGCGATCAGGGCGAAGGCAGAGCCGGCCAGGGCCACGGTGAGTACGAGCATGATGCGCGGACCGTATCGGTCGGCGAGGGCGCCGATGCCGAAGCCGGCGAGACCGCCCACCACGAGATTGATCGACAGGCCGGTGGACACTGCCCCGCGACTCCAGCCGAAGGCCTCCACGACCATGGGCAGGAAAACGCCGTAGGCGGCGAGCGGAATGGCCATGCCGCAGGTGACGAGGAACAAGCCCGCCACGATCAACCAACGGCGGGCGGACGGGCGCAGCAGGCGGCTCCTCACGCTGGGCACGGACGGGGGCGGGGCAGCTTACTCGATCTCGAGCGTGGTCAGCCAGTGGTCCGAGCGCCGCGCGGTGGGGATGGTGGCCGCCGCGTCCATGCGGCCACGCTCGCCATCGGAACGAAGAGATCTCATGCGAGGGCGAGGCTGTCCTAGCCTCGCCCCATCGTGTAGAACTCCGCGTTTGGCTTCATGTCCGCGAGATTGGCCATGCGGTTCGAGAGGTTGAAGAAGGCGGCCACCGCCCCGATGTCCCAGATGTCGGAGTCCGAGAAGCCGTGACCGCGGAGCGTCTCGAAGTCGGCCTGGTCGATCTCCGCCGAGCGCTCCGTCACCTTGACGGCGAAGTCGAGCATGGCCCGCTGGCGCGGCGTCAGGTCCGCGTTGCGGTAGTTCGCGCTGATCTGGTCCGCGAGATAGGGATCCTTGCTGAGAATGCGGAGGGCGGCCCCGTGGGCCACCGTGCAGTAGGTGCAGGCATTGATGCGGCTCACCGCCACCACGATCATCTCCCGCTCGGCGCGCGAGAGCCCCGAGGGCCCCTTCATGAGCACGTCGTAGTAGTGGAAGAAGGCCCGGAAGTGCTCGGGCTTGTAGCCATAGCCGAGGAACACGTTGGGAGTGAAGCCCGCCTTGGCCGTGTTGCTGTCCACGACCTCGCGGATGTCGGAGGGCAGGCTCTCCGGAGCGGGCACGGGGAAACGGCTGATCGGGCGCTTGTCGTCGGCCATGACAGCACTCTCCTCGACGTCGAATAGTGAAGCCCCGGCCAGTGACTTCGGCCGGGGCTCCAGTTCTCTGCACCCGGGCGTGCGCTACGCTTGCTGGATGGCGCTGAGCCTCCAGGCGCTGGGTCCCACGGAGCGCACGAACGTCCAGTACTCCTCGAACTTCACCGGCTCGGTGCGGCTGCCCTCCACCACCTGGCCAGACCGCTCATCCACCGTGTAATCGAGCAGGCTCGCCAGGAAGTGCACCGTGACGTAGTCGAGGCCACTTTCCTGCCAGGCCTCAGTCACGTCGACCGAGCGTACTGCGATGTTCTCCAGCCGGTTGACGCGCCCCTGTCCCCGCAGGCGATCGCAGTCCTTCTGGAGGATCTCCATCATCTCCGGCGTGAGCACGGCCGAGGCCTGGCTCATCTCGCGATTCATCCACGCCGCCTGCACCTTGAAGAAGATGTCCGACGCCGTCTCCGTAAAGCGGGACGGATCGAAGGTCATGTCCATCTGGCGTATGTTGGCGACTCCGCGTTCCAGATCGCTCGGCCCCATGTTCACTGGCTGTGGCTGATACGACGGGGCGGGGTACTGGGGCTGTGGCTGGCTCTGCCACTGCCCTCCCCCGCCCTGGTAGCCAGTGGCGGGCTCGGGGACGCTGGACCGGCCGCGCATCATGCGGAAGAGGAGGAAGATACCGCCACCGATGATCAGGATCTCCAGGAGGCCGATGCCGCCTCCGAAGCCGTGACCGAACAACATGCTGCCAAGAAGACCGCCGAGGGCGAGGCCGGCGAGGCCGCCCATGAGGCCGGCACCCCACCCGGAGCGCTGCGGCTGAGGCTGCTGGAACGACGAGGGCGGAGACGAGGGCTGGCTCGGCGTCATCGGAGTGGGCGTGGGCCGAGCGGGAGACGAGTAGCTGCGCGAGCCCCGGCTCCCGCCGGAACTGCCGCCGCCGGCCCTCGCCCACGCGTCGGTCACGAGCAGCACGGGAGCGAGCGCGATGATCGCAAGACACGCAATCGCAACGGATCGCTTCATGGGATTTCCTCCTTGGGCTCCGGGAGCGCAAAGCGCTGGCGCCACGTTCACAGTATAGACGACGATTCGGTTTCGCGGGTCAAGAGGCGGCCCGGCGCAGCCGATCCATGATGGCGCGGCCCAGCCCCACCTCGGCTATGCCCTCGACGAATATGGCGTCCACGCCCGTGGCATCGAGGTCGCGGAGGGCCTCGAAGAGCTCGCGCCCGTAGGCCTCCAGATCGACGGGCATGGCCCTGACTCGGAGACCCGGCCGCCGGAGGGCGATGGGGCGCTGGGCCATCAGGGCGACCGACTTGCCTTCGTCGAGCCAGGAGGTGACGGCCACCTCGCCCGAGCCGGCGTCGACGAGGAGAACCCTGGCCCGTGGCGCGTAGTGACGGAAGCGCAGTCCCGGCGACCGTCCCGCGGCTTCGTCGTCACTCGTCGCGTGTCGAACCACTCCTAGATGAGCCTCGAGCCGTTCCAGCGTGACCCCGCCCGGCCGGAGTAGCGTGGGCGGCTCTGTCGTCATGTCCAGCACGGTGGACTCGAGGCCGACCGAGGTGGCGCCGCCGTCGAGGATCAGCTCGATGCGGCCCTCGAGATCCTCCCGCACGTGCTGCGCGCGGGTGGGGCTCGGACGGCCCGAGCGATTGGCGGAAGGCGCGGCGAGTGGGCGACCCGCAGCCCGGATCAGCGCCTGCGCCACGGGATGCGATGGCGCGCGCACCGCCACCGTGTCCAGACCGCCCGTGGTGAGGAGAGGCACGCCAGACGCCCGCTCCAGGACGAGGGTGAGCGGACCGGGCCAAAAGCGTGCCAGGAGGTCACGGGCTCGATCCGTCACGCGCACGGCGACCTCGCCGATCGCCGCCGCATCCGCCACGTGCACGATGAGTGGGTTACCCCTCGGTCGCTCCTTGGCCTCGAAGATCCGGGCCACCGCGGCGGGCGAGAGGGCATCGGCGCCGAGGCCGTACACCGTCTCGGTGGGAAACGCTACGAGACCGCCTGCGCGGATGATCTCCGCGGCGCGGGTCAGGGCTTCCGGTGTCGCCTGGAGAATGTGGGTGCGCATGGACACGGTGGCCGACCCTATCCGAGCGGGCCCGCGGGGGCAAGGTCGCGCTTGACAGCCCCGGAGGCACGCCCTAGCGTGCGTCTCAAGGAGGATACACATCATGACTCGACTGCTCGCTCTGCTCACGGCCCTGATCCTGGCCGTCGGTGTCGCGGCGGCTCCCCAGGCTTACGCCCAGGCGAAGAAGGACGCCCCCGCCAAGGCGGCCACCAAGGCCGACGCGAAGAAGGAGTTGCTGGACATCAACTCAGCCTCGGCAGATGAGCTCAAGACCCTGCCCGGCATCGGCGACGCCTACGCGAAAAGGATCATCGAGAACCGACCCTATGCGAAGAAGGATCAGCTGGTCTCGAAGAACGTCGTCCCAGATAAGACCTATGAGGGCATCAAGAACTTGATCGTCGCCAAGCAGAAGTAGCCCGCCGGAACTTTCCCCACCCCGACAGGTCTAACTGGTCACATGCGCCCGGCATGGTCCGGGCCGGGGAGGGGATATGGACAGTGGACGCCGGCGGCTCCTGCTCCAGGCGCTGGGCGCCGTGGGAGCGATCAGGTTTCCCGTCCGTGCGTGGGCCGAGCGACGACGGGTGCTCGGTGAGGCCTCGGATCTCCGTCAGGCCCCTTCGGGAGGTGAGCGCGACGGCGATCTCTCCCGCTGGCTTCTCTCGATGCGCGTGGGTGCGGCGGCCGCGCACGGATCACTGCTGGCCTTCTGGCTGGCCGGGAAAGATCAGCCAGCGAAACTCGACATCATCACCCTCGACGAGGCCCGGAAATCCGGGACGCTCGTCATCGCCGAGCGCGCGCAGGCGACGGTCCCCGAGCTCATCGTCGACAATCGCGGCAAGGTCCCCGTCCTGCTCTTGGCCGGAGAGATCCTCGTGGGGGGCAAGCAGAATCGCGTTCTCATCGAGGACCTCCTGCTGCCTCCACTCTCCGGGGTGCGGCCGCTCGGTGTCTATTGCGTGGAGCAGGGGCGCTGGAACGAGGGCTCCCTCGAGTTTCTGAGCAAGGGGAGCTTCGCCCAGCCTCAGCTCCGCTCCAAGCTTCTCGAAGGCGCGGGACAGCGGCAAGTATGGGACAGCGTGGCACAGGCCTCGCGCCAGTACCTGGCGGCGCCCTCGCCGACCCAAAGCTATCAAGCCATCTACGACGACCCGAGAATCCGCGCGCGCGCGGACGAAGTGGAGCGGGCCGCGACGTTGCGCCCCCCTGCCAGCGTCCATGGCGCCGCCGTCTTCGTGGGGGGAACCTTCTCCGGCCTCGACCTCTTCGACTCTCCGGGTCTCTTCGCGCGCGAGTGGCCCAAGCTCCTGCGCGCGCACGCGCTCGAGACCTATCTGACCAACGCGCCCGCGGGATCCGAGAGCGCGCACCGCACCCACGTGCACGAGCTCCTCACCCAGGCCGCGGGAGCGTCCGGCGCCCACCACGGGAATGCCGGCATTGGTCGCCTCTTCGAGTTTCCGCTAAGGACGGCACGGGGCTCCGCTCTGCTCTTCGAGGGGCGCCCGATCCACGCCGCCATCCTCTGATGCTCGGATGACGGCGCGGGCTCAGGCGGGTTGCACGCCGAGCAGCTCCACCTCGAAGATCAGGGTGGCGCCGGGAGGGATCACCCCGCCCGCCCCGCGATCGCCGTAGCCCAGGTGCGCGGGGATAATGAGCTTGCGCTTGCCGCCCACCTTCATGCTGCTCACACCCTCGTCCCAGCCCTTGATGACGCGCCCCTTGCCGATGGGAAAGGTGAGCGGCTCGCCTCGATCCACCGAGCTGTCGAACTTCTGGCCGCTCTTGAGCCAGCCGGTGTAGTGCACGCGCACCGTGTCGCCCGTCTTCGGTCGCGCGCCCGTTCCCTCCACGATCTCCACGTAGCCGAGGCCCGTGGCTGTCACAATCGGTTCTGCACTTTCGTTTTCAGGCACGGCATTCTCCTTTCTCGGGAAGACAACGATGCTTCCCTCTCATGACCCGGGCCGGGCCGGGTCGGCCACGAGATGCTTACGGAAGAACGCGGTGATCTTCCGGTCGACCTCGGGCAGCACGGCGCGATCAAAGCCGGGAGGATCGTTCATGAGCTCGCCGAGGAGGCCAGAGAGCCCGGGCGGCAGTGGTGAAACCAACGCGCCATGGCCGCCATTGGCGAGATCGGCCAGCCGCTCGCAGGTGGGGCAGGCCTGGAGCACTGCGTCGCTGTGAAATCGTGGGATGAGCCACTTGTCCTGTCGCGCCGTCACCATCCAGAGCGGCACGTGCGGTACGGCCAGCGACGTCATGTCGAAGTCGGCGGCGAACGGCACCCCCGCCACCACCGCGGCAATGCGTGGATCGGCGTGTATGTGCCACGTCGCGTCCTTGAGACGCCAGCGGATCACCCACAGCGCGATGGTCTTTTTCGGGCCGTCGACGATACCGCCGTTCAGGCTGGTCGTCAGCCCCACGCAGCTCTGGAAATCTTCAGCGATGTGAGCCCCGCAGTGCCGCCTGAGAACCGCGGGTGACCACCGCCCACCCGCGAGGCTCAGCCCAGTGTGCCCGCCCGCCGACATACCGTACATGCCGACCTTGTCCAGCGCGAGCAGCGGCCGAAAGCGCGCGTCCTGCCCCACCACGTCGATGGCGCGCGAGACTTCGGCAGGTCGACGTACCCAGCTCGCGGGCCCGGGCGAACTGCGGTCTTTGTAGTTGTCACCTCGATGCTCGGGCATGGCCACGACGAAGCCGTCTTCCACAAGCACACGCGCCAGATCGGAATGCACCCAGGGTGACCCACCGGAGCCGTGCGAGAGGACGATCAGCCGCCCATGGCCGCGCAGAGCGATGCCCTCGACGGCCAGGTGGAGCGTGAAAAGGACCTCGCGTGACCGCCTTCGCTTCGCTGTTCGACGGATAGTAGACGGTGACGGGGCCGTCGCCGTCCTTCCCGGTGATTTCGGTCAAGCCGACCGACGCCTCTGCGGTCGCGACCGCCACGAAGAGCGCGATGACAAGAAGGAGGCTAAGCGCGGAGCTCGACTTCATGCGCCCGGTCGAAGTTGGAGATCGGATCGATGTCCAAGCCGTCACCATGACCACCGACGGCGCCAGCAGACCTCGAGGATACCGCATAGAATGACGGGGTGACGTACGCGTGCGCGTTCTGTGGCGAGGACAACGAGGTCTTCGCGGATCCGAGCGGCGGCTCCCGCCAGACCTTCACCGAGGATTGCACCGTCTGCTGCCGCCCCAATCTGATCACCCTCGTTTTCGAGGGCGACCAGGTCTCCCTCGACGTGGTCCAGGAATACGAGGCGTGATGGGGCGGGGCGCGTGCGCGCGGTAGCCGGCCAGGGCCGCGTCCAACGAGCGTCGATCGACCCGTGCCAGGGCACCGACCATGGCCGGGGTGAGCAGGCGCGCGTGCGGTACGTCGACCAGGTGCTCGGCGATCCACCAGAGATCCCCATCCGAGACCATCCAGCCCGGGTGTGACCGGTCGAAGCGCGCCAGGTTCACCGGGCGCGAAAAGGCCCGTAGTGTCCGCTCCCCGCGCAGGTTCACGTAGCCCTCGAAGTAGCTCATGACCAGCTCCCGCACACTCTGGTACACGGGCTCGCGATAGCGCAGGCCGGAGAAGTTGGACTTGGCGATGGCACCCCAGTGACCGCGCAGACAGAACACCGCGATCACGTGGTCGGTGTCCTGCACCGCTTCGAGGTCGACGAGGAGCGGCGGGTGGCCGAGGACGCGAAGGGCGGCGGCGGCGAACACTGCGCCCTCGAGGCAGTGCGCGGTGCCCTCGCGTAGCACGGCGCGCGGCGACCACGCAGTGCCCGCCAGGTGATACGGCATGGCGTCGAGCGCCCGTTGGATTCCCCACGGGCTGCCCAGGGCGCGGAGGCGCCGGAGCTCTGCCGAGGTGAAGCCGGACCGCGTCAATGCGTGATTGGGCGCTGGGCGTGGGCGGGAGGGGCCTCCGCCGGCACGCCCGCGAAGCGCTCGCGGAGCCGCATCCAGAGCTGGAGGCGCGACCAGTCCGGCTCGTCGACGTACCGCTGGGAGGCGGGATCGATCCACGGATTGGGGAAGAACACGGTGAGCATCTGCTCGGCGCGGCCGTTCCACATGCGGAAGCCCCACGCGCTGGCCCGGCCCGCCGCGTCGAGATTGCGGAAGAAGGCGGCGCGGGCGCAGCGCCGCCACTCCGCGAGGGCGGGCGGCGTGGGCAGAGTGGCGCTGCCGTGAGTGGCACCGATACAGAGGTGGAAGTGCCAGGGCGCGGCGCCGGGCACGTCGACGGTCACGTAGCCGTCGAAGAGGGCGACGGCGGGCCGGCTCGTGAAGCGCCCCTCGTAGACCGCTCCCTCGATGCAGGGGCCGAAGATCACGTCGCGCCAGTGCTCCTCGAAGCACTCGCGCAGGAGGGCGAGGAGGGTCGCCTCCGCGCCGTCGACCTCGAAGTACTCCGTACACGTGCCGTCGAGGTTGGCCTGGGCCATGGCGGCTCGCCCGGCGGCGGGACGGCGCCCTAGTCGGGCACGCTGTTCAGCACGTAGACGGCGGCGATCAGGCTCCCACTCTCCGGGAAGGGGCCGAACCACTTCTCGTAGATCGGCACCACCTCTGCGCTCCGGTAGAGCTTGATCAGCGTCCGGTCTACCGCGAGGTGGAAATTCGGATCGCCGCGCTTGATCATCAGCGCGTAGGGCTCGTAGGATATGAAGTCCTCGACGAGGTAGAGCTTGGCGGGATTCCGCGAGGAGACGGCCAGCCCGCCGAGGAGCGTGCGGTCCGAGGCGTAGGCGTCGATCTTGGCCTCGTCGAGGGCGGCCACGCCCTCCGCGTGGTCCTTCACGGCGAGCAGGGTCACATTCCGGAGATTGAGCTTCTTGATCATGTCGCGTAGCGCGCTCTCGGTGGTGGTGCCGGGGATCACGGCCACTCGCTTGCCCGAGACGTCGGTGAGCCGGTTGATCTTCGCCTCGCTCAACGTGAGGAGGCTCCCCCCATCGAGGAAGGTGAGCACGGTGAAGTCCACCTGGGCCATGCGGCCAAGCGTCTTGGTGGTGGAGCCGCACTCGATGTCCACCGTGCCGTTGCTCACCGCGTTGATGCGATCTTCCGGGGTGACCTTGACGAATTTCACGTCGAGCTGGGCGAGGCCGAGGTCTTTCTTGATCCCCTCCGCGACGCGGAGGCAGAGGTCGATGGAGTAGCCCTGCGGTTTGGGTTCGGTCTTGGTCACGAAGGAGAAGGGCGGGGAGGACTCGCGATAGCCGATGGTGAACACGCCCGTCCGCTTGATGCGGGTGAGGGTGTCTTCCGACTGCTGCGCGACGGCGGGGGCGGCCGAGCTGAGGAGCAGGGCGCCGAGCAGCGCAGCCAGCATCGAGGGCAGCAGTCGTGGCATGGCGGTCTCCTTACTCGGGCAGGCCGTTCATGAGGTACATGTTCACGATCAGCGGGCCGGCCGTGGTCATGGACCCGAAGTACTTCTCGAAGATCGGCGCCACCTCGCCCGAGCGGTACATGCTGGCGAGGCCGCGGTTGACGGCGAGACGGAAGGCGGCGTCACCGCGTCGGAGTACGAAGCCGTGCGGCTCGTAGGAGAAGTACTCGTCGACGAGGGAGAGCTTCTCCGGGCTCTTGGAGGTGCGACCCATGCCGATGAGAAGGGTGCGATCGGAAGCGTAGGCGTCGATGGTCTTGTTGTCGAGCGCGGCCACGCCCTCCGCGTG
>Ga0126384_10002327_pt1 | contig 11494 bp, 10 predicted proteins | sample PanSoiMetPlot_36_FD_92543 | JGI IMG/M metagenome (GOLD analysis project Ga0126384, IMG submission 92543) | Tropical forest soil microbial communities from Panama - MetaG Plot_36 | ecosystem: Environmental > Terrestrial > Soil > Tropical forest > Bulk soil | place: Panama | collected 2016-02-17 | reverse complement strand
CCGATCGTCTTCCTGACCGGTCACGGCGATATTGAAACCAGCGTGCAGGCCATCAAGGCCGGCGCCGAGGATTTTCTGACCAAGCCGGTCGCCAAGGACAAGCTGCTCGACGCGATCGAGCGCGCGATTGCGCGTCACCAGGCCGCGCGCGAACAGCATGATCGGCTCAACACGTTGCGCGCCAAGGTCGCCCGGCTGACCCCGCGCGAACGGCAGGTCTTCGACCTGGTGGTGCGCGGGCGAATGAACAAGCAGATTGCCCACGAGCTCGGCACCACCGAGCGCACCGTCAAGGCGCACCGGCAGCGGGTGATGGAGAAGCTGCAGGTCGAGTCGCTGGCGCAGCTCGTCTCCATGGCCGAGCGTCTTGACGCTCTGAGTGCAGCCACGCCGCCCGCGCAACCTGTGGAATAAAATGGAACCTTCAAACGGCGTTTCCGCGGCGACCGGACCCCTTCATGCCGCCCCAACCGACCCTTTATGCCGCCCCAATTGTCCCTCAGGACAATATGACAGTGCCGAATTTGGAGTCAGACTTGAACAGGTTGACATACTGGCGCGATCCGCCTTGTCGACCATCGTGATGCGGCGAAAGTCCGTGCGCGCGCGGACATCCGATCGCACCCGGCGCGCTGCGGTGTACATGCCCGTGAATCGCAACAGAATGACCTAGAACGACTTTCAAGGGTGGCGACGCGTGGGGGCACGAAAGACTGTTTATGTCGTCGATGACGATCCGGGCATGCTCAAGGGGATCGAGCGGCTGCTGAAGGCGCACGGCTTCGATCCGGAACTGTACGATTCAGCCGAAGCTTTTTACGATCACGCGAGCCCCGAGGAGGCTCTCTGCGTCGTGCTGGACGTCCACCTGGGCGGAATGTCGGGAATCGATCTGAAACGCCGCCTCGTGGACGACGGAACGTCGCTGCCGGTCATATTCATCACCGCGACCGACAACGACACCGTGCGCCGAGCCGCGCATGACGTCGGCTGCGCCGCGTATCTGCAAAAGCCGTTCCCGGCAAAGTCCTTGGTGGACGCGATCGAGACCGCATCGGCATTGCCCCGCGGTGAACCGAATTGAGCGCCCACTTCGGCGGGGCCTGCCAGCGAGCCGTTGCGTGCCGCCGCAAGCTCACTGCGGCATCGCCATCGCGGTCTTCCTCCAGGTCTGGTCGGGCTCGAACGACGTCATGCGCTCGGCGATCTGCGTCGTGCGCTCGCCGAGGTCCTTCTCGAATACAATGCCATTGTGGTTGACGAGGAACGTCATCACGCCGGAATTGCCGTATTCGGCCGGATAGGCCACGAGTGCAAAGCCTCCGATCATCTTGCCGCGCACCACATAGTCGAGGGCGCCGCCGGGCGCGTTGGTACCCTGCCTGGTCAGGACCTTGAAGTAGTAGCCGTGGAACGGGATGCGGCCTGCGCCGACGCGATAGCCTTGGGCGGTCGCGCTGGCGGCGAGTTCGCCGAGCGGGCTCGGCTCCTCCCCGCTCGCCGTCGGCCAGTAGAGCCCGTCCTTTTTACCTGCCTGGCTGAGGATACGCTGCGCATAGACGCCGACACCTTCGCCGTGGTCCTTGTCGGCGTACTCGTACTGGGCATCCACAAAGGCGAGGCTGGACTGGATCGCGTCGAGCTCGTTGCGACCGATGCGCCGGTACAGGATTTCCAGGCGACCCGCCGCCGTATCGAACTGCCACGCATCCCCCTTGTGCACGAGCGGGATCGGGAACGGAAAGTCGTCCTGCCCGACGGTGATAACCGCCTTGCTGTCGCCCTCCATCGTGACCTGATGCTTCTCGTCATAGGCGGCGAGGTATTCCTTGCGCGTCGCCTCGTCGTCCACGGGGTCGCCCGAGGAGACGATATCGTCGCCGCCCGGGCCCAGAATGGCCACGATGGCCTTCTGGTCGCCGTTCTTCGCCGCGGCCGCGAGCGCGCTCGCGGCCTCCTCAGGGGTCTTGAATGACTGCTGTGCGCCCGCCACGGAGACGAGCGCGCACATCAGGAAGGCAGCGGTCGAAAAAGCCCGTCGCGCCGGCGCGAGCGTGCGATGAAGCTCGGCAAAACGAATGTTCGTCATCATGGCTTCCTCGGTCGCATCTGGATGTCTGTTCATGTGGCCCGACATGTTGGTGCTCCGTTCAATGGACCCGGATGCCCGTCGGAACGTGTGCACCTGACGCGACCCACGCGTCATAGCTCTCGAACTTCAAACCGAGCTTGTCGTAGAAGACCCGGAGATAGCCGTCCCGACCGCGCACCACCGCCTGCGGCATGGCGGATTGCACTTCCTGCGCAATCACACCCACATAGGCACGGTCGCTGCCGTTGTAGCTGAAGCGGTAGAATCCCAGTCCGTTGTCGAGATGGCCGAGCAGCATGATGTCGTGCTTGAGCGCGATATCGGATCGCCGGCCGCCACCGCCGCCACGACCGCCGCCGCCACCACCACGGAACCCACCGCCACCCCCGCCGCGGAATCCACCACCGCCGCCACCGCGGAATCCACCGCCGCCGCCACCGGCAAAGCGTGCGCCGCCCCCGCCGCCGAAGCTCGACCGACCACGCGCCGACGCTATGTTCGCGGATCGGCCGGCCCCGACATTACCGAAGGCCCCGCCGCCGCGGTTGCCGCCACCCGGACGGCTGCCGGCGCGATTGCCTCCGGCTGGACGTTGCGCGGCGCGATTGCCGCCACCCGGACGGTTTCCGGCCCCGCCACGGTCGCCGAGACCGCCCCGGTTGCCAGCACCGCCACGATCGCCGAGACCGCCACGGTCACCGAGACCGCCGCGGTCACCGAGACCGCCGCGGTTGCCGCCCGGGTTGAGAACCTGGTTGCCGCCGCGGCCGCGGAAATCCATCCGATTGTTGGCGCTGTTGCGGATGTTGTTGTTACCGAACCGCTGCGCGACGTTTGAGTTGTTGTATCGCACGCCCTGGCGGTGCGACGCGTTGTGCTGCCACTGAGTGGCGCGGTTGCCGTTGCCGATATTGATGTTGTTCTGATTCCAGTTGAAACTGCCGCCTCCCCAACAGCAGCCGCCCCCCAAGGCCCAGCGTCCGAGCACATAGCCGGCACCGAACGCCAATCCGGTCGCGATGAGGCCGGCGCCGATGTACCCGGGATATCCCCAATAGTAAGGCGGGTAAGCCGGATACGGCCAGCTGCCATAGACCACGCTGGGATTGTAATAGGGCACGTAGACGGTTTGCGGGTTCGTCGGCTCGATGGCGATGATCTGCTTGCTCGCCTCCTGCCTGACGATGACGGTCTGCTCCTTGGTCGTCTGCAGCTTGTTGTTCGCCTGCGCCCTGGACCGCAGGCGCTGGACCGCGTCCATCACGTCCGGCTGCTGCGCGAGCACCGCGTCGCCCAGCTTCTGCGTCCAGTCGAGCTTGCTGCTCATCATCGACAGGACCGACGGCGTCGCGGCCAGCGCCTTCACACTGTCGTCCCAGGCCTGCTTCTCCGCCGCCGTCTTCAGGTTATCACCTTTGAGATTCTTGTTCTCGGTCACCCAGCGGTCGGCCTGCACCACCTCGAGCGGATAGGTGGCCGCCATCAGCACACTGGCGAGGAGATTGTCGGGGTACAGCGCGATCGGGGCGACGAGCGCGTCAAGCTCTTCGGGCTTGAGCAACTGGTCCGATGCGGCCGCCGGAGCATTTGTAGTAGTAGTACTTGTGGTCTGCGCCAGCACCGCGCACGGCATGAGAATGAAAAGCGCAAGCAGCGATCGCCTTATCGCCTGCAACGTCATCTACCCCTCCTATCGGGTCCCAACCGGTGTGGTGGCGTCGTCAAGTCCACCACACGAACCGCAGCAGCACATTCGATGAATGAATGTACGTGAGGTATCCCCTGCCAAAATCGCTGGCACATTGATCAGGATCAAAACTCTCCGACCGTCGCGTGGCCCGATCGCATGGAACTTTTCGTCGAAGGCGCGGCGCGCTTATGCGGCGCTTCTCGCGGTGCTCTTATGTGGCCTTATTGTACCGCAGGCGTCGCACTCCCGGAGTCCAGGAGGCAGCTGCGGATTTCTCGGCCCGGCCTTACCGGATCGGGGGCGCGTACATGATGCCGCCCATGGTCCAGAGATGATTCAATCCGCGCGGGATGCCGAGCGGCGTCTCGACGCCGACGTTGCGGTCATAGACCTCGGCATAGTTGCCGACGTGCCTGAGGATGCGCACGACCCAATCCTTGGTGAGCCCGATCTGCTCCCCGTAATTCCCTTCGGTGCCGACGAGCCGCTTGACGTCGGGCTTTGCCGATCCGAGCGCCTGGTCGATGGTCTTCGAGCTGACGCCCGCCTCCTCCGCGTTCAGCATTGCGAAGTGCGTCCATTTCACGATGTTGAACCACTCGGGGTCCTCCTGACGGACCGCGGGCCCGAGCGGCTCCTTCGAGATGACCTCGGGCAGAATGACGTGGTCGTTCGGCTTGGCCAGGGTCGCGCGCTGAGCATGCAGTTGCGAGACGTCGCTCGTCAGCACGTCGCACCCGCCGTCGTCGTAGGCCTTCAGGGCGGCCGCCGGATTGGCCACCGACACGGCCTCGAATTTCATGCCGTTGGCATTGAAATAATCGGCGAGGTTCAATTGGGTCGTCGTGCCGGGCTGCACGCAGACCTTGCTCCCGCCCAGTTCCAAGGCCGAGGCGACCTTGCGCGCCTGCCGCACCATGAAGCCCTGACCGTCGTAATAGGTGACCGCCGCGAACAGCAGCCCAAGCGCGTTTTCGCGCGACATCGTCCATGACGAATTCCGCGAGAGAACGTCGACCTCCTTCGAGCGGAGCTTGTTGAACCGGTCGTCCGCGCTCAGCGGGACGAATTTCACCTTGCCGGCGTCGTCGAAGATCGCCGCCGCCAACGCGCGGCAGAAATCAACGTCGAATCCGGCCCAATTGCCGTTCTGGGCCGGCGCCGAGAACCCGGCGATGCCCTCGCTCACCCCGCACACCAGCGAGCCGCGATCCTTGATCGCCTTGAGCGTCTGCGCGGACGCAGGTTCGCCTCCGAGGCCCCCGAGGGCGAGCGAGAACGCCAGGATCTGCAACGTGATTGTCAGACTACGCAAACGCATCGGCATCTCCCCAACGGCTCCCCAACGGCGCGACGCTACAAAGTCGGATTCTGCAGGACGACGACCTTCGTGCCGACGGGAACGCGCTCGTAAAGGTCCGAGACATCCGGATTGGTGAGGCGGAAGCAGCCGGACGACACGGCGGAGCCGATCGTTGCCGGCTGATTGGTCCCGTGGATGCGATAGACCGTGCCACCAATGTACATGGCGCGCGCGCCGAGCGGATTGCCGGGGCCGCCGGCCATGAACCGCGGCAGGTAGGGCTGGCGCGCGATCATCTCGGGCGGCGGCACCCAGTCGGGCCACTCCGCCTTGCGCACGATGGTCTTCAGGCCGCCCCATTGAAAGCCGTCGCGGCCGACGCCGATGCCGTAGCGCAGCGCCCGATTGTTTCCCTGCACCAGATAGAGGAAACGCTCCGACGTGTGGACCACGATGGTTCCGGGCGCCTCGGTGGTGCGGAAGAACACCATCTGCTTGCGATATTCCGGCGGCAGCTCCTCGTCCGCCGCGTCCGGCACGACGCCGGGCTGGTCGGCGACCATATTTTCGCTGGGCCGCGGGCCAGCCTGCGCGGCCGGGCCGATGTCGCAGAAAATCATCAGCGCCGCGCCCGCGAGCAGCAGGCGCGCGACTTTACTCGCTTGGTCATGCCACATATGAGCCGTCATCCCTCCGCTCGCGCACCTCCGCTCGCGCAATCCCTACGCCTTATGGTAGCCGGCTTCAACATCTGGACGGCATTGTCCCTTGGGACAGTATAGGCAGGTATAGGCCGTCCTCTGCGGATCCGCCGACGACGAATGGTGGAAAACGTCGTGGTTTTACGAACTTGCGGCTATCGATCGGCTGCAAGACGATTGTCCCGCACTGCTCGTGCACCAAAAGGCAATTGTTGCGGGTAGCTTTTCGCCGCAACTTTCTCTAAGAAAAGCTGTGTGCCGTGCGCGGCACATGCGGGATCGATGATGGAGGGGACCGCCAGTGCCGTCGCAAGCGGCACATCGGGCGGTGATCGGGCATGTCAGCGTCGAACACCGATCGCAGCAGACGCCATCAAGCCCGCGGCAAGATCCCTTTGATCTCCATCGCGATCGGCGTCGGCCTCACGATCGGTCTTTCCGCCTGCGCGGATATGGGGCGTCAGCCGGCCGTTCCTGTGGCCGGCACCAAGCGGTCCACCGTTCTCGGCATTCCCAACGCGCGCTTCGTCATCGACGAAGCGGCACCGGTGGCGCTGGCCACGGAGTTTCGCCGCGCCTATGACCGTGAGGTGCGCTTCGTCAACCGCACCGGCGGCACCGTGCCGCCGGCCTCCTACCTCGCGATCTCGGGCGGCGGCGACAACGGCGCATTCGGCGCCGGGCTTCTGGTCGGCTGGTCGAAGCGCGGGACCCGCCCGACCTTCAAGGCGGTCACCGGTGTGAGCACCGGTGCGCTGACCGCCCCCTTTGCGTTTCTCGGCTCCGCCTACGATCCGTCCCTGACCGAGGTCTATACGACGATCGATCAGAAGGACATCTTCGAGCGGCGCCCGGCGCTTGTCGCCGTCGCCTCGGACAGCATGGCGGATACCCGGCCGCTGTACGACCTGATCTCGAAATATGTCGACGATCAAATGGTCGAGCGCCTGGCGGCGGAGTACGACAAAGGGCGGCTCTTGTTCATCGCCACGACCAACCTCGATGCCGGACGCGCCGTCATCTGGGACATCGGCGCGATTGCGAAGAGCCGCAAGCCCGGCAGTCGCGACCTGATCCGCAAGGTGCTGCTCGCATCGGCGTCGATTCCGGGCCTGTTTCCGCCGGTCGCGTTCGACGTGGAATATGACGGCGCGATGTATCAGGAGCTGCACGCGGATGGCGGCACCATGACCCAGATGTTCCTCTATCCGCCGACCATCGACGCCGGACGCATAGCGAGCACACTGCCGGCGCGCCAGCGCACCGCCTACATCATCCGCAACGGCAAGCTCACCGAGGAATGGAAGGAAACGGATCGAAAGACCCTGGAGATCGCCGGGCGGGCGATATCGACGCTGATCACCAGCAGCGGGGTCAACGACATGTATCGCATCTACGCAACCTCGAAACGCGACGGTGTCGGTTTCAATCTTGCCTATATCGAAAGTGACTTCACCGAGCCGCGCGCCGGTCAGTTCGACCGCGAATACATGAACAAGCTGTTCACCTATGCCATGACCAAAGCGGCCGACGGTTATCACTGGCGCAAGGGGCCGCCGGGATTCCGCAGCTGAATAGGCAAGTCACGCATCCATATCGGCCAACCACGGGAGGGAGTCGGTCATGTCGAAGGTTTTTTCCACGTTCGTCGCTGCAGCGGCGCTTCTCTCAACGACGGCAGCGGCTTCCGCGCAGCAAAACAATACCAAGGTGGGCATGCTGACCTGCAAGGCGTCTGCCAGCCTCGGTCTCATCATCGGGTCGCATCAGGGCTTGGCGTGCAAATTTGAACCCAACAATGGCCGCTCGGCGGAGCTTTACTCCGGCTACATCAACCGGCTGGGCGTCGATATCGGTTTCACGGCCGGCGGCGTCATGGCGTGGGGGGTGATCGCGCATAGTGCGGGCGTGCCGGCCGGCGCGCTTGCCGGCAAATATATCGGCGCCAGCGGCGATATCGCGTTGGGCTTCGGCGTCGGCGGCAATGCGCTGGTCGGCGGATCGGGCCGTTCATTCGCGCTGCAGCCGCTCTCGGTCGAGGGCGAGGTCGGCGTCAATCTTGCCCTGGGCGTCGCGGGCCTGACGCTCGCTTCAGGTCGGTAGCGCACGATCCCGAAATGCCCGTCCGGGGTTGACAAGCTTTTTCGGAAAAGGTCATGCGCAACAACCGACCTCTGATCGATTCAGCCCCAATCGATCAGGCCCAACCGCGTCCTGCCGAGACGAGTCACCTGTCCCTGAGGACAATGGACTCAAGGCCAAGGGCCGTAAGGCCATCTGGTGCGCGCGGTCGCGTTTCCCATAATGTGACTCCGCGGCGTCACATTGACGTGCGATGACGGACGGGGCGTCATGTCGGGCGATCAGCCCATTGAGACCATTTCCGCGGCGCCGGTCAGGCGCGTCAGCAGGCAAAACTCGGACCAGCCTTCGCGCGATTCGACCGCACGAGGCGACGAGGCCGCATTGCAGTCCCTGGACTGTCGCAATGCGCGCATCGGCGGCCTTGTCGTGCGACTGGCTACCGATGCGACCGTCGCGGCAGGCCCCGTCGGCGGACCCGTCATCAGTCTTTTTCATTCGCCTGACAATCGACCTTCCCCGCGGCCATGCAGACCGCCGCGGCGCCGGAAAGATCAATCAATACGCCCAGGCTCTCAGCCCGAGCCCGGATGGCAGAACCGGACGAGCCGGCGGCGGGCATGCACGGCGCACCTGTTTGACGCGCGGGAGTCGGAGGACGGACGCCATGGAAGAATGGATCTGCCGTCAGAACATCGAACGCTGGCGCAGCCAGCTCGCCACCGTGCACGACGAACAGCAAAGGTCGATCCTGCTGACGTTGCTCGCGGAGGAACAGAAGAGGCTCGACCAGATCGTAGCGCCGCAGGCCGGCAGCAATGCGTGACATCGATGCCGTCGGGGACGGGCCCGTGACGACCGCGCCCTGATGCGCACCGCCGTCGGCGGCGTTGCGTTGGCGAAAACCCGCAGCGATCGCGCCTCTCGTGCGGCGTCAACGTATCTGGAAGACCAGCTTTCCTCTGAAATGGCGTGACTCGCTCAGCCGATGGGCGTCAGCCACATCCGACAGACGATAGAGCTTGATCTCGGGCGGGCGGACGGCTCCCGCAAGGTACAGCTGCGCGACGCGCTCCATGTGCCTGCGCGTGCGCCCGACTGCCGGCCGAAACGCGGTGACGTCGCTGCGGTTTGGCTTCGGCGCCTGCGCGCCCGACGCGATGAAGGCGGCGCGGCCGCCCGGCTTGAGCACCGCGAAAGACTTCTGCGCCACATCGCCGCCGACCGTCTCGAAGACGGCGTCGCAGCCGCTGACCACCTGGGTGAAATCCTTGGCGTTGTAGTCGATCACCTCGTCGGCGCCGAGGCCGCGCACATAGTCGAGGTTCGCGGCGCTCGTGGTCGTGATCACCCGGGCGCCGATATGCTTGGCGAGCTGGATCGCGAAGCTCGCGACACCCCCTGCCCCGCCCTGGATGAGGATCGTCTCGCCCGGCTGCAGCTTCAGCGTATCCTCGATCGAGACCAATGCGGTCAGGCCAGTCAGCGCCAGCGCAGCGGCATTGATGTGCGACAGGCCCTCCGGCTTCTTGGCGATGATCGCGGCCTTGACCGCAACCTTCTCGGCATGTGCCCCCTCCTGGCCCGCATCCAGCACGCCGAAGGCCGGATCGCCGACCTGGAGATCATCCACGCCCGGGCCGACCGCGGCCACCACGCCGGAAAAGTCCCGTCCGAGCGCGAAGGGAAATTTCGTCTGCTTGTAGTCGCCGACCCGCACCTTCCAATCGGCGCCGTTGACGCTTGCGGCATGCACATCGACGACCACCTCGCCCGCGCCCGCGACGGGGTCCGGCAGGTCGCCATAGCGCAGGACGTCCGGCCCGCCGAATTTCTCAATGAACGCAGCCTTCATGGCGTCTTGTCTCCGAGATGCAAAGCGGATGGGATGGTTGATCGGATGGGGCGATTGCCGGATCGTACACCGCGATCCGCAGGCGCGCCACGGGTCCGCCGTCACCCACGCATCAAGGAACGACGGGCAACAACGAACGACATTCGCGGGAGGCCCCTGACATGCACCGGCTGCCACTGGCATTCCTTCTTGCCGTCCTGGCTTGGGCGAGACCCGCGCCAGCACAGGACGCGACCAAGATCGTGGTTCCGTTCCCGGCCGGCGGGCCGGTCGACGCCGCCGCCCGGCTGCTCGCAAACGAGATGCAGCCGATTCTCGGCACCAACATCATCGTCGACGATCGCGGCGGCGCGGGCGGTGTCATCGCGACCGAGCTCGTGTCGCGCGCGCCCCCCGACGGCAAGACGCTGCTCATGGGAAGCCAGGGCTCTCACGTCATCAGCGCACTGCTGCGGCCGGACCTCAAATACGATCCGGTCAAATCGTTCGATGCCATCGCCATGGTCGGCCATGTGCCGATGCTGCTGGTGGTCAACCCGGACCTGCCGGCCGCGGATTTCAATGCGCTGATCGCGCTCGCGAAGACCCGCAAGCTGACCTACGGCTCCGCCGGTCCTGGCACCGTGATGAACATCGCCGGCGAGCTGATCAATTCCGGCGCCCATGTCAGCGTCGCCCACATTCCGTACCGCGGCGTCGCTCCCGCCTTGCCGGACCTGATGGCCGGGCGGCTCGACCTGATCCCGGCCGATCCGCCGGTGCTGCTGCCGCTCGTGGCAGCCAAGAAGGTGCGCCCGCTCGTGGTGTTCGGGCGCGAGCGTCTCGCTGCCCTTCCCGACGTCCCGACCACGGTCGAACTCGGCTATCCCGACATGGTGATGGAGAACTGGTACGGCCTCTTGGCGCCGGCCGGTCTCGCGCCCGATACCGCTGCCAAGCTCGAGGCGGCCGCCTTGGCGGCGATCAACGCGCCGAAGATCCAGCAGAGCATGAAGGACGGCGAGCTGCGCGGCACGCTCAACGCCAGGGATTTCAAGGCGCGGATCGCGCACGACGTCGCGTTCTGGCGGCCGATGATCAAGCAGCTCGGGATCACGATGGGCGAGGCCGCGCCGGCCGCTCCTGCCCCGTCAAAGTAGGCGCGGGGCGCGCGGGCCTGCGCGACATCGACTCCATAAGTCCGACTCGGGTCAGGCCCGGCGTCCGTCGCCTTGCGTCGCCACCACCGGGGTGCCGGCGCCGCGCACCGTCGTCACGATGGCTTGGCCGCCGCGCCATGTCAGCGCGCGAGCCGCCGCACCCCAATGCCGTGCCCCACACCACGCGACGCGTAGACGCCGTCCGAGTTCGTCCGATCGAAGCTTGGCGGCGCGGCGCCGATAGAAATCCATGTCGAGCGAGCCGTCGGCCCGCCGTCGAAGTTGCTGCGAAAGCATGTCATCTGTCTGCGTCATGAGATACCCCGTCCAATATCGCTCGTTGAAAATCGCCGACGCGGCGGCAATACGCGGCGCCGCCAATATCTCGAGCGGAGCGCGGGCGACGCCGACGTTCAACGCCACTAACACATGCGCGCGCCTTGACGGGGTGAAGTAAATTACACCTGTCGGGCGAGCTGCATCGCCGCGCGTCGGTGCGAACCGACGGAGGCTCACGGCGGCCGCGGCGCTGTTGAGAATCCTGTCAATCGAACAGGTTCGACAGAATGAGCGCGCCTGGTGTTGCGCCCGAATTTCCCCGGATGGCAGACTAACCGCCACGCCTCCCCGAT
>Ga0126384_10002326_pt1 | contig 11496 bp, 13 predicted proteins | sample PanSoiMetPlot_36_FD_92543 | JGI IMG/M metagenome (GOLD analysis project Ga0126384, IMG submission 92543) | Tropical forest soil microbial communities from Panama - MetaG Plot_36 | ecosystem: Environmental > Terrestrial > Soil > Tropical forest > Bulk soil | place: Panama | collected 2016-02-17 | reverse complement strand
GTCCGCCCGCCAGCAGGCCATCGCGGCGATTGCTGGCATCCAGGAGCGCCGCGGGCTCCTGGCCGTGCTCGCCCTCCTCGGCTTCCTGTGGATCGCCTCCAACTTGTTCGGCGCGATGGAGGCGGCGTTCGACCGGGCGTTCGATGCTCCGCTACGGCCCTTCCCGCTGCAGAAGCTGATGGCGCTGGCGCTAATGCTGATCGTGAGCGTGCTGGCGCTGCTGGCCGTCGGCTCGGTCCTGGTCCTGCCTCTGGTCGCTGAGCTCACCGACACGCCCGCGCTTGTGCCCTCCAGCGAGGGCGCGCGCCTCATCCAGGCCGCCCTGGGCATGACGTCGGCGTTCGTTCTGTACTTCCTCATCTACTTGGTCGTCCCGAACCGCCGGATGGACGTGCGCGAGACGTGGCCCGGAGCGCTGTTCGCGGGCGTCGCTTTCGAGCTGCTGAGCCTAATCTTTCCGGTCTACATCGGCCTGCAGCCCACGATCAACCAGTACGGCAGGACGTTCGCTCTCCTCTTCGTTCTGCTGGCGTACTTCTTCTTGCTCGGCATCATCACGATGCTGGGCGCCGAGGTGAACTCGGTCGTAGCGCTCGAACGGAGCCGCCGGGAGCGGGCCGCCGCGGCCGCTGACACTGAGGAGGCCGAGTTGGCCGTAAGTGCGCCCGGCCCGGGGGCGCCGCGACCGGGCTGATTGGGAGCGTGCCGCGCCGACGACGCCGGCTTCGACCTAGTCGGTCTACTGTTCGAGTTCCGGAGCCCGGAAATCCGGTCAATCGGGTATCAGTCGGATCATTTGGCGTTTTCAAAGACGGGCCTAGCGGCCGACGGGCGGCTGTCGCTCTGGGACTGGACGTGTGGGAAGTGGCGAAGGTGGTCCGCGAATTTGACGAGCGGGCGGTCAAGGCAGCGGCGGAACTGCTGAATCTGCCTGCCGAGCGCGTGCGGCTGGCGCTGGGTTACTACGGCGCCTACCCAGACGAGATCGACGCTGAGATGGCGATGGCCGACGAGGAATCGCGGGCAGCCGAGGAGGCCTGGCGGGCAGAGCAGCGCCTGCTCGCGTGACAACGAAGGGCCGACCGCGCGCCGCCCTCCTTCTCGATGAGTTGTTTCCGCCCGCCATCGCGGCCGAGCTTCGCCGTCGCGGATTCGACGTAAATTGCCGTTGCAGAAGATCTTCAGCTGCGCTCGATGAGCGATGCCGAGCTGCACCAATGGGCAACTGAGAACGGCAGCCGGATCGTGACGGAGAACGTGAAGGACTCCCGTCGCCTCGCATCGATTATTGATGAAGGACCCGGCTTGCTGTTCACCAGCACGAGGAGCTTCCCCCGCAGCAAGCGATCGGTGGGTTTGGTCATTTCGGCGTTAGAAGCATGGCTTCGGAATCACGACCCGGACTCCGCCCCACTCCAGGAGTGGCTGCAGCGAGGCTAGTAGGCGAAGGGTGGTCAGTAAGTCGTGTTCCTTTGCTGTTCCCAGGGGAACGAGACCTTCTGCGCTCCCTGTAATTTCGCGCCCGTGAGCGGCGCGAAAACTCCGTCGCGCGCATCAGGTCGCCCCGACGGCGCCTCGGTGGCCTCTTGCCGGCATCGCGTAATCGCCTGGCGACTACCTCCGGCTTGAAGCCGGTCTAGAGTCGCGGCTATCTTGCCGGCTCGCGCTCCTCACGTCCGCCTATGCTCTGGCCCGCCTGCTGGTGGCCATACTGCTGCTCCGCGCTCAGGCGGAGGCCGAGCGCGATCTCGAGTTGCTGGCCCTCGGGCATGAGGTCGCCAACCTGCGTCGCCATGTCAAGCGACCAGACCGGCTCCGAAGCCGATCCTTCGGGGCAAATGGACGATCCCATAACAGCGGCCCCGTGGCGAAGTCAGCATTCTCGCCGAGACTCTGTTCCAGCCCTCGATGATGACCGAGGTTTCGCGGCCGACACGGTCCGCGAACGCGGCTGGGCGGGGCCTGCAACGCCCCGTTCGTTCCAGCTGCTCGCCGAAGGCCAGCATGCTTTAGGCGCTGGCGAAAGTGCCTGCCCGGAAGGCTGAACGCGATCCCGATCCACTCGGCTGAGTGCGGCGATACCCAGGTTGAGGACATCGGCGTCGCTGAGGCGGGCACAATCGGATGCTCCTTGGACGTCCACTCGGCCGCCCCGCGGCCCGCGGCCAGGAGGCGCGCCATTGAAATTGCGCCGGCCACCAACTTCGGGTGCTCCCAATCCGTGGGCCACAACCGGGTAAGATTTCCAGCGGCCACCAAGGGAATCCGGTGCAAAACCGGAGCTGTCGCGCAACTGTGAGCGGGGAGCCTCCGTCCGACAAGCGCCACTGAAGCGTAAATGCCTTGGGAAGGTGGGCGTGGGCGGCGATCCGCAAGCCAGGAGACCTGAACGGCCATACCGGCGACCCGTCCGCGCGCAACGGCACGGAAGCTCCTGGCGGTCGGCTTTCAGCGGTGCGTTCGGGAAAGGATGACCGCCTGGAGGGAAAGACCGTGAGCAGTCATCTCATCTGGGCCAGCGCGTCACTGGCCATCGCTGTTGCCTCCTGTGGCGGCTCGTCAACGACCTCGACCGCGAGTCCCGCTGCGACCTGCGTGAACGCCAGCGCCGCCCACCGAGCTTACGTGGTGGTCGAGCACCTCTCTGGCACGTCTTTACAAAGCTGCGTGGGCTTCAACGGGGACACCGTCGACGGCCAGGCCCTCATGGACCAGTCACGCATCGAGTATCAAACGCAGACGTTCAGTTTCGGCAAGGGCGTCTGTCAGGTCGACAACGAGCCCAAGCAGTTCAGCGAGTGCTTGCCGAAGAACCAACCCTACTGGTCGCTGTGGGTCGAGGCCGGAGGCAGATGGACGATGGCACAGGTTGGATACACGCAGATCCAGGTTCACGACAAAGAAGCTCTTGGCTGGCACTATGTGCAGGCAACTGACCAGAATCCCTCCCCACCGCCATTGGCCAAGGCAGGCTGAACACCGACCATGAATGCTCGAGGGGTGGCCGCTTGGTCGGCCACCTGTCTCTTCATCGCCCTCTCCACGTCAAACCCGGCGTACAAAGCTCTGGTGCTGGCGGCGACGCTCAGCTCACTCGCCGCAAGCGCCGGTTTGCGGCGCATTCGAGGGTGGCTGACGGCTGTGATCCTGATCGCGACTTTCGCGACGCTGCTCAACTTCTTGTCAGCCCATCTCGGCGCCACCGTCCTCTTCGAGCTGCCTCCCCAGATCCCCGCCCTGGGCGGGCCGTACACGGTCGAGGCAGTCACCTTCGGCTTCACCGCAGGAATCACCATCGCCGCCGCCATTCTGTCCGCTGCTCCATTCTCGCTGCTGCTGGCCTCGCACGAAGTGGTGGATGCCCTCCCGGCCGCGCTTTCGCGAACAGGGACGGCGATCACGGCGTCTCTCAACCTGGTTCCCGCCGTCGCCACCTCGTTCACCCAGGTGACCGAGGCGCAGCGGCTGCGCGGTTGGCGACCTCGGGGCCCGCGCTCCTGGTCGGAGATCCTGGTTCCCGTCGTGCTCAGCACCATCGAGGGATCCATCCAACTTGCAGAGTCCATGGAGGCTCGTGGCTTCGGATCAGGACCGAGGACGGCCGCAAGACCCACTCGCATGCAGCGATCCGACTGGCTCTTGGTCGCTGTGTCGGCTCTAGCTCTCGGGCTGTTCGCGATCTCCCGCACAACCGGCTGGGCAGCGGACTGGCTCCCGTACCCGACGCTCGCGGCGCCGGCCATCGATCCTCGGCCGCTCGCCGCCTGCGTGCTGCTCTTCGCACCAGTGTTGCTATGGCGATCGGGTCGCTAGCCAATCTCACCTACTGGTATCCGGGCTCGCGAGAGCCGGCGCTCAGTGACGTGTCGACTCTGCTTGACGACGGACTCACTGTGATCGCTGGTCCATCCGGCGGTGGCAAGTCGACCTTGTTGCGGGTGCTCAACGGCCTCGTGCCCCACTTTCATGGTGGTCGTATCGCCGGTGGCGCCCGAGTGCTCGGATTGGACGTCATCAGGACGCCCACACGGGACCTCGCTCGCAGCGTTGGCTTCGTCTTCCAGGACCCCGAGCTCCAGACCGTTTACAGCACCGTGGATCGCGAGGTCGCGTTCGGGCTCGAGAATATTGGGGTCCCGACCCGCATGATAGCCGGCCGAGTGGAGGAAGCGTTACAGGCGGCAGGGATCGGGCATCTCGTGGGCCGCACGGTGCGCACACTCAGTGGCGGCGAACGTCAGCGGGTGGCCCTGGCCTCATCGATCGCAATGCGCCCGCAGCTCGTCGTTCTGGACGAGCCGACCTCTCAGCTAGATCCTGACGGGGCAGCTCTGGTGCTCGCCACCGCCACACGCCTGGTGGACGAAGGGCTCGCGGTGATCATCTCCGAACACAGGCTGGATCGTCTGCTGAAGGCGGCGGCCGGGCTCGTCCTTGTCGGTGGTGGTCGCGTCGAACGCGCGGACCCGGCTATCTGGCGGCCGCCCAGTGCGGCCGGTCCCTCACGGCGCATGTCGGCGCCAGGCTCTGAAACATGGTCGCTCGAGGGCGCGACCGCAGGCTTCAACGGCCAGCCGGTCGTCGAGGACGTGAACCTGAACGGCCGCGCGGGCGAGGTCGTCGTCCTCAACGGGCCCAACGGCGGCGGGAAGACGACCTTGCTGAGGCTGATAGCAGGCGGCCTGGCACCACTTGCCGGCAGGGTGCAGCGCCGTCCAGGCAGGATCGCCTACCTACCCCAGAACCCGATCGCGGTTCTCCACCGGCCGACCTTGCGCGCCGAGGTGAGGCTTACGCTCGATCGATCGGGCGACCATGAGCTACCGGAGGAAATTCTGAACGCGCTGGGCCTGCTTCACGTGGCCGATCGCTATCCTCGCGATCTGTCGACCGGCGAACGCCAACGCGCGGCACTGGCCGCTGTCCTGCCAGGGACCCCAACGATGGCTCTACTCGATGAGCCGACTCGCGGCATGGACGTGGCAGCGCGGGACGCGCTGGTGAGCCTGGTGACGCGGCTGCGTGAGCGCGGCGCGGCAATCGTTCTCGCGACGCACGACAGCGATCTGACCCTGGCACTCGCCGATCGGATCGCTTACGTTGCGAACGGCAGGGTCTTCGAAAGGGTCGTCGAGACGGTACAGCCGTGACCAGGCTGCTTCCGATCGGCGCCGTGTCCCTGGTCGGGCTTGTGCTCTTCTGCTGGCCGTTTCTGGGCAGCGATCTACCGGCGAACACCCCAGCCTGGACATTTGCTCTTGCCAGCGTGGCCGGGCTGCTTCTGGTCGAGGCCGGAACGCGCCAGCTGGATTCGCGCGCCCTCGCGCTGCTGGCCGCCATCGCCGCCGTCGATACAGCACTTCGCCTGGCTGTGATCGAGGGCGTCGGCGGCTTCAGCCCAATCTACTTTCTCGTGCTGTGCGCGGGATACGTCTTCGGAGTGTCGTTCGGCTTCCTGGCTGGCGCCCTTTCCATCCTCGTTTCCGCGCTCGCAGGCGGCGGGGTTGGACCGTGGGTCCCATACCAGATATTCGCGGTCGGCTGGGTCGGGGTCGTGGCCGGCCTTGCGGGCCGTTGGCGTGCGCCACTGCCAGGCTGGCGCGATGTACTTGTGCTTGCCGCCGTGGGATCAGTAATGGGATGGGTCGTGGGCGCGCTGCTCGACATACAGGACTGGATCCCTTTCTACCGCGGCAACCCCACCCTTGGCTGGCTGCCCGGCATGGATGCGACAACGTCGCTGGTACACTTCGGCCGCTTCTACCTTCTGACCTCGCTCGCGTACGACACCTTTCGCTCGGTCGGCAACGTGCTGATGGTGATTGCATTCGGGGCTCCGGTGATCGCCGCCCTTGCTCGCCTGCGAGCCCGCCTCACCTTTGAGGTCATCTCCAAGACAGCGCTGACGCTCTGATGGCCGATCAGCGCCAGTGGGGGGACTCGAGTCCTGCCTCGAGCCAGTCGATGATTGCGCCTACCTTAGCCCAGTCGCCCGCCTTGCGAGCACTTATCAACTGGCGCAGGGCCACTGGCTCAATGGCCAGCAGCGCCTCCGCGCCGGAGCTTGCGTAGCGAACCAGAGCGTGATGTACGACTGCTTCGTAGGTGAGGCCTGTGCTCTGGGCGAGGCTCTCAAGCGTGGGCTTTGGATCCACCCGGCGCGATTGAGCGACATCCTGGCGGAAGTTCTCGTTGCCGTCCTTTGAAGGCACGTCGGCTAAGGTAAGTTACCTCGCTACGACCTGGCAGCAGGGTGGTGGTGAAGAGCAGCGGAGCTGCCGTCAACGGATCGCCGGCAAGCGGAGGGCACGCCGCGCCTCGGACTCGGTCATCGCCCCGCCCCCCAACATGGCGAGTTAGCCAGGCCAGTCTGACCGAAGCGATTAGTTTCGAACACTGACACCGTCTGAGCTGTCGGAGGATTGTGATGACACGAGTGAAGACTCTGATCGATGGCCTGGTCGTTGGAGAGTCGCCGCGGTGGCATGACGGCCGCCTCTGGTTCTGCAACTGGGCCGCTCAGGAGATCCGGACAGTTGACGTTGACGGCAACAGCGAGGTCGTGGCCAGGGGGCCGAAGCCGGCCGGCTACTGCATCGACTTTCTGCCAGATGGCCGGCTGCTTGTAACTGGCGAGGATCGACTCTTACGTCGCGAGCCTGACGGATCGTTTGTAACTCACGCCGACCTCGCGGAGCTCGGCAAGGGCTGGAACGAAATCACGGTCGACGGCCGGAACAACATCTATGTCAACGACGTCGGTTTCAGATTCGGTCAGGAAGACTTTCGGCCTGGGACGATCGCCCTGGTCACGCCAGACGGAGCTGCGCGCCAGGTCGCCGACAACGTCATGTTCCCCAATGGCATGGTCGTCACGCCAGACAACTCGACGCTCGTCGTTGCCGAGTCCTGGGCTCACAGGCTCACGGCGTTTGACATCGCGGACGATGGCAATCTGTCGAGTCGACGCATCTGGGCAGAGGTGGATGGCGACGGCATCTGCCTCGATGCAGAGGGCGCGATCTGGTGCTCAGGCGTTTCGGGCGGTCAACCCCAGTGCCTGCGCGTGCACGAGGGCGGCGAGGTGCTGGACCGAATCGTCCACGACGCTTCCTGCTTCGCGTGCATGCTGGGCGGCTCGGACGGCAAGACGCTCTTCCTGATGAATGCCGAGTGGCGCGGTGTCGAAAGGATGGGCGAACTGTTTCAGTCGAAGACGGGCAAGATCGAAACGGTTCGCGTAGCTGTTCCACATGCCGGCCGGCCCTGAACCAGACGGCGAGCGTCTAGATTCGCGCTCGACGCGCGCAGAAAGACGTGAGCAGGTTGCCTTCGCTGTTCTTCAGGCGGCCTTGGTTCCGCGATTCGGCGACCTGGCTATACGAGTTTCGTCTGTCGAAACGACAGGATCAGCGTTCTGCTGCCAGTAAGGGCCGAGGAGTCCGAGCGGCTGCCGCGAGCTTGGCCGTACGACGGTCCCACCACTCTTGCGGCAGGATGCTCAGCGCAAGGTCCCAAGTTGCGTCTTCGAGGCTAGCGCCGATGTCGATGGCCCCGGTTAGGTTGTCGACGAACCACTCGTCCTCTGCCTCGCCACCCGGCGACAAGTAGTCTCGCCGGTCCCTGTTTCGGAACCCGCGCGGATCGGTTTGTCTGTACCCCTCACGCAGGAACTGCAGAAGCCCATTGACCCGGCCGTACAACTCGACGTGCTGATCAAAGATCTCGGCATACGTCTCGGACGCCGTCAGGGCGACCGCCCACCGTCCCAGGATCTGGTGGCCGCCGGCAAGCCTCTCTGATAGCCGACCGGCCAGGCTCTCTCGAAGCTGGGTGTTCATCAGGGCCGCGCCGACGGCAGTACGCAACCCACCATTGCCGGCCGGCTTCGGTCTGGCCTGGGTGCTCTAGAGGCTGTCCCATTGGGCAGCCAGTAACCAGGGGATTGGTGGAGTCAGACCGGGACGCGCGCGTAGGGCGGCATTTGAGCTCCTACGGGCCACCCGTGCTCGGCTGCGACCGGCACGTACTGGGCCGAGCGCCCCGCGGTCGCCGCTGCTATAGGCGCGGCGACGGCGGGAGGACGCCGGGCGCTCAGGCCACGTCCGTGATCACCGGCTTTTGTCCTGTTTCGCGCCGGCTCGATTCGCCCACCCACGCCGACAACTGGAGGGCGAGCACGGACACCCACGCGAAGCCCACGATGCCGGCCACGGCGAACGGCACCCCGGGCGCCTCGGGATGGGTCACGCCTAGGGCGACGATGACCGGTGTGGCCACGCCCGTGGCGACGCAGTAGGCCAACCAAGCGCGCTGACCGAGCCCGGCGAACCGGCGGGCGAACACGCCGCAAGCGGCCACGAGCGACGAGAAAGCGGTGAAGAACGCGACGCCGTGCAGGGCCGAGTGCCAGCTCATGTGGTCCGGCACGCCCGGCGGCGTCCCGGGCGGAAAGCCGAGGGCCGGATCCGGCGGAAAGGCGCCAGCCGCGGTCAGCCCGACGCCCCACAGGCCGAGCAGCAGCGGTCCCCACGTGCCCGCCTTGCCGCCAGTGAGCGCTCGCCGGACGCCGAGCGCGCCGGCGATGGCGAGCGCGCCCGTCAGCACGAACGTGGCGATCTGGACCCAGCCCCAGTCGCCCAGGCTCAGCAGGCTGAGGGGGTGGCGCCGGGCGTCGAACCCGGGCCGGGCGGCCATTTGGACGCCGACCATGACGTAGAAGAAGGGACCGCCGGCGACGCCACCGGATAGCAGGGACCTGGTCCTGCCCATTACCCCTCACCCCCGAAGCCCTTGACGCGCTCCATCCAGTCCGTGTTCGAGGTGCGCAGGTCGTGCGACAGCCCGATGCAGTTGCCTTCCGGGTCGCGGAACTGGGCCACCTGCACGACGCCGGGGATGCCGCCGACGGGCGCCACGACCTCGGCGCCTGCTGCCACCGCCCGGTCCAGCGCGGCCTGGACGTTGTCCGTGCCCAGGAAGATCGTGACGCCGCGGCTGCCCTGGCCGGTCGCGATCGCGCCCTGGATGCCCTCCTCGGAGCCGGTCTGCACGAAGCCGTAGCTCATCGGGTTGTCGGCGTCGATCGTCCAGCCGAAGACCTTCCGATAGAAGTCGTGCAACCGGGCCGGATCACGGCCGTTGATCTCGAACCAGACCACTGGATTGCCCATCTTTCTGACCTCCTCTGGTGTTGTGGGATGCCCCTATGATCTGGGGTGTGCGATCGGAAGCAGAGCCAGAAATGGGCGGCATGATTTGTTCAGTCTCCACATAAGGGATCAGCTTAACCCTGCGGTCGAGACCCTTCTGGGACGTCTGGCCTCCCGGCGCGACGAGATCGTGGACGACATGCTGGCTACCCTGCGGCGCGAGGTCCCGGCCCACAGCGACGATGAGCTGCGCGACCACTGCGCCGGCCACGTCGACGCGTTCCTCGCCACCGCCCGCACGGGCCAGGTGCCCAGGGGTCCGGCGGTCGCGTTCGTCCGGTCAGTAGGCGAGCGCGGCGCTCGGGACGGCGCCGAGCTGGAGATCCTGCTGCGCGCCTATCGCGCCAACGCGGCCACACTGACGCACTGGATCGGCGAGCAGGCCATCGCGAACACGCCGGATGGGCTGAGGGCGGCGCTGGCAGTGACCCGCATGGTCATGGAGTACACGGACACCGTCAGCACGGCGCTTGCCGACGCATTCGTGCAGGAGAGCCGCCGGCTGCTGGCCGAGGCCGGGTCCGCCCAGCGCGACCTGCTGGAAGACCTGCTCGCCGGCCGGTCGGGCGCTTCGGTCGAGACCCGTGCGCGACTCGCGGGGCTGGAGCCGGGCGTCGCGCTCCAGGTCGCGGTCGCCACCGCGCGCGATCTCGGCCGCGCTGTCGAGGCGCTGAGCCACCAGCTGCGCATGGCCCGCGTCGGCGGCCTGTGCCTCGTTCGCCACGACGAGCTGGTCGTCGTCGCGCCGGCCGAGGCGTCGCTGCGCCAGCTCGTGGGCCGGGCATCGGCGCGCGAGCCGCTCACCGCCGGCATCAGCCTGCCGCTGAACGAACTCCAGGAGATCCCGGACGCGCATCGTCAGGCGCGGCGGGCGCTCGCGCTGGCGCCCGCCAACGGCGTTCTCCGGCTGGCCGACCTCACGCTCTTCGACTACCTCCTCGCGAGCGCCGACGACACCGCACGCCGCCTGGGCCCGCCGGGACTGGACGCACCGCTGCGGGAGACGGTGCTTGCCTACGCGGAAAGCGACCTGAACGTCGGCGCGACCGCGCGCCGCCTCCACCTCCATCCGAACACGGTCCACTACCGGCTGCGGAGCGTCGAGCGGCTGACGGGCCGCGACCTCCGCCGCTTCGGAGACATGGTCGACTTGGTGGCAGCGCTGCGCCTGCGGCGCTAGGCGCTTCCGCCGGCGACATCTGGTCTGCCCATGGCCGCTTCGAGGCCCTGCTCCCCGCCGCTCGTCACCCAGCGGATGCCCCCCATCCGCTTGGCACCGACCGCCTCTGGCAACCCAACTCACGCTTTCAGGTCTGACCGGGATGCGTGGATAGGCAGCAAGTTGAAGTCCTTGGGCATCACCCCTATGGGTGCGTGCATCGAACTTGAACGCCCGCGCCACCACGGCCGCATGACGGCCATCGACGACCTCGGGGTACCGTCCCCCGGTCCAGTTCGGGACTGGGTCCCCTGCGTTGATCGCCTCCACCCGATACACCGCGGCCAACGGCCCGCAGGCGGAGCCCAGGTGCGGCTGAGCCTGGCGCGCTGGGCGGACGGCGCCCGACCGCTGAACGCGGCCGGGCTCAGCGAGGTGTCGGTCGACGCTCTGCTCACAGGATCAGCACGTTCACGGCGAAGCCGACCAGGCCGCCGACGACGGCCGGTAGCCAGCGACGCAGGGCGGGAAAGCGCTGGCTGACGGCGACGGCCGCCGGGCCCAGGGCGCCGGCCGCCAGGCAGACGGTGTCGCCGATGCTCACCGCGGGTATGTAGTCGCCATTCAGGCCGAGCAGATTCGAGATGCAACGCCATACCACGATGAGGACGAAAGCCAGGAGGGCAGCCGCCGCCAGCCATGGTGGCTGCCACCGCGCAGCGGCAGCGGTGATGGCGACCGCGACCGCGGTGATGGCGCCGGCGGCGAGTATCTGTCCGGTGGAGATCATGTGCCACCTCCGTCTGAGCGATCGATTCCATGGACGAGGAGCGCCAGCGCGGCGGCGGCCCAGGGCAAGGCGGGCAGCACGCCTTCCCAGCGCGAGGAACAACATCCTCAGCAGCGGGAAGCTGCCGTTGTGCACGACGTAGCCCAGGTTGACCCAGTCCATTTGAGATGCTGTATGAGAGCCCCACCGTCGCTGCCACCGCACCGCCGAGTCTGGTCGTGACCGGCAGGAGCAGGAGCACCGCGGCCGCCGTCTCGCCAGCCGCAGACACGCCCGCGAAGAAGGCCGAGTGGGTGAGCACGAGGCCCTGGAGGAACGCATGGGCTGGCGGCCAG
>Ga0126384_10002325_pt1 | contig 11498 bp, 11 predicted proteins | sample PanSoiMetPlot_36_FD_92543 | JGI IMG/M metagenome (GOLD analysis project Ga0126384, IMG submission 92543) | Tropical forest soil microbial communities from Panama - MetaG Plot_36 | ecosystem: Environmental > Terrestrial > Soil > Tropical forest > Bulk soil | place: Panama | collected 2016-02-17 | reverse complement strand
AATCTCGGGAGGGATGTCGCCATCTGGTTCGAGATCGGGAATCTCAGAAGGCGTTACAAATGGTACCGCACTCGTCGTTTCGGGAACACTTGACTCTGGTGCCAACGCTTGCGCCACAGATGCATGCTCAGACGCGAGCGGGAGTTCCGGAGATGTGTGCAGATTAATCGGCGCAGCGTATTCTTGGACTGGCTGGGGAGTGGTCGGCGCGGGCTCAAAAGCGAACGCATATTTCTGCTTGAACGCGGCGATTTCCTCGGCGTTCTCGACGCCATTGGCGCTGATCATCAGCAGATCGGATTCGAGGACTGCGATACCTTCGGAGATAAACTCCACCAGTGCCGCAGTCGCGTCCGGCGCAATCACGGCATTCATCGCGTATTGAAAGATGTGGCTAAGTTTGCTTGCCACTTCGCGAAATAGCGGGTATCCGTAGGAGCCCGAACTGCCTTCCAGCGTATGTGATGAGATGTAGAGTCGATGAATGTCTTCGGGGACCGGATAGGGATCCTGGAGAATTCCAGAGTATTCGCGCAAAAACTGCAGGTGCTCGGAGGCCTCCTGCAAGAAGACTTCGACGAATTCTGCGCCTGGCGTGCTCACAGACTCTCCTGCAACGCAGTTCGCGCCGCTGACTTTCGGTAGATCAGTGAATCGCTTATAACGATTGGCTCGAGATCTACTTTCGCTTTCGCCACTGACTCTGCATGGCCGAGAAAGAGATAGCCGTCGGGCTCCAGGCATTCGTAGAAGCGGCGTATCAGCTTCGCTCGCAACTTATCCGAAAAATAGATCAGAACGTTCATACAAAAAATGCAGTCGAAGCGTCCCATGTAGACCATCTGCGCCAGATTCATCTGCGCGAAGGTGATCATGTTCCGCAACCTTGACTTCACGCAATACTGTTCACCGGAGGTCGATGCGAAATGCGCGTCGATCTTTTCCGGCGCCAAGAATGCCAAATCGCGACGAGAGTATTGCCCCCTTTGTGCAACGTCGAGCGCGTGGCGGCTGATGTCGGTCGCCAGAATCTCGATATTCCACGCATCCGGAAACTCGAGCGTTTCCTGCAAACTGATCGCGATCGAGTACGGCTCTTCTCCCGTCGAACATCCAGCGCTCCAGATACGCAAAGAGCGCGGGTTATGCCAAAACTTTTTCCCGTGCAACTCCGGCAGCACTCGTTTCTCCAGCGCCTCGTATACCGCTGGGTAGCGAAAAAACGATGTCTCCTGCGTGAGCAGCATCTGGAGCAGAGATTCATACTCTGCATTCGAAGCGCTGACTAAACGCAGCAAATCTGTGCCATGCGCCAAGCGGCGATGCTTCAGGTGCTTGGCTAAGCGACCGGATAAGAATCGCGTACGCGATTCGTCAAACAGAATTCCAGAACGGTGCTCGATGAACAAACGGATCTCTGCGAGTTCGTGCTCGCTGATTGGTGGCGAATTCCCTTCATCCATCAAGCCGCTCATTCAAAAGCCAACGTCTGCCTGACTCGCTCTCTCTTACGCCTTAATCGCGTGGAACGCTGCGGTTGTTAGTCCCTTCACCTCTATTGGTCCCCCACCAGCAGTGCGGAACTGGGAAAGCGCTTCGTTCAGCTGCTCCGACAGCTTCACCATGTTCTCTACCGTGCGTGCTGTCTGTCGAGCGCCTTGCGACGTCTGGCGAGTGATATTGGAGATGATCTGCATAGCGTTCGCCACGCCTTCCGTTCCGCGCACTTGCTGTTTCGACGCCAGCGAAATTTCCTGCACTAACTCCGCCGATTGCCGCACAACACTGGAAATAGCATCCAGCGCCTTGCCGGCCTGATCTGCGAGCCGCGCTCCGACCTCCACTTCTTTCGTACCCTCCTCCATAACCACTACAGCTTCGTTCGTTTCGGCCTGAATCGCTTTGATCAGGGCCGCGATGTCCTTCGTAGCAGTGCGCGAGTGTTCTGCCAGCTTTCGCACTTCGTCCGCGACTACGGCAAATCCGCGTCCCGCCTCGCCTGCTCGTGCAGCTTCGATCGCGGCATTCAAAGCGAGCAAGTTCGTCTGCTCGGTGATGTCGTTGATCACGTTGATGATTTCGGAAATCTCCAACGAACGATCGCCCAGCGATTTGATCTTCTTCGCCGTAGCCTGCACGGAAGAACGAATGCGCTGCATGCCGTCCAGTGTGTCGCGTACGGCTCGGTTGCCCTGTTCTGCGGCATCCAGCGCGCGGCGTGCAGCTTCGGCCGACGCCTCAGCGTTGTTCGACACCTGCTTCATCGATACCGTGAGCTCTTCGACGGCCGACGAAGTGTTCGTAATTTCCTGGTCTTGCTGAACAGCGCCGCTTGCCATGTCTTCCGAGGAAAGCAAGATCTCGTTCGCGCTGGATGAGACGTCGACGGCAGCCTTGCGCACGCGCTCGAGCACCTTCATGAAGTTCTCGAGCATGTAGTTGACGGAATCGACCACGTTGCCCAGAGCGTCGTTGGTGACGCGGCCGCGCAAGGTAAGGTCGCCTCGAGCGATCTGGCTGACGACTGTCAGGAATTCAGTGACGCTCTTCTGGAGATTCTCCTGAGCCTCGTGATTCGAGACTGCTTTGGAAATCTTCTCTGAACTGCGTGTAAAGTTCTCGGCGATCAACCCGAAGTCGTCGTGCGAGTCGATCTGTGGCCGGTTGCTGTATTCGCCCTTGGCGAACTTCTGCGAGTAGTCCACTAGTTCGCTGACTGGCTTGGCAACCTTATTCGAGAGCATGAACAAGAGCGCGCACGTCATTGACAGGCAAATGAAAATGGCGATGAACAGGAGCATCGGCGTTTTGCCGCTCGCCGACATCGCGTCCCCAATGCCCAAACCCGCCGCGCCATTGGCACTCGCCCCTGCCGAGTACGCTAAGTAGAGGACGACAAAAAGCGCGATCGCATTGACCGTGCCCAGCGTCCAGATGGCTTGATTCAGCCGACCTTTCATAACTGCCTCCGAAACCTAAACTCGAACTCTTCCTTCAATCAGATCACTGGGACCGGAAACACTTCCACCAGCCGCTGCAAATCCAATGTCAACGCAAGGCGATCTTCATACCGCAGCATCCCACAACAATGGGGAACCTCACGTGGCGCGTCTGTCAACATTAATGGTTCCGCTGTACTAAATGTGCCGAACACCTCATCGGCCGCAATGCCGACGCGTACATCGTCGCGAAGCTCATTTGCAGTCAGCGACGCAACTACCACGTGCCGCGGCGTCAGATCGGGACGCCGTCCTTCCGTGAACGCAATATCAATAACCGGTACGATCGAGCCGCGCAGGTTGAAGATTCCCATAAGGAAACTGGGGGCCAAAGGCATCTTCGTTACTGACGGCCACTCCACTACCTCTTCCACATCCAGCACAGCAAGGCAAAATCGCTCACGGCCTGCCCGAAATACGCAGTACTGCCGCTCGGGCAGACTCTCTTCTGCCGGCAGGAGCTCGCTTTGCTCCGGCGAAATCGGCTCCAGTTGTTCCGGTATTAGGGGCTCTTCCGTCACTACACAAACCTCTGCACCGCTCCCAGCAGTTCTGCCGGAGTGAACGGCTTGATTACGTATCCATCGGCGCCCTGTTGCTGCGCCCAAAACTTATCGCTGTCGGTGTTCTTTGAACTGACAATCACCACTGGAATACTGCGTGTTTCGTCGTTGCGCTTAAGTTCGCGACAAGCCTGGAAGCCATTGCGCTCGGGCATGACGACGTCAAGTAGAATCAAGCTGGGACGCTCTACTGCTACAGTGGCCTCTATCTTGCGCGGATCGTGCAACGCAACGGGCCAATATCCTGCCTTCTCCAGCACAGCCTGCATCAGCTTCACTTCAGCAAGCGAATCATCGACGATGAGAATCTTCTTCACGTTATTACCCTGCATCTAAACTCGTGTTGCATATGAAATGGAATCAATTGCCTTCGACGACTTTTCGGCGCATTGCATTTCGACCTCAAGCGAAGTAAAACGCTGCATCATCTCGTGCAGGCGCAGCGTCATTGCATGCAGCGTCTCCAATTGGTCACGCATACTTGGCTTGAGAGCAGTTCTTTCCAACAGCAGAAGCTCCGCGTTGCCTAGAACCGACGTTAGTGCGTTGTTAAAGCTGTGACGCATCTCGACCATGTACCGACCTAGCGTGGCGTCCTTTTGTCCTGCCCTCGCTCCTTCTTCCACACGAGTGATATGCGCGGAAAGCTCAGATCGCTTCAGGATCTCTTCGGTTAATAGCACGACGGTATCGAGCCACGCATCGTGACGCGAAACTACGATCACTCTCGGATAGTCGCGCCGCGATGTGTGTACCGGCTCACCGACGGACGCGACATACACTGTGGGAATCGATCCCTGATTCAGGTGTGAAAGGACCGCAGCCGTTCGTTCCGGTCTTACGTCTCCTACAATCACGACATCGAAAGGCACGGAAGCAGCTCCTCGCAAGAGGTCGCTGCTGAGCGCCGTGAAGTCCGGCACGTGTGGCTGCATTTGCCACCGCGCAATCAAATCGCGCGAAAAGCCGTTCTGATCGGCGCTGACCAGCACCTTTTGCGGAACGGTTGTGCCATTACTCCTCTGCTTCATGCTTTCAACTTCTCCGTCTCATCAATTACTGCGAGCAAGCGCTTGGCCGTAGCCGCAAGGCTGACCGCAGAATCAATGTCCCCGCGGTCTTTCGATTTGGCAACCTGCTCTTGAATCACTGCGGCCTGAACATGAGCGCATTCCACTGCCTCTGCGAGCCTGTTAGGCTGGCCACGTTTCACCTTTTCACCAGATTCAAACAGCAACGCACGTGCTCCAACCGCGCGCTGAATGGCGATACATGCTTCATCGTCACCTCCGCGGACAAATGCGTTGACTTCCCAAGACGCGAGCACTTGCTTCGACTCCCCAACTGAAACTGTCGAGACCGTCGTCTTTTGTTTACCGCTGAATAACTGTTCCGAAATCGATTCCAATAACTGCTCCAGATTGCCAAAATGGGCATGATCTGCCTCGCCGTCCTTAGCTGGAGCAGCCGGCAGCACCGGTTCGGGGGGAAGTGGTTGTGGAATCGCTGGGGGATCGGGCGGCACTGGAGCAAGCGTTCCCTGCGCCGCGTCGGAACTTGCCTTGGCCCGCTTTGCCCACTGCGACATCACTTTCTTCGAGAGAATGTTGCGCACGATGCCGAGTTGCCGGAACGATTGGCCGGCTTTATAGGCTTCGCGGAATGGCTTTTTCCATTGATGACAAAGTGCACGCAGCGTAGCCAAAGGTTCCTCGGAGCCCAGACCCGCCTCTCTGCAATCCACCGTCGCAACGCCCATTCCTTCAAGTTCCTGCAGCGCATTACGAATTGAATGCAGGTCGGAATGCATGAGACGAAAGAATCCCAACCGCAAGCGAAAGTTGAATCGGGTAATTTCGATGAGTGCGGCCGGCTGGAAGTAAGGCTCTCCTAGGCTGCTCTTGGTGTTACGGCCGAGTTCTACAAGGCCGCTATCCAATAATTCAGCGAGAGTCGCACAGCCGTCCACAGCATCGGCAACCTTGTCGAGATCCTTCGTCCATGGGAACTGCTGGAGCTGTACGCGTCCCAAAACGGGTTGCAATGCTTCTTGAACTTCCACCGAAGTGACATTTCTCTCATGCGGATGATGTGGAGCTACAGCCGCAAAATACTGCACCAGCAAATAGTCGAGCTTCTCACGCAGGTTCTCGTCTTTGTGATCTTGCGGAAGGTGACGGAGAAGCAGAGCCCGCAGCATTGCTTCCTCGCCAAAACTCTTGCTCTGCAGCATCTGTCGGATCTGTGCTACCTGTACACTACGATCGACATTGGCAAACCACTGCTGAACGCGCTCGAGAACGTCCGGCTCTGGGCGGTCGACCGGGTTCTCCAAGTCCTTCGAATGCGGTACATCGAGCTGAAACTCCCGAATCAGCGCGGAATAGAACGGATAAAGCCTGCGTGCGGTGCGCCATTCAGCGGCGATCTCAACCAGGGACACAGTCGCGGTGCTCATGCCTTGATAATCCAGTTGGGAATTTCCGTAATGAACCTGACAGCAACCAGAGTTTCCGATTTCCCGATCTGCACAGCCGTTACTTCTGCTTCTGCATCGAGGGATCCGTCTTTGTTTGTAAGCCGCACGCGATCTCCGAACTCTACTGCCAGTGTGCAGCGGAAGATCACTTCGCGTGACGTTCCGTATTCGAGAACCGTCTTCGTCGTCTCTGAACCGAGCGGTAAACGAGCTACCTCCACCGGCATCTTGACCTTCGTACCATCCGGAAAAAACTGAGCCAGGCGGTCGATTTCATGACTTCTATTGGTGTGGCGAGCCTCTGCTCCGCCGCTCGCGCCAAGCCCTTGCTTTTCCGCATCCGTGAGGAATCCCATTCACTATCCTCATTCCTAGCCTTGAGGCAGATTGCGACACTCAGATAAGTGCACAGCGGGTGCCAAACCAGCTTGTTGCGTAAGTACCTGATTTGTCTTGGGGAGTCTCACTCTTTCGGTTGTGAGACTGAGGTGTTTGTCTCATCCTGAAACACCCGTCTCACATAATTTAAGTAGAGACGCAGCATGCTGCATCTCTACGTTTGCAGAAGCTCAACCCTGACTCGATGCGACGGCATTCGCCGTACGAATGCTGTAACGCTTGAGTTTGCGATATAGAGTTGCGCGGCTGATGCCCAACATACGACCAGTGAGCACTTTGTCGCCTTTGGTCTGCTCAAAGACTCGCATGATGGTTTCCCGCTCGAGTTCCTCCAAGTCAGTAGAGTTCATTGGCTCGGATGCAAGTGCAGACTCTTCGTCGCCAGAGAGTCTTCGAATTGCCGGAGGGAGATCGTGAACGTCAATCACGTTCTGACTTCCAAGAGCAACTGCCCGCTCGATGCAGTTCTCCAATTCGCGCACATTCCCCGGCCACTCGTACTGCAGCATGTCACGCATCGCAGCCTGAGTGACTTGAATAGGTAGACCCGGCGCGAACCGATTGGAGAACCAGTGCACGAGTGCAGGAATATCAGCCTTTCTCTCACGCAGAGGAGGCAGATGCACTGTGACGACGTTCAACCTGAAGTAAAGATCCTTACGGAAAGTTCCCTCGCGATACGCAGTTTCCAGATCGCGATTTGTTGCCGCGATCACTCGGACATCTACTTTGATCTTGTTGTTGCTGCCGACTGGCCGTACTTCCTTTTCCTGTAAAACTCGAAGTAGCTTTGCCTGCATTTCGAGAGGTAATTCCCCAATCTCATCGAGGAAAATTGTGCCGCCGTTCGCACTTTCAAAAAGCCCTTCCTTGCTCTTTGCAGCCCCTGTGAACGCGCCTTTCTCGTAGCCAAAGAGTTCACTCTCAATGAGCGTTGGCACGAGTGACCCGCAATCTACAGCGACGAATGGCCGCTTTGCGTATTGTCCGCGGAAATGAATCGCACGGGCGACGAGCTCTTTGCCAGTTCCGCTCTCGCCGGTAATTAGCACGGGAGTGCGCGTGTCCTTTAGGCGCGCAATCATTCGCAAGAGATCCTGGATCTTAGCGGACGAGCCCACGATGCCGTTTAAGTCCATCTCAGTGTTTACACGCTCACGAAGAAATAGATTTTCGGTTACGAGTTCGACTTTCTCCTGCATTCTCTGCAGTAGCAGCTTCAACTCCTCGATACGAAACGGTTTCGTGATGTAGTCGTACGCTCCGGATCGCATCGCCTGGACCGCGGTTTCAATCGAGCCATGTCCCGTCATGATCGCGATTTCCGTATGGGGCAACATGCGCTTCACTTCGGTAAGAAAGTCGAGGCCTGACATGTTGGGCATCATGAGATCAGCGAGGATCATCTCTGGAGCTTCGCCCTCGAGCCTCGCAAGTGCCACTTCGGCACTCTCCGCCTGCGTACAATTCAAGCCAAGCGAAGAGCCGACGGTTATACAGAGCTTACGAATGCTCTCCTGGTCGTCAACGATCATGAGGTGAAGCTTTTCGTTGCCCATTGCCTATAGCCCTCTGCCTGCAACCAACATTTCCACGCTCTTGAGCAACTGCCCAACTCGGAAGGGCTTCTCGATGCAGGGAGCTCCTGTCTTTTCCAGGATTGCCATGGTCTCCTGATTGACAGTGTCTCCCGTAATGAAGAGGATTCGATGGAGCAACTCCGGACGATTTGCGCGGATCCAGGCATGGACATCTGCACCAGTGACGCCACCCGGTGTGCGCATATCGCTGATGACGCCCATGTAGCTTCCACTCTCGAGCAGCTTCAATCCTTCAGCTCCTGAGGAAGCACCGACAATCTGGTAGCCATTGCGTTCCAAGGCGGCACGCAGGAACGACATTACGGCACTCTCGTCTTCAATGATCAGGATCGGGAGCTTGCTCATCGTCGCTGTCTCTCCATCCTTTCTCCCTTAATTTGCGGTGATAGCCTTTGCCATTGCCGTACTCGAATTGCCTTGCATCAAGGGGAGCCGAATCGAAAACGTGGCGCCCTCAGAATCACGATTGTTGAAGCAGACAATCTCCCCGCTATGCTCGCGAACAATTCCGTAACAGATGCTCAATCCGAGGCCAGTTCCCTTGCCGACTTCTTTCGTTGTGAAGAATGGATCGAAAATGCGCTCCGGATGTCTGATACCAGTTCCGTTGTCCCGGAAGTGAATCTCTACCAGGCCTGCCGTGTGGCCCGTCGTTACAACAATTCGTCCGCGACGCTCCGTCTCTGTCACCGCGTCGCAAGCGTTGTTGAGAATGTTCAGAAATACCTGCTGTAGTTGATGCGCGTCGCCGACGATCTCGGGCAAGCTGGAATCGAACTGCTCAATGAGTTCAATGCCGTGACTCGACATGTCGTAGGCGCGAAGGGAAATCGTGCGCCGGATGACTTGATTCACGTCCACGCGCTGTTTTTCTGGTGGTGTCTGACGGGCGAAACTGAGCAGATTCTGAACAATCTCACGCGTGCGTTGTGATTCCTGCACAATCACTTGCAGGTCATTCTTCACTTGATCGTTGAGCTCAGGATTCTCGAGAAGTAAATCGGCGAATCCCAAAATGGCGGTGAGTGGGTTGTTCACTTCGTGCGCCACACCGGACACGAGTTGGCCTACGGCCGCCATCTTTTCCGTGTGCATCAGCTTTGCTTGCAAAATCGCGACATCGGTAATGTCGGTCATCACCGCCACGAGGCTGTTCACCTCTCCCCCTGGACTTCTCATAGGGCTCAGGTTGATCGAGAAGCTGCCGATAATTTGCTTTCCACGCGCGAGGGGCAACTCGAGGTTGTTCACCGCTTTACCTTCAAGAACACACTCTATTGCGCCGCGCAGCACAGGCCGGTGCGAAGGGAGCACTATGTTCTCGAGGCGGGAGCCTACGAGATCGCATTCCTCGCTGCCAGCAACCTCGCAGCAGCGGCGATTTGCATAGCTCACAAGGCCAGCAGTATCGATCACGGCGATGAGGCTCTGCGTGTGATTCAGAATCTGCGTATTGAAGTCGTGCTCGCGGAGTAGCTGCGACTGCACGTTCTTCATTTCGGTAATGTCGAGAAGAACGCCCCTGTACTCCACGACTTGCCCCACATCGTCGCGAACCACGAAGCTGTTTGCCAGCACATAAATAATTGACCCGTCGTGGCGCAGCAACGCTAGCTCGTGATTTCTAAGACGACCAAATTGATTCAAAGCCCGCGCCATTAATTCTCGGTGCGCCGGCTCAACGTACAAATCCTGCGCGGCAACATTCAGCAACTCTTCTCGACTGTTGTATCCGAGCATACGGACGAGCGCGTCATTTACCTCCAACAGACGTCCATCCGGAGCGGAGAAATACGCGCCCTCCTGAATGTTGTCGAAAAGTTCGCGGTAGAGACGCTCAGCACGCCGGCTCGCAGTGACATCCTTTAGAACGTGCACAATCTGCTGCGATTCTTCCGCCGCTCCGCGCAAGCGCGATGAAGAAATCAGATAGGTGTTTCCCGTTTTCGGCTCTCGGAACTCTTCGCGAAATTCATGGCCTCGCAGATCAAGACAGAACGGACACGCCGGCGCGTTGACAGATAGACCAAACAAGTCACGCACGGGCAGTCCAAGCACTGCGGCAGGATGCTTACCCAATTTTTCTGAGAGCGAACGATTAACCCGCAGAATCTTTTGCTGGTCGTCGTGCAGCAGCATGAAATCGGAGATTGAATCGAACATCTCCGCCCACTGGCGGCTGGACCGCGTGACCCTCATGAACAACTGCGACAGTTCTTTTTCCGCCAACGCCATTGCCCCAACGTGAGCCAGAGCAGCAAGAAATGTGCGCTCGGCCTCTCCGATACGTTGGTCAGCTCCAAGAAGGAGGGTCAGTACTGCACTCGACTGCGAAGTTCGAACTGGAACGGCATAGACATTCTGGAAGCGCCCATCGGAAAGATGGATCTCGTGCTCCTCCGGCCGGTCTGCGTTGAGCGTCTTGCGAATTGCCTGCGTTAGTGAGCCATAGGGCTTAGCTAGGTCTTCTTCGATCGCGATCCGCTCTGCCCTCTCATCCTGAGACGCGAACCCGACCAGATAGAACCTTCCGTCTTCCTCCGAAATAACGGCAGCGGGCATTGGGAAAAAGTTCGTATGTGCCTGTTCCGCAACGGCTTGAACGATGGACTTAGGCCCCGGCCGAGCCTTCAAAATCTCAGCAAAACGCAGCAGAAACTCCACGCTGCCGACCTCGCAGGCAAATGTCTCGCGCGACTCCAGATCGCGAGGTCTTGTAGGCGAGAGATATGTCATTGACGGTGCGGATTCGTCTCAAAACGAACCAATTCAAAGATGCGACGGTAGCCTGCATTCTCAATTTGAGTCAATACGAAACCCGGCAAAGGCGCACCTAAGGTAACCAGTTACTTCCCGCAGGTTTCTCACGCTGAGACGCGAGACTGACAGAATCCGCCGCGATGAGACAGTTCACGGCATCCAGACCGGCGACATCACCGCACTCCGATCCTTCGTAGTCTTGTGAAATCAGCAGCTTGCTACGCTTTCGTTACCGAGGTCACATCTCTCCATCCTTGGCAGCGACCGTGCACTCCTCTGACCGAGTACCTCCAAGGAGACTGCTGTGTCTAACCTCTTCCAAAGATTGTTGCGTTTTATTGCCATTACCGCTTGTGTCCTGGGATTCACCCTGGTGTCTCACGCTGATGAGTCAGCCAGGAAGGTCAAGACCAAAATCAGCCCGCAATACCCAGAATTAGCGAGAAAGATGAACATCACCGGCGCCGTGAAGCTGGAGCTGCTCGTATCCGCGAATGGCCAAGTTAAGTCGGTAAAGACGCTTGGAGGACATCCGCTCCTGATTGATGCCGCTGAGAGCGCGGTTAAGCAATGGAAATACGAGCCCGGACAGGAAGGTACTGAGGTCGTGGAAATCCGTTTCACCGGTCGGAATTGATGCTGGCTCGGCAAAGCGAGCAGGTGGATAGACAGTGACAATCGCAAAAAAGCTCTACTT
>Ga0126384_10002324_pt1 | contig 11499 bp, 10 predicted proteins | sample PanSoiMetPlot_36_FD_92543 | JGI IMG/M metagenome (GOLD analysis project Ga0126384, IMG submission 92543) | Tropical forest soil microbial communities from Panama - MetaG Plot_36 | ecosystem: Environmental > Terrestrial > Soil > Tropical forest > Bulk soil | place: Panama | collected 2016-02-17 | reverse complement strand
GCTGCGTTGAACACGCCCTCGTTGGTCGGAGTTACACCCGGACCGCCGTTGATCAAAGCGTTACTCGAAAATTGACAGTTATTAAGGTTGAACGGCAGCGTTATCTTCTGTTGATAGAAGGTATAACGCGGCTGGAATGCGATTTCTTCAGTGAGTGCAAAACCGAGGCGCAGATTGGTGCCGATTGTTTGGCTGTCGTAAGAGACATAGCTCGACGCCAAATTCTGACGCGCAAATATATCTATGCCGCCCGCCATACGATAGCCGAACAGAAACGGCTCAACGTACGACAAGTCAAAGCCGCGAGTACGCTGTCCATAAGTGACTGACACCTTTCCAAGGTTGCCGCGACCCATAAGATTACGGTCGGCGACGCTGACTTCAGCAAGAAAGCCGTCGGCGGTCGAATAGCCGCCGGAAACAGAGAATTCGCCAGTTGGCTGCTCCTCGACGTCGACGTTGACGACGACACGATCGGCGGCCGAACCGGGCTCGTTAGTAATTTTGACGGTCTTGAAGTAGCCGAGATTCTTCAGACGCCGCTCGGCACGGTCAATCAGAGCTCGGTTGTAGGCATCACCTTCGCCGAGATCAAATTCACGACGGATCACATAGTCGCGGGTGCGGACATTGCCGCGGATGTTGATGCGTTCGATATAGGCGCGCGCGCCTTCCTCTATGACGAACGCGAGATTTATGGTTTTGGTTTCGAAGTTGCGCTCGCCGCGCGGCCGCACATTGGCGAAGGCATAGCCTTGCTTGGCGGCCTGGATAGTCATCGCCTCCACGCTTTTTTCAACGAGGTCAGCGTTGTAGACGCCTCCCACACTCAGCTTGACCTGACGGCGTAAGGTTGCCGGGTCGATCGCGCGGACGTTCGAAAGAACTTCAATACTGCCGACGCGGTACTGACTGCCCTCGTCGATCGTGAAGGTAACAATGAATCCTTTTATGGCGGGATCATATTCGCCAACCGCGGCGACTATGCGCACATCGGCATAGCCGTTCTTCAGATAGAAGCGGCGCAATAGATCGCGGTCTGCTTCCACACGGTCCGGATCATAAATGTCGGTTGTTTGCAGAAAGCTCAGCCAATTGCTTTCGGAGGTCTTGATCACGTCCTTAAGGCGGCTCGACGAATAAGCTTGGGCGCCGACGAAACGAATGCTTTTGACGCCGGTCTTTTCGCCTTCTGTGATTTCGAACACGAGATCGACGCGATTGTTCGGCAACTCAATTATCTTCGGATTGACTGTCACATCGAACCGGCCGCTGCGATGATAGATCTCAATAATGCGCTGTACGTCCGCCTGGACCGTCGGCCTTGAGAGCGTCCCGCGGGGCTTCGACTGAACTTCTGCCGCGAGTTGTTCGTCCTTGGCCTTTTTGTTGCCTTCGAATGCGACCCGATTGATCACGGGGTTCTCGACTACGGTCACCACTATGCGACCGCCAGTATGGCTGATGCGGACGTCGGTAAAGAGGCCCGTGGCCACGAGCGCCTTGAGTGCCTCGTCTTCCTGTTCAGGGCCTATCCGGCCACCCGGGCCGGGCTTGAAATAGGAGCGAATGGTATCGGCTTCGACCCTGCGGCTGCCCTCGACAACAATCGAGCTCACCGTCTGCGCGGCTGCGACGCCTGACGAGGCAACCGTCACGCAGCCGGCAGCGACGAGGATACCGCCGAGGATCAGGCAGCTGACAGCCAATCCCCGAACCGCCCTCATACCAAGTCCCATGCGCTACGCGCCCTTTTTATCCATGCGGCCGCCCCCACTGCGGATTCGACAGACGGTTCGGGCTGGCACAGGCGAGCTTTTTACAGCGTTTTTTCGGCCCTGCAAACGAACTCCGGCCCAAACTTTCCCTTTTCCCTCAAAAAGTTGCCCCTCAGCAACGGTCAGGATGTGGCTAAGTGGAGGATGTCGTTAAAGGTCGCAAAAATCATCAGCATCAGGACGATGGCCAACCCAATCCTAAAACCGAGTTCCTGCGCACGTTCCGATAAAGGTCGTCCACGTATTGTCTCAATGGCGTAGAACAAAAGGTGACCCCCATCGAGCAAGGGAATCGGAAACAGGTTCAATAGTCCAATTGAAATCGAAAGGACCGCGGTAAGATGGATCAGCGGTGCAAACCCGGCCGTAGCAACCTGGCCTGATACTTGGGCTATTCGAATCGGCCCACCGAGCTGGTCGGCTGCCTCGCGACCCGTAAACACGCCTGTGATGTAGGAAAGCGTGCGATCTACCACGAACCAGGTTTCCTGCGCGCCCATGACGATCGCGCGCAACGGTACCACCTTCTCCGTTTTGATATCACCTGGCGCCATGGACCGGCTGATGCCCAGCACGCCGAGCCGGTGAACGTTGCCGAAATTGTCCTTGACTTCCTTGAGCTGGGGTATGGCGCGGAGAGTCACTTGGGTATCGCCACGCTCGACCTCGATTGCAAGGAGCGCGCCCGCACTTATGCTCACAATACGCTGCATGTCGGAGAAGCTTTCGATCTTCTCACCATTGATCGTCAGCACCAGGTCGCCGGGCTTGAAGCCGGCTGCCTCGGCGGCACTGCCGGACTGTACGGCGTCTACGCGGGCGCTGGTGGTCTGCTTGCCGACGGTCATAAAAATGCCGGCGAAAATGCCAATCGCCAGCAAAAAATTGGCAATCGGGCCTGCCGCTACGACGGCGGCGCGCGCTCCGACTGGCTGGAATATGAAGCTGTCCTTTTTTTCAGCTTCGGTCATGACTGCGGCCGCCGCCTGATCAGGGACGCTCGCAGCGTTTTCGTCGCCGAAGAATTTCACATAGCCGCCAAGCGGAACCGCGGAAATCTTCCAGCGGGTACCATAGCGATCGTTGAAGCCTGCTATCTCGGGGCCGAAACCAATAGAAAACACCAACACCTTGATGCCGCACCAACGTGCCATCAGGAAATGACCAAGTTCGTGAAAGAACACGACGATTGTCAGGACAAACAAAAACGGAACGACATAACCGACGAGGCTACCGCTGAATGCGCTCAATCCCGCCATGATTTCCATACCCATTACTACCTCGTCTTGCCCTACTGGGCTGCTTGTGCCACGTAAAAATAATCTAGGATGCCTTTACGGCAATTTCGGGCAAGAGATCCCGGGCCATACTTCTTGCAATATGGTCAACGGATAGCGCCGCATCGATTTCAGCCGGTTCCACCAATAGATCGCGTCCCGCTGCCATATCGAGCGTCGCTTCAACCAGAGCTGCGATGGCCGAAAAACCGATCCTGCCCGCGATAAATTCGCTTACGGCGACCTCATCCGCAGCGTTGAGTACGGTTGGCGCTGCCCCACCCATTTCCAGCGCGCACCGCGCCAGAGTCAGCGCAGGAAATCGCTCTAGGTCGGGAGCCTCAAACGTGAGCTCATGCAACGCAGTCAAGTCCAGCCGAGCTGCTGGTCCATCGATGCGCCGCGGCCAGGCAAGACAATGGGCGATCGGAATTCGCATGTCAGGCGACCCAAGTTGTGCGACCACCGAGCCGTCGCGAAATTCTACGAGCCCATGTATCACCGACTGCGGGTGGACGAGTACATCTATCTCGTCCGACCTGAGCGCGAACAGATGATGCGCCTCAATAATCTCAAGACCTTTGTTCATAAGAGTTGCTGAATCAACAGTGACTTTTGGCCCCATAACCCAGTTTGGATGACGCAGCGCCTGTTCCGGAGTTGCCGCTTTGATGGCTTCTTTGGACCAGGTCCGGAACGGACCGCCCGACGCAGTCAGGATTGCCCGTTTGACATCAGCGCGATTGCCTGCCCCAAGTGCCTGGAAAACAGCATTGTGTTCAGAATCGACAGGAAGAACTGTCGCGCCGGCGCTTGCGGCACGACGCATGAAAAGTCCGCCTGCGCAAACAAGACATTCCTTGTTAGCGAGCGCGACCGTCGCACCGCGTTCGATGGCCGCAAGCGTCGGCTTCAATCCAACCGCACCGCTGATTGCCGCCATCACCCAGTCGGCCGGACGTTGTGCAGCCTCGACCAATGCATCTTCGCCAGACGCAGCCTCTGTGCGCGAACCGGAAAGCGCTTCCTTGAGCTCGCGATAGGCTGCGTGATCAGCGACTACCGCATGTCGGGCGCCAACCTCGCGCGCAATCTTGCCAAGCGCTGCCGCGTTGCGACGCGCACTGATCGACTCGACGCGGTACCGCTGCGGCGCGCGTTTGATCAAGTCAAGCGTACTGGCGCCGATGGAGCCCGTGGCTCCGAGAATCGTAATCGCCCGAATCTCGGCGGCAGACTGTGAGTTTGAACGGGCGATATCGAGGGCGGTCATGCACCTACCATAGCAATAGACCCCGCGCAGGCCCATCGAAGCCACCGCGCAGCATGCCGATCAGACAGCCGGCCACCGCCGCCGCCCAAAAACCGTCAAGCCTGTCCATCACTCCACCGTGACCAGGAATAAGTTGGCTGGAATCTTTGGCGCCAAACTGTCGTTTCACCCAGGATTCCAGCAAATCCCCAAATTGGGCCAGCACCGACAGCACAAAGGCGATGATGAGGATCGCAAGTACATTGAACGATCCAAATAGGTTGGTCACAACGAGCGCGACGATCATGGCGCCGGCTGCACCGGCAATTGCGCCCGACCAGGTTTTCTTCGGACTCACGGTGGGCAACAATTTCGGTCCGCCAAAGGCGCGCCCGGCAAAATATCCGAGGACATCGGTGGTCCAAACCACCGCGAACACCAGGACGATCACGGCGAAACCGTACGCATTGTCACCACGGATAAACATCGGCGCCAGCAACATTGCGCCGGCGTACCCGACGCCGAGCGTCACCCACAGTTGCCGCCCGGACGCAGAAAAAATCGCTGTTGCAAGTGCGCCGAGTCCCACCATCAGCAACGCCACGACCGGCCTACCAAGCCATGCGAAGAAATCTGCCCCTGCGATAGCGCCTGCGCACGTAGAGAATACCAGCCGGTACGAGTTGCCAGCGACGAGCATGAACCATTCCCAAAGCACCGCGAGCGCGGCTACGCCCCAGAAAAGTGCAAACGGCCAGTCCCCAAGATACGCCGTTAGTAGCGCGAGCGGCGCCAGTACCATGGCCGAAAGGACGCGCCGCGCCAGGTTGCTTCCTGACACCTGGTTGCCGGTGTCGCCTGAGGAAACGGGTTCCACGCCTAGCACCAGTTCAGGATCCGGTCTGTGCGACGAGCCCACCAAACCGCCGCTCGCGTTGCTGGTATTCGCGGATTGCGGATTCGAGCACGCCCCGGTCAAAATCCGGCCAATAGGTCGGCACGAACACCAATTCACTGTAGGCAGCTTGCCAAAGCAGAAAATTGGAAAGGCGCTGCTCGCCGCTGGTGCGGATGATAAGATCGGGATCCGGAATGTCAGGCGCGCCCAGAAATCGACTGAACAAATCCATGTCGATGTCGGCGAGGCTGAGGTCGCCTTGTTTCACTGCCGCGGCAATGCCTTTCGCCGCGCGCACGATTTCCTGCCGGGCGCCGTAATTGAAAGCAACCACCAGCACAAGGCCGTCGTTATTCTTGGTGAGGTCTTCAGCCTCAACCAACAGGTGTCCGATATCAGCTTCCAGCCCAGTCCGTTCGCCAATCACGCGCACGCGAACATTGCTTTTGTGGAGTTCAACCAGATCATTGCGTACGAAGCGGCGAAGAAGACCCATGAGCTCGCCGATTTCGCTCGCCGGTCGCGACCAGTTTTCCGCGCTAAAAGAAAAAATCGTGACGATCTTGATGCCGATTTCTCCGGCCGCGCGAATTGTCCGTCGCAGCGCTTCGACACCGCATCTGTGCCCTTCCGCGCGCGGCAAGCCGCGTGCTGCCGCCCAGCGGCCATTGCCATCCATTATGATGGCGACATGACGCGGCACATCGAATGCCGTCGGAGAGCTTTGCTGGATTTTGGCTTCGGGCATGCAACGCGACCTCAGACCGTGAGGATTTCCTTTTCCTTTGCCGCTAGCATGTGATCGATCTCTGCGATGCCGGCATCCGTCGCTTTCTGAATTTCCGTAGAAAACCGATCGTGATCGTCCTTGCTAATCTTGTGATCCTTTTCTAGTTTCTTGATAACATCCATGGCGTCGCGCCGGACATGGCGTACCGCGACGCGTGCGGTCTCGGCATATTTATGTGCGACCTTGACCAATTCCTTCCGCCGCTCCTCGTTGAGCTCGGGAATGCGAAGACGGATAGTTTGCCCTTCCGTGGCCGGCGACAGGCCGAGATTTGAATTGATGATGGCCCTTTCGACGGGATGAACCAGCGAGCGATCCCAGACATTGACCGAGATAAGCCGCGACTCGGGCACGCTCACCGTTGCCACTTGGTTGAGCGGCATCTGCGCGCCGTAGGCATCGACCATAACAGGGTCGAGCAGATGGGCGGAAGCGCGACCAGTGCGCAGCCCCGACAATTCAGTTTTCAAGACGCTGCTCGCGCCCTGCATGCGGCGCTTGATCTCATTAAGGTCGTGCGTTGTTGCGTTTCCCATGGCAGTTCCTCTAACGCCGCACCTCCATCCTACGGCGCAAATGCCGCGTCAGCCTAACCGACGACAGTTGCGCGCCCCTTGCCGCGTAAGATGGCCTCGATGGCGCCCCTTTCAGCGATAGAAAAGACGATGATAGGCATTCGGTTTTCTCGGGCAAGCGCGAAGGCTGCTCCATCCATGACCCGCAAGTCCTTTTCAATCGCTTCCTGGTGGCTGAGCTTGTCGTACCTTTTTGCCTTAGGATCTTTCTTGGGGTCAGCGGTATAGACACCGTCGACATTGGTCGCCTTGAGCACGGCCTCGGCTTCGAGCTCTGCCGCCCGCAGAACTGCAGTGGTGTCTGTCGTAAAAAACGGATTTCCGGTGCCGGCCGCGAGCAGCACGACGCGCCCTTTACCGAGGTTCTTCATTGCACGCTTGCGGTTATAGGTTTCGCACACCACCGTCATCGCAAGAGCAGACAGCGTGCGCGCCTCGCACCCGGCTCGCTCAATTGCAGCTTCGAGCACCAGACAATTCATCACGGTTGCGAGCATACCAATCGTATCTCCGATAGGCCGTGGAACGCCACGTTCGGATACTCCGACGCCGCGAAAGATGTTGCCGCCGCCGACCACGACGCCGAGCTCAACTCCGAGCTTAGCGCTCGCAGCAAGATCGTTGGCGAGGCGCTGGACCATCGCCTGGTCGATACCGAAGCCATTCGCGGCCGATAGCGCTTCGCCAGACAATTTGACGATGACACGACGGTAGACCGAGCCACTCATGCTTGCGATCCGTATAATCTACAATGCCCATGATGCTATCCGAAATTGCGGATAGATGCCCGACACTGAAGACGACCAAAGTTCGATCAAGTCTGACCGGCGGCGGTCGCCACCTCGGCTACGAAATCAGTTTCCTGCTTCTCGATACCCTCACCGAGTGCATAGCGGACGAAGCCGGTAATCTTGATCAGCCCACCCGCTTTGCCCTCGGCTTCTTTCAGCGCCTGTGCGACGCTTTTCTTGTCATCGAAGATGAACGGCTGCTCCAACAAGCACATTTCCTTGTAAAAGGTCTTTAGTCCCGACTCGACGATCTTGTCGATCACGTTAGCCGGTTTACCCTGTTGGTTGAACTTGTCGGCGAGAACGTTCCTTTCGCGCTCCACAACCACCGGATCTAGTGCGCTAGCGTCGAGTGCCAGCGGATTGGCCGACGCCACGTGCATAGCCAGCTGGCGGCCGATCGCCGCCAACTCATCGGCTTTGCTAGTCGATTCGAGAGCGACAATCACGCCGATCCTTCCGAGACCGTCGGCGACCGCATTGTGCACATACGACCCGATCGCTCCCTTTGCCACAGAAAGCGTGGCCGCTCGGCGAAGCGTCATGTTCTCGCCGATCTTGGCGATGGTGTCGGAGATAGACTCTGAAACCGTGATGCTGCCGGCTTTCGCCGCCTTGATCTTTTCGACATCGATTCCGACCGACAGTGCAACATCTGCGATCATTTTCACCAGGCCCTGGAAGAGATCATTCCGCGCAACGAAATCGGTCTCCGAGTTGACTTCAACGACCACACCTTTTGTGCCCTTCACCTGCACGCCGATAAGACCTTCAGTTGTGACGCGGCTTGCTTTCTTGGCGGCTTTGGAAAGGCCCTTCTTGCGCAGCCAATCCTGGGCCGCGGTGATGTCGCCCTTGGTCTCGGTGAGGGCGGCCTTGCAGTCCATCATGCCGGCGCCAGTTGATTCCCGCAGCTCCTTGACCATCTGGGCGCTGATTTTTGCCATTGAACTTCATCCTTTATCCGTTCCGGCAGCGCGTGTCGCGACCGCCGACGTTCGACGGAAACGACGGCCTTACTCCGCCGTCAATTCCTTGGCCTTGGCGATCCAGCTGTCGACGCGGCCAGGCAAGCCGACCTCTTCGCCAACATTGTGCGCGGCCTTCGCATTAAGCTCGGCGATCTGCGAATAATGGAAGATGCCGAGATCGTTGAGCTGCTTTTCGATCGCCGGCGAAATGCCCGGCAGCTTTTTGAGGTCGTCGGCAACCCCACGCGGACCCGGCAGTTGTTCGAAGCCGAGATCGCCGGCAGCCGCAGCTGTCGGCACCTGCTCTGCAACGATCGGCTTTTCGGCGGCGCCGAGATCAACGCCCATTTCGCCCTGCGCACGGGAAATTCCGTCGATCGCTGCCTTGGCGACGAGATCGCAATAGAGCGAGACAGCGCGGCTCGCGTCGTCGTTGCCCGGCACGACGTAAGTAATGCCGGCCGGATCGCAATTGGTGTCGACAACCGCAGCAACCGGAATGTTGAGGCGCTGCGCCTCCTTGATCGCGATGTCTTCCTTATTGGTGTCGATTACGAACAACAGGTCCGGCACGCCGCCCATGTCCTTGATCCCGCCGAGCGAGCGATCAAGCTTGTCTCGCTCGCGTTGCATGGTGAGGCGCTCTTTCTTGGTGTAGCCCGCGGCTTCACCGGAATTAATCATCTCGTCAAGCTTGCGCAGTCGCGCGATCGACGCCGAGATTGTTTTCCAGTTGGTCAGCGTGCCGCCGAGCCAACGCGAATTTACGTAGTACTGCGCGCTGCGCTTGGCGGCGTCGGCGATTGAGTCCTGTGCCTGCCGCTTGGTGCCAACGAACAGGATGCGGCCACCTTTGGACACAGTGTCGCTAACCGCCTGTAGCGCACGATGCAGCATCGGCACGGTCTGGGCTAGGTCGACGATATGGATGTTGTTGCGGGTGCCGAAGATGTACAAGGCCATCTTCGGGTTCCAACGATGGGCCTGATGGCCGAAGTGCACGCCAGCTTCCAATAGCTGACGCATAGAAAATTCAGGAAGCGCCATAATCTTCTCCGGTTGATCCGCCGCGGACGGTTGTGAGCCCATTGGGCCACCGGACGGCCTTTCTTGACCCATTGTCGGGGCCGAAAGCCTGCGTCTGCGTGAGTGATGCCGGGGCTTATATAGGTACAATTTCCGAAATGCAACGCGGCTTCTCCGATCAAGCAGTTAAGGAGCAATTCATGAGGGGATGCCGCAAGCAGAGCCGGATAGATGCCCGGCTCAATTTCCAAACCTTATCGATCGCTAGCACGATTACTGAAACTTTGGTTGCGTTTTGGCATGCAGGTTCGGTACACCGCAAGCTCGGTGCAGTGCCAAGGTAGTGTAGGCGTATTTATCGGCCTCGTCGTTACACGCGCGAATGGCCATCGATCTGGACGCTTCCGTTTGGTCCTCGTCTTGGGCGTATGCATAAGCGTTCATGTATGATTACGCGGGGATTTTGTAGCGCACTGCTCTGCAAGCGTCGACGCTGTGCTGGCAACGGCGAACGCGGCCAGAACCCGCGCAACCGGAAGATATTTGCTCGGTGCGACAAGTTTCTTCACGTCACACTTCGTGTTTGACGATTTAAGCAACCTGAAGTGCGTCTCGGGCGATGCGGTTGGACCGGCACCCAATATCGACAACTAGGCTCTGGCCGTCTTTGTTGTCGCGCTCTTCCTGTTCACACGGCGTTATCCCAATTTGTTCCGTTAAACGCACCAGCTCGGCTATTGAGCGAACGGCCATCTTTTCCATTATTCGACCGCGGTGCACCTTGATGGTCTTTTCAACCGTGCCCAATGCCCACGCGATTTGCTTGTTTAGACGGCCAGCAATGACATGCCTTAGCACTTCCGCTTCGCGGGGCGTCAACTGGGCCAGCTTGTGCTTGATCTCTGCGAGTTCCGCCTGTCTCTGATGTAATTTTGTTTGCCGCTCGCCTGCGATGGCGAGGGCGGCCAATAAAGCGTTGCCGTCAACGGGCTTGATTAGGAAATCGATCGCGCCCGCCTTCATTGCATCAACGATCGTTGGCGCATCTGTCGTGCCCGATTTGAAGATGATCGATCGCTCGAGCTCACCCTTGCACAGTGCTGCCTGCAATTCGCGGCCATCGATGCCAGGCATCAGCAGGTCGAGAACGATGCATCCGGCGTCCTCCGCGCAGTCCAACGCAAGTAACTCATCGGCCGATGAAAAGGTTCGCACCGTGTAGCCGGCCGCACGGACGAAACGCGCAAGCGACTTGAGCACCCCGGCATCGTCATCAACGATGAATACGGTGAAATCCCGCTCGACGGTCAGTCTTGCCGTGATGTGCGGCACACCAGGTGCACAGAATGACGGCGTCTCGCGCAGAAGCGCAGAAGAACTCGATGGCTTAACGAAGATATTCATGTCTCCCGACCCACAATAACAAAATCACATGTCAATTTTTCTTGTTATCGGGGAGACTAAGACGGGCGCGTCAAAGCGCTCTATTACACAGTGGTAGCCGCTATCTATACCTTGGTTTGAACCGGCTCGCCATAATCAAAACGGTGAACGCCGGCCCTACAGTCTTCCGCCAGGCCACGTCAGTACGATAAATTGGTTGGCAGCGCTCAGGCGGCGCGATCGAGTGCCTCGTTCAGGCACGTGATCAGGTTCTCATCGTTAAACGGCTTAGACAAAAATCCGACCGCGCCAGCAGCGAGTGCCTGAGTCCGGGCCTTAATCTCGGGAAAAGCCGTGATAAAGATGATTGGCAGGCTGTGTCCTTGCGCGATCAACCGGCCCTGCAACTCTATTCCGGTCATGCCGGGCATTTGCACGTCTGTAATCAGGCAGTCAGTCTCAGAGACACGGTCCGATTTCAGGAACGCTTCAGCGGAATCAAACGCAGCGGTACCGTAGCCAAGCGACCGTACAAAGCTGGTTGTGGCCCGGCGGAACGATTCGTCGTCGTCAACAATTGCGATCACAGGCACCTTCGACAACCTACCCCCCTCGTCGCTGGTGTACATAAAGAATCCTCCGCGCATGCGCACGGTTCCGAAGGTAACGTTTAACTATCGGAAAGGGACTAGGAATTACCCCAAGGTATAGTTGCCCTAGGATTTCGTTCGGCGAATCCCCAAAATATCCGCCATTTT
>Ga0126384_10002323_pt1 | contig 11503 bp, 10 predicted proteins | sample PanSoiMetPlot_36_FD_92543 | JGI IMG/M metagenome (GOLD analysis project Ga0126384, IMG submission 92543) | Tropical forest soil microbial communities from Panama - MetaG Plot_36 | ecosystem: Environmental > Terrestrial > Soil > Tropical forest > Bulk soil | place: Panama | collected 2016-02-17 | reverse complement strand
TGGCGTTGGCAATGTTGACGCCTATTACCGGGATTTGTTGACGAGAGGGGTAGTGGTTACGCCCCCGTCGGACGAAGGCTGGGGTGGGCGTTTCGTCACCGTCGAGGATCCGGACAAGTATCGGTTCTTCTTCGTCACGTGGCACCGATAAAGGTAACCGCGTCAACCTAATTGAAAATACCTAGAATCGGAATTCCGCAATTCGCATTCCGAATTCCGCAATTCTATGCTAGTCTTGTTGCACCGCTGAAACAGGGTTGCAGAAATGCGCTACGTCGAGAATCCTCCCAATCCCTGGCTGACCCATTCCATTGAGTGGCTGGGCGAACCACCCGAGACCAAACTCGAGGTCTTCGAAGAGACCGCCACTCGCGCAATCATTACTCGCAACGATAGTCCGGACGTCAGCTTCGATTACTCGATCAACTGTTATCGAGGCTGCATTCACGGCTGTACCTATTGTTTCAGTCGGCCGACACATGAATATCTTGGTTTTGGCGCCGGAACGGACTTTGACAGGAAGATTGTCGTCAAGGTCAATGCTCCTGAGCTGCTTCGCAAGGAATTGTTGAAACCCTCGTGGAAAGGCGACCAGCTCGTCTTTTCGTTCACGTCTGATCCGTACCTGCCCCTCGAAAGTCATTACCAACTGACGCGACAGTGTCTGGAGATCTGCGCTGAGTTTCATCAACCGGTTGGCATCATCACGAAGTCTGCGCTTGTTCGGCGTGACATCGATGTATTCGTCGCCTTGTCGCGTGTTGCGCCGCTCGGTGTAATGTTCACGATTCCGTTCACAGATCGTGAAGCGGCGAGAGCGGTGGAACCTTACGCACCTTTGCCGGAGGCGCGCTTCCATGCGATGGCTGATCTGGCCGCAGCGGGTATTCGAGTTGGAATTGGCATAGCTCCCGTGATACCCGGGCTCACCACAGATATCCCAGTGCTGCTGAAGCGCGCGAAAGAAGCAGGCGCGAAGGAAGCATTTATCAACATGCTGCGCTTGCCGGGCAGCGTGGCGCCTTACTTCGAGCAGCGATTGCGAGAACTGTTGCCGACCAAAGCTGACAGGATTTTCAGCCGCATACGCGAGGCTCGCGGAGGCAAGCTGAATTCAAGCGTCTTTGGCGAGCGCATGCGTGGCAAGGGTCAATACTGGGAAGCTACTGAGCGATTGTTCAAGATTCACTGCGAAAGACTCGGCTTTAATCAGGGACGAACCTGGGAAGGCAACCGGAACACCTTTCAAAGGCCCACCAAACAACCCTCACTCTGGAACGACCTGTAAAGCAAACTGTTAGTTTGCTTCGGTTCCGGTGCCATTCAACGTGGACGCAAACTGGCAGTCTGCGTTACAAAAGGCAGAGACAGCGCAATACTCCTTTGTTTATAATGGCGAGCCCAAATAAAACTCGACTTCAACCCAGGAGGCCGAAGGACGATGCTTATCAAGGACGTCATCCGGAACCGCGAGCCGTATTCAATAAGCCCGGCGACTACTGTCCAGGAAGCAGCCGAGTTCATGGCTGAACGCAACATCGGCGCAGTTTGTGTAGTCGATGACAGCGGGAAGCTAATGGGCGTCTTCTCGGAACGCGACGTCCTGAATCGAGTCGTCGTACAGCGACGCGACCCGCATCTGCTGAAGGTTGGTGAAGTCACCAGTGACCTCCGCGCCGTCATCCGATGCGATGAAACACCCCATCAGGCCCTCGAACGAATGGAATTGATTGGAAGTCGTCACCTTCCAGTCGTAGACGAGGAACGGTGGGTTGGCATGCTATCGATTCGCGACTTGTTGCGAGTTGAGCTCAGCGAGCAAGGAGACGAGTTGAAACTTCTCCACGAATACATTTCCCACTAGCCTTGTCAGAACCGATTGCGGTAACTGACACGATGAAACATACAGTTGTCGTCTTGCTGGTGACATTATCAGCTATCTCCTGCAATCATCCGCCGCCTGGCCGTGGCGCTGGTGAAATCGAAGCATCAGCCGCCGCCGAAACCTCTTTTCGAGTCGAAACTGTTGTCGGTAATTTGCAGGTGCCTTGGGCGATAGCCTGGACTCCTGATCATCGCATGCTGTTCACTGAACGGGTTGGCCGCGTCCGCGTGTTCGAGAAGGGAAGCCTTCGTGAGCAACCGTTGTTCATCGTTCCTGACGTTGAACCGACTGGTGAGAGCGGTTTGATGGACATCTCGCTCCATCCCCAGTTCGACTTGAATCATTGGCTCTACCTCACCTACGCCTACAAAGGAAACGGACAGCGAGTCCGCGTGGTCCGTTATCGTGATACCGGTGCGAACCTGGTTGAACCGAAGGTAATCATTGAAGATCTTCCGGCGGCGCAGTTCCATGCCGGTTGTCGCGCTCGCTTTGGTCCCGACGGGAAGTTATACATCACCGTTGGAGATGCCACACAGAGGGAATTGGCCCAGAAGCTCGATTCGCTGGCCGGCAAGACTTTGCGACTCAATGATGATGGCACTGTACCCGAAGACAATCCATTCGTCGGTCAGAAAGACGCGCGCCCGGAGATTTGGTCCTACGGTCACAGGAACTCGCAGGGCATTGACTGGCAGCCGGGGACAGGCCTGCTGTTCGAGACAGAACACGGACCCAGCGGCTTTGATGGACCGGGCGGCGGCGATGAGGTAAACATCATCGAACGTGGCAAGAACTACGGGTGGCCCATAATTCATCATCGTGAAACACAAGCGGGAATGGAATCGCCGCTGCTCGAATACACGCCGGCGTGCGCCCCTGCGAGTGCGATTTTTTATCAGGGCGAAGCCTTTTCAAAGTTTGCGAATAATTTCTTCTTTGGTTGTTTGCGCGGAGAGAGAATCATTCGCGTAGTGCTGAACGCCGGCAAGGTTTTGAGTCAGGAGAATCTGCTTGAGAAGAAGTATGGCCGTATTCGAGATGTCGCCGAAGGGCCTGATGGATTTATCTATTTTTCAACCTCGAATCGCGACGGCCGCGGCAACCCTGCTGGCGATGATGATCGGATCATGCGGCTGGTGCCTGTGAAGTAAAGAACACGGGACGGCTCTGCCACGGGGGAACATGGGCGGGACGCGCGTGCCACGGAGGAACACGGGCGGGACGCCCGTGCCACGGAGGAATCACGGACTTGTCGCCCGTGCTACGGATGGAATGAAGACACGAGCTGCAGTTTTATATGGGATGGGAGTTGCGCGGCCGTACGCGGAAAGCTCGCCGTTCGTCATTGATGAGATTTCTTTGGCAGAGCCTGGTCCAGGCGAGGTGCTGGTAGAGATCGCGGCTGCCGGTTTGTGTCATTCGGATCTTTCTGTAGTCGACGGCTCGCGACCACGGCCGATGCCGATGGTGTTGGGTCACGAAGCGAGCGGAATTGTTCGCGAGGTTGGACCGAACGTTAGCGACTTCGCTCCCGGCGATCATGTGGTTTTCAGTTGGATCGCGGCATGTGGCGGTTGCTCCTTTTGCATCTCTGGCCGTGGAGCTCTCTGTGAGCGCGGCATCAAGGCAAACGTCGACGGCACTCTGCTAAATGGCGCGCGTCGCTTCACCGATGGCCGGGGTCGAGTATGCAGTCATCATCTTGGCATTTCCGGCTTTTCCAATTTCACCATTGCCGTGCAGGAGTCGCTCGTAAAGATTGACAATGACTTGCCGCTGGATGTGGCTGCGTTGTTTGGCTGCGCGGTCGTCACTGGAGTGGGAGCGGTGGTTAATACCGCCTCGGTTAAAGCGGGCAGTTCCATAGCGGTCTTTGGCATGGGTGGCGTTGGCTTGAGCGTGGTGATGGGCGGGAAAGCAGCAGGCGCTTACCCGATTATTGCTGTCGATTTGGTTGACGATAAGCTGGCGTTGGCGAGGAGTGTCGGTGCGACTCACGCAATCAATGCTGAACACACGGATCCCGTCAAGGCGATCAAGGAACTCGCGAGTGGAGGAGCAGAGTACTGCTTCGAGAGTGTCGGAAGTGAAAAAGCATTAATTCAAGCTTACGATGCGACCGCTAGAGGCGGTACAACTGTAACGATCGGTTTGCCGGCCCCTGAAAAGCTGTTCTCCATTTCGGCACTTAGCATCGTGGCTGAGGAGCGAACGATAAAAGGCTCGTACATGGGTTCAGCAGTACCCAGGCGTGACATCCCTCGGTTTATCGAGATGTATCGAGCGGGCATCCTGCCGGTTGATAAGCTCCAGACACACACCTTACGTCTTGATGAAATCAACGCAGGCTTCGATCGCCTCGCCGACGCTCAGGCAGTGCGCCAGATAATCAAATACACCACCTAGTCCGATAAACTTCATTTTGTCGTAATCATGCCCAAGAAGGCGCCCGCGGTAGAAATGAGCACCGCAAGCTGTCGCGCTCTGCGCTCAGCCCTTTGCCCTTACCTCTTACCTCTTTGCGGCTACTACGCACCCTTCTGCGCAAGTAAAGCCGTCTTGGACCAGCCAATGGCTTGTAACGGTGGAAAGCGATAGTGATTGACGATTTGGAAGCGCTCCTCAGTCTTTCGCAAGACTTCGCGCGGCGGATGGTGTTTGAAGCGGAAAAATACTTCCAGCATGATGCTGGTAGGCGAAGGTCGGACCGGCAAGTGCAATAGATGGCCGCCCGGTGCGATCACTCGGGCCAGTTCATTCAAACCATCTGCGAGCGGCATGTATTCCAACGCGCCGCTCGTTACTACAAAATCGAACGAATCATCAGCGAAGGGAAGCGACAGCACATTACCCTGTGCATAATTGACATCGCGGATGCGACCCTCACTTTGGCTGACCGCTTTTTTGGTTGCGGTGACCGATGACGCCGACAAGTCCAGAGATGTAATACTCACGGGGAATCGTAGCGAGCGGAGCAGTGCCAATGTAAGCAATCCGGTTCCACATCCCGCATCCAGGATACGCGCCCCGCGCGACACCGGGGGTGGACACGCTGAAAAATACTGATCGAGCGACCTACCGTAGCCATTGAGCTTGAATGTTAGATCGTAAAGGCGCCAAATCTTGTCATAGTAAGATCCGGCGCGCGCTTCGGTCTTGGTCGCGGTCAGCACATACTCCATTGATTTCTCCTAGAAGCGCCTGGGGAGGCGCTTGCGGGTTATGAAAGCCAAAATGTATATATATTTCTTGGGGAAAAGCCTGGCGCGCCATTGTAGCCTTGCGGCCCGTCTTTACTCAACAGGAAACACATTTTTGGGACCATGATGACGTTTTTTGTCAGCAATATCAGGACCAACACCCCGATGAACCTAAACTGACTGAGTCAAGAATCACGTTTTCATCACGATCAGGCGCAAGAAGCAAACAGCGAAAGCGTTCAAAGAGCAAGCCGAAACCTTCGGTGGAGGAGTTTCTAACGATGAAGAGTAGAATGTGGCTCTTTTTGCTCTCGGCGACTGGCGCCAGCCTCCTGCTAGGCAGCTTCGCTTTTTCTCGAGCCGTGCAAAGCTCATCCCGAGTCTTTCAATCGCGGCCCGAAATCGTCAGATATCCGTTTGATGTTCAGGTGTTGATGGATGGCCAACCGCTTGAGCAGTACGCCGCTAACGGTCGAAGATACGTGCAAGCATTCCAGGGACGAGAGTATGAATTGCGAGTTCGTAATCCATTCCCGTATCGAGTTGCCGTAGCGTTATCAGTCGATGGCCTGAATACGATCGATGCGCGCCACTCTTCTGCGTGGGAGGCCAGCAAGTGGGTAATCGAGCCGTATGGGATGATCGATATTAGTGGCTGGCAAGTGAGCTCGTCACGCGCTCGGCACTTTTATTTCACAACCGAACGTGATTCTTACGGAGCCAGGCTGGGACAAACAGCGAATCTCGGAGTCATCTCCGCCGTATTTTTTCGCGAGCTACAACCTGTGGTGACTCGAACAACTCCGCCGCGACCCTGGCCGGAATACGAAAAGGATGACGCGAGTCCCAGCAGCAGTCCAAAAGAATCGGCACGTGCGGAAGGCGCTAACAAAGCTGCGAGATCTTATCCACCACCCGATGACGAGTCTGCAGCGACGGGCATCGGACGCTCTGTTGGTCATGATGTGCGTTGGGTGCATATGGATCTCGAACGGCATCCAGCGTCGGAGGTGACGATCAGGTACGAGTTCTACCAGGGACTGGTGCGGCTTGGAGTTTTTCCGCGGCCATATCAGCGCGACGTCTTACGAAGAAGGGAAGACGCCCGCGGTTTCGAGGATAGACGCTTCAGCCCTGAGCCTTGAATTCAAGTTATCTGCGGTTGAGATCGATCGTGTATAGCTGGCGATAGGCGCGATAGTTCGCCATCACCTTCTGCGCATAGGACTTGGTTTCGTCGAAGCCTATCTCGGCGGTAAACACTCCCGGATCTTTTTGTTTAGCTCGCTTCACCCAGCGGCTGACGTTGTCTTCACCGCCATTGTATGAAGCAGCGACAGCTTCGAGTTGGTTCGGAAACATTCGCAGCAGCTCAGCGAGATACTCTCCGCCCACCAGAATCGAAGTGTCCGGTCGATAGAGCTGGCTTTCGGTTGGAGCTTGAATGCCGAGCACGGCCGCGTACTTCTGCGCAGCATCAACAGTCAGTTGCAGCAGCCCGCGTGCGCCGGCGGGTGACTTCGCATAAGGCTTGAAGACACTCTCTTGCTTGATGATGGCAAGGATAAATCGTGGATCCAGATTTCGGGCTTTGGCTGTCTTCAACAGTGAATCGCGATACGGCGCTGGATACGAAGCTGCGACTTGGGCAATCTGGGAACCTATACGCTCTTCGCGATCAGCGACGGTCGAGCGTTGTTTATCCGAGACGATACTCTGCAGGCGTTGAGTTGCGAGCCAGCCGTAATAAGAATCGACGCCTTCCGGAATACTTAGGTAAGCGCTGATTGCCTCTTCTTTTCGGCCTGCATGTTCCAGGCTATATGCTCTCAAGTACTTAACTTCATATGGAGTCGTCAGAACCCCCTTTTGAAACCGCATGCCGCTGAGCTCGTCGGCTGCAGTCACAGCGTGCTTCCAGTTTCCCTCGGCTACATCGAGCCTAACTTGTGCGAACTGCGCGTTAACAGCAGTAGCTGTGTTGGGGAACTTCTCTCGAGTGCGCACAATCCATTGGGCCGCTTCCTTTGGACGGCCAGCCTCCCGAAGCGCGTCAATCACGTTGAGATGTGCAGTGTCGGCTCGCTCTCCAGTCGGATACTGCTCAGTGTACAAACGGTACCTATCAGCAGCTTCAGCAGGACGTCCAAGACGAAGAGCGGCTGCAGCGCTGAAGTTCAGTCCCTCGCGGCCGTCTTTGGTTTGCGGATAAGTCTTATAGAGCCTATCCCAGACGTTGAATGCGTCCTGATACTGTCGTTCCTGGAAGTAAGATCGGCCAATACCGAATAGTGCCGGCGGAATATTGGGGTCCTGAGGATAGTAATTGATAAGTGCATTCCAATGATCGCGCGCCTCAGCGAAGGCGCGGTTTGTCATGTATACATTCGCGCGACGCAGATGCTCAGCAGCCGGTAACTGCCCAAGTTTTCCATTAGGCGAGCGAATAGTACGATCACTCTGCCGCACCGCAGTGAGGCTGTTATCGCTAGCTGCCTGAGCATGGCTTGCGGAGTCACATGAGATTATCAATAAAGCGATAGTTAGTATTTTTGATATTGTGCGGATCATGCTTCGATGATTTCGTAGCTGGAAATTACTTCGGCCGTAGGTCGGAGAGTCGCGGCAACACTGCAGTACTTCTGTTCCGAAAGTTCGATCGCCTGGGCCACCGCTTTCGGCGAAACTCCCTTACCGGTAACGATGTGACGCACCTCCATGCGTTTGTAACTACGCGGATGATCCTCGCGGCGCTCGCCTCGAACCTCGACCCGATACTTGGTGACCTGTTCGCGCTTCTTCTGCAAGATGCTAATGACATCGACCGCGGTACAACTACCGAGAGCGATAAGGAGCAGGTCCATCGGGCTTGCGGCGAACGCTCGCTCCCCTTTCGTTTCGACAGTCGTCGCGTGGCCTCCAGGTGAGATCGCAACAAAAAATTCGTCGCCCGCATAATTAATCACTGCTTTCTTATTTTCGTCTGCCATTCCGCTTCGCCCTCCGCGCGCTGAGCATAACACATTGCGCTTCTACGCCACTGCGTACACGAAGTCGTCTTGACTGGTCACACAAATATCATCAGGTTGCAGCGTAATTTTGTCGTACACGGCGTCTGAAACACGTACTTTTTCGGAGAAATTCACGACTTTTTCCAGCGTGCTAACAAATTAGAAGCGGCGTATCACAGGCTCCTTTACACATTGCGCTAAAGCGCTCGCCTTCGGCACGGTAGTTGAAAGGTGTAGTTTGGCTCTCCCATGTAACCCGGCTCGAAAAAGACGATGCAAGATCTTTTCGCGAGAGCGCGATTAAGACTCTCGTGGTTTATTAAACATTGGAGGAGCACATGAGAGCTTTCAGGAAGCTAATCGTAACAGTGCTGCTCGTGGGCGTAACTGCCGGCGTAACAGCAGCACAGACTCGTAGTTCGAGTCAAATCAATCAGCAGAATATGTGGCAGTTGCTGCGTCGTATTCAGGATCGAATAGACCTAATCCGTAACAACGTCAACTCTACAGAAAATCGCAATCAGGTCTACAGAGATCAGGATGTCGGCGTCATGCTTGATGATTTCGAGAATGCGGTGCGCCAAATGCAACAGCAGGTTGCTCGTCGTTACAGTACCAATTCCGATGCGCGGCTTGTGTTGGACCGTGCGACCGCATTGGACAACGTAATGCGCCAGCGTCGGTTTGATGCTCAAACGCTACGGTACTGGTCCAACGTGCGTACAGACCTGAACGAACTGGCCAACATCTACGGTCTTGCTTGGAACAGAGGTGGCTATGACTATCCCAACCGGGATTATCCCAATCGGCCTTACCCGCCGTACGGAGCTACCCGATTAACAGGTACGTACCAGCTTAATTCCTCTCGCAGTGAGGATCCGGCAGTTGCCATCGATAGGGCACTTCGCTCGTTGCCATATCAGCAGCGCCAGCAGCGTCGCGAGCAGTTGTTGCGACGACTCGATTCGCCGGCGCAAATTGCCCTTGATGTAAATGGACGCAATGTGACGATGGCCTCAACTCGCGCTCCGGCGATTACTTTTGAAGCTGATGGCGCCGAGCGTGTTGAGACTTTGCCTAACGGGCGTACGATCCGAGTTCGTACCTCTCTGAGTGGTAATCAGCTGATGATTACTACCACCGGGGATCGTGACAATCAGTTCACAGCCACATTCGTACCGGATAATTATGGTCGCGGCTTGAGAGTTACGAGGGGGATTTATGCCGACACTCTTGCGACTCCGATCGAGATTCAGAGCTTTTATGACAAGAGTTCTGACATAGCGCAGTTGAACATCTACTCGGGACCGCAATACCCGACTAATGACCAAGGATACCCGAGGAATGACGATGATTTTTGGGTGCGTAACGGTGAGACTCTGGTTGCTGAATTGGACACGCAGCTCTCGACCAGGGACAGTCGTGAGGGCGATCGCTTCACTGCGATAGTCCGCTCACCATCCGAGTATGCCGGCGCGATCATCGAGGGTCATGTGACGGGAATCAACAGGAGTGGTCGAATAAGCGGTCGCTCTGAAATGACACTCAACTTCGATCGTATCCGGTTGGGCAATGGTCGATCGTATCGATTCGCCGGCTATGTCCAAACAGTGCGGATGCCGGACGGCGACATTGCAAGGGTTGATAACGAAGGCGCAATTCGCGAAGAGAATCAAAGCAGCAAGACAATCCAGCGCACAGCCATCGGTACGGCTATTGGTGCTTTGATTGGCGCTATTGCCGGCGGTGGCAAGGGCGCAGCGATCGGCGCTGCAGTTGGAGCTGGAGCCGGCGCTGGTTCAGTCTACGTTCAAGGCCGGGATGATTTGGACCTGCCGAGAGGAACGGAGATAACGATCCAGGCAACTGGACCAAATCGTGGTTGAGAGTGCGCGAGCCTGCGCAGGGCGGCACGGTTGAATCACGAGGATGGTTCAACCTGCCGCCTTTTCTTTTCCGTGATAACCTCAATCAGAGGAGAACCGCGATCGGCAATCGAAAGAGAGTTCAATGCCGACGTTATTTCTTGTAAGCTGCCTGCATCATGACTGGATCAGTTTTGCCGGGCGACATCGAAGTCTATCGAGATCGTTGGTGGCGCCGGGAACCCGAGCAAAGAATCGAAGACGTCTACGCCGCTGAACAGTTCATTGAGGCAGTTGGCTTCTGCGCCGGACTGACTGATGCTCGACGTCCCGGTCCGTCGTTGTTCATTGCGGTCTGCGGTCGACGTGACGCTTACATGCCAAGAAATGTTCAAAAGGATCCTGAAAGCAGCCTAACTTGGGTGCTCAAGGACCAGTTGATGAGCCGCGGCCGGGTATTCTACGCAAAGTTGGCGCGAGGACGATCGACTTTCGTCTCTCGCCGTCTGGTACCGTATTTCAATTCTGTTTGGGGAATCCCAGTTACAAAAGAGGCCCGGGTGTTATCAACAGATGCACGTGCAATTCTTAAGGTGATGCGACGTGAGTGGGAGATGGGAACACGAGACCTCCAGCAGGCGAGTGGCATTCGAGAACGAAACAGATTTCTGCGAGCACTCGATGAACTGCAGCGCACGTTGAAGATTATTCCCGGTGAGGCAATCTACCAGCCAAAATTCACTTATATCTGGACGTTGGCTGAGGGTCGTTTCCCTGACGAGATGGCAGGGCTTGTAGGTCGCGAAGATTCGCTGCGCGAGATCGCGCGAGCTTTTCTCAATACAGCCGGGATGACTGTGCGCGGTGAGCTGGCTCGCGTAACCGGCTTATCAGCACCGGACGCTGGCTTAGGCAACTGGGCATTGGTCGACGAGGGATTTGCGGCAAGGCTGGCACCGGGGGTCTATCGACTTAAGAAACTTGATTAGTTTCCTGCTCGGCCTCTTCCAGAGCGCGCCGTTCCATTTGCGCGATCTCAATCGAAAGTGGCAAGTGGCTTTGAGCGGACGTCAGCCTCTGTAACATTGCATAAGTATCGCCGTGACTTTGATCGCGGCTCGCCGCGGCTTCAATCATTTGCATGCGAGCTTGCGTTTCCGCCAGCCGGGCCTGGGCTTGTTGTCTGGCGTCCGCTAACCTTGCCTTGTCCTCGCGCAATTCCTTTTGCAAGGTAGCCGTATCGGCCCCTTTTAGCAAAGAAAGCTGGTTCAAACGACGTTCAACTAGCATTAGATCTCTGCGTGTGCGGTTTATTAGCCGGGTAGCCATCAGCCGGCTCGCCAAAATTTCGCAATAGGCATCAGCCAACAGTGGGCTGCGGCTTTGCATCTGTTTTAGTGTTTTCCGCTCAGCGGTGGTCAATTCAGGCAAAAACCATTTAACTTCCGAGGCGGTAATACCGTCGATTGCCAGTCGTTCGCGGAGCCTCAGCAGCCACCTTTTGCGGTAGAACATCAAACCCACGACAAGGAGAAGTGC
>Ga0126384_10002322_pt1 | contig 11505 bp, 9 predicted proteins | sample PanSoiMetPlot_36_FD_92543 | JGI IMG/M metagenome (GOLD analysis project Ga0126384, IMG submission 92543) | Tropical forest soil microbial communities from Panama - MetaG Plot_36 | ecosystem: Environmental > Terrestrial > Soil > Tropical forest > Bulk soil | place: Panama | collected 2016-02-17 | reverse complement strand
TGCCTCAGAAGGAGCACCCGTCCGCATCCCGGCACGAGGCACTCGACCTTCCCCTTGGGGCATTGTCCGTAGGTGCACAGCCGGCCGAGATAGTCGGTGCCGAAGATAAAGACGGTGGGCGACGCCGGGCCCACCGCCCTCATGGAGGCAACGGCCCGGCTGCGGGCGCGGTTAGGGCGGCAAGGTTGTCGAGGTGGTCGATTGCGATGGCTAGGTCGACGTCTCCGCACTCGTGCAGGATTTCGACCCCGAGCCGCCTGAAGGGCTGGAAGCGGGGCAGCTCGCGCTTGAGCGGCTGGGCGACCGAGCCGAACAGGGTCACCGCGCGCACCTCGGCGAAGGCCGCGAAGGCGGCCGCCACGGCGTCTGCTGCGCGCCGAAACACGGCCTGCCGCATGAGCTGGTGATGGTCCTGCTCGGCGATCTCGCGCCGGGTGGGACGATGGGGCATGATGGAAATCCGTTGCAGGCGGCTGCAGGTCGTGATGCTATATAGGGCCTTGCATACTGCAACAGTGAGCCGTCGAATTCTCCACAAGTAACGCTTCTGCGGCGTCGAACTCAAATCGCGCCGAGCCATAGCATCGGCATTTGTGGACGCCTGCGCCTCCAGTCTTCCCCTTGGCGGCAAGACGCGACGAGGCATCGATGCTGCCCTTCCCGTAGGCCTCCGTTGCCCCCTTGAGCTGGCGCCTGAGGTCGATGCGCGGAAATCCGAGCGGCTTGGATGATGACATCCCTTCTTCAGTGGCGGCTTGATGGGAAGCACGCTTGCTGGCGTGCGGCGGTCATGCCCGGCGAGAGGAGCTCGAGCATTCGGCGCTGGCCATGCAGACAGCCTGCCCACGCGATAGCGCATGAGGCACGCGCTCAGCCGCGCTGCCGACCCGGGCGCCTCCGCGGGATACCCCCTGGGAGTGCCAACCAGGCGAGTGCATAGGTTTCGGGATTGTCCGCTTAGCAGCGGCCCCGAAGGGCGATACCGTTGCCCAAACCCCAACGGCGTGCGAGTTTCGAGTATAGACCCCACGACTGAGCGGACCAGGAAGGAAGATCGCATGGTCAACCCGTCGGATCAACCAACCGCTTCTGCGGAAGAGCGCGCGTCCGCGCTTGAGATCGTGCTGCGGCGCAAGGGCGAGATGCCCGGCACCTTCGTGGAGGATTTCACCGACCACGCGGAAGAAAAGTGGATCACCGAAAATGGCGCCCGCATGGTCGCCCGCGCCTGGGTTGATCCCGGGTTTCGAGCGCGCATGCTCGCGGATGGCAAGGCAGCGGCGCAGGAGATGGGCTTCGAGTTCCCCGAGCATCACCGGCAGCTCGTCGTGCTCGAGAACTCCAAGGACGTCCACAATGTGATCGTATGCACCCTGTGCTCTTGCACGGCCTACACGATCATCGGCGCGGCGCCGGACTGGTACAAGGATATCGACTACCGGGCGCGCGTGGTCCGGGAATCCCGAACAGTGCTCAAGGAGATGGGTCTCGATCTTCCCGCGACCACTGAAATTCGCGTCTGGGACACTACGGCTGATCACCGCTACATGGTGCTACCCGTACAACCGCCCGAGACGACCGGCTGGCCCGAGGAGAAGCTGGTAAAAATCGTCACGCAGGATGCGATGATCGGCGCTGCGCGGCTCGACAAGATGGAGGGCTGAGACCGTGGATGGCATGCACGACTTGGGCGGCAAGCAAGGCTTTGGCCGCGTGAATTATCCATCCCCGCCCCATGACGAAACGTGGGAGCCGCTGGTTCGCGCACTTTCAGCCTTCGCCCTTAGGAAACACATCTACAACATGGACGAGATGCGCCACGCCATCGAGCGCATGGCGCCCAGGCACTACATGACGGCCCCATATTACGAGCGTCATCTGACAGCGGTGGCTACCCTGCTCGTGGAGAAGGACGTCACAACCCGCGAGGAGTTGGAAGCTTTGGTGCAGGGCGCCTTCCCGCTTTCCGGGCCGATCGGGCCGGGGCGGCTGCCGTCTCCGCCGCAGCTTTTCATGATAGGTGACAAGGTTTGCGTCAAAAACGAGTTCGTACCGGGGCATGTCCGAATGCCGGCATACATTCGCGGCAAGACGGGAGTCGTGGTTGGAATCTCGCCGCCATATCCGTTCCCCGATGCCGCCGGCCACGCCATGCAGGCTCCCACGGAGCCGACTTACGACGTCAGGTTCCGGTCGCGCGACTTGTGGCCCGATAGCTGCGACGAAGCGCTGAACCACGTAGGCGTATTCCAGAGCTATCTTGAAAAAGCCGAGACGTGAGGGAGCCTACTGGCTGATCTACGCACCTGCTTTTGCCCGCGGTGCGCAGCGCTCCGGCAGCGGCAAGCTCTGCTGTTTCGCGTCATCGATTGCCGTCGCACTCATTCACCTTTGATCAGTCGGGATGGCCAACCAACGCGGACAAGCAACCCGTCGGGCCCGCATATCCCGACCTCATAGAGGCCCCACTCGCGATGACGCAGCACTCCGCCGGGGCGGATGATCAAGTCGTCCACCCGCGCGGCAATGGCGTCGACGTCGGGTGTACGGATGAAAACGCCGAAGGGATTGTTATCCTCTGGCACCCGCCACGGGCCCGTTCCAGCCTGGGTGAGGTGCACCTCACAGCCCCATCCAGTCATGATGAGATAATTACTATCTCCGCCCGTGCACGCCAAGCCAAGGCGTTCCCAGAAAGGGATGGCGGCTTTCAAGTCGTTGCTGGGAACAATGGCGAAAGCACCTACTGTGACGGGGATCGGCATCCGGTTGCTCCATTACAGCAGAACGCGTCGCCCCCTTACTTACGGCCTATCGATAGGGGTGCGCAATCGCGTGCAAACTTAGTTTGCATCGGACAACTTGAACGGCGCCGCGCTGCAAATGTCCCTTGCTGATGATGCACCTTTGTGGCTCAGCATGACCTGAAGCTCTGGTTCTGCTCTCGTGCGTCGTCGCTATCGCGCGGTGGCTCCCTCCCCGACCACCACAAATGGAGCCCAATAAGCTGGGTGCGCCTCCTCAGGTTTGCCCTTGTCGATCAGCGCCAGCATCGAGCGCCGCATCGCCTCGGCCCGGCCGACCTTCGGATCGCGGCCCATCTCGCGGAAAGCGGCCGTGATCAGCTTGACGGTCGCGGCCGAGTCGACCTCCCAGTGCGAGACCAGCAGTGCCCGCGCTTGCGCATAGATGAAGGCCCGCGCCAGCCCTGAGAGCGCCTCGGCGCTGGTAGTCGCGCCTGCCGCCGTGTTGCAGGCCGACAAGATCACCCAGTCGGCATCGAGCTTGAGGCCGGCGATCTCGGATGCCGACAGGTAGCCATCGTCCTCTTCCGTCGCCTTCTCAGGCGGCGTCAGGATCAGCCCTGGCTCCTGTGTGCCATCGAGTTGCCCGGCAAGAACGCCGTGGGTTGCAAAGTGCACCATACGGTACATCGCCAACTCCCCGCTCGCGCTTAGCCGTTTGATCTCGCGCTCCGTCGCTTGCGCCCCGAGGCGGACGTCAGAGGCCTCCGCCTTCAGGTCCTGGGCCACGGTACACAGCTCATCGGCGGTCTCGGGTAGGGGGACCTGCCCCTTGACATGCGACACGTCGGCCAAGCCGCCTCGCGTCTCGACGCGCACCACGCCTCCGCGAAGGCCGGCGAGCGCCGCCAAACCCTGTCGGCGCGCTTCCGGGCAGCGCTGCTTCTCCTGGGCAAGCTTGGCGGAGGCGGCGTAGCGCTCGTCGGGCCCATCGAGCAACGGGTTGCCGAACCCGAGCATCGGTTTTGGTGCGGTGCTGGGCCTGCCGACGCGACGCAGTGCCTTCAAGGACGAAACGGCTGGCAGAATCGTGACGGCGTGCTCGCGGGCGAGCCAGGCCGCCGCACGGTACCTGGCGAGCGCAGGTTCCTTTCTTCCTTGTGGAGAGGCAAATGGCGCAGCGGGTTCGCCTCCCCACGGTGGGAACGCAGGCGCCGTGGATTCCCTTCCCGCTTGTGGCCCGATCGCCGATGTTCTGCGATCCGCCTTGGTCACCAGCACCTGGAAGGGCAGCTGCGTCAGCGGGCCGGACGGCACAATCAGCAGATGTTTCCCCTTGATCAGGTCCTCCGCCTTGCCGAACAGGGCCAGGTAGAGCTTGTGGCCGCGGGCGTGACTCAAGGGCAGAGGCTGGTTGGGGCGGGGCGCCTTGGCGAGCGGGATACCCAGGGTCTTGGCGCACGTCAGCGCCCCTTCGCCATACCACGCCGTCCTGTCGAGGCCACAGCGCAGCGCCGCCACCTCGCCGACGAGCGCCGCCGTGCCCAGGTCCGACCGCACCCAGCGCGCCCGTGTTTTGGTCACGACCCAGACGAAGGTCTCCTCGGCAAGCGGCCTCCACTCGGGTGTGTCGAGGAACAACACGAGGGCCTCGTCGGCGGCGAGCTGGATCTGCACGTCCGCGACCGACACCGGTGCCGCGCTCGCCAGTGCCACGTAGTCGGGGAACTCTTGGGCCAGCTTAAGGTCGATCTCGGCGCGGCGGCGGTCGATGGCGGCGAGACGGTCGGCCAGCGCCTTCTCGGCCTCTGCGTTGCGCTTGGCCGGCGGCTCGCTCTTGGCCGTGATGAGCAGCTTGTCCTTGGCCTCCCATTCGCCCACCAGGTCCTGTCGCTCGCGCACCAGGCCGGCAAGCAGGGGCGAGCCCTTGGCCGACCGCGCCGCCATCTGTGCCAACGAGACCGCAGCTTCCGAGCCCCGCACCCACTGCGCGGTCTCGAACATCTCCGCCGCAATCGTCGCGGTTGGGTGCTGCGTCTGCACGCGGTGGGTCACCTTAACAAGGCCCCCGAACTCAAATGCCAGTCTCCGCGCCTCACCTTGGCCGCCGGCAAGGCCGCGTTCGACGCGGCGCTGGATGATGCCAGTGCTGCGCCGCCAATATTCCGCAGCCCCCTCCCAGTCGCTTTGGGCGTAGGCGACCTGGGCTAGGTTACCGAGAGCCCATCCGACATCAGGGTGGTCTGGTCCCAGCGCCTTAGTGGCGATGGCGAGGCTACGCTTGTGCAGGGGCTCGGCCTCGGCATAAAGACCTTGCTGCTGATAGAGTTGGCCGAGGGCAGCGAGTAAATCCCCCACACTCGGGTGTTCCGATCCGAGCGCCTTCTCCCTAATGGCGATCCTGCGCCTGTACAGAGGCTCGGCATCGGCATAGCGACGAAGTTCCGTCGTGTACAAACTGGCCAGATCCGCAAGGGCCGAGTCTACCTGGCCGTGCTCGGGACCGGGACCCAGTGCCTTTTCCAGGATGGCGAGCCTGCGTTCAAGGAGCGCTGCGGCCTCGTCGTAGTTGCCCTGGTTCCGGTGCAGCTGGGCCAGGTTGCTGAGCGAGGTGCCCACGTCGAGATGCTCGGGCCCCAGCCCCGTCTCGCGAACGGCGAGACTGCGTTTGTAGAGGACCTCGGCTTCGGCATAGCGGTGTTGTTCGGTGTAGACTTTGGCCAAATCGTCAAGCACCCAACCGAGCTTCGGGTGGTCAAGGCCGAACTTTTGCTCCTCCTCGGCTAAGCGGCGCTTTATGGCTGTCTCGGCATCGGGGTCGCGTGTGTCGAAACCCTTTACCTTCCTTATTTTTTCTGAGTTGATCAATGCGGCTGTGTTTTTGGTGACGATGTCTGCGCCGCGCTTCATCAGCCGCATGGCATCCTCGTTGCGGCCCTGGAGAGCGTAAAGCCTGGAGAGGTCGAAGAGCAAAGTGCCGACATCGAAATGCTCGGGCCCTAAAGCCTTCTCGCGGACGGCGAGGCTCCGCTTTAGCAAGAGCTCGGCCTCGGAGAAGCGGCCTTGGTCAAAGTACAGTTTACCCAAGCGAGCGATGGCTTCAGCGAACTCCACGTGCTCTTCGCCGTGGCGTTCACGGGCCAGGGTAACCGCCCGCTCCGCGATGGATATGGCGTCCGCATACTTACCCTCCCTGTGCAGTCGGTCGACCTCGGCGAGCATAGCAGGCAGCTCGTCTGGTCCTTGCGCGTGGGCCAAGCCCACCAGCACGACCCCGCACACCACCGCCAGTACCATCGCCGCCAGGCGCGTCATCCGCCCGTCTGCCATGACCTACCCCTCGTAATCACCTCAACCAATGGAGCCGACTGTGCACAGAGAAAGTGACGGCGGAAAGATGGTGCGCCGTGTAACTACCGTCAGTAGAGCTAACCTTTTGGGCTTCGACGCGAGACCGGAGTTATAGCAAGGGCCCAACCATATCGGCGAGCTCCTCCAATGGCCGCCACACGTTTGGATCCTCCAGCAGCTCCTTGACCTTGGTGACGGCGACCGCCCTTTCCAAAGCATCGGGATGCCCGAGATAGGGCATTACCAGCTTCATGGCAGTGAAGAATGTCCAACTTTTGTGACTACTGTATAAGCCTGGCAACGCGGAGACCCTCAGCACCGCCTTCACGAGCGCGGGTGATGCGTCTGTCGGAACGGGGTGCCCGATGGTCACCGAGCCCGAAAACAGACGATACCTACGCCCGAAGGCTGCTCGGCGCAGGATAAACATCGCCTCTTCATGTTCGCCGCGCGGATCCATCAACAGAGCCCCCTCGATGAGTGCATCTCTCGCCTTTGTCTCTCCACGTTGCTGGCGCTGGCGCTTTCAATTCTGCGCAAAAAAGTTGAATCTGTTCAACTGGCTAGACCCAGCGGCCCACAGCACAAGGCGAAGTTAGGTCACGAGCGGGCATCCCTCCTCGACGCGGCAGTGCAAGCGTCCCCGTAACCAGACGGAGCTGCCATAGCGGCGCAGACGGGCGGTCAGTGCCGATTTTTGTTGCGCGAGTATGTTGCAGCTTGTCCGCACCAACGACTTCGGAAATCGGTTCCGACTGCGGCCCGAAAACCAACGCAATGTTCCCCACAAAGCCGGCGGCACGGGGTGAGATCCCATCAGCAACCGGTCTGTCAGATCGCAGAGCGGCTTCTGCAAAATCTGCCACTGGCAAAAGGTGCCAGCAGCCAGCCGATGACCAAGTCACGCCGAGCGGCAAGAGAAACGCCGTGCTTCCCGCGCATCAGCGCGACCGGCCATAACTCAATTGGCCAACCGCGCGATAACAAGGTCCAGCAACGCACGCATGCGCGTGAGCCGTCGCAGATCGCGGTGGTAGCCGACGTAGGTGTCACGGCCGGGGGGCTTTTCTCCTACGTCCACGCGGAGAATTCCAGGCGTCTCGTCTCCGAGCGGGCACGGCAGTACCGCCAGCCCCGCCCCCTTGGCGCAAAGTCGTGCCTGCACATCCCGATTGTTGCTGCGGAACGCCACTTCCGCGTTCGGAAGTACGCGTTTTATCCAGACAGCATCTGGCATCGCGGCGAAGGCGAGGTCCATCGTGATGACCCGCGTCCCCGCCCCATCACCGAGGCGCGGGAGTTCGCTCCCGACCGGTCCGTAGAGGCCATAGGGCATGTGTAGCAGCCGGCGCGAGATGACCTCAGGCTCGTCGAACGGGGTGATGCGAAACACCATATCGGCTTCGCGGCGCGGCAAGCTATAGATGCGGGCATCCGTCAGCAGCTCGATGCAAATCCTGGGATGCAGGCGCCCGAATTCAGCCAGGACCGGCGCCAGCACGTGACTGCCAAACCAATCCGAGGAGGAGAGCCGCAGCATACCTTCAAGTCGGGCCTCTTGGCCCGCAAGCTGGCGTTGAAGCGCATGGGCCTCCTCTTCAATGCGCTCGGCGTGAACCAAGATGGCGTTGCCTTCATCGGTCAGAACAAAGCCATCGGCTGTGCGCTGGAAGAGGGTGTGACCCACGGCACTTTCCAGTGCACGAAGGCGGCGTCCCATTGTTGGCTGGGTTTGGCCGAGGCTGCGCGCGGCGCCGCCGAGCGTCCCCTCGCGGGCGATCGCCAGGAAGACTCTGAGGTCGCTCCACTCCATCGCCTTGGCTGGCTCCAAACAAACCGCCTGCACTTCCTATAATAACTTTGCTTCCCATGCGAGCTTCGCGCGCCGCATCGACCGTCAGTCCGAGGCAGCGTCAGCATTTCGGTCGGGGAGCGGGGTGATCGCTGGACGATGATCTGCGCTTTAAGGCGCTTGCGCGAGGTAATCACGCTCGCATACGACCAGATTCACGGAACTTTGTTGTCGTCGATCAGCTTGCCGGAACGACGTGAGGTATCCAACTGAACGATGATTCGACATCCCCTTGCTCGCCGGCAGAAGCAAAAATCGACGTCCCGGTGTCAGTCCCGTTCCGCTGCCCGCCATGTCCCGCTGCGCAGCAAGTCGATTCTGTTGGCATGCGGTGCCGCCAAAAGCCGCTTTGCTAGCCAGCAAGCGTTACCGACTGCGGCGATAGGCGCTTGGCGTCATACCGACAAACTGATGGAAGACGCGCGTCATGTGGGAGTGGCTAGAGAAGCCGCATTCGAGCGCGATTTCGGTCAGCGACACGGAGGGTGCTTGAAGCAGCTGGCGGGCGCGTGCCACGCGCAGGTGCAGGACATAGTTGTGTGGCGTTTGTCCGGTGGCAGCCCGAAACATCCGAGAGAAGTGGATGGGGCTATATCCGCTCTCGCTCGCCAACGCCTCGAGGGTCAGATCGTTTTCCAGATCTAGCATGCGCTCTTCCACACGCCTCATCGCATGTCGCGGCAGGGCGGCCGGTGCCGGTGCGGCGGATCGAAGCTTGTTTGCCTTTGCAAGCATGAGAAACCGATAGGCAAGCGCATGCGCCAAGTGGTCTGTATAAAGTCGCTCCGTCGTCGTGTCTTCATCAACTGCGGCAACAAGAAGCCGCATGAGCTGCCGCGCCGCCCGGTCCTGAATGTTGGTCTGCAGCCTGAAGTCTGCGGCTGACCGGCACTCGAGTTCGGCCTCTACCTTTTCGACCAACGGTACATCCAAGGCGCAGACCACAAGTTCGAAGTCGGTCAGTGACCGCAGTGGTGGAGAAAGGCCAGCCGGCACTAGCGACAATGCTCCGGGCTGCTTGGAATAAATAAGGCTGCGGCTCCGCCCTGTGCGCCCTTCGAAGCGGGCTGGACGGGCCGCGGACATCGTCAGAATGTGCTGCTCGGATCCGATTTGGAACGATTCATCACCAGCGGCACCGCGATAGCGGGCAATAGCCATGCTGCCCGTTCCTGGCCCGCCGACATTCGCGGGTACACGCGACGACAGGCTTTGCACGAACCCGCCGAATTCACTCTCTGTCATGCCCATGATGCGAGCCTCGCACAGCCTCGACGCACCCCTCGGGGACGCCGAAAGAAATGGTGGTGCGCTTACGTCATTCAAGGGGCCCGCGACGCCACTGACCTGGCCCTGGTACTGGCAACGGTCCATCGATCTGCGGGCGGTCAAAGGCGATCGCAGTTCGCAGCAATTTTCTGCAAGCCCGACCATCCCCTGCAAGAACCATCCGGCCATGGGTCCTATGTTGGTTGTGCTGCGGGACCGGCTCGGTACCTGGTGCGAACCGGACGCCAGTCGGCGGCCGGTCATCAACCTGGAGAAGGCAAAATGAACATGAACCGGATCGATGTCGGCGCTATGTCGCAAGGCGCTAAAGCCCTGCAGTGCCAGAAGGAGTATTTCAACACCAACATCACCAAGTCCTTCGCATGGCGCCTCGAGCAGTTGGATCGACTATCGAGGATGCTCGCAGAGAACATGAACGCGTTTTCGGAGGCCGTTGGCAGCGATTTCAAGACTGCCCTGTCGGAGAAGGTGTTCGAGGTTGCCGCTCTGATCGGGTTAGTGGAGCGTACCAAGGCCAATCTCAAGGCTTGGATGACGCCCGTCGAGGTACCGGTACCGACGTTCCTGCGGGAAACGGGGCACAAGGCGATGGTCTATCGTGAGCCCTACGGCGTCAGCTTGATCATGGGCCCGTTCAATGGTCCGCTGCTCCTGCTCATGCGTCCTGCGATCACGGCGCTTGCTGCAGGAAACACCTGCATACTCAAGGTGTCCGAGGCGCCTGCAACGGCGACCTTGCTGCTCGATCTGGTACCCAAGTACTTCGAGCCAGGTGCCCTCACGGCGCTGGCCGCCAGCCGAGACGAGGCAGCCGCGCTGTTGCGGCTTCCGTTCGACTTTATTTTCTTCACGGGGAGCGCACGTGTCGGACGTATCGTCATGCGCGCGGCCGCGGAAAATCTAACTCCGGTTCTGCTGGAATTGGGCGGCCAGAACCCGGCGCTGGTGGACAAGTCCGCCAACCTTCGGGACGCCGCAAAGAAGATCGTCTGGGGGGCGACAGCATGGGGCGGTCAATGGTGCACATCCCCGGGATACGCTTATGTTCACGCGTCGGTCGCCAAGGAGTTCGTCGCCGAGTGCAAGCGAGCGATCACTGAGCTTTACGGAAGCGAACCGAAGCACAACCCCGACTATTCCCGGATCATCGACGCCGATGCCGTGAGGCGCCTGGCTGCGCTCATAGATCCTGACAAGGTCGTCGCAGGCGGCCGTTACGATGAGGTCCAGCGCTACTTCGACCCGACGGTGCTTTACCCGGTGGACTGGAAGGATCGGGTGATGCAGGAGGAGATCTTCGGACCGATCCTGCCAATACTGACCTACTCGAGGATCGAGGACGCCATCGCGAACATCAAAGGTCGGCGCAAACCTCTTGCGGGCTACCTGTTCAGTCGGGACAGCGCGCTGATCGCCGAGTTCGTCTCGACCGTGCCGTTTGGCGGCGGGGCGGTCAACCAGACAAACATCCATGTCTTCATCGATACCATGCCGTTCGGCGGCATCGGCGAATCGGGAATTGGCTCCATCGGCGGCAAGCAAGGGTTCGACAGCCTTACGCACCCGAAATCCATTCTGGTGTCGCCCGGGGACGTCGCCATCGAGCACCTTTATCCCCCCTACACCTTGCAGAAGGTCCAGGCCTTGGGTCAGTGGCTCGAGTTCTGAGCCGGCAGCCACAACGCCCCCGGCACGCGTCGAGTACGGCCGACAAGCCGGGCGACCGCTAACCGCGGTCCGATCGCGATGCTCCGGCTCTCACGTTCGGCGAAGCGCAATGTAACTGAATGTCATCTTCGCCGACCGCCGCATTCGAATGGAAATGCCCACCCCGTCCGTTGGCACCGGAATATCGTGACCAAGAAGGATGAAGGAGACGAACATGAGCAGCGATAGGAAGGTTGCCGTCATCACTGGTGCCTCGCAAGGCATAGGTGCAGCCCTTGTCGAAGCCTATCGCGATCGGGGCTACGGCGTGGTCGCGACGGCACGGTCGATCAGGCCAACCAACGATGACCAAATCTTCGTGGTGCCCGGCGACATCAGCGACCGGAACACCGCCGAACGTGTGATCTCCGAAGGCCGGGCCCGGTTCGGGCGCATCGACACACTCATCAACAACGCCGGCATATTTGTCGCCAAGCCGTTCACTCTGTATACCGAGGCCGATTACGCGGCTGTGCTAGGCGTTAATCTTACGGGCTTCTTTCACATCACTCAGCTCGCCATCGCAGCGATGGAGAAGCGGCAAAGCGGCCACGTCGTGCA